>ATLU01000002.1_pt1 | contig 314072 bp, 316 predicted proteins | sample 178751 | NCBI WGS metagenome assembly ATLU01 (sample SAMN02211837, study PRJNA209200) | bioreactor metagenome | isolation source: day 23 sample from continuous culture bioreactor inoculated with sediment... | place: Germany: Wadden Sea | collected 2011
AAGGCAAATCGCACCTCTCCATCGGCTTTGGCTGCACGGGGGGGCGTCACCGTTCGGTTGTCCTTACGGAAAACATGGCGAAGGCCCTTGCGGACAAGGGCTGGCAGGTGTCAATTAGGCACCGGGAGCTGGAGCGGCTTGGGCATAGAGCCGTCCGGCATGGGACGTAGAACTTGGACTTGAGGACCATCGCGTGATCGGAATCGTGATCGTGGCGCACGGCGGATTGGCGGGGGAGTATCTTTCCGCTGTCGAACATGTTGTGGGCAAAATGGATGGCGTCCGTGCGATCCGCATCGCGGCGGATTGTGACCGCTCCCGCAAACGCGAAGAGATCATGGCAGCAGCCGATGCCGTCGATACCGGAGACGGCGTGATCGTCGTGGTGGACATGTTCGGGGGCAGCCCGTCGAACCTGTCGCTACCGGCCTGTGCCGGTCCGAGCCGCAAGATCCTCTACGGCGCCAATCTACCTATGCTTGTAAAGCTGGCGAAATCCCGCCATGGGAGTGTGGAAGACGCCAGTCGGGCAGCATTGGCAGCCGGTCGGAAGTATATTGATGCCATCGACGGCGCAGCGATTTAAAGGGACCAAGAATAATGAGCACGTCGCTTGCCCGTAAGCTAATGATCTTGAACGAAAAAGGTCTTCACGCCCGTGCCTCGGCAAAATTCGTGGACGTGGTCGAAAACCATGACGCCCGTGCGCGCGTGTCTAAAGATGGGTTGGAGGCGGAAGGAGACTCGATCATGGGTCTGTTGATGCTGGCCGCCTCGAAAGGAACCGAGATCGAGGTGGAAACCTCGGGCGCGGAGGCCGAAAAGCTCATGGAGGCGCTGGATGCGCTGGTGGCTGACAAATTCGGCGAAGGCATGTAAAACCGTTAGCCGCGCGAGTCGAAACATAGGGAGCGTCCGGTTTGGACCAATCTGTCGATAAAGTCGTTCCGACGTCAGGCGTAGATCGCCCGGCGGCGAAGACGTCGTCGCAGGGGCATACTCCGGAGCGACCCGCAATTGGCCACACCTACTCGAAGCGCGACCTGACCTATGCTGCCACCTTCGACAACAAGGTGCAGGCGCGGCTGATCCGTTGGATGGAGATGCTGACCGGAAAGCTCAAGGTTTTCTGGATGATCAACAAGTTCGAAAAACTCGGGGCCCCGACGGGGATCGAGTTCTGGGCGGGCGCGATGAAAGCCATGGGGATCGACATCCTCACCCCCGAAGAACAGATCAAACGCATCCCGAAGGAAGGCCCGGTGGTTGTCGTGGCGAACCACACCCACGGCCTGGTCGACGGGATGATCATGGGCGAGATGATTTCGCGGGTGCGCCCGGATTTCCAGATCCTCACCCGCTCGGTGCTGACCGGATTGGACGAGGTGGCGAACTCCTTCCTGATCCCCGTTCCCTTCCCGCATGAGCCGGAAGCCCAGCAGAAGGGCAAGGAAATGCGCGCCGCGGCCTTGGAACGGCTTCAGAGCGGTGGTGTCATCGCGGTCTTCCCGTCAGGCGTCGTTGCCGCGTCAGAGACATGGTGGGGCCCGCCGGTGGAGGCGGAGTGGAACCTCTTCACCGCGCAGTTGATCCGCAAGACCGGGGCCAAAGTGGTGCCGATCCGGTTCCGCGGCCACAACACTCGCGCCTACAACATCGCGAACAAGATATCGGCCACGTTACGCCAGGGGCTTTTGATCCACGAGATCGTGCGCGCCTGCAACCAGCCGCATTCGCCGGTGGTCGGCGAGCCGTTGACGGACGAACAGATGTCGGAACTGTCAAAGAACCCGCGCGGGTTCATTTCGTGGCTGCGCGAGCACACGCTGTCGCTGGAGGACTGACGCTCAGCGCGTCGGGACCGGTACGTCCCCCCGATAATCGTAGAACCCCCGGTCGGTCTTGCGCCCGAGCCAGCCTGCTTCGACGTATTTCGTGAGCAGCGGGCAGGGGCGATACTTGGTGTCCGCCAGCCCGTCGTGCAGCACGTTCATGATGGCGAGGCAGGTGTCCAGACCGATAAAATCGGCCAGCTCCAGAGGCCCCATCGGGTGGTTCGCACCGAGCTTCATCGCCTCGTCGATGGATTTCACCGAGCCGACACCCTCGTAAAGCGTATAGACCGCTTCGTTGATCATCGGCATCAGGATGCGGTTCACGATGAAGGCCGGGAAATCCTCGGCGCTGGAGGCGGTTTTTCCGAGATTTTCGACAACTTCCAGACAAGCGGCATAGGTTTCCTGATCGGTGGCGATACCACGGATGAGCTCGACCAGCTTCATCACCGGGACCGGGTTCATGAAGTGGAAGCCCATGAATTTCTCGGGTCGATCCGTGCGCGAGGCCAGGCGGGTGATCGAGATCGACGAGGTGTTCGAGGTCAGGATCGTCTCGGGTTTCAGGTGCGGGACGAGGTCTTCGAAGATCGCCTGTTTCACCGTCTCACGCTCGGTCGCGGCTTCGATCACGAGGTCGGTCTGGCCGAGCTCCGACAGTGTCAGTGTCGTGGTGATCCGCGCCAGGGCGGCGTCGCGGTCTTCGGCGGAAATCTTCTCCCGCGAGACCTGTCGGTCGAGGTTACCCGTGACCGTTTCGATAGCGGCGTCGAGCGCATCCTGGCTGATGTCGTTGAGCAGCACGTCGTAACCAGCCAGGGCCATCACATGCGCAATCCCGTTGCCCATCTGCCCGGCGCCGATCACGCCCACGGTTTTGATCGTCATTGTAATCCCTCTTTGGACCCCCCGCGACTGTAGGCGTCGTGAACCATCCCGCGCAACCCCAAGTCATTAACCATCAAAAGGAAAACACCCCGGCTGCCCCGGTTGCGTTTTAGGTATTTGGCAAGGAATTCCTGCCATTTTCGGAGTCGGGTGAAATGAATGGAGTGGGTGGTATGACCTATGAACACTTGGGCGAAAGTGCCCTTGACTATGTCCCGTGCCGGTACGGGAAATCCAAAATTCTGTTTCGGGGACCGAGGCGCAAATTGAACGCGCCCTACGTGGCGATGATCGGTGCGACCGAGACCTATGGAAAATTCGTCGAAACGCCGTTTCCGGCGCTGACCGAGGGCACACTGGACTTTCCCGTGGTCAATCTGGGCACCGTCAACGCGGGGCTGGACGTGTTTGCCAATGACCGCACGGTGGTTGAGATATGCTCCAAGGCTGAGGTGACCGTCATGCAGGTGATGGGGGCCCAGAACATGTCGAACCGGTTCTACGCGGTGCATCCGCGCCGAAACGACCGGTTCCTGCGCGCGTCCAATCTGCTCAAGACGATTTACCGTGACGTGGATTTCACCGAGTTCAACTTCACGCGGCATCTGCTCTCGTCGCTCAAGGCGGCTTCGGAAGAGAAGTTCGCGATGGTCGAGCAGGAATTGCGGGAGGCTTGGGTCGCGCGCATGAAGACGCTGATGTCCAAGATCGACAGCCGCATCGTGCTGCTTTGGTTCGCAGGGCATGATCCCGACGATCCGGTGACGGATACGACGCACGGATCGGACCCACTCTTTGTGGATCGCGACATGCTGGACGCCGTTGCGCCTTTCGTGGAGCGGACCGTCGAAGTGGTGGTCACCCCGCAGGAGATCGAGGACGGCTACCAGGGGCTTGCCTATACGGATGTCGAACAACCGGCTGCACGCGGAATGCTGGGCACCGTGGCCCATGCGCGGGCGGCGTCGGCACTGGATGCGACCCTGCGCGACATCCTTTGACCCGGGCCACCAACGCAAAAAGAAGGCCCGCCAAATGGCGGGCCTTTTTCGTGTCCCGGATCGCGCGGGATCAGAGTTTCTCGGTCAGCTCCGGCACCGCCTCAAAGAGGTCGGCGACAAGGCCGTAGTCCGCGACCTGGAAGATCGGGGCTTCTTCGTCCTTGTTGATCGCAACGATGATCTTGGAGTCCTTCATACCTGCGAGGTGCTGAATGGCGCCCGAGATGCCCACGGCGATGTAAAGCTCGGGGGCGACGACCTTGCCGGTCTGGCCCACCTGCCAGTCGTTCGGGGCGAACCCGCTGTCGACGGCTGCGCGGGAGGCCCCCACGGCGGCGCCGAGCTTGTCGGCGAGCGCCTCGATGATCTTGAAGTCGTCTTCCGACCCGACACCCCGGCCGCCCGAAACGACGATACCGGCGGAGGTGAGCTCCGGGCGGTCGCTTTCGGCCACCTTGTCTTCGACCCAGGACGACAGCTCGGAGGCGGCAGGCGCGTCGATCGTGTCGACCGAAGCGGAGCCACCGTCGCCGGCGGCGTCGAAGGACGAGGTGCGGATCGTCAGAACCTTTTTCTCGTCCGAGGACTTCACGGTCTGGACCGCGTTCCCGGCGTAGACCGGGCGCTCGAAGGTGTCGGCGTCTACGATGCCGGACACGTCCGAGATAACCATTACGTCGAGCAGCGCCGCGACGCGCGGCATGACGTTCTTCGCGTCGGTCGTGGCCGGGGCCACGATGTGCGAATAGTCACCGGCGAGCGACACGATCAGGTCGGCGGTCGGCTCGGCCAGGCGATGGCCCAAGCTGTCGCCCTCGGCGACGAGCACCTTGGCCACGCCGTCGATTTTCGCGGCAACCGCACCGGCGTCGGCGGCAGAGGCCCCCGCGCAGAGCACGGTGATCTCGCCAAGGTCCTTGCAGGCAGCGACGGCTTTCCCGGTGGCATCCACCGAAAGCTCGCCGTTGTTGACTTCACCCAGAAGAAGAACAGCCATTACACCACCCCTTTTTCTTTGAGTTTCGAGACAAGCTCATCTACGCTTGCCACCATTTCACCGGCGGAGCGTTCGGGCGGCTCGGAGACTTTCACGATCTCAAGACGCGGGCTGGCGTCGACGCCGTAGTCGTCGGCAGTCTTCTCGTCCAGCGGCTTTTTCTTGGCCTTCATGATGTTCGGAAGCGAGGCGTAACGCGGCTCGTTCAAACGCAGGTCGGCGGTGACGATGGCGGGCAGCTTGACCTCGATGGTCTGAAGGCCGCCGTCGACTTCGCGGGTGACTTTCGCGGCGCCGCCGTCGAGGTCGATCTCGGAAGCGAATGTGGCCTGACCCCAACCCAGGAGGGCGGCGAGCATCTGGCCGGTCGCGTTCATGTCGTTGTCGATCGCCTGCTTGCCAGCGATGACCAGCTCGGGCTTCTCTTCGTCGATCACGGCCTTGAGGATCTTGGCAACCGTGAGCGGTTCGATGTCGGTGTGAACGTCGTCGGCGGCCACCACGAGGATCGCCCGGTCGGCACCCATGGCGAGCGCGGTGCGCAGCGTTTCCTGCGCCTGTTTCACGCCGATGGAGACCGCGATGACCTCCTCGGCCTTGCCGGCTTCCTTCAAACGGATGGCCTCTTCGACGGCAATCTCGTCAAAGGGGTTCATCGACATTTTGACATTTGCGAGATCGACGCCAGAGCCATCGGATTTCACCTTGGCTTTGACGTTGTAGTCGATCACGCGCTTCACAGGCACCAAGACCTTCATGAGCTACGTCCTCTCCCAATGCGCCCGGAACGGGCAAGTAAGTTTGGCCCAAGGTGTAGCGTTCCGGTGCGGGGGGCCACAATCCCAAAGCGACACTTTATTGCGCTGCGACGCAGCGTTTCCGCTCTTCGTGACCCGGTGCCCCCGCGGAACCCACTGCCCATGGTGACGCCCATGGTGACTTTTGACGCCGGGGCAGGCAAGGTGGAGGGGACGGAAACGGGGGCTCAGATGGTCGATTTACCGAATCCCGATGTGCTGGAAGCGCCGCCCAAATTGCTCGCGGGCGTGGCGGATGACTACGATATGACGCGGCGCGGCGAGATCCCGAAGCTTTACGAGCGGTTCTTCGCCCTTGCCGGGGGATTGCAGACCGTTGTCACGCCGGTGCTTTACGGCGTGTCGATGAATGCCCAGCCGGACGGATCGTTCCGTTACGGCGTGGGGCGCGAGATCGACGATGCGGACGCGCCGCAACCCGAAGGCACCTGTCACATTGCGCTGGTCGGCGGTCCCTATCTGCGCTGGGCGCTCCGCACCCCGATGACCCTTATGCCCGCCTACTTCGACGCGGTGTTCTCGGACTTTCTTCCGACGAGCGATTGGCAGCCGCGCGAGGGGGCCGTGTTCGAGCTTTACCCCGAGGATACGAACCCGGTGGATGGCACCATGAGCTATGAAATCTGGGTGCCGGTCGAACCGCGCCAGATGTAGGAGGCCAATCGCAGACGGGCTTGCCCGGCTGCTGACCCTGTGCGCCGGAGGCGCGCGATTTCGGAGAGGCCGGGAGGAGCCGGGAGGGGCCGCGTCAGCCCTGGTGCTTCAGAAGCCGCTGCTTCTGGCGGTTCCAGTCCTGCTTGGCCTTGTCCGCGCGCTTGTCGTGGTTCTTCTTGCCCTTGGCGATGCCCACCTTGAGCTTCGCGATGCCCTTGTGGTTGAAATAAAGCACCAGCGGCACGATGGTCATGCCCTTGCGCTGGGTCTCGTTCCACAGGCGGGCCAGCTCGCGTTTGGAGACGAGTAGCTTGCGGCGGCGGCGATCCTCGTGACCCCATGTCTTGGCGGCCTCGTAGGGCGCGATATAGCTGTTCACCAGCCACAGCTCGCCGTCTTCGACGGCGGCATAGCTTTCGGCGATATTGGCCTGCGACACGCGGAGCGATTTCACCTCGGACCCCATGAGTTGGATACCGCACTCGATATCCTCCTCGATGGCATAGTCGTAGCGCGCCCGCCGGTTTTCGGCGATTACCTTGTAGTTCGGATTTTCGTCTTTCTTGGCCATAGTGGCTCCATATAGGCAATGGTGCGCTCCGGGGGAAGGGGCGGCATCCTTGACCGGGCGCGCAAGTCGCGGCCTGGTGCGGGGGTGCGCACCGTGCTCCTCACCCATGACGATCCCGCCTCGCCCGAACGGGTCCAGGGGTCTGAAGCCTAACGACGCGGAGCCGGAGGAGCTTGACGTTTCTCCATGCGAAAGTTCATCAGCGTAACGCCGCCCCGGTCCACATTCTGCGCCTCGATCACCTCGAACCCGCGCCGCTCGAAAAACGGGCGCGCTGTCTTGCTCGCGTCCACGAAAAGCTGCTCCATGCCGCGTGCGCCCGCCTCAAGCGCGTCGTAAAGCGCGGTGCCAGCGCCGCGCGGGTGGCAGTAGAAACAGTCGATATGGCCATTTGGCTCCAGCTCGATGAAGCCGACCACGCGGGCGGCGTCCTCGGCCACCCAGACGATCCGCCCGTCGGCCTCGCGGTCGGCGAACCGATCCGGGAGCGGCGCGGAGGACCACGCGTCGAGTTGGCTTGGGCCATAGTCGCGTGCCGCCGTAACGTGCACGGCGTGGTGAAACACCTCGGCCAGTGCCAGGGCATCGTCCGGGCGGTAGCGCCGGACAATCATGCCGGGGTGTCGATGGTCGGCAGCCAGGGTTTGATATCGACAAGCGGCGTGCCGTCGAAACAGTCGATGGCGTCGATCTCGACCCGGCCCGCGTCCAGGTCGATGGCGGTGATCGTCACGGTACCCAGCGACACCGGGTTCGGGCGATTGGGTGACCGGATCGCAAAGCTGCCGCGTGGCTCGTCCAGGTGGCGCGGGGCCTGCACGACCATGTCGCGTCGCGCCGCGTGCATCCAGTAGGCCACGATGATTGCCTGACCCACCTCCAACCCGGCCAAGGCGGGGGCGAAGGCGGGTTTGAGCACCAGCACCGCACCGCGCCCGTCTTCGCGCGCCTGCCGCAGGTTCTTGGGGCAGTCGCCGGGCGACCATGGCGATTGAACCTTGCCGATGAAATGCACAGACGCATCCGGCGTCTGTGCAGGATCGAAGCCCACCGTAACCTCGCCCTCCCGTATGTCGGGCGATCCGGTCATCAGTTGATCAGGCCGGCGTGGGTCATGGCCGCATCCATCGCGGCACGGGTTTCATCCGCGAGCGGCATCAGCGGCAGGCGCACCTCTTCGTCGATGAGACCCAGCTTGGCCATGCCGTATTTCGCCCCCGATACACCCGGCTCCATGAACACGGCCCGGTGCAGCGGCATCAGGCGGTCCTGAAGCTGAAGCGCCTTGGCGTAGTCGCCCGCCAGCGTCGCCTCCTGCATTTCGGCGCAGAGTTTCGGCGCCACGTTCGCGGTGACCGAGATACAGCCAACCCCGCCCATGGCGTTGAACCCATGCGCGGTGGCATCTTCGCCCGAGAGCTGGATGAAGTCTTCGCCGCAGAGGTCGCGCTGCCATGCCACGCGGGCAAGATCGCCGGTCGCATCCTTCACGCCGATGATCATCTCGTGCTTGGCCAGTTCGGCCATGGTCGCGGGGGCCATGTCCACGGCCGAGCGACCGGGGATGTTGTAGATGATGATCGGCAGGCCAACCTCGGCGATGGCGAGGAAATGCGCCAGGAGGCCGTTCTGCGTCGGCTTGTTGTAATAGGGCGTCACGACGAGGGCCGCATCCGCACCCGCCTCCTTGGCGAAGCGGGTGAAATGCAAGGCTTCGATGGTGTTGTTCGACCCGGAACCCGCGATGATCTTCAGCCGACCGGCGGCGTGGTCGATCACCGTCTTGATGACCAACTCGTGCTCTTCGTGCAGAAGCGTCGGGCTCTCGCCCGTGGTGCCGACCGGAACCAGCCCTTGCGAGCCTTGGTCGACGTGCCAATCCACCAGACGTTTGAGCGCATCGACATCCACTTTGCCGTCCTTGAACGGCGTCACGAGGGCCGGGAAAGAACCTTTCAGCATGTCACGCTCCTGTCTGAGGTTGGGGCGATGAGTCGCCCGATGGTAAAACGCGGCGGAAACTAGCCGCGATCTGACCAAATGCCAAGAATGTGTGTTGATGGTCTTTCGTGATGCGCTACGTATTCGCTCATGATGAGACGCGCCCGACACGCCGCCCGCCTTTTCTTTGCTGCCCTGACAGCGGTTTACATGGCCGCAACGCCCGTCCACGCACAGGACGACGGCGAAGTCGTGGCGTTGCGCAATGCGCTGGAGATCATGCGTGACGGCGACTGGGACGCGGCCCTGATCGCCGCTGGTCCCGAAGGGTCGGTGCCCTATGACGTGATCGAGTGGAACCGGCTGCGCGCCGGGCAGGGCACCTTCGCCGAGACGCGCGCGTTCCTGGAACGGCGTCCCGACTGGCCGGGCGAAGACCTGCTGCGCAAACGATCCGAGACAACGATACCCGAAGATGCGGTCCGTGCCGATGTCCTGGCGTTTTTCGCGGACACACCGCCGCAAACCGGCACCGGCGCACTTCGGTTCGCGCGCGCGCTGTGGGAAAACGGTGAGCAGGATCGCGCGATGGCAACGGCGCGGGAGGCCTGGACCACCCTGTCGCTGACCTCGGAGGAAGAGGTGCAGTTCATGGTCGTCTGGCCAAAGACGCTGGCCGATTACCACTGGGCGCGGATGGACATGCTCCTGTGGCGGGGGCTGGCGTCGCAGGCCGAGCGGCAGATGAGCCGGGTGGGCGACGGGCAACAGCTTCTCGCCAAGGCCCGGCTGGGGCTTCGCGACGCGAAACCCGGCGTCGACGCGATGATCGCGGCGGTGCCCGAAAGCCTCGCAGATGACCCCGGCCTTGCCTATGAGCGGATGCTGTGGCGTGCGCGCAAGGGGCGCAACGATGATGCGATCGAATTGATCCTGGAGCGGTCCGGGTCGGCGGAAGGCCTCGGCCGGCCGGATGAATGGGGCTACCAGCGCCGCACGCTCGCCCGTTGGTCCATGCGGCAGGGCAACACCGACACCGCCTATCGCCTCGCCGCCAATCATCACATCGACGAAGGCTGGAATCGCGAAGACAGCGAATGGCTCGCGGGCTACCTCGCGCTGAGGTTCCGCGACGATGCGGAGACCGCGCTCAACCACTTCCGGACCTTCCGCGCTTCGGTGGATACACCGATTTCGCTCAGCCGCGCCGCCTATTGGGAAGGTCGGGCGCTGGAGGCGCTGGGGCGTGAGGGCGAGGCGCAGACGGCCTATGCCTTTGGCGGCGAACACCAGTCGGCGTTCTACGGGTTGCTCGCGGCGGAAAAGGCGGGGCTGCCGATGGACCCGAAGCTTGCCGGGACCGAATCCTTCCCGGATTTCAAGACCGCGAGTTTCTGGGGGTCGCCCCTGATGGAGGCCGCGCGGCTGACATGGGCGGCAGAGGAACGCTACCTGACCGAGCGCATGGTCGTGCATCTCTCCGAACGGCTCGACAGGGCCGAGACCGGTGCGCTCGGGGATTGGGCGATGAGCGTCGGCGCGCATCACGTTGCGCTGATGATCGCCAAGCATTCGGCGCGGTTCGAGAAGGTGATCGAAGCGTCCTATTTCCCGGTGCCCGACATCGGGTCCGGCAACCCGACCGTTCCACGCGCCCTGGAGTTGTCCATCGCGCGGCGGGAAAGCGAGTTTGATCCTGCGGTCACGTCCGGCGCAGGGGCGATGGGGCTGATGCAGCTCATGCCGGGGACTGCCAAGGACATGGCGAACCGGGTGGGCGTGGACTACGTGCAGGCCAAGCTGACCTCGGAATTGGACTACAACACGCGGCTGGGGTCCGAATACCTCGCGTGGCTGATGGAGCGGTATGGCAATAACCCGATCCTTCTGGCGGTCGCCTATAACGCCGGACCGGGCCGGGCGAATTCCTGGCAGGAGACCTTGGGCGATCCACGCGATCCCGACGTGGACGTCGTGGATTGGATCGAGATGATCCCGTTCAACGAAACCCAGACCTATGTCATGCGCGTATCCGAAAGCATCCCGATCTACGAGGCGCGCCGCGCGGGCGAGGTGCCCGACGGCCCTGTCAGCTTCGTTTCAAGGCTGAAGCAGCGATAAAGCATGTCGCTCAAAAGTGGGAACCGGTTTTGAGCTTCCCGGACATGCGACATCAATAGACTTTGGCGCGTTTGTTGAGTTGCCGTTCGCGAAACGCCGTGAACAGCCCCGCGCCGACGACGATCGCAGCCCCGATCACGGTGGGCAGGTCGGTCGTCTCGCCAAAGAAGCTCACCGCGATGATCGACACGAAGACAAGCTGGAAATAGGCGAAAGGCTGCACCGCCGAGGCTTCGGCCTGTTCATAGCACTTGATCAGCAGGAAGTGGCCAAGCGCGCCGGTGACACAGAGCATCCCCATCCAGATCCAGTCCTGCGGGGCCATGGGTTCCCAGAACCAGATGCCGACGAGCGAAATGGCCACCGCGCCCGTGGTGCCGGTCCAGAAAAACGAGGTCGCCGCGCTGTCGCGCCGGGCGGCATAGCGCGTGGTCAGGCCGTAAACGGCGAACATCAGCGCGGCCAACAGGGCGATCAGCGCCTCGGGGGTGAAGACTGCAAGGCCGGGGCGCAGGATCACGAGGATACCGATGAACCCGGCCCCGATGGCCGCCCAGCGGCGCGGTCCGACCTTTTCACCCAGAATCGGGCCTGAAAGGGCGGCGATCATCAGCGGGTAAGAGGCGAAAAGCGCATGAGTCGGGATCAGGCCAAGCAGGACGAAGGCATAGATGGTGACGACGACTTCCAGGACGAGAAGCACGCCGCGAAACGTCTGAAGCAGGGGTTGCGAGGTCGCGGCGGCGGCCCGGATACCCCCGGCGCTGCGCGCTGCGACGGCGACCACGAAGAGCGCGAAGAACCAATAGCGGATCATCACGATCATCCAGACATTGTACGCATCCGCCAGAAGGCGCGAGACGCCGTCTTGAACCGCGAAAACGAAAACGGCGGCGATCATCAGGATGATGCCGGTGCGGGTGTTGTTCTGGCTCATTGCATCCTCGCAACCGTCATGTGGCGTTTGCGCCCGTAGCCCGGTTGACGCTCGACGTCAAAACCCGCGTTCTCCAACCCGCGGCGCACGAACCCCGCCGCCGTATAGGTCGCCGCAGTGCCACCGGGCGCGGTATGCGCCGCCACCTCTGCCATGAGGTCGGGGCTCCAAAGCTCGGGGTTCTTCGCGGGCGAGAAACCGTCGAGGAACCATGCGTCCGCCTTGCCTGTCCAGGCGGGGAGGGTGTCCCGCGCGTCGCCTTCGATGACATGGACAGACACCAGGCCGACGTCGAACCGCCGCTCGCCATCGCGCCACGCGGCAAGGAACGGGTCCGCGAGCGCGCGGGCGTCGGGGAAGGCGTCGAGCGCGCGGGCGATGTCGGTGGCGGTCATGGGAAACGCCTCGAACGAGGTGAAGTGGATCGGCGTGTCACCCGCCGCCAGGGCCAGCGCAAGCATGTTGAGCCCGGTGCCAAAGCCCAGCTCGGCCACGCGAAAGCCGGGGCGCAGCCGTTCGGGCAGGTCGTTGCCCTGCAAAAACACGTGCCGCGTTTCCTCCAGCCCGCCCGCGAGCGAAAAATACGGGTCGTCGAACCGGGTCGAGACCGGGATCACCCCGTCCCGCCAGTCCAATGTCGCGCTCTGGCCCTCGGTCATTCTATCGCCTATCTGGGTCGTGAAGCACGGACGATGCAGGAGGGCGGGAGCCTTGGCAATGGTCGATGTGACGGTGCGCGGCGCGGGGGCGTTTGGCCTCTCGGTCGCCTATGCCTGCGTGATGCGCGGGGCGCGGGTGCGGGTGGTGGACCCGAACGGCGTGGGGGGCGGGGCGTCCGGCGGATTGGTCGGGGCGCTGGCGCCGCATGTGCCGGAGAACTGGAACCCCAAGAAGGCGTTTCAATTCGCGGCACTCGACCGGGGCGAGGCATTCTGGCGCGAGGTCGAGGAGATCGGCGGGCTACCGTCGAGCTATGCCCGCACCGGACGGTTGCAACCCATCGCGGATGACCATGCGCTGGCGTTGGCGCTGGCCCGCGCCGAAACGGCGAAAGAGCTGTGGCAGGATCGCTATGCCTGGGAGGTTGTCGAGGCCGGTGACTGGGGCCCGGTAACGCCAACCGGCAAGCTCATTCACGACAGGCTCACGGGCCGGATGTTTCCGCGCAAGGCGGTGACCGCGCTGGCCGCCGCGATCCGGGCGCGTGGCGGAGAGATCGTGGGCGAAGGGCCGGACGAGGGCGCGGTGGTCTGGGCCACGGGGGCTGCCGGTCTGGTCGAGATGAGCACGGCGCGCGGGCGGCTCGTCGGCGCACCGATCAAGGGGCAGTCCGCCTTGCTCGACTTCGACGCGCGGGACTTGCCGCAGGTCTTTGCCGATACCGTTCACATCGTGCCGCATGCCGATGGCACTACCGCGATCGGGTCGACCACGGAGCGGGAATTCGACGATCCCACGAGTTGCGACGACCAGTTGGACAGGGTCTTGGAACGCGCCTATGCCGCGATGCCGGTTCTGCGCGGGGCCAAGGTTTTGGAGCGCTGGGCGGGTCTGCGCCCCCGCGCCCGCACACGCGCCCCGATGCTGGGGGCATGGCCGGGTAAACCGGGGCAGTTCATCGCCAACGGGGGCTTCAAGATCGGGTTCGGCGTCGCGCCCGAGGTGGGGCGGGTCATGGCCGATCTGGTGCTCGACGGGGTTGACGACATCCCCGACGGTTTTCGCGTCGAGGACAACCTCTAAACCCCGCGCGCCGGGCACCCCAGAACATGGTCGTTCACCACGCCGCAGGCCTCCATCCACGCATAGACGATGGTCGGCCCGCAGAATTTGAACCCGGCTTTCTTGAGATCCTTTGAGACCTGTTCAGACAGCGGTGTCGAGGGCGGCACCTCGGCCTGCGAGGCGAAGTGGTTCACCAAGGGAGCGCCGCCGACATAGCCCCAGACGTGGTCCGAAAACGCCTGCGCGCCCCCGAGGTCGAGATAGGCCCGCGCATTGTTGATGGTCACTTCGATCTTGCCACGATGCCGGATGATGCCCGCGTCTGCGAGCAGGCGCTGAACCTCCGGCTCGCCCCAACCCGCGATCGCCTCTGGCTCGAACCCGTCGAACGCCGCGCGGAAATTGTCGCGTTTGCGCAGGATGGTGATCCAGGACAGCCCCGCCTGGAACCCGTCCAATACGAGCTTTTCCCAAAGCGCGCGTCCGTCATACTCAGGCACACCCCACTCGGTGTCATGGTAGGTCACGTACAGCGGATCGTCTCCGCACCAGGCACATCTCTCGCTCATCAAATCCCCGACAATTTACCCTAATTCCCGAATTTTACTGCTTCTTAGCAGGTCTGGCGCAAAAGTGGCCGGGAAATGGTGCGAGAGACAAGATGCCTGACCTGACCGCGTTAACCCCGACCGACCCCGATATCGAACTGTCGAGCCCGCTGACCATGGCAATCCAGCAGCGCGACCGCGATACGATGGCGATGGTGCGGCGCGCCGTGCAGACGAAACAGGTGATGCTGGCGTATCAACCGGTGGTGCGGACGTCGCGGATGGACACGGTTGCCTTTCACGAAGGGCTGATCCGGGTGATGGACCACACCGGGCGGATCATCCCGGCCAAGGATTTTATCGACGTTGTCGAAAGCCAGGAATTGGGACGGGTGATTGATGCGCTGGCGCTGGAGCTTGGGATCGAGGCGCTGGAGGCGGAGCCGTCCCTGCGCCTGTCCATCAACATGTCTGCCCGGTCCATCGGCTATGCCCGGTGGAAACAGGTGCTCATGCAGGGGCTGGAACGCGACCCGACCGTGGGCGAACGGCTGATCCTGGAAATCACGGAACGCACCGCCATCGTCATGCCGGACCTGGTTCAAATTTTCATGGCCGAGATGCAGAGCCATGGCATCTCCTTTGCACTGGACGATTTCGGCGCGGGCTATACCGCGTTCCGGTATCTGCGGGATTTCTATTTCGATATTCTCAAGATCGACGGGGCGTTCATTCGCGGGATCTCGGAGAGTGCCGACAACCAGGTCATCACCCAGGCGATGCTGTCGATGGCGCAGCATTTCGACATGATGACCGTGGGCGAAAGCGTGGAAACCCTTGAGGATGCGGAATTCCTCACCTCCTGTGGCTGCGACTTTCTGCAGGGCTACTTTTTCGGGGCCCCGACGGTGCGCCCGTGGTGGAAACAGGACAGCGAAGCGGCCTCGCGCCGTCACGGGTGACCTTGCCCCGCGTCTTGTGTCCGCGCCCCTGCCCTCACAGCTTGCTTGATTCGTTCTGCAATGCAGCATAATCCTGTTGCCGCATGAGACGGTGGGAGGAGAGAATCGCGCGACCTCGCGCGGGCGCCGTCCGAACGATTTTCACGGCGGACACCATGCAGTCGGCCGAGCACTTATGAGAGGATATCCCATGACCAATGTCGTTATCGCCTCCGCCGCGCGCACGCCGGTTGGCAGCTTCAGCGGAGCTTTCGCGAACACCCCTGCCCACGATCTTGGCACGGCTGTGCTGGAGGCCCTGGTGGAGCGGGCCGGTGTGGAGAAATCCGACGTGGACGAAACCATTCTGGGCCAGGTGCTGACCGGCGGTCAGGGTCAGAACCCCGCGCGTCAGGCCCACATCAACGCAGGTCTCCCGATCGAGAGCGCCGCCTGGGGCATCAACCAGGTGTGCGGCTCCGGCCTTCGCGCCGTGGCGCTGGCGGCCCAACACATCCAACTGGGTGACGCGGGCATCGTCGCGGCAGGCGGCCAGGAAAACATGTCGATGTCGCCCCATGTCGCGAACCTGCGCGCCGGGCACAAGATGGGCGACATGAAGTTCATCGACTCGATGATCAAGGACGGTCTGTGGGATGCCTTCAACGGCTACCACATGGGCCAGACCGCCGAGAACGTCGCCGAGAAATGGCAGATCACCCGCGACATGCAGGACGAATTCGCGGTGGCGAGCCAGAACAAGGCCGAGGCGGCACAGAAGGCCGGCAAGTTCGCGGACGAAATCGTCCCCTTCGCCGTGAAGACCCGCAAAGGCGAGATCATCGTCGATCAGGACGAATACATCCGTCACGGCGCGACCATGGAAGCGATGCAGAAACTGCGCCCGGCCTTCGCCAAGGACGGCTCGGTGACGGCAGCGAACGCTTCCGGCATCAACGATGGTGCGGCTGGCGCGCTGCTCATGTCGGCGGATGAAGCCGAGAAGCGCGGCATCGAGCCGCTCGCGCGGATCGCGTCCTACGCGACCGCCGGTCTCGACCCGTCGATCATGGGCGTCGGCCCGATCCACGCCTCGCGCAAAGCGCTGGAAAAGGCCGGTTGGAGCGCTGCGGACCTCGACCTCGTCGAAGCCAACGAAGCCTTCGCCGCACAGGCCTGCGCCGTGAACAAGGACATGGACTGGGATCCGGCGATCGTCAACGTGAACGGCGGTGCCATCGCCATCGGTCACCCGATCGGCGCATCCGGTGCCCGCATCCTGAACACGCTGTTGTTCGAAATGCAGCGTCGCGGTGCCAAGAAAGGCCTCGCCACGCTTTGCATCGGCGGCGGCATGGGCGTGGCTATGTGCCTTGAGCGCCCGTAAGCGACAGGCATTTTCAAAAAGAATGGAACCGGGGCCGTCAGGCCCCGTTTTCTTTTCATGGGCGGACAAAACCGATTTCACAAATCCGCAAGAATTGCGCGATACTTGGGACTTGGGTGCAGCGGACGCAGAAAATTTCTGCAACTGCATAAGTAATATTGTTGCGCCCGAAGGGTGTGGAGAGTAACAGAGTTACCGGACAGTTTTTCAAAGGGAGGAGACACCATGGCACGAGTAGCATTGGTGACAGGCGGATCGCGCGGCATTGGCGAAGCGATCTCGAAGGCACTCAAGGACGCGGGCTACACCGTTGCGGCGACCTACGCGGGCAACGACGAAGCCGCGGCCAAGTTCACCGAAGAAACCGGCATCAAGACCTACAAGTGGAACGTGGCCGATTACGACGAATCGAAAGCCGGGATCGAGAAGGTCGAAGCCGACCTTGGTCCGATCGACGTGGTCGTGGCGAACGCGGGCATCACCCGTGACGCGCCGTTCCACAAGATGACGCCGGAGCAGTGGCACCAGGTGATCGACACCAACCTGACGGGCGTGTTCAACACCGTGCACCCGATCTGGCCGGGGATGCGCGAGCGGAAATTCGGCCGCGTGATCGTGATCTCCTCGATCAACGGGCAGAAGGGCCAGTTCGGCCAAGTCAATTACGCCGCGACCAAGGCCGGCGACCTCGGGATCATCAAGTCGTTGGCCCAAGAGGGCGCGCGGGCGGGCATCACCGCCAACGCCATCTGCCCCGGCTACATCGCGACCGAAATGGTCATGGCGGTGCCGGAAAAGGTGCGCGAGTCGATCATCGCGGGCATCCCGACGGGCCGTCTGGGCGAGCCGGAAGAGATCGCGCGCTGCGTGGTCTTCCTCGCCGGGGACGATGCGGGCTTCATCAATGGCTCCACCATCACCGCCAATGGGGCGCAGCACCTCGTCTGACGCAGGTCACCCGTGAATTCGAAGAACCGGCCTTTCGGGGCCGGTTTTTTCGTGCCATGTCAGCACAATGACCGAAATCCGGGCCACTCTGATCGGCTTTACCGCCGTTTTGCTCTGGGCACTGCTCGCGGTGTTCACCGTGGGGAGCAGCCCGGTGCCGCCTTTGCAGCTCAACGCGATGACCTTCGCCATCGGGGGCGCGATCGGGGTGGTCTGGCTATTGGTGACCGGAGGGGTGGCCCGGTTGCGCGGCGTTTCGTGGCGCGTCTATGTCTTCGGGACGGTCGGGCTTTTCGGCTATCACGCGCTCTACTTCACCGCGCTGCGCCTCGCGCCGGCGGCCGAAGCGGGGCTGATCGCCTATCTCTGGCCGCTCCTGATCGTGCTTTTCTCCGGGCTTTTGCCGGGCGAGAGGCTGCGCGCCGGTCATATCATCGGGGCGATCATCAGCTTTGTTGGCGCGGCCTTGATCCTCGGCGGCGGGTTTACGGGCTTCGACGCGTCGGCCAGCCTCGGCTACGCGGTCGCGGTGCTCTGTGCGCTGACCTGGTCGAGCTATTCGGTCCTGTCGCGCCGCTTGGGCAAGACCCCCACCGAAACCGTTGCGGTGTTCTGCGTGGCGACCGCCATTCTCTCGACAGGGGCGCACCTGGCCGTTGAAGAGACCCAATGGCCGACGGGCGCGCTGGGCTGGACTTCGGTCGCGGCACTCGGGCTCGGCCCGGTGGGGCTGGCGTTCTATACTTGGGACGTGGGGGTCAAGCGCGGCAACATCCAGCTTCTGGGTACCGCGAGCTACGCTGCGCCTTTGTTGTCGACGCTGGTCCTGATCGTGGTGGGTGCGGCCAAAGCCAGTGGGGCACTGGTGGCCGCAGCCGTTCTTATCACATTAGGTGCCTATATTGCGGCGCGTGCGGGTCGAAAAGAGGGGATGACCCCTGCGCCCTGAAAATCAGGTGGTCGCGAGACGTTCGATTTCGTCTTTGAGCCTAAGTTTCTTTTTTTTCAACGCGGCGATTTCCGCGTCGGGCACCCCCGGGCTTCGCATTGCTGTGTCGACTTGGTCGGAAAGGCTGGCATGTTTCCGACGGAGCTCCTGCAAGCGTGCGCTCATGTCCATAGGGGTCCTCCATTTGTTGATGGTGATCAAAGTGCAGCACAGAATTCGAGTCGTGTCACGAAATCGTTGCAAAAACCGGCGCCAAGGCAAACAAATGCCAAAGATTTCGCGCCGCGTCGGTTAGATTATGAAAACTGACCACGCCAAGATGCGATCTTGGCCTACCACAGCGGCAGGGCCGCACCATCGCGCAGGATGGCGGAGACTTCGCGTCGGTAGCTTTCGGCGTCACCCACATGCTCGGCCCCGTCGTGCAGGATGAGCGGGGCGGCAAGCCGGAACGCGCCGCGCCCTCCCTTGCGGGCCTGCACCAGCACGAGCACCGCCGCGCGCCCCTCGCGCGGCAGGAGCGGTTTGACCAGCACGGAACCAAGCCGGTCATCCATGGCGGTGAGGATTTCAGGCAGGCGTTCGGCCTTCTGGATGATCGTCATGTAACCACGGGGTTTGAGCCTGCGGGTGGCGACGTCGATCCAGGTCGCCAGCGGCGTCTCCTCGAACAAGGCCCGCGCGCGGCCCTCGTCAGAGGAGGCCGTGGAGCGCTCGCGCAGGTGGTAGGGCGGGTTCATGATGACGTGATCGAAACTTTCGTCTTTCAGGGCTGCGGGCAGATTGGACAGGTCGGCCTCGACCACCTCCATACTGATGTTATTGTCGAAGGCGTTTCTTCGGGCGAGATCGGCATAGTCCGCCTGCCGCTCGACGCCGGTAAGCTTCAGCCCCTTCACGCGGGTGGCAAGACAAAGACCTGCCGCCCCGGCGCCACATCCGAGGTCCAGCACGCTTTCGCCGTCATGCGCGTTGACGGAAGCCGCCAGAAAAACGGGGTCGACCCCGGCGCGGTAGCCGTCGCGCGGCTGCCGGAGCACCAGATCGCCCCCCAGGAACTTGTCCTCGGTAATCAGGTTGCGGGCAAATCCCATACTCATGTCTCCTCGAGCTCGAACCCGTTATCAAGCAGCACGCGGCGTGCGCGGCTCAGGTCATCCTCCCGGACCATAAGGCGACGAGGTAAAATTCCTATTGATCCCTCAAGTGCGCTCATGTGGACGTCCATGGCAAAGCAGTCTATACCTTCGCCGGACAATAGGGCGCGCGCAAAGGCGATCAAAGTTAGGTCATTTGTGCGCAGAAGCTCTTTCATACTTGGGTCCTACGGCTTATCCCGGCTTTAGTCGAGAGACATGCAAAACTGGCTTAAGGCGAGGCAGACGGGACGATGAATATGCTCGATCAGAAGGCTAACAAGCCGCACGAGCGGTTGGCAGCGCATCTGAGCGCCGATTTGTCGGCGGTGGACGAAATGATTCGCTCCCGCATGGCGTCGGAGCACGCCCCCCGTATCCCCGAAGTGACCGCGCACCTGGTCGAGGCAGGCGGCAAGCGTCTGCGCCCGATGCTGACGCTGGCAGCTGCGCGTATGTGCGGCTACGAAGGCGACAAGCACGTCGTGCTCGCCACTGCGATCGAGTTCATTCATACCGCGACGCTTCTGCATGACGACGTTGTCGACGGGTCCGAACAGCGCCGGGGTCGCCCGACCGCCAACCTGCTCTGGGACAACAAGTCGAGCGTTCTGGTGGGCGACTATCTTCTGGCGCGCGCGTTCCAACTGATGACGGATACCGACAGCCTGCGCATCCTGGCCGTGCTGTCCAACGCATCGGCCACGATCACCGAGGGCGAAGTGCTGCAACTGACGGCGGCGCAGGATATCGGCACCACCGAAGAGATCTACTTCAAGGTGGTGCGCGGCAAGACGGCGGCGCTGTTTTCCGCGGCGACAGAAGCGGCCGGTATCCTTGCCGGTGTGTCCGAAGAACAAATTCAGGCGCTTTATGACTACGGCGACGCGCTGGGCATCGCGTTCCAGGTGGTCGACGATCTGCTCGATTTCTGGGGCAGCGAGGCGACTGGCAAGAATATCGGCGACGATTTCCGCGACCGCAAGCTGACGCTTCCGCTGATCAAGGCCATCTCGAACAGTGATGACGAGGAAATGGCGTTCTGGAAGCGGACGCTGGAGAAGAACAAGCAAGGCGAAGGCGATCTGGAGCAGGCGCTTGAGATCATGAACCGTCACGGCGCGCTGGAAGACACGCGTCAGTCGGCGCTGGCCTGGGCCGCGAAAGCAAAAGACGCGCTGGAGGTTCTTCCCGAAGACCCGATCCGCGACATGCTGTCGGATATCGCGGATTACGTGGTCGAGCGGATCAACTGATCCGGCACCCTTTGTTACCGCCTAGCTGAACGTCGCCGGGGTCACCCACCAGTCGGGCTGCGCTTTTGCGAGGTGCAAAGCGGCCTCTTCGGCCTCGCCCCGCGTTTCGAACAGCGCGAAACAGGTCGCGCCCGAGCCGGACATGCGGGCCGTGCGCGCGCCGGGGAGCGCGGCGAGGGCCGAGAGCACGTCAGCGATCACGGGTTCGGCGCCCATGGCGGGCGCTTCCAGGTCGTTTCTCTGCGCGACGATCCAGTCGATGAGCTGCTTCGTGCCCTGCCATTTCGGGAGCTTCGCCGACATCGGCGGGTTCACCTTGTTTGGCAACGCCTTGAACACGGCGGGCGTCGGCACTTCGACACGCGGGTTGGCCATCACGGCGTGAAGCGGGGGCAGGTTGGTCACGGGGTCCACCAACTCGCCGATCCCGCGCATTCGGGTGGCTTGGCGCATAAGGCAAACCCGCACGTCCGCCCCCAACTCCACCGAGCCTGCGGGGAGCTGTTTCTGCCCGGTCAATTCGGCCATGGCGAGGAGCGTCGCGGCGGCGTCCGATGATCCGCCACCGATCCCCGCCGCGGCGGGTAGATGTTTGGACAGCGTGATTTTCACCGGGCGGTCGAAAAGCGCGGCGGCCCGCCAGACGAGGTTGGTGGCATCGGTCGGCACGCCCTCAGCCATCGGGCCGGTGACCTCCAGCGACGTCTCATCCGCTTCCATCACCGCGACCCGGTCGCCCACGTCGGCAAAGACCACGAGACTGTCGAGCAGGTGATAGCCATCGTCGCGCTGCCCGGTGACGTGCAGCGTGAGGTTCACCTTGGCGGGGGCGAAAACTTTATTGAACAGCGGCCTGATCCTCATTCTGGATCGGATCCGCGCCCTCTTCTTCGAGCACCTTGTCCAGACCCACCTCCAGCTTGCGGCGGATGCGGTCGGGCTTCAGCTCGTCGAGGTCGGTTTCCTCAGTCACGAAGGACAGCGCACGGCTCCACTGGAATTTCGCTTCGCGGGTGCGGCCCACGGCCCAGTAGACATCGCCCAGGTGATCGTTGACCACCGGATCGACGGGCATGAGCGCGACGGCTTTCTCCATCGGCTCCACGGCCTCCTGGTAACGGCCCAGACGGTAGTAGACCCAGGCAAGGCTATCGACGATGTAGCCTTCGTTCGGGCGGGCCTCCACGGCGGTGCGGATCATGTCCAGCGCCTGGTCGAGGTTTTCGCGCCGTTCCACGTAGGAATACCCGAGGTAGTTCAGCACGGCGGGCTGATCCGGTTGCAGTTCCAGCGCCTTGAGGAAATCGGCCTCGCCGGCCTCCCAGTTGCCTTGGCGTTCGTTGGTAATCCCGCGCGAGAAATAGACGGCCCAGTGTTGGGCGATTTCCTCCTCGTAGAGTGCGATCGCGTCGTCGTAGGCGGCGGTCGCGGCTTCCCAGTCTTCCTCGTAGCGATACTCGTCGCCCAGGGCGACGTGGATCGGGGCGAGCTCGGGATACCGGTCGGCCACCTCTTTCAGCGTCTCTATGGCACCGGCGGAATCGCCCGACCGGCGCTGCGCCACGGCCTTGCCCAGCATCGCCTGCGGCCAGGCGCGGCTTTCGGGGGCGATCTGGTCATAGGTTGAGACCGCAAGCTCGTGGTTGCCCATCGTCTCGAACACGCTCGCGGTCAGCAGGGTGGCCGAGACATTGTCCGGGTTCAAATGCTGCGCGAGGCGCGCGTAGATCAGGACGAGCGAGGGGTTCGCTTCGGCCGCGAGCACTTCGCCCACGTTGTAAAACAGTGCCGAAAGCCCGTCCTTGGGCGTGGCGATGGCGGTGAATTCGATGGGCTTGCCGGCGGCCAGCTCCGCACGAAGCGTCTGTATCTCCTCGTCGCCGGTATTGGGAAGCTGTTCGTCGATCAGGTCGACGGCGTCCTGGTTGCGTTCAAGCTGGCTGAGGATCTGTGCAAAAGCGATGACGCCCGCGCGGTTGAGTTGCAGATCCACTTCTTCGCCGGACAGGATGCGCGCGGCGCCTTCGTAGTCGCCGACATAGGCCAGTGCCTGCGCTTTCTGGAAGGCCGAGACCTGGCGCGCCATGTCGTCCTTGGCAAGCTCATCGAAGATATCGAGCGCCTTGGACATCTTGCCTTCGCCAATGGCGGCCCAGGCAAGGATCAGCGGGTCCATGAGACCGCCGACCGAGAATTCTTCGCTCAGACGTTGTTCCACGCCCTGCCAGTTCTCATTCTCCATTTCGTTGCCGAGCAGGATCAACTGACCCAGCTCGTTATCGGGCGAAATCTCCGTGAGCCGCCGTGCAATCGGAACCGCCTGGTCCAGTTTGCCGAGGCCGAGATAGGCGATCAGAAGACCTTCCATGATCCCCGCGTTGTCGGGGCGGTCGGCCAAGGCACGGGTGCCATATTCCACCAGCGCCTTGAAATCCGCGTTCTGATCTGCCGAACGGGCGGCAAGGTAGGCGCCGATGAACCCGTCGGAGGTCTGCGCGGGCAAACTTGCGGGAAGCGCGGCCAGTAGCGCGGTCAGGGTGGCCGCGCGCAGGCTTGCGCGGAAGGGGCGTGTCAATCGGGGCAAAGGGGACCTCGCGTCATGAGTTTGGAGTGAAACGTAACCCTTCGCGGGGGCCGATACAACGAGGGGCGACCCTTTGGCCGCCCCTCATGTCACAGATGTGAAAGAGATCACATGTTCGGGTAATTCGGCCCGTCCCCGCCCTGCGGGACGGTCCATTCGATGTTCTGCGACGGGTCCTTGATGTCGCAGGTCTTGCAGTGCACGCAGTTCTGGAAATTGATCTGGAATTTCTTCTGGCCTGCGTCGTCCTCGACCACCTCGTAGACCCCCGCCGGGCAATACCGCTGCGCCGGTTCCGCGAACTTCGGAAGGTTCACGTCAATCGGGATCGAGGCATCCTTGAGTTTCAGGTGGCAGGGCTGCTGCTCTTCGTGGTTGGTGTTCGAGAAGCTGACACTGGTCAGGCGATCGAACGACAAGACGCCATCGGGTTTCGGGTAGTCGATTTCCTTGTGCTTGGACGCCGGTTCGGTCGCCTGCGCGTCGGTCTTGCCGTGCTTAAGCGTGCCGAAAAGCGAGAAGCCGAAGAGCGTCTGCCACCACATGTCGAACCCGCCGAGCGCCATGCCGCCCGCCGGGCCGAAACGCGCGTTGAGCGGGGCGACGTTGCGCACCTTCTTGAGGTCTTTGCCCACGGGACCCGTGCGCAGCGCCTCGTCATACTCGGTCACCGTATCGTTCGCGCGGCCCGCCTTGATCGCCTCATAGGCGGCTTCGGCGGCCTGACGGCCCGAATGCATGGCGTTGTGGTTGCCCTTGATGCGCGGCAGGTTCACGAGACCGGCGGAACAGCCCGCGAGCATCCCGCCCGGGAAGGCGGTGTCGGGGATTGACTGGAACCCGCCCTTGGTCACGGCGCGCGCACCGTAAGCCACGCGCTTGCCGCCCTTGAGCACCTGTGCGACGCGCGGATGGTGCTTGAAGCGCTGGAACTCCTGGTAGGGGCGCAGGTAGGGGTTCTTGTAATTCAGGTCGACGATGTAGCCGACGTAAACCTGGTTGTTGTCGATATGGTAGAGGAACGAGCCGCCGCCATTCTTGAACCCAAGCGGCCAACCCATGGAGTGGGTGACTTCGCCCTCGTTGTGGTTCTCGGGGTCAACGTCCCAGATTTCCTTGATCCCGATGCCGAACTTGGGCACGTCGTGACCAGCGGCCAGGTCGTACTTGCCGATCAGCTCTTTCGCGAGCGATCCGCGCACGCCTTCGCAGATGATCGTGTATTTGCCCAGAAGCTCCATGCCCGGCTCGTAGCCGTCGCCCGGCGTGCCGTCGGGGTTCTTGCCGAATTCACCGGCGACCACGCCTTTGACCTCGCCGTCGTCGCCGTAGACCAGCTCGGAGCAGGACATGCCGGGGTAAACCTCGACACCAAGCGCCTCGGCCTGTTCGGCCATCCAGCGGGTGACGTTACCCATCGAGACGATGTAATTGCCGTGGTTGTTCATCAGGGGCGGCATCAGGAAGTTCGGGATCTTCATTTGCCCGCCTTCCCCGAAGATGTAGAAGTTGTCCTTCTTCACCGGCACGGTGACCGGCGCACCCTTGTCTTTCCAGTCAGGGATCAGTTCGTCCAGACCCGAGGGGTCCAACACCGCGCCCGACAGGATGTGCGCGCCCACTTCGGAGCCCTTTTCCAGGACGACGACCATGAGGTCGGGGTCCAGTTGTTTGAGCCGAATGGCCGCGGAGAGACCAGCGGGGCCAGCCCCCACGATCACCACATCCACGTCCATGGCTTCGCGTTCGATTTCCGCCATCTGAGGCACTCCCTGCGCAAAAAACTTGCGCATTGCTACAGGGTGCTCAGGTGGGGGTCAATTGCGTCGCGACGTTAGTTTCCTGCCCTGATTTCCGTGTTAGCGCCCACAGGGCGAGGATCACGAGGATCGAGGCATACCCATCAACCGCGTAGTGCCAGCCCAGGAAAACCGAGAAGACCTGGTAGATCAGGACAAGGGCGATCGAGAGCGGAAGAAGCTTGCGCGAGACTTCCGCAAGATACAGGGCCCAGAGCGCGGTCATTGCGACATGGACCGACGGGAACGCCGAAATGCCGGAGCCGAACTTCTGCTCGCCCTCGGCATAGGCGGTCCACAGCAGGCCTTGCAGGTTCGAGGTAAGCGTTTCACCGCGTGCCCCGCTCTCAAAAATCGCCACGAGATCGGCGAAGGCGTCGCCGCCGACGAGCCGGTCGTAGTAGATCGGGCCTCCGGACATGAAAAGCCCGGCCATGACGTTGCCGAGCAGGAAAAAGGTGGCGAGATAGATCAGCGAGAACCGTACAACGCGGGCATGGTTCGCATCGAACACCGCCAGCAGGAACGGAAGGTAGGTCGCCGGGAACATCCAGAAGACCGCGTAAAGCAGGTCGGTGACGACCCACGGCACATCGCCGAACAGATTATGCGCGGGCACCCAGGGGGCCACGCCAAAGTGCAGGACCCGATCGACGTCGGCCAGAAGTGGATCGGCCCAGAACGGCACAGCATAGGGCAGCGAGGCTTTGACCATCGGGAACATCATGGTGACGAATGTGCAGGCAATCAGCGTGCCGACAACGGTTTGCCAGCGATCTTTCAGCCCCCGCTTCCACATCAGGTACAGCGCTGCGGCGAGCGGGATCAGAAGGATGCCGCCGAGGGTGTAGAAGCGCATGAACTGGGAGGGGATCGAAGCGAGCATTTGCCGCGCCATCGCGCCGGGATCGTCACGAACAAGAAGGACAAAAACCATTCCGGCCACGACATAAAGCGCGGACCACCGGTAAAAGATCGTCATTGCAAACTACTCGATTTTGCTTTTCTTTTGCCGAAACGATAGCGTAATTTTCCTACGCTGCCCATGAAAAAACCTGAACAAATGCACATGTTCGGGCGAACGAACAAGTAAAGCACAGAGCATCATGGAAAAGATCCTTCTGACCCGCGCGGGCCACACCGCGCTGAATGACGAATTGAAAACACTCAAGTCGGTGGAACGTCCGGCCGTCATCGCCGCCATTTCCGAGGCGCGCGAACATGGCGACCTGTCCGAGAACGCCGAGTATCACGCCGCCCGCGAGAAGCAGAGCTTCATCGAGGGACGGGTGAAAGAGCTTGAAGGCATCATCGGCCTGGCCGAAGTGATCGACCCGGCGAAACTGTCGGGTCCGGTGAAGTTCGGCGCGACCGTGAAGCTCGTGGACGAGGACACCGACGAAGAGAAGACCTACCAGATCGTGGGCGAGCCGGAAGCCGACCTGGAAAAGAGCAAACTCAACATCAAATCCCCTCTCGCCCGGTCCCTGATCGGCAAGGAAGAGGGCGACAGTGTCGAAGTCCGCACGCCGGGGGGCGAGAAATCCTACGAAATTCTCGAAATCGAGTATATCTAGGGGCAGACCCCATCATCGAGGGCCCTAATGGTGCCGAAAGATAACGATCACGGGCTGACACTCAGCGGCAAAACGCGGCCAAGGCGGCAGGGCGTCGATCCGTCCGATATGATCGCGGCCCTGCTGACGGCGCTGTGGCTGGGAGGCTGCGTGCTGTTCTTCGCCGTGCTGGGCGAAGGGCTGACCGACCAGGGCGCTGCGAACCTCGTGGTGACGGTGCTCGCGGTGATCCTGCCGGTCGCTGTGATCTGGCTCGCGACCTCGGCGGCGCGGTCCGCCCGCGTCATGCGGGAGGAGACCGAGCGGCTCCAGAACACCATCGACGCGATGCGCCAGAATTACCTGACCCAATCGCTGCCCCACACCACCCATGATCCGGCGGTCGAGGCCAAGATCGCCCAGCTCGAAGAAGCGCAGAAGCAGACCGAGCAGGCCATGGCGACATTCTCGACGACCCGCGAACTGGTCCAGCGCGAAGCGACGCAGCCGACGGTGGTGAAGACCATCGACGGGGAAGGGCAGGCGTCGCTGGCGCTCGACCCGCAGCCGTCCGACGAGGCCGAGCCATTGTCGACGGACGAGATGATCCGGGCGTTGCATTTCCCGGAAGATGCCGAGGATGTCGAAGGCTTCAGAGCCCTGCGCCGGGCGCTCAAGGACCGCAAGATCGCCGGGCTGGTGCAGGCCGCGCAGGACGTTCTGACGCTCCTGAGCCAGGACGGCATCTACATGGATGACCTGCGTCCGGATCGGGCCCGCCCCGACATCTGGCGACGCTTTGCGCGGGGTCAACGCGGACGCGAAGTCGCGGCACTCGGTGGCATTCGGGACCGGTCCTCCCTGGCGTTGACCAATGGTCGAATGAAGAGCGATCCGGTGTTCCGCGATGCCGGACTGCATTTCCTGCGTCGGTTTGACGAGGTGTTCGAGGCCTTCGAGGAGACGGCCAGCGACGAAGACATCGCGCGCTTCTCGGCCACACGCACCGCGCGCGCCTTCATGCTCTTGGGGCGTGTGACGGGGACGTTTTCCTGAACCAAAAGCACCTCCGCTGGCATGTTTGGTGTTGACAGGACCAAGGCGGCGGGCACCGTTTTCACCAGAAAACCAGAAAACCAGAAAACCAGAAAACCAGAAAACCAGAAAACCAGAAAACCAGAAAACCAGAAAACTGGTTTTTGTTTGATTCCAAATGGATATTGCGGAGTGCGGGCTGATTGACCCGTGGTTTGTTAACGGTCGTGGCGGGCGATTCCTGGGCCCCGAGCAACGAAAAAGGGCGGACCGAACGGCCCGCCCTATTCCTGTCTCGACCCGAATAACTCAGCCGATGATCGCGTTCAGCGTCTCCGACGGGCGCATGACCTTTCCGGTCTTGGCGGTGTCCGGATGGTAATATCCGCCCAGGTCGACCGCATTGCCCTGGTCGGCCATCAACTCGGAAATGATCGCGTCTTCCTTTTCCGCCAGCGCCTCGGCGACCGGTTTGAAGGCCGCGGCGAGGTCGGCGTCGTCGCCTTGTGCGGCGAGCGCTTCGGCCCAGTAGCGGGCAAACCAGTAGTGCGAGGTGCGGTTGTCGTTCTGGCCGACCTTGCGCTCCGGGCTGTTGCCGTTGTCGAGCACCTTTTCGGTCGCTTCTTCCACGGCCTCACCCAGCACCTTGGCCGAGGCATTGCCGCGCGCGTCGGCGAGGAACTTGAAGCTTTCGCCAAGGGCGCAGAATTCACCCAGGCTATCCCAACGCAGGTGGTTTTCTTCCACGAGCTGCTGGACGTGCTTCGGCGCCGAGCCGCCCGCACCGGTTTCAAACATCCCGCCACCGTTCATCAGCTTCACGATGGAGAGCATCTTGGCCGAGGTGCCAAGCTCAAGGATCGGGAACAGGTCGGTGAGGTAGTCGCGCAGCACGTTGCCGGTGATGGTCACGCAATCCTCGCCTGCGCGCATGGTCTCCAGCGTGAAACGGGTGGCTTCGCGCGGGGCCATGATCGGGATGTCGATGCCCTGCTCGGCCAGAACCGGCTTCACGTACTTGATCAGTTCGGCGTCGTGGGCGCGGTTTTCGTCCAGCCAGAAGGCGGCCTTGCCGGTTGCCTTGGTGCGGTCGATGCCCAGCTGGATCCAGTCGAGGATCGGGGCTTTGTTGGCCGTGGCCGAGCGCCAGATGTCGCCAGCCTCCACAGCGTGCGAATGCAGCACGCCGCCCTTGTCCAGAACGATCTCGACCTTGCCCTTGGCGGGGACTTCGAAGGTGGTCGGATGCGAGCCGTATTCCTCGGCTTTCTGCGCCATGAGGCCCACGTTCGACACGGCGCCGCAGGAGGTCACGTCCAGCTTGCCGGTCTGTTTGAAGTATTCGATCGTCTCGTCATAGACGGGCGCATAGCAATTGTCGGGGATGCAGCACTTGGTCGGTGCCGGTTCACCATCGGGGCCCCAGCCGATGCCGCCGGCCTTGATGACGGCGGGCATGGAGGCGTCGATGATCACGTCGGACGACACGTGCAGGTTGGTGATGCCGCGGTCCGAGTCGACCATGTACATCGGCGGTTGCGCGTCCATCGTTGCCTTGTAGTCGGCTTCGAGCGTCGCATCGCCCTTGATCCGGGCTTCGAGATCGGCCAGGCCCGAGTTCGGGTTCCAGCCCAGTTCGTCCAGCTTTGCGCCGTGCTTGGCGATGAAGTCTTCGAGATAGACCGACACGAAGTGTCCGAAGAGGATCGGGTCGGAGACCTTCATCATGGTTGCTTTCAGGTGGACCGAGAACAAGACGCCCTCTTCCATGCTGTCGATCTCTTTCTTGATGAAATCGCGCAGCGTTGCCACCGACAGGTAGGTCGCATCGACCACGGTGCCTTCTCCATAGGACAGCCCGTCCTTCAGAACCGTCTCGGTGCCGTCTTCAGCGGTAAAGACGATCTTCGCGCCACCGGCCTGATCGGCGGTGATGGTCGCGGCTTTCTCGTTCGCGAAGAAATCATCGCCGGGCATGGAGGCGACGTGGGTCTTGCTGTCGGACGCCCAGTCGCCCATGCGGTGCGGGTTCTTCTTTGCGTAGTTCTTGACGGCCTTGGCAGAGCGACGGTCGGAGTTGCCTTCGCGCAGCACCGGGTTCACGGCGGAACCTTTGACGGCGTCGTAGCGGGCGCGCACGTCCTTTTCCTCGTCCGTGGCGGGTTCATAGGGGTAATCGGGGATCTTGAAGCCCTGTTCCTGAAGTTCCGCGATCGCGGCGAGAAGCTGCGGGACCGAGGCCGAGATGTTGGGCAGCTTGATCACGTTGGCTTCCGGCTTTTTCACCATCTCGCCCAGCCATGCGAGGTCGTCGGAGACCTTTTGCTCGTCGGTCAGGTAGTCGGGAAACTGGCACAGCACGCGACCCGCGAGGGAAATGTCGCGGATGTCGACGCTCAGCCCTGCCTTGGCGGCAAAGCTGCGCACCATCGGCAGAAGCGAGTAGCTTGCCAGTTCGGGGCTTTCATCGACTTTGGTGTAAATGATGTCAGGGGTCTCGTTGGCCATGGATCGGTCTCCGTAAATCCGTAAATCCGGGATGAGGAGCGGGGACTCGCTCCCCGCTTCGCTTGGCTTTTCGCGTAAATGACGCGGGGGCACAAGTCAATGTGTGCCATTGTATACCGAAACCACCTGCGGGGTTTCCTGTCCTTTCGGTCATGAACCCGTTGGCACACGCGAATATTTGCTCAAATCGGGGTCGGCTTTCGTCGCGTCAGGCTTGCTTCGCCTTGTGGTCTTGGGTTTGCCCGGTAAAGTTTACCAATCGTTCAAAGGCCGGGCAGGGCGTGTGTGCCGTGACCCGTCCGTACAAAACGGGGAGAATAATATGACCAAATTCACCAAGATGACGATGGCGACGCTTCTGACGTCGACCATGCTGACCGGCGCGGCGATGGCCGAAAGCCATGTGCCCGAGGGCGTGACCCTCGCCGAAGACCAGACCTTCACCTATCGCCAACTCGACGAGTTTTCGTCGCTCGACCCGCAGATCGTCGAAGACGTGGACGGCTCCGACGTGGTGCGCGACCTCTTCGAGGGCCTGATGAACCAGGAAGCCGAAGGCAATCTCGTGCCGGGTGTGGCCACGGGATACGAGGTGTCTGATGACAAGATGACCTACACCTTCACGCTGCGCGACAATGCCAAGTGGTCGAACGGCGACCCGGTGACCGCGGGTGATTTCGTTTATGCCTGGCGCCGCGCGGCGGACCCTGAAACCGCGTCGCCCTACCAGTGGTTCATCGAACTGATGTCCATCGAGGGTGGGGCCGAGGTGATCGCCGGTGAGGCAGAGCCGGACACGCTGGGCGTGACCGCGATCGACGACACCACGCTTGAGGTGAAACTCTCTGCACCGCTGCCCTACTTCCCGCAGATGACGACCCATTCCACCACCTTCCCCTCGCCGCAAAAGGTGATCGAGGAGCATGGCGATGACTGGACCAAGCCGGAAAACATCGTATCGAACGGGGCCTATGTCCTGACCGAGCACCTGCCGGGCGAACGTTCCGTGCGGGAACGCAACGAGATGTATTGGGACAACGAGAACACCGTGATCGACAAGACCGTCGCCATGGTCGTGAACGATGAAAACGTCGCCCTGACCCGGTATCTCGCGGGCGAATTCGACCGCACCGACATTCCCGCGGGCCAGTATCCGCGCCTGAAGGAAGAATACCCGGACGAGGCCGTGAGCTTCCCGCGCCTGTGTAACTACTACTACACCTTCAACGTGTCGGACAGCGGCCCCGAAGCGTTCAAGGACGTGAATGTGCGCAAGGCGCTGGCGCTCGCCGTGGACCGCGACATCATCGTCGAGAAGGTCATGCAGGGTGGTCAGCCCCCCGCCTATACCTTCACGCCCGCAGCCGTCGCAGGGTTCGAACCCCCGGCGCTTGACTGGGCCGGCATGACGCAGGCAGAGCGGGACCAGATGGCGAAAGACCTTCTGGCCGAAGCGGGCTATGGCCCCGACAACCCGCTGTCCTTCGAGATGGTCTACAACACCTCGGACGCCCACGAGAAAGTCGCGGTGGCGCTTTCGCAGATGTGGAAGCAGAAGCTCGGAGTCCAGGCGACGCTCGCCAACATGGAGTGGAAAGTCTTCCTCGAAGAGCGCGGCAACCAGAACTTCGAGCTGGCCCGCGGCGCATGGTGCGGCGACTATAACGAGGCCTCCACCTTCCTCGACCTGCTCGACAGCGCGTCCGGCTATAACGACGGCAAGTTCTCGAACGAACGTGTCGACGCGCTTCTGGACGAAGCCAAGACCTCGGACGATACCACGCCGCTTTACACGGAAGTGGAGCAGATCCTCTACGACGAGATGCCGGTGATCCCGATCTACCACTACGCGGGCGTTTACATGCTCGACAGTGACCTCGGCGGCTGGCCCACAGGTAACGTCGAACAGAACTGGTATTCCAAGGATCTCTACAAGATCGCGGAATAATCCCGCCTGACTGTGACCCGCGCTCCCGGCCTGTCGGTCGGGGGCGCGCTGTTCGTTTGCCGAGGTCTCATGCTCATCTACATCGCAAAACGTATCCTGATCGCGATTCCGACGCTCCTGATCCTCGTCATCGCGTCGTTCTTCCTGATCCATTTCGCGCCCGGTGGCCCGTTCACCTCGGAACGCCCGCTGCCGCCCGCCGTGCTGGCCAACATCGAAGCGCGCTACGGGTTGGACCAGCCGCTGTGGAAACAGCTTTGGGATTACCTCGTCAACGTCTTCCTGCACTTCGATTTCGGCCCGTCCTTCAAGTTCAAGGATCGCGATGTGAACGACATCATCGCGCAGGGCTTCCCGATTTCCCTGACCTACGGGTCGCTCTCCTTCATCGCCGCCACGCTCGCGGGCGTCAGCCTCGGCGTCTGGGCCGCGATCAAGCACAACACCTGGATCGACTATTTCGCCGTGAGCCTCGGGATCGCCGCGCAGGCGCTCCCAAATTTCATCATGGGTCCGATCCTGATCCTCGTTTTCACCCTCTGGCTTGGCCTTCTGCCCGGTGGCGGCTGGAACGGGGGCCAGTGGCAATACCTGATCATGCCGGTGATCGCGCTCTCGACCTCCTACATGGGCAACATCGCGCGCCTGACCCGATCCTCGATGCTGGAGGTCATGAACTCCAATTTCATCCGCACCGCCCGCGCAAAGGGCCTGCCCACCCGTGCCGTGATCTGGCGCCACGCGATGAAACCCACGCTTTTGCCGGTGGTCAGCTATCTCGGACCGGTCTTTGTCTACGTGCTCACCGGCTCGGTCTTCGTGGACCTCTATTTCTCCACGGGGGGTCTGGGGGCGGCCTATGTCGGCTCGGCGCTGACCCGCGACTATGCCGTGCTCCTGGGGGTCACGATCCTTTACGGCGGTCTCACCGTGATCGTGAACCTGCTCACCGACCTGGCCTATGCCTGGTTCGACCCGAAAATCCGGTATTGAGGAGAGAGACATGGTCTTCGGAAGCTCCCAGAAAGCCGCGCAACTCGCCGATGACGTGACCGATGTGATCCCTGTAAGGGGCAGGTCGCTGATGCATGACGCCTATACCCGCTTCACGCGCAACAAGGCGGCGATGGGGTCGGTGATCGTGCTGGGCCTGATCGTGCTTTTCGTCATTCTCGGGCCGCTTTTCGCGGTCTGGTCCAACGAGGAAATCGACTGGGACCGGATGGGCGCCATCGCCGAACAGGGTGCGCCGTCGCTTGAGAACGGCCATTACTTCGGTCTCGACGAGCTTGGGCGCGACCTTTATTCCCGCGTGATCCAGGCCACGCGCACCTCGCTTCTCGTCGGGCTGGTCGGTGCGATGACCGCGCTGATTATCGGGACCGCCTATGGTCTCGTCGCGGGATACGTTGGCGGCCGGGTGGACAGCGCCATGATGCGCTTTGTCGATATCCTGCTCGCGATCCCGCTGACCCTTGTCATCATCCTGCTGCTGGTGATCGCCGGGCGGTCGTTCTTCATGCTCTTCGTTTCCCTGGGCGCGGTCGGTTGGCTCACCATGAGCCGGATCGTCCGGGCGCAGACCCTCTCGCTCAAGACCCGCGAATTCATCGAAGCGGCCCGTGCCGCGGGCGTCCCCGAAACCACAATCATGATCCGCCACATCCTGCCCAACCTGATCGGCGTGGTGATCGTCTATGCCTCGCTCCTCGTGCCCGAAATGATCCTGACCGAAAGCTTCATCTCGTTCCTCGGTCTCGGCATTTCGGAACCCTACACATCGCTTGGAAAACTGATCGCGGAAGGGGCGGGGACCATGGCCTATGGCACCATCTGGCAGCTCCTCTATCCCCTTTTTTTCTACGTCACGATCATCATCACCATGTTCTTCATCGGCGATGGCCTGCGTGATGCGCTCGATCCGAAGGACCGCTGACATGACCGTGCTTTCCGCCCGCGATCTCCGTGTGACCTTTCAGACCAACGATGGCGCCGTCGAAGCCGTGAAAGGCGTTTCCTTCGACGTTGAAGCCGGGGAGTGCCTTGGCATCGTCGGGGAGTCAGGCTCCGGCAAATCGCAGAGCTTCATGGCCGCGATGGGGCTTTTGCCGCCCAACGGCAAAGCCACCGGATCGGTGAAATTCCAGGGCAACGAGATCCTGAACCTGCCGCCCGCCAGGATGAACAAGCTGCGCGGGGCGGACGTGGGCATGATCTTCCAGGACCCGCTGACCGCGCTCACACCGCACCTCAAGGTGGGCGACCAGATGGCCGAGGTGCTCAAGGTGCACCGAGGGCTGTCAGGTGCCAAAGCGCGCGCGCACTGCCTCGATTGGCTCAACCGCGTGCAGATCCCCGAAGCGGAGCGGCGGCTGACACAATATCCGCACGAGTTGTCCGGCGGTATGCGCCAGCGGGTGATGATCGCGCAGGCGATGCTCTGCGAGCCGAAACTCCTGATCGCGGATGAACCGACCACGGCGCTGGATGTCACCGTTCAAGCCGAGATTCTCGACCTGATGCACGAGTTGCAGCGCGACGCGGGCACCGCCATCGCGCTCATCACCCATGACATGGGCGTCGTGGCCCGCATGTGTGACCGGATCGAGGTGATGAAGCTGGGCGAATACGTGGAGAGCGGCGACGTGAACGCCGTCTTCCACGCGCCCACGCACGACTACACCAAGAAACTCCTCGCCGCGATGCCGCGTATCGACGACGCGGGCGCGCCCGAAGGCACCGATGTGAACGCCGAGCCGCTTTTGTCGGCGGACGACATCAAGGTCCATTTCCCGATCCGCGTGAAGGGGGGCTTTTTCGGCCGGACCATTCCGCTCAAGGCCGTGAACGGCGTCACCTTCGATCTGGCCAAGGGCGAAACGCTGGGCGTGGTGGGCGAAAGCGGCTGTGGCAAGTCCACGCTGGCCCGCGCCGTGTTGCGCCTCATTGAGCCGACCGGGGGCGACGTGACCTGGCTGGGGTCGAGCTTCACGGGGCTGGACAAGGCTGCGCTCACCAAGTCGCGCAAGGACATGCAGCTTGTGTTCCAGGACCCGCTGGCCTCGCTCGATCCGCGCATGACCATCGCGGACAGCATCGCCGAACCGCTCAAGACGTTTCATCCCGGCCTGACCAAGTCCGAGCGCAAGGAAAAGGTGCTCGCCATGATGGAGCGGGTCGGGCTGGAGCAGGCGTTCTACAACCGTTACCCGCACGAATTGTCCGGCGGTCAGAACCAGCGCGTCGGTATCGCCCGCGCCATGATCAACCAGCCGAAGCTCATCATCTGCGACGAAGCGGTCTCGGCGCTCGACGTGTCTATTCAGGCCCAGATTGTCCAGCTTCTGAAAGACCTTCAGGCCGAGTTCGGCATGTCCATGATCTTCATCTCCCACGACCTCTCCGTGGTGCGCGCGATCTCGAACCGGATCATGGTGCTTTACCTTGGCCGGATCGTGGAAATGGGCGATGCGGGCGACGTGGTGGAAAACCCCGTGCATCCTTATACGCAGGCGCTCATTTCCGCCGTGCCGATCCCGGACCCGGAGCTGGAGCGCTCCCGCGAACGCATCCGCATCCCCGGCGAGTTGCCATCGCCGCTGGACCCCAAGGCCTCGCTTCGGTTCCTGCCGTCCAGGCTGAAGGCAGGAGATCACGACTACACCCCGCCGCTCAACCAGGTGGCACCGGGGCATTGGGTGGCCGAGCACGACCCGCTCGACGTGATCCTTGCGAGCGAGCCGGTGACCGCGGAGGTGATCGTGGAACCGATGCGTTGATCGAACCGGCCGTCACCTTGGCCAAGGACAAAGCAGGCCCGTGACAAAAAAATCGGGCCCGCATTTCTGCGAGCCCGACATCGTCAGCCTGACGTTGAAGAACTTGGAGTGTCAGGCTGCATTCCTAAAAGCGGCCTCTTCTTCTTTCTCGACGAAGGCCTTGTGCAGCACGGCGATGGCCTTGTCGGCTTCATCGCGCGGCATGAGGAATTGAACGTCCACGTTGCGCGGCGTCGCATGGGCGGCGATCACGTCCAGCCCGGCTTCGTCCAGCGCGGCAAGACCACGGCCCAGAACGCTCTGCTTGCGCAGGTCGCGACCGATGGCGGACACGATCGACTGGGTGCGCACTTCGATCTCGGCACCGGGGAACTGCTCCTCGATGTCGCGCTCCACGCGGCGCACGGATTTCAGCGAGCCCTTGACGTAGTGCGTGATCGTGTTCGCGTTCGAGGTTTTCGACACGATCCAGACCTTGTGACGCTTGAGCGAGTCGAGGATCGCGGTGTCGTAGCCCTTCACGCCCACCATGTCCTGTTCGAACACCTCGATGGAAATGACGTCGAGCGCCGTGATGATCTCAACGCCCGGATTGTCGCCGCGCGAATCGTCGATCAGCGTGCCCGGATCGTCCGGCTCAAACGCGTTGGTCACGCGCAGCGGCACATCCGCCTGGCGCAGCATCTTGGCCGCCGAGGGGTGGATCGCCTCCATGCCGAGGTTCGACAGCTGGTCGGCCACGTCGTAGTTGGTGTGACCCAGCTTGCGCACGTTCTCTTCCCCGACGAGGTTCGGGTCGGCGGAGGAGAGGTGGAACTCCTTGTGGATGATCGCTTCTTTCGCGTGGGTCAGCGCCGCGATGCGGGCGAAGGTCACTTCGGAATAGCCGCGATCGTATTCGTTCATCAGGCCTTCCTTGCACTGGGCATAGCCGGTGATGATCGGCATTTCGCAGGTCACGTCGATATCGGCGAGACCCTGCTTCACGCGCTCGTCCAGCGTGCAGTCACCTTCGTCACGCCAACCGGAGAGGTCCACGAAACGGGCATCCACGCCCGCACGCTTCAGCATCAGGGCGGTGGTATAGGCCGAATGTGCCTCGCCCAGACCGGACAGAAGCTCACGCACCATCTGCATGTGCTCGTTCAGGCGGAAGTGCCCGTAGGAGCACAGGCGGCCCAGGTCGATCAGGAAGCTGCGGGCGCCGTCGATACGGTCGCGCACGAAATCCGTGGCGTCGGCAATATCGCCAGGATGGTCGAGGATCTCGCTATGCGCTTCGATCATCGCTTCCTGCACACGCTTCAGCGCCGACATCCAGATATGGTCGTCTTCCTCGCTGTCGGCGAAGAGCGCATAGACGCCCTGTTCGCCGGACTTCTTGTGTTCCAGGAGGAGGTTGGTGATCCCGCCAAAGGCGGAGACCACGAACATCCGGTTGTAGGGGTCGCCATCGCGAATGAGGAGGCTGTCCCTCAACTCGTTCACGCGGCTCATTGATGTGCCGCCGATTTTCTCGACGGTATGGTTTCGGTCAGACATGGGTCTACCTTGTGTTGCTTCAGGCTGCGTCGTCTTCAGCGGGGGCATAGGAGCCATCTTCCTGATGGACCTCGTTGCCCGTCACCGGCGGGTTGAAGCAGCAGGCCATGACCAGCTCTTCCTCTGATCGCAGCGTGTGATGATCGTGCTCGTTGAGCGCATACATGACGCCCGGCTTGATCTCGTGCGTCTCACCCGTGGCGAGGTCCGTGATCGACCCCTTGCCGGAGATGCAGTAGACGCTCTCGAAGTGGTGCTTGTAGTGGAACGTGTGTTCCGACCCGGCTTCCAGCGTGGTGATGTGGAAGGAAAAGCCCATTCCGTCATCGGCCAGAAGCATCCGCACCGAGTTCCAGCGCGCGTCGCTCACGGAGCGATCGGTGCCTTTGAGTTCGTTGAAATCACGTACAATCATTTTCGTTACTCCGCAGCAATCGTTTGGGTGTCGGCCAGGGCGTCGCGGGTCGCCTCAAGGACGATCTCCAGACCGCGCTCCAGCACGTCGGTGGGGATGGTCAGCGCGGCAAGCACCTTGACCACTTCGTCATTCGCACCAGAGGTCTCGATGATCAAACCTTTCTCGAAGGCGCGGGCACAGATGTCGGAGGCCAGATCGCCCGATCCCACATCGACACCCTGCATGAAACCACGGCCCTTGAGGTGCGCACCGCCCACGAGGTCGGCGACCTGTCGAAGGCCAGCGTTCAGGACCTTGGACTTCTCGGCGATCTCCGTCTGGAAATCGTCGTTTGCCCAGAATTTCTCCAGCGCGACACGGCCCGTGACAAACGCATGGGTATTGCCGCGGAAGGTGCCGTTGTGCTCGGCAGGCTTCCAGACGTCGTGCTCTTCTTTGATAAGAAGCGCCGCGAAGGGAAGACCGAAACCGGAGAGCGATTTGGCTTGCGTGATCATGTCCGGCTCGATGTCCATCTCTTCGATGGAGAAATACGTGCCGGTCCGACCGATGCCCGCCTGAATGTCGTCGACGATGATCATCGCGCCGTGCTCCTTGGCCAGCTTGGCGATGCCCTCGATCCACTCTTTCGACGCGGCGTTCAGCCCGCCTTCACCCTGAACCGGCTCAAAGATGAACGCGGCGGGAGCATCAATGCCCGAGGACGGGTTCGACAGCATGGCGTCGATCAGCTCAAGCGTGTTCACGTCACCGAGGCTGCCTTCGTAAGGCAGGTGGGTCACGTCGCCCAAGTTGCCACCACCGGCCCCGCCACGCTTGCCGGCGTTCCCGGTGAGCGACAGCGACCCCATGGTCATGCCATGGAAGCCATTGGTGAACGAGATGATGTTGCGCCGACCGGTCAGCTTGCGGGCAAGCTTCATCGCGGCTTCCACGGCGTTGGTGCCGGTCGGGCCGGTCATCATGATCTTGTAGTCGTCCATGCCACGCGGCTTGAGGATGATCTCCTCAAACGCGGAAAGCCATTTGGCCTTCTCTTCGGTATACATATCCAGACCGTGGGCGATGCCGTCGGCAGTGATATGCTCCACCAGCGCGGCTTTCATGTCCGGGTCGTTGTGGCCGTAGTTCAGCGAAGAACACCCGGCGAGAAAGTCGATGTATTCATTCCCTTCGGCGGTGGTCATGATGGACCCCTGCGCCTTGGTAAAGGTGGTCGGAAAGCTCCGGCAGTAGGAGCGGGCTTCGGATTCGCGGCGAGCAAAAACGGGATTGATCGCCGATTTGGTATCGGTCGTCATAACGGTATTCCTTTGAGATTGGGTGTATCGAGGAGGGCGTCAGGCCGCTATCAAGCAGCCTTCGCCATATCTTCTTCCTCGGGGAGCGAGATCGTCACCATGTGCTCGGTGTCGTGGCGTCCGCCGAAGTGATCTTCCTCGGTGTAATGGGCTTCATCGGTCAGCTCGCCACCCTGACGGCGGGCAAAGCTTTTGAAGAGACCCCAGGAGGCATCGTTGTCCTCGGTGATCGTCGTTTTCAGCGCGTGCACGTCTTCGCAGGCGTCGCGTTCGATCAGGTGGTCGAGCATCTTGCCGCCCAGACCCAGACCGCGCGCCTTCGCGCTCACGGCAACCTGCCACACGAACAACGCTTCTTCCTTCGGCACGATGTAGCCAGAGATCCAGCCGACGATTTCGCCGTCCAGTTCTGCCACGACCGAGGTTTCGCTGAAGTGGTCGCACTGCAAGAGATTGCAATACATGGAGTTCTCATCCAGCGGCTTGCACAGGCGGATCAGCTCCCAGATTTGCGCCCCATCCTCGGAAATCGGTTCCCGCAGATGGAGCCCCTCAGTTCGGGGTTTATCTTGTTTCGTCGTCTTGCTCATGTCTTTCGGCATGGTCAGTCCTCCAAGTTCCTTCGATAGTCTAACTAACGGTCCTCCCGTTTTGTTTCAACCTTCAAAGTAAAAAAGTTCCAAGATCGGCAAAAAAACCGGGATAATGCGCTCTGGACGGGATCTAACCCCTTTGTTCTTCTTATTTGTGGCCGAGAACAATCCTTCGCATATCCTTTACATTTCGAATGTTTCGCTTATCTAAGCATTATGATTGAAACGAACATACTCGCCGTGGCATCAAGGAGGTCGGAGGACGACATCGTGTCACGAATCGACGATAGCCTTATCGCGCTGCGCCGGATCATGCTGGCCACCGAGCTCTACGGAAAAGAGCTTGCGAGCGCCGCCGGCCTGACCGCTGCGCAATTTCGGGCGCTTCAGATCGTGGGCGAGAAAGGGTGGGAAACCCCCAAGGTCATTGCCGCCCGCATGGGCGTTTCCCAGGCGACGATCACGGCTCTTGTCGACAAGCTGGTCAAGGCCGGGCAGGTCTCACGCGAACGGTCAGAGCGGGACCGCCGCCAGACCAACGTGACCCTGACCGGGTTGGGGCGACAAACGCTCGACGATGCGCCGGATGCGCTGCAACAGAAATACGTGAGCGAATTCGAAGCGCTGGCGGATTGGGAGCAGGCGCAGATCATCGCGACGCTGGAGCGCGTGGCCACCATGCTCGACGCCGAGAACATCGACGCTTCGCCGGTCCTGACCACGGGCGACATCAAGCACCACTAAGACGCACCGCAAAGCATACGAAAAGGCCCGCCGGATCGCTCCGCGGGCCTTCGTCGTGTCATCTGGTCGGGTCAGTGGTGCGTGGTGTATCGCGCGTCCGGGTCCGGGTCATGCCCATTGGCATGGCGCTTTCCCGCCGCCATCCCGGCGGTGATCCCCTGCACGAAAGCGGCGCTCAGCCCCCCGACGATCGTCAAGCCGTCCACAGGCTCGGCAGTTGCGGGGCGCGCGTTCACGCTGGGCGCCATGGTGATCTTGGCGCGTTGGGTGTTGGTGAACGCCAGCGCGATAAACCCAAGGCCCAGGAACACGCCCGCGAAAATCAACGCGATGTGCAGGGTTTCCATGAACTGAGCCAGCGCGATCCAGCCAGCAATGGCCAGAAACGTCACCCCGACGAACAGCAAGAGACCGCTCACCACACCGAACATGGTGCGGCGAACGGCCAGTTTTGCGCGGTATTCGAGTGCGGCAAGCATCCGGGCTTACGAACGGCGGCTCAGGAAAAGACCGACGAGAAAGCCGACACCCGCGGCAATACCGACCGATGCGGCCGGGTTCTGGCGAACGGTGTCTTCGGCTGCGTCGTAAGCGGCATGGGCCTGCTCCCCGGCATACTTGGCCTGGGCTTTACCCTTGGCCTTGAGGTGCGATGCCGTCTCGCGGGCACGGGCGTTCAGATCGGCCACGCCGCCTTTGCCGATACCCTTGAGGGTTTCGGAAATGTCCGCAATGTCCGACCGCAGAGCGGCCATTTCGGTTTCAAGATCCTTGACGGATTCCTCATAGGCCTTGGGGGACCCGTTGGTAGAGGATTGTGCTGCAGTAGCCATGTGCGAAACTCCTTATGAGTTGTCTGTCCATTCGAAGCTACAACGCGCGGCCCCGGCCCGGTTGTTCCGGAGCGGGAGAGATTCTTTTCGCGGAACATTCGTGCCGTATTGCGTGTTTCCTTCTCAAGACGCGCCCCCACGGCGCAAATTGAATCGAATTAAGGAGTAGACCCCATGCTTGGTTGGGCACTGACTTTCCTGGTGATCGCGCTTGTCGCCGCACTCTTTGGCTTCGGCGGTATCGCCTCGGCCTCTGCCGGCATCGCGCAGATCCTGTTCTTCGTGTTCATCGCGCTCTTCGTGATCGCGATGATCGCACGGGCATTCCGGGGCCGCACCCCGTAACGAGACGAAACGACTGAAAAGGGGCGCCCATGTACCTCGTGGCGCCCCTTTTTGTGTCTGGTGGTTCGCGCTAGCGGCCCGAGAGGTCGCCCAGACCCTTCAGCAAATCCCCGATGCGTCCCGCGTTGAAAGATTTGCGCTCTCTCAATTCCTCTTCAAACCGTGTCGTCAGCCGTTCGGCCAGCAGCCGCTGACCGGTCAGGTTCGGATGCACCGCCCCCGCGATGGCGCTTGCCGCGTCGGGCTGGGTCATGGCGCTGTCGTTGCCGGTGCGGATCGCCCGGTCGCGTTTGTCGTAGGCATAGGGCGCCCAGAGATCCACGTCCCAGCGGCGCGGATCGCCCGGCGGCCCGGCGTTGGGCAGGTTCAACTGAAGCCCCCGCCACCAGCCATGCCCGATGAACGCATCCCGCGTTTCGCAGACCACGCTGATCCCGTTCTCCTTCGCGGCCTTTGCCAGAGCGACGCGCAGCATGTCGAACACGGCGAGCGTGCGGTGGCCTTCCTCGCTTGTCAGGTTGAAGGTCCACCCCCGCGCGATGTCGAACGGCGCCCCCATCTTCAACCCGGCCCAGGCAGAAAAGGGATCGTTCACCTCCGGCGTACCGTAGACCACCGCGTTCTCCACGTCGAGCGGGCCACAGGGGTCCGCGTCGGTGGGCAGAAGCCGCAGGGGGTCGGGGTATTGCGTTTGAATGATATCCTCGGGAGCGAGGTCCAAGCGATGCTGAAGCACGTTGTAAAGCAGGGTCAGCTTGTCGCCGATCCCGCCCCGCCCGCGCGTCCCGTCGATCAGGTCCGCCGCCGTCGGGCGACCGTTCACATCCTGGCGCAGGCAATGCTGCGACACCGTGGGGTAAAGGCTCGGGTCCACCCGGTATTCGGGCGGCGGACAGACGGACGGCAGGGTGAAGAAGGCGACCAGCCCACTGTCATAGGTGCCGGGCAGCAGCGCATATTTCACCAGGTCGGCAAAGCCGATGTCGTTGCCCCCGATCGACAGGAACAGCGCATCCGGTTTGCGCAGCTTGCCCTCCGGACAGCTCATCATCCCGACACTGGGATAATCCCGCCCGGTATCTGACCGCGCCTGCCGCATATAACGATCCAGCGCGTCGTTCTTGCGAAGCTCGGTCTGAAACAGCCCCGTCGACGCCGCATAGGGCCGCCGCTCGAACGCGGTGACGTCGATCCCGTCCAGTTCTTCGCGCGTGATGTCCTCGTATTCGCCGCGCGGGATGCTGCCACGGCTCGCCACCGGCGTCGTGCACAGCTCGCGCACGGCGGCGTTCACCTGCGAGTAGGGCACGAAGGGCTCTTCGGACCACGATTGATATTGCGGCGCGAGAAGGCCGTCGAAAATCTCGGCCCCGGAACAGGCGTAGTGCAGGAAGGTCACGAACCGATGCGGGTCGTTCGACGCGACCTCCAGCGCCGCGAGGTTCTGAAACGAGAAAAAACTGCGGTGGCAGCGGTCATCGACCCACGTCCGCTTGGGCAGCGGCAGGTGAAACGCCGAGCTTGCCAACCATTCATGCCCGGTTTCGGTGGTGATCCCGCGCCAGCGGGCGGGCACATCCGGGTTGCCCTCGCCCGATCCGTAGCTGTCGCCCATGCCGACGATGACGATATGCTCGGGTTCCAGCGTTTCGGTCAGCACATCCTGCCCGACGATGACCGCCACCTCGGTTTCGCGGGTCAGGGCGATCTCCGTGGTGATCGGCACGTCACAGGGAAGCGCGGTGTCCTGGAAGCTCCACCAGCACTCCACGTCTTCAAACGCTTCGCCCTCGTCCGGTGTCACCCAGAGCTTCACCCGCACCCTCTGCGTGTCCTCGTCCTTCACATAGCGCAGGAGCTTGTCGCGGTGGCTCGCCGTTTCCGGGTCCCAATGGAGCGGTTGTCCGTCCTCCAGGAACCCGGCGTAGGGCGAGGCCATACCACCGACGATGGTACGGTCGAGCCGTCTGTGCCAGCCCTCCAGCCCACCGTCTTCGGGCCGCACCCGGTAGGCATCGAACAGTGCATCCGCGATGCCGGGTGTCGTCGTCGCCTCGAAGGGGGCGAAGCGGTTGGTGATCTCCCATTCGATCTGGGCGGCCTGTGCCGGGGCTGCAAGCATCAGGCCAAGCAGGACAGGAAGGAAAGCGCGCATGAAAAGCCTCGGGGGTTGAGCGGTTTGGCGCGACGCTACAGCCAAGCCCGCCCGCTCTCAACAAACGATACCGAGACCGCCTTTTTTTCGACAAGACCCCGCCAAAACGAAACGCGGGCCCCCGTGAGGGAACCCGCGTTCGTGCACCTAAGAGTTACGAGAGCAAGGCCGTCAGGCCGAAAGCGTCTCGGTCGAAGCGAAGAACATCGCCTGGCTGACCGCCGAGCGCACCTGGTCTTCGGAATAGGGTTTGGTGATGACAAAGGCCGGCTCGGGGCGTTCGCCGGTGAGAAGCCGTTCCGGAAATGCGGTGATGAAGATCACCGGGATGTCCGCGGTCGACTTCAGGATCGCGTTCACCGCGTCGATGCCCGAGGAGTTGTCGGCAAGCTGAATGTCCGACAGGATCAGGTCCGGCTTCTCCTGACCGGCAAGGTCGATGGCGTTGCGTTCGGTGCGGGCGATGCCGGTGATGGCATGGCCCATGTCGGCCACGATATCCTGAAGGTCCATCGCGATGATGGCTTCGTCTTCGATGATCATGATGCGACCTTTCACGCTGTCCTCCATCTCGTTGCGGGCGACCTGGATCAGGTGAGACACTTCATCCGTGTCGGTCCCCATGATCTGCGCGATTTCGTCGGTCGAGAATTCTTCGACCGTGTGCAGAAGCAACGCTTCGCGGGTGTTCGTGGTGAGCTTAGAGAGGTGTTCCTGGGCGCGCCCCTGAATGCCGTCCTCTCCCTGTTCGACAGGCGAGCCCGAGCTTGCCCAGATCTGGTGGAAGGTGCGGAAAAGCGCGACCTTGTCAGAAAGGCCCAGTTTGAAGACCGAGCGATCCTCCAGCAGCGCTTCCAGCGTTGCGGCGGCATAGGTGTCGCCCGATGTCTGACTTCCCGTAAGCGCACGTGCGTAGCGGCGCAGGTAGGGCAGGAGCGAAGCGACTTTTACCGAGAGGTATTCTGAATTCTGTTCGTTCATCCCATCCATCCCAAGATTTGTCCGTTTTCTTGCGTTTCTTTGGAACCAAACGTGGCCTATGCCGTTAAGTTCCCTGCGAAGGCCAAAAAAAGATCAAGGCAGTTTAGAGGCGAAACGGGACCGAACGGTAATGACTGACGACAAAGACAAGGACAATCTAGAACAACAGATTGACGAGAACCTGCGCAAGGTATTCCAGCGGCATCTCGAAGAAGAGGTGCCCGACAAGTTCATGGATCTACTGGCGCAATTGAAGAAGGCCGATGAAAAAGCCGATGAAAAGGGGTCCGCTCATGGCGACTGACTCCGACGCGCCTGATCCGCGCGACGAGGTGGTGGAGCATCTCCCTGCCATGCGCGCATTCGCGGCGTCTCTCACACGGAATTCGGCAGCCGCCGACGATCTGGTGCAGGACACCATCGTCAAGGCGTGGAAGAATTTCGACAAGTTCCAGGAGGGCACCAACCTCAGGGCCTGGCTTTTCACCATCCTGCGCAACACGTTCTATTCCGACCTGCGCAAGAAAAAGCGCGAGGTGGAGGACGTGGACGGTGTCATGGCCGGCACCCTGTCCGAGAAACCGCATCATGACGGCCGACTGGCCCTCATGGATTTCGAGAAGGTTTTCCAACGTCTTCCCGTCGAGCAACGCGAGGCCCTGATCCTCGTGGGGGCGACGGGCATGTCCTATGAAGAGGCGGCCGAAACCTGTGGCGTCGCCATCGGCACGATAAAGAGCCGGATCAACCGGGGCCGCGCGCGTCTTGCCGAGCTTCTGGATATCAACGATGACGACAGCATCGAGATGACCGACCAAGCCACTATGGCCGTCGTCACATCGGGAATGAGTGTGAGAAAGAACACAGGCTGATGACGCGGTTAACAGAGTTGAGCCGGACGCTGACGTTCCGGATCGCAACGCTCCTTGCGCTCGCGCTCCTCCCCGTTGGCGTCCTCTCGGTCGTCACCACATACCAACTTCTCAACCAGGCTGACCGCGAGCTTGCGGACAGCCTGTTGGCGCTGACCGCCGAAGCGGCGGCCGAGCAGGAAGCGGCGATCCGCACCGCAACGGGGGTGGCCAAGACGATGGTCTCCATGGTCCCGGTGCTGGAAGAGACCGGGAACAACTGTGAGGCGCCATTGGCAATGCTGTTGCGCGACAGCCCCGAGTTGTCCTTCGTCGGTTACATCGACAACGACGGCACCGTGGTCTGCGGGTCCGCCAACCAGGGCACCGACGTGTCCCACCGGCCCTTGCACCAGGAATTCACCGAGAACCCCGGCCCGCGCGTGAAATTCAGCGAAAATGGCTCACTGTCCAATACGGCGGTCATCATCGTCTCCTTGCCGGTGATCCGCGATGGCGCCTACGACGGGTATGTCATTGCATCGCTCCCGCATCGCACGCTGAACCGCCCGCCCGCCGGCGTGATGGGACGTGACCGTCCGCTGGAACTCATCACCTTCAACGACGAAGGCGAGGTCCTGACCGCGACCTCCGGGCTTGATGTTCTTGACCGTTACCTGCCCAAGCATCGCTCCCTTTCCGCCCTCGTCAGCGGCGAGGAAGCCACTTTCGTTGCCGCCGTCGATGAAAACGCGGGCGAGCGCCTCTTCGCGCTCAGCCCCATCGTGCCGGGACAGGTCTTTGCCCTCGGGTCATGGGAATACGACAACCGCTGGTTCGGCGGGCTGGGTCTTGGATCGTCCATGTTCTTTCCGGTCCTGATGTGGATCGTCAGCCTGTCGGTCGCCTTCTTCGCCGTGCAGCGCATGGTCATCAAACCGACGCGCAACCTGCGCGCGCGGATGTTGCAATTCATGCGGTCGCGAAAGCTCGTGGAGTCGGACAACGACCCTTCCGTGCCCTCCGAGATCCGGGACATGGAAGAAACCTGGATGCGGCTGGCCGAGAACATCCTGCATGACGAAGCGCAGCTCTACGATACCATCCACCAGCGCACTGTCCTGTTGAAAGAAGTGCACCACCGGGTGAAGAACAACCTGCAACTCATCGTCTCGCTCGTCGGGATGAAGATGCGCAAAGCCCGCAGTCCGGCTGTAAAACACGCGTTGTCCAACGTGCAACAACGCGTCATGTCGATCGCGCGGGTGCACCAGAACCTTTACGAAACCTCAACCGTCGAACGGGTGCGCGTGGGGGAACTGCTGGACGCGATCACGACGCAGATCGTGGCCGCGAATTCGGTTTCGGAGAATAGCCTCACGCTCGACACGAAATTCGATGATTGCGAAGTCTATCCGGATCAAGCCGTGCCCCTGTCGCTGGCCGTGTCCGAGCTCATCACCAATGCGCTCAAGCACGTGGGTCCAAACGAGGGCGAAAAGAAATCGGTTCTACAGGTGTCGCTGGACCGTGGCGGGGATGGGTCGCGGGGCGTGGTCACAGTGCGCAACACGCTTCCCGCCGACCCTCCTGAACCCGACGACGACAGCAGCACGGGTCTTGGCGAGCAACTCGTGCGCGCCTTTGCCAGCCAGATGGAGGCGCGGGTGGACCGGGAGAAGACCGAGACGCACTTTACAGTGGTCATCGACTTCCCGATCCACGGTTTCGACGACACTATCGTTCCCTCGGACCACGTCATTCCGGTCAGCTCCGGAACCCGACCCCGGCGCAGCGCGTTGTCCTGACAGACTCTGAACGAAAGGAGATGTCATATGAATTGGGATCAAGTCCAAGGCAAATGGAAACAGATCAAAGGCGACATTCAAACCAAATGGGGCGAGCTTACCTCGGATGAACTGGATCAGGTCGACGGCAACCGCGAACGCCTCGAAGGTCTGATCCAGGAGCGCTACGGCAAAACGAAAGAAGAAGCCCAGCGCGAAGTGGATGACTGGCTCGACCCCGGCTGATGCCGCCACGCCAGGCAAAGAAAAAGCCCCGCCATTTGGCGGGGCTTTTGTTTATCTCTCTGTTTGCCGTCGTCCCTTACGGGCAGGCAGCGCGGTAACGCGAGCCGTCCGGGCGCTGGTAGACGCACTGGCCTTCGGCGTCGGCCGCACGACCGATCAAGTTGCCAGCTGCAGCGCCGACAGCGCCGCCTACGATAGCCCCTCCGACGGAGCCGCTGGTCAGGCCACCGATGGCAGCGCCGGTGGCGGCACCTGCGGCAGTGGTCTGGGTCTGGGTCTGCGTTTCACAGCCTGCCAAGGCAAGCATCGCCGCAGCAGCGAGAGCAAGAATAGGCGCTTTCATATCTGTCTCCTCGAATCGTTTGTAGCCCAAGGGTAACGCGACTTTGCATGAATTGGTTCCGAAAAATCAGAATATTGCGCAGATGGGCAAGAATTTCCGTGGCCTGTTTCGCGTTCCCCTCCAAACGGCTTACCAGTCGCCGGTGTTCTCCATCGACGCCCAAGGCTCAGCCGGTTCCAGTGCATCACCCTCCTGGATCAGCTCGACCGAAACACTGTCAGGGCTTTTGAAAAACGCCATGCGCCCATCGCGCGGCGGGCGGTTGATGGTGACGCCCGCGTCCATCAGCTTCTGGCAGAAGTCGTAGACGTTATCGACGCGGTAGGCGAGGTGACCCCAGCTCCGCCCCGTTTCATAAACCTCGTCGCTGTCCCAGTTGTAGGTCAGCTCCAGCTCCGGCGCGCGGGTTTCTTTCGAGCTTTCCTCGTCCTTCGGGGCCGCGAGAAACACGAGCGTGAACTTGCCCGCCGGAACCTCGGTCCGATGGGTTTCGATCATCCCGACCTTGTTGCACCAGAAATCGAGGCTTTCATCGAGGTCCGAGACCCGGATCATGGTGTGAACGTAGCGCATGAGCTTCTCCTGTTTGTTCATTTGCGGTGACCGTTCCCGATACGGCGCGCGGACGCAACCCGGTCAAACAGGGTCACGTTCCGTTGCTTGCGATTTGACTGTCGGGTCAGAGCCGGGCGCGGAACAGGGCGCCCGCGTTGGCAAGGCCAAGCAAGGTCTGAAGCGCGACCGCCGGGCTTTCCGTGGCCATGACCGTGTCGCCGGGCTGGATCTCGAACTTGCGGGCCGCGAACACACCGTCTGCGGTCGTGATGTCGAGCACGAAGATCACTTGGGCTTGGGTCGGTCCCTTGACCCCGTTACGGGTCACGGTGCCGGGCGGGTAGTCGCGCAGGATCAGGATGCCGGTCGGATCGGCGCGGACATCCAGCAGACCGCCCAGACGCGCCATGGCTTCAACGGCGGTCAGGTGATCGCGCTCGAAGAATACCGGCGCTTCAACGCCCGTTGCGCCAAGGGCGGTGAAGTAACGCTTGTCCTCTTCGACGAATATCTTGTCCCCGCCGCGCAGCACGATGTTGTAAGCGGCGTTGGAGAACAGCTCGTCGGCATTGATGGCATAGGTCTGACCGCCGCGGATCACCCGCACCAAGGGGTTGCGCAGCTTCGGGTTGATCCCGCCCCCCTGGGCGAGAGCCGTCAGAATGGTCACGTTCCGGCCAGCAAGAGACAGGGGGCCGGGGCGGTTCATCCCGCTTACCAGGTCGACCGCGTTGTTCGCGCCGGGTTGGAAATTCAGCTGCACCTGTGCGTTCGGCGAGACGCGCTCAATCCGGGTCTGGATTTCCTCGCGCGCCCGATCCGGGGTCATGCCCGAGATCACGATGTTGCCGACGTAAGGCACGAAGACTTCGCCCGCAGAGGAGACGACCAGCCCCTGCATCGCCGCGACTTTCTGTTCCGGCGCGGTGATGAGCGAGGTGGGGTCCGCATCCCAGATGTTGAGCGTGACCTGGTCGCCCGCGCGGATCACGGCGGATTGCGGTCCGCCGGTCGCTTTCAGCCAGCGATAGCCCTTGGACGGCCCGGTGCGCGGCCAGTTCACGACCGTGGTCAGATTTGCGCGCGTGACCTCGACCACCTGGATGCCCGCGTTCTTCTCGGCATTGTCCGTGACGATTTCCGACCGCATCGGCGCACCACGGGGAAGGCTACAGGCGCTCAGAGCGGCGCAGGCCAAAAGTGCAATCGCGATACGGCGCAAGTTCTGCATCTCCAAGTTGATGGTACTCAACTTCTGGACGAATTGGCCGGATGAGGCAAGCGCCATGCGGGGGTGTCCCCTGTGGGTTTGCGCCGAAGTGGCAATTCGGTCAGCCTTCGCGCGGCCCCAGATGTCGTGCGCCACGCTGTTTCGCCAACTTGATCTGGCGTTGCCGCTCGCGGAACCGCTCCCGGCGTGCGTCGTCGAATTGGTCGATGCACTGGTGACAGGAAACACCCTCTTCGAACGCCGGGTGGTCGCGGTCCGAAGGCAGGATCGGGCGGCGGCAGGCATGGCACAGCTCGTGCGGCCCTTCTTGCAACCCATGCCCGACGCTGACCCGCCCGTCGAAGACAAAGCATTCCCCGTGCCACAGGCTCTCCTCCGACGGCATCTCTTCGAGGTATTTCAGGATGCCGCCCTTGAGGTGAAACACATCCTCGACACCCTGCTGCATCAGGAAATTCGTCGACTTCTCGCAACGAATGCCCCCGGTGCAGAACATCGCGATCCGCTTGTTGTGAAAGCGATCCTTGTTCCGGTCCCACCACTCGGGAAATTCGCGGAAACTGGTGGTCTGCGGATCGACCGCGCCGTCAAAGGTGCCAATGGCGACCTCGTAATCGTTGCGCGTGTCGATCACCGCCACATCGGGGGCGCTGATGAGCGCATTCCAATCGGCCGGCTCCACGTAGTGACCCACGGCGGCGCGGGGGTTCACGTCGGGTTGGCCCATGGTGACAATCTCGCGCTTCAGACGGACTTTCATCCGACCAAAGGGCTGCTCGGTGGCGGTCGACAGCTTGTAGTCGAAGCCCTTGCAGCCCGGCAGCCCGTCGATATGGGCGATCAGGGCGTCAATCGCCCCGCGCGACCCGGCAACGGTGCCGTTGATCCCTTCGCGCGCCAGAAGCAGCGAGCCGGTGATGCCGGAACGGGTGCACAGGTCGAGCAGCGGGGCCCGGATGGCCGCCGGATCCTCGAAGGTCGTGAAGTGATATAGCGCGCAGACAGTGAACATGCCGGCGCTTTACGCCCGGCGATAGGGGCGATCAAGAGGGATCGACCCGAACGGGCAATGCGCCGCGCCCGGGAGAAACGTCAAGAAAACAGCGACCATTCCCTTGCAAGCAACTGTAATGAATGGTTTTTCCAAACCAGAAAACCAGAAAACCAGAAAACCAGAAAACTGGTTTTCCCATGGTCGGACCCGCGCGGGACGAGATCAGTAGCGATACCCACGATGCAGGCCCACCCGGCTCTCCAAGGACCGCCAGAGCCGGTCGAAGGCGGTCTTGCTCTCCATCGCGGCCGCGTAGATGCGCAGATTGCCGTCGATATGCTTGATCTCCAGACACCGCTCCCCGTCCTTTTGCCGCGCCTGAATGTCGGAAATACCCTTGTAGCTCAGCCGCACCGGCTTCGGGTCGCTCGGACTGGTGGGGGCCTCGATGAACGTCTGGTCCAGCCGGATTTCGCCGCGCTGGGCCTTGGGCCGCAGCATTGCGCGCGCCTCCTGCACGGCGACCATCCCGGCAACCACACCCACGACGGCATAGGCGATCATCGCCCCGGTGCGTCCCAATTCGATCCCTGCAAACACAAGGCTGCTGTCATTCGTGACGACCAGGAAAATCGCCCCCACCGTGACCAGCGCACATGCGAACAAGAGCATGTAGCCCTTGGCAACCGTGAGCCTGTATCCGAAGCTTTCGTCCGTCATGTTGCCAAATCCATGTTTTCAAATCAATGAACCGGGTATTGGCGCGGATTTGGGCCGCATTGGGGCGGGGCTGGATCATTTACTTGATTTCACGCCATCAGGGTCCAAATCTGACGGCAAAGGAGACGCCCATGATCCGTGCATTCGCCCTCGCGATCCTCACCGCTCTGCCGCTGACGGCTACCGCTCAAACCCCTGAAAACACGGCGCAAATGCAGATGTCCTTCGCGCCCGTGGTGAAACAGGCCTCGCCCGCCGTGGTCAATATCTACGCCACCCGCGTGGTCGAGCGGCGCCTGCCCTTCGCGGAAGATCCGTTCTTCTCGCAGTTCTTCGGCGAGATTGACCTGCCGCCCTCGGTGCAGAATTCGCTCGGATCGGGTGTCATCGTGGGCGACGGGTTGGTGGTCTCCAATTACCACGTCGTCGGCAATGCCACCGACATTCAGGTCGTGCTGGCGGATCGCCGGGAATACACGGCGCGCGTGGTGCTGACGGACGAAGCCGCCGACCTCGCCATCCTCAAGCTGGACGCCGCCCCGCCGCTCCCCGCGCTGGACTTCGCGGATTCGGACGGGGCCGAGGTTGGCGACCTCGTGCTCGCCATCGGCAATCCTTTCGGGGTGGGTCAGACCGTGTCTTCCGGCATCGTCTCCGGGCTGGCACGCACCGGGCAGGGCGGCGGTGCACTGATGCAGGGCGGGCGCTATTTCATCCAGACCGACGCGCCGATCAATCCGGGTAACTCCGGCGGGGCGCTGGTTGACATGTCCGGCAAACTCCTGGGCATCAATACCCAGATCGTCACCCGCTCCGGCGGCTCCAACGGCATCGGCTTCGCGATCCCCGCGAACCTCGTGAAACAGGTGGTCGCGCAGGCCGCCCAGGGCGCGGAGCGGTTCGAACGGCCTTACGCCGGTGTCGAAGTGCAAACGGTCGATCAAAGCATGGCGCAGGCGCTGGGCCTGGAACGGCCCATGGGGGTCATCATCAACCGGATCGGGGATGAAAGCCCCTTTGCCGAGGCGGGTCTCGTTCCCGGTGACGTGATCGTCGCGGTCGAGGACCACCCGGTCAACGCCGCCGCCGAGCTCGATTTCCGCCTCGCCACCCACCCGATGGGCGAGCAGGTCACCGTGCGCTACCTGTCCCAAACCGGCTGGAACAACACCGAGGTCACGCTCGTCCCGCGGCCCAAGGGACTGGAGCCTGCGCTCGACACGATCACGGTGGACGGCCCGTTTCAGGGCATGACTGTCACGCGACTGACCCGCGACATCGCCGCATCGCTCCGCGCACCCTCCGATCTCGTCGGTGTGGTGGTGGTCGAGGCCACGGGGCGCGCCGCCAAGGCAGGTTTCCAGCGCGGCGATATCCTCCTGTCGGTCAATCGTCGCGCGGTCGCCACGCCGGAGGATTTGCGCACTGTGGTCCGGGAACAATCCGGCTGGTGGCGTGTCGATTTCATGCGCGGCAACCGCCGCGTCACAGCCCGTTTCAACGGATAGGAGGCCCCATGGACGCCCTTATCGTCATCGACGTGCAAAACGATTTCTGCCCCGGCGGCGCGCTCGCCGTGGAGGGTGGCGATCAGATCGTGCCGGGGATTAACGGCCTCCTGAACGATGCTCCGATCCGCGTTTTCACGCAGGATTGGCACCCCGCAGGCCACAGCTCGTTCGCCTCGACCCACGCGGGCAAAGCCCCTTTCGACATGGTGGAGATGCCCTATGGGCCGCAGGTTCTCTGGCCGGACCACTGCATACAGGGCACCGAAGGGGCTGCGTTCCACGCGGACCTCCGCACGGACCCGGCCGATCTCATTATTCGCAAAGGGTTTCGGGCCGGGATCGACAGCTACTCGGCGTTCTTCGAGAACGATCACGAGACGCCGACCGGGCTTGAAGGCTATCTTCGGACCCGTGGGGCGACCCACCTGACCTTCGTGGGGCTGGCCACGGATTATTGCGTGGCGTGGTCAGCGCGCGACGCAAAACGCCTCGGCTTCGATGTCACCGTTCGTGTGGACCTCTGCCGTGCCATTGACCTTGACGGATCGCTCGACACCGCGCTGGCGGACATGAAAGCCGCCGGGATTACCGTCTCGGACGGTCAGAGATAGCGTTCCTGCAACAGAGCCGTGCTTGTCTTGCCGATGGATGTGCCGTTCCGGGTCAGCCAATGCGACGCGGTTTGGTGCCCCAGTTCATGCAAGTCGCTCAGAAGCTCCCATGAGGGGAAAATCTTCGACTTGCTGTCGAAGGTCCGCATCGCGTCTTCGTTCTGGATCTCGTGAATGCGCAGCTTCGAGATTGCCTCGATGAACGGCACGCCGCAGACCGGGGGGTTGGCATCCAACTCGGTCTTGAGAAGCGCGATTGCCCGCATGTCTTTGACCAGGGTCTGGTTGAAGGCCATCTCCGATAGCCGGTCGGGGATCTTCGCCGGACTTTCCGGCACCTTCTCCCGTTGCAGCGGGTTCACGGTCACCAGAACCACGTCATCGTGGGATGTTTCCTGAACGAGCGGCACCAGCGGCGGGTTGGCCGAATACCCTCCGTCCCAGTATTCCTCGTCGTCGATGCTCACCGCCGGAAACGCCATCGGCAAACAGGCCGACGCCATGATCGCTTCGATCGACAGGTCGTCATTGGTGAAAATCCGGGCCTGCCCGGTGCGCACCTGCGTGGCCGAGATGAACAGCCGGGGCGCCCCGGCTTTCCGCAACGCCTTGAGGTCCACGTGTTCGCGCACCACCCCTTCGAGCAGCACCTGCGCGGGCCGACCGTTCGACGGGTGCGGCGCGACCGAGACATGGCCAAGCTGAAACAGGTTCATCCAGGCGGTCGTGGCCGAACTCCAGTTCGGCGTCTCGTCGATCAGCGAAATATAGGGGGCCAGCCGCTTTGCCTCCCGGTTGATCGCGCGCCAGAAGCTGCGCAGCGCCACGCGCGCGCCCTCCGGGCCGCCGTCCACCAACCCGGTTGCGGCCACGCAGGCATTCATCGCCCCCGCGCTCGCGCCCGAAAGCGCGCTGATCCGGAGCTGTGGTTCTTCGAGAAGGCGATCCAGGACACCCCAGGTGAAGGCGCCATGGGCGCCGCCGCCCTGAAGCGCGACCCCGATCTGCGTCGATACTGTCGTCGTGCCGTCCATGAGGTATCCCAAACTTGAAAAGTGCAATCATGCTGCAATGCAGCATATCAGGAAAGGAACACGCGATCCGGGTAAAAGTTCCAAATGCACGGAACGGTGAACACTCCGGCGGGGCGCCCGCACCGACAGGATCACCTTACCGGCCATGTGCCCGCGCGCCCCGCCATCTCCAGCGCTTGCATCCCGGCCCGCTCCCCGTTCCAATGCCCCAAACGAATGAGGCCACCATGGACATCGCCACCCGCGTCTACAATCACCAATGGAAGATCGACCCGATCGTCCGCTCGCTCATCGACACGGACTTCTACAAGCTCCTGATGTGCCAGTCGGTCCACCGCAACCACCCGACCACCCAGGTCACCTTCCAGCTCATCAACCGGGCCGCCCACATCCCCCTCGCCCGCCTGATCGACGAAGGCGAACTCCGCGAACAGCTCGACCATGTCCGCACCCTCACCCTCTCGCGCGGTGAAAGCACCTGGATGCGCGGCAACATGTTCTACGGCAAACGCGCCATGTTCACCCCCGCCTTCATGGAGTGGTTCGAAAACCTCCGCCTGCCGCCCTACCACCTGGAGCGCGTGGGCGACCAATACGAACTTACCTTCGAAGGCGCCTGGCCCGAGGTCATGCTGTGGGAAATCCCCGCCCTCGCGGTGCTCATGGAACTGCGCTCCCGCGCCACCTTGCGCGACATGGGCCGCTTCGAGCTCGAAGTCCTCTATGCCCGCGCCATGACCCGCACATGGGACAAGGCGCTTGCCCTACGCGACCTCCCCGGCCTGAAACTCGCCGACTTCGGCACCCGCCGCCGCCATAGCTTTTTGTGGCAGGATTGGTGCGTGCAGGCGATGGTTGAGGGGCTGGGTGACGCCTTCGTCGGCACCTCCAACTGCCTCATCGCCAAGAACCGCGATCTGGAAGCCATCGGCACCAACGCGCATGAGCTTCCCATGATCTACGCAGCACTTGCCAAGGATGACGCGGCACTGGCGCAGGCCCCCTATGACGTGCTCGCCGATTGGCAGGAGGAGCACTCGGGCAACCTGCGCATCATCCTGCCCGACACCTACGGGACCGAAGGCTTCCTGCGCGACGCCCCCGACTGGCTCGCCGGCTGGACCGGCATCAGGGTTGATTCAGGCGACCCGGTGGAAGGCGCGGAAACCGCGATCCGCTGGTGGCAGGAGCGGGGCGAGGACCCGCGCGAAAAGATGGTGATCTTTAGCGACGGGTTGGACGTGGAGGAGATCAAACGGCTCCACGGTCTGTTCGCCGACCGCGTCCGCGTCAGCTTCGGCTGGGGCACGCTGCTGACCAACGATTTCCGCGGGCTAGCCCCGAACGACGGGTTAGCCCCGTTTTCGCTGGTGTGCAAAGCCGTGGCGGCAGAGGGGCAGCCCACGGTGAAGCTGTCGGATAACCCGGCGAAGGCGATGGGGCCGGAGAGCGAGGTCGAGCGGTATAAGCGTGTGTTTGGGGTTGGGGATCAGGTTGAGAGGGAGGTTGTGGTTTGAAACTCAAAAAATCTGCGTTGTTAGTGGACGTCGATAATACATTGTTTGATTGGTTTCATGTTTGGTATGAGAGTTTCTCAGCCATGATGGTGGAAGTCGAAAAAATATCTGGAATTCAGAAGGAAGAATTGTATCACGAGATAAGACAAATACATCAGGCGGCTGGTACTTCTGAATACTCTCTTCTCTTAGGTCAAATTCCCACGTTGAAAAAAATGTATGGGGATGATCTTTTGTCCGAGATGGAACCTGCAATATCAGCATTTCGCTCTGCCCGGAGAACGCACTTGCGCCTTTACCCATTGGTTTACGAAACGCTCTTGGGCGCAAAGGCCAGTGGTGTGAAGATTGGAGCGTATACAGAAAGCCAAGCCTTCTATACTGCTTATCGATTTCGGAAGCTTGGCTTGGATAAGATCGTGGACGCGTTGTTCTCACCTCCGGACCACGAAATGCCAAAAGGCATTACACCTTTGTCACTGCGTTCAAAGCCTGCGAAAGATTATCAGTTCGAGCACACCGAGCACTATCATACTCCAGAAAACGAACTGAAACCGAATCCAGAACTCTTGAGAGACATAATAAAGGTCATGCAAGTGGAACCGCGAGACGTTGTCTACGTCGGCGATAGTTTGTTCAAAGATATTGCGATGGCGCAATCGGCAGGCGTGACCGACGTTTATGCCGAATATGGTGCCTCACACGCTAAAATAGAATACGATCTACTGCGATCGGTTTCGCACTGGACAGACGAGGACGTAGAGCGCGAAAAGAAAATATCTCAAAAGGACGTTCAGCCATCTTTTGTTCTGGATAGTAACTTTGGTCAGATTTGTAATTACATCGATTGGAAGTGAATTATGACAACGAGCAATGAAAATATAGTTCCAGAGATTGAACGGGATGACCTGGAGATCTGGAAGAAAGTAGTTGATGTCCAGATGCATTTTAATGACCTAGAGTTGCGTCTTAGAAATTACGCAATAATTGCGTTGGGCGCCATATTGACCGTTGCGGGCTATTCACTAAATGAAAACCGAGTGGCTTACATCGGGTCGATAGAATTGCCAGCGGCCTCCATCTTCTTGTTTGCGTCGATCGTGTTATGGGGTTGCTTCTGGTACATGGACCGTCATTGGTATCATCGTCTACTGACTGGGTCGGTAGTTCACGGCATAAAAATAGAGGATAAGTACCAAAGCGTCACTGAGGCAATCTGCCTTTCTCGGTCGATAAAAGAGGCAAGCCCGCATAGTTTCGCCGGCCTCAAGTTCCGTTCGAAACATAGGCTAGACGCTTTCTATCTAGTTATTGGAACAATGTTATTTATTTTGGCGTGGCTTCTAATAAACCCGTGGCTTGCCGTTCTATGGCTCATTGCAGTCATTATTTTGGTCGGCGTGGTATGCTTCGTCTACATGGAGCGCGCCTAGCAAACGTAGGGTGGGTTTCAGCCCACCGCCCGCGATGGCGGGCTAAAGCCCGCCCTACGGGTCCACCTTCCCGCGCATCGCCTTCACCTCCCCGCGCTTCTTCTTCGCGTCCACGCGCTTGCGCTTCTGGTTCGGCGACACCTTCGTCTTGATCCGGCGCTTGGGTGTCTCGGTCGCCTTGCGGATCATCTCCGTGAGCCGCTCTTCCGCGATCTCGCGGTTCCGTGCTTGTGACCGGGTGTCCTGAACAAAGATCACCAGCGCGCCGTCCGAGGTCCATTTCCGGCCTGCGATCCGTTTGAGCCGCCGTTTCACCGGGTCGGGCAGGTTGGGCGAGCGCTCGGCTTCGAACCGCAGTTCCACCGCCGTGTTCACCTTGTTCACGTTCTGCCCGCCCGGCCCCGACGAGCGGACGAATTGTTCGGTCAACTCCCAGTCTTCGATGGTGATATTCGGTGTGACGTTAATCATTCTTAACAACTTATCGTATGCACGCGCGTATGCACAGGTTGTGTACGGGCTGTGTACGCGTTGTGTACGCCCCCCGTCTGAGCGGGGTTAACGCCCCGTTCGACGGCGCTCTGCAATCGAAAAGGGCCACCCTTGACGGATGGCCCTTCGAGAAGTCTGGAGGTGGGGCCGGTTAGGTGGGTCATTCCACCAGCCTAGCCCGCAATCCATGCCGAGGGCTGCCCCGACACGACGCGACTACTTTGTCCCGGCACCTCGCACCATAGTTTCTCTAGACATGGACACCTCCTTTCAAAAAGTTTCGATAGGGTGAGCCTGCCATAGATTTCGTATGGGTCAACGATTTTTACGCAGGATTTGGTGAAAGTTTCATGACGAGCACACGAAACGGGACCAGTGCCACCAAAGCCAGCGAAAGTTTGACGAGCCAGTCGGCGACCGCCAGCGAGACCCAGAGCGGCACCGCGCCGCCCATGCCCAGGAACGGCACGGCCTCCCACGCCCAGTTGATCTCCATGTTGATATTTTCGCTGAACAATCCGGCGAGGGACTGGCTGAAAGCGATGGAAAAGAAGAGCACCGTATCCACCGCCGACCCGACGATGGTCGAGGCCAACGGCGCGGCCCACCACGCCTGGTTGCGGAGGCGATTAAACACAGCAACATCAAGCAGTTGCGCGGTGAGAAAGGCGATCCCGGAGCCAAGCGCCACCCGCAGCGACACGGCGGCATAAGTGTAGCCATCGCCCTGCAACATGATCCGGCTGCCAATGAGCGAACAGATCACGCCAACGATGAAACCGACGAAAACCACCCGGCGCGCGGCCTGCGGTCCGTAGACACGGTTCATCACATCGGTCACGAGGAACGCGATCGGATAGGTAAACGCCCCCCAGGTCAGCCAGTTACCCAGCAGAAATTGCACGAGAATATTGGATGCCACCACAACGGCGGCCATGGCGATAACGCCAGGAAGAAGACGGGTCATTTTTGCATTCCGTTTTGACAAGGTCGCGGAGACTTGGCCCTGCGCGCATCGCAGGACAGGCGGCGTTTAGTTGGTTTCCCCATCCCGATCAAGCCCCGGCCGCGGGTCCACCACGTATTCCACGATCTCCGACCTTTGGAAGAACCGGAAGTTGTCGTCGGAAATCATGGTGAGGTGGATGATCTCCAGGTCGTCCTTCCAGACCGCGATCCCCTCCAGGTTGTCGTGCTGGCGCGGCTCGGATGTGAACAGCGTCACCTCGTTCGTCAACCCGTCCTCATCCAGATCGAAGCGCCGCACCCGAGACGCGAAGCCAAGCTGGCTCGACGAGAAGCGCCGTTCCAGCAGGTAGAACCGCCCGTCCGGCCCGATATCCGCGCCGGTCGGCAGGAAGTCTCCGCGCCGGGGCAGGGTGAAGGGCTGGTCCCATGTGCCATCGCGAAACCGGTAGACCGGGAAGGGACGATCCAACGCGCCCGAGCGTTCGGGCAGGGTGTAGAGGGTGCCGTCCTCGGCGATGGCGAGCGCCTCCATCGCGGAGTTGTTCTGGAAGCCTTCGAAGTCCGGGTCGCGGGGGAGTTCGGTCGCAATGTCCGCCGCGGCGTCGGCATACATGTTGATCCGGTCTTCGGCCTCGAACGACACGTAAACCTTGCCGTCCGGGCCGATCGCCAAGCCTTCGCTGTCGGTCCAGTAGCGGGGCAGGGTGCCACCGTCCGTATGGGCGAGTGACAGGATCGGCCCTGCGTCGGCGCCGATCAGCCAGCCACGGCTATTGCGTAGAAGCCGGCCGGAGACGATGAGGCCCCGGTCGGAAATCGCTGTGAAACCGACCCCGTCCGCGTCCACCTCGATGCCTGACCATCCGCCGAAGCTATCGTCCGGGATCGACCAAAGCGTGTTCGACCCGAAGCTTGCGAGGGGCGAGGTCTGAGCGAAAGCCGGGGCGGCAAGCGCCAGTCCCAGGGCGACTACCGAGAGCCGAGAACGGCGGCGCATTGCTGGGGCAGATCGGCGAGGGTCAGTTCACGGCGCGGTTTCGGTGCGGGCGCGTCGGGGTCCGGCGGCGGCGGGTTCAGGATGTTGTTCACCCATTCCTGCGCATCGGCGCAGCCGTCACCGGGCGGCGGCGGGTCCTGGTTCACGCAGCCGGCCATGCCCGGCGGGCAGGAAAGGCGGACATGGAAATGATAGTGGTGTCCGTACCAGGGCCGGATCTTGCGCAACCAGGAACGGTCGCCGGTTTCGTCCTTGCACATCTGCACTTTCGCGCCGGGAAAGACGAAAATCCGGGCGACCCGCGGGTCGCTTGCGGCGGCTTTCAGCACCTGGTGGTGCTGCGGCGTCCAATTCGAGTTTACATAGGCGCCGTTCGCGCGCCGGGTCGAAATGGACGACAGGCTTTCGCGTTCGGCCGAGGTGAGGTTCAGGCGCGCGGGCGGTAACATCCAGACGTCTACGTCCAGCCCGATCTGGTGACTGCGGTGCCCGGTCAACATGGGGCCGCCGCGCGGCTGGCTCATATCGCCGACGTAAAGCCCGGCCCAGCCCGGTTGCTGCGCGGCTTTGGCCGAGAGCTTTTGGACATAGTCGATGAGTTCCGGGTGACCCCAGTTGCGATTGCGGCTGAGGCGCATCGCCTGCCATGTCGGCCCGGTTTCAGGAAGCTGAACCGCGCCCGCGACGCAGCCCTTCGCGTAAGAACCCCAGGCGGCGGGTGTCTGGTTCGAACTGCTTCGTTTCGCGCCGAAGAGTCTCTTGGCCGGTTCATTCGAGGTCGAAATGATCTCGCGTGCGGCGGACATGTCGTATTCGGCAGCAGGTGGCGGCGTGCCGCCGGTGACTGGCCGATTGTCCGCGCCGCAAGACGCGAGCGCAGCGGTCATTGCCAAGGGAAAAACGACGGCTCGGGTCAATGGGCGGATCATGGGTCAGGGTACTCTTCGCCATTCGGTCGCACCCAGATTAGCAGAACGAGGCCAAGAAGAAAGAGGCCGAGCAAGGGCGATACGCCAAGACGCGCCGATCCGGTGATCGAGGTTACCAAACCGACCAGCATTGGTGCGAGAAAGGACGTCGCGCGGCCAGAAAGGCCGTAAAGCCCGAAGCTCTCGGTCGGGGATTTGGGGTCGGCATGGCGCACCATGAGCGACCGGGAGGCCGACTGGAGAATGCCGCCCATGCCGCCGATCATAATACCGGCTGTAAACATGATGATGTCCGGCGCGCGGGAGCCTTCGGCCAGCGCGATGCCGAAGACGGACTCGCGGTCCATGAAGACGATGGTCAGGACGACCAGCATGAGACCGAAGATCGACCCGATGATGACCGGTTTCGGCCCCAAAGTGCTGTCGATCCGTCCGCCGAGCCAGGAGAAGATCACGGCGGCGATGGCCGAGATAATCCCGAACACGCCAATCGACGTAACCTGCCAGCCAAGCACGAGCGTCGCATAGACGCCGCCGAAGCCATAAAGCCCGTTCAGGGCGTCCCGGTAAAACATCGACGAGGCGAGATAGGCGGCCAGGGATTTTTTCTTGCCCAGATCCCGGATCGTTTGCCCGAGGGTCGCCATGGCGGCCGAGAAGGAGTGGCGCCTGCGTTCGACGCCTTCTTCCCGGACCCAGAGGAAATAGGGGATCATGAAGACGAAGAACCAGAGCGCCACGATCGGCCCGACGATGCGGGTGCCTTCACGCATGGAGGCGTCGACAAGGCCGAACAGCGGATCGAACCCGATCAGCGTTTTGCCGGTGTCCTGTTCGACCACCAGCAGGAGCACGAAGAGCAGTGAGACGACCCCGCCGAGATAGCCGAAAGCAAACCCGGAGCCGGAGGTCTTGCCCACGTCTTCTTCGACGACGAGACCGGGGAGCTGTGCATTGACGAAGACCAGTGCGAATTCGGCCCCGATGAACCCGATCCCGAAGGCGATGAGCATCACCCACATGTTCGAGCCGTCCGGGTTCGTGAACCACAAAAGGCTGGCGCCGATGATGTAGAGCGCCGAGAAGGCGAAGATCCAGGGGCGCCTGCGCCCCGAGGTATCGGCAAGGGCGCCCAGGATGGGCCCGCCGAAGCCGATCAGGAGACCGGTGATGGTCAGGCCCGTCGACCAAAGCGTCTGCGCGCGCGCGGCCGCGGCTTGTTCACCTAGCCCGGTCGCAACAAAGAAAGCGGCCGCGACGGTGGCGAAGAAGGGCCCGTAGATGAAGGTCAGGAGCACGGTGTGATACGGCTGGCTCGCCCAGTCGAACCAATACCATCCCCAGACGCGACGCCTTTGTTCTTTAGTCATGAAAGCCCCTCCTATTCCTTAGGTTATGGAGGCGGGACGGTATGGCTGGCAACCACTTAGATTGGTGCGGGTCACATTTCAGGGGGCCAGGGGCGGTGCTTGTCAGCCTCGATCCAGCCCGTGACCCAGTCGGGCAGCTCGGGCGAGGCGATGTCCTCGATCCCCATCGCCTGAAGCATCCGGATCGGTGCCACGATGCCGTTCTTGTCGGTCACGGCGGAGCGGTAGAGGATGTGAGAGGTGCAGGTTTCGCCCTTCCACATGCTTTGCTCCAGGTAGATGAACTTGTCGTCCCAGCCCAAGGCGCGTGAGCGCACGTCGATGCGGTCGAACATGCGCACGCGCTTGCGATACATCACGGTTGCGCCCGCCATGGTCAGGCCCCAGCGGTTCTTGGCCAGGGCCCGGATCAATCCGGCCCGCTGGGCCAGGGGGATGCGCCCGAGGTCGAAGATCGTCAGTGTCCGTCCGTTGTTCAGCTCCATCCAGATGTCGAGATCCCAGGGCCAGCAGATGTGGTGGCTGACATGGGTGCCGGTCAGGGGCAGCGGCTCGGCGTTCCGTGCAACGATCATTTCCTTGATCATGCGGACGAAGGGATACATGGCGGGTCTCCTTTGCCCCCGACTTGCGCGGGTGTTTCGGGAGCGTCAACCGTATCCTCGCGTCGCCCTTGCAACTTTGGCCCCGTGACCATAGGTCAGAGCGCGGACAATCAAGGACGGCCCATGCTTTCGCTTATGCAAATTCTTTACGCGATCACCTCGGTGGTCTGGTTCATCGTCATCGTGCACATCATCCTGTCGTGGCTGGTGAACTTCCAGGTGCTGAACCTGCGGCAGCCCCTGGTGGCCCAGATCTGGTCAGGGCTGAACCGGCTGGTCGAGCCGGTCTACTCCCGCATTCGGGCCTTCCTGCCCAACATGGGTGGTCTGGACCTGTCCCCGGTGATCGTTCTGTTGATCCTGTTTGCGATCCGCACGGTCATCCAGAACAATATGTATCAATTTTACTGATCGAGCCCACGAGGTCTTGAGGTTGCGCTCGGGTTTTGGATAAACCCGACCCATGCCCCGTGACCCCGCGCCCAGTGATCTCGACATTCTGAAATCCGTCTTCGGGTTCGACGCCTTCCGGCCCGGACAGGATGAAATCGTCGCCGCCGTCACCGCGGGCGAGGAAACGCTCGCCATCATGCCCACCGGCGGGGGCAAATCGCTTTGCTACCAATTGCCGGCCCTGATGCGGGAGGGCGTGACGCTGGTCGTTTCGCCGCTGATTGCCCTGATGCGCGACCAAGTGCGCGCGCTGCGGGCCGCCGGGGTCGACGCGGGGGCGCTGACCTCGGCCAATACGGACGAGGAAAACGACGCGGTGTTTCGCGGGCTGTCCGAGGGGCGGTTGAAAATCCTCTACATGGCGCCCGAACGATTGGGCTCATTGGCGACGCAGGATCTCTTGCGCCGCTCCGGTGTCAGCCTCATTGCCGTGGACGAGGCGCATTGCGTCAGCCAATGGGGGCACGACTTCCGACCTGACTACCTCCGGATCGGCGAGCTGAAACGTGCGCTCGATGTGCCGCTTGCCGCATTCACCGCGACGGCGGACGCCGAAACGCAGGTGGAGATCGTCGAAAAGCTCTTTGGCGGGGCGACCCCACGGTCTTTCCTGCGCGGCTTCGACCGCCCGAACATCCATCTCGCGTTTTCCGTCAAGGACGGGCCGCGCCGCCAGATCATGGACTTCGCCGCTGCCCGCAAAGGTCGCTCCGGCATTGTCTATGCCGCCACGCGGGCAAAGACCGAAACACTCGCGCAGGCGCTGAGCGAGGCTGGGCATCAGGCGGTCGCCTATCACGCCGGTCTAGACCCGGACCGCCGCCGCGAGGTCGAGCGGCAGTTCCAGACCGAGGACGGGCTCATCGTGGTGGCAACGGTGGCCTTTGGAATGGGTATCGACAAACCCGATATTCGCTGGGTCGCGCATGCGGACCTGCCCAAGAGCATCGAGGCCTATTACCAGGAAATCGGTCGCGCGGGACGAGACGGGGCGCCCGCCGATACGCTGACGCTTTATGGTCCCGACGACATCCGCCTGCGCCGGGGACAGATCGACGAAGGCCTCGCACCGCCCGAACGTCGCGCAGCCGACCATGGCCGGCTGAACGCGCTTCTGGGCCTGGCCGAGACCGCCGGATGCCGTCGCCAGAAGTTGCTGGGATTTTTCGGGGAGGAGGCCGACGGCTGCGGCAATTGCGACACCTGCGACCGCCCGCCCGAAACCTTTGAGGCGACCGTGCCGGTGATGAAGGCCCTGTCCGCCGCGCTTCGCACGGGGGAGAGTTTCGGGGCCGGGCATCTCATCGACATTCTTGTCGGCTCCGAGACCGAGAAGGTGCGCCAGCGCGGGCATCAGGACTTGCCGACCTTCGGCGTGGGCAAGGACATGTCCAAGGGTCAATGGCAGGCGCTTTTCCGGCAGATGATGGGACTGGATTTCGTGCGTCCCGACCCGGAGCGCCACGGCGCGTTGCGGGTGACCGAACGCGCGCACCCTGTGCTTAAGGGCGAGGCCGAGGTGACCCTGCGCCGCGATCTTGGCCCCAAGTCCAAATCGCGCCCCGTGGTCAAAGCACTGGTCTCGGAGGAAGACGCGCCGCTTCTTTCCGCGCTCAAGGCCAAGCGCCGCGCGCTGGCCGAGGCGATCCGCGCACCCGCCTATGTCATTTTCCCGGACCGCACGCTGATCGAAATGGCCGAAACGCGGCCAGCGACATTGGACGACATGGCGCGTATCAGCGGGGTTGGTGCAAAGAAGCTGGAGAAATACGGCGAGGCGTTCCTCTCCGTCATCGCGGGCGAGGTGGAGGCGATGCATCCCACGCGCCGAAAGCTTGCCGGATCGCAGGCGGGTGATCTTTACGACGCGCTCGCGCGTATCGCACTCGATCTGCAACGGGGCGAAGCGGGCACGGACAAGCCGCTGTCGATGAGCCCCGGCCAGTTGCGCCAGATCGCGGAACGCAAACCGGCGGATGCGGACGAGTTGGCGCGGATCAAGGGAATGGACGGCCCGCGCATGTCGCGTTTCGCGCAGGCCTTTTTGGAAGAGATAAGGACGAGCACATGCTGATCACCGTATCGCCCGCGAAGAAGCTGAACGAAACGCCGGCCGAGACGGAGGGCGGCACCGAGCCGGTCTTTCAGGACGAGGCAGAAAGGCTTGCCGCGCGTGCGGGAGAATTGTCGGCGGGCGATCTGATGAAGCTGATGCACATCTCCGAAAACCTCGGGAAACTGAATGCCGACCGCTTTGCGCGTTTCGACGAGGGCGAGGGGAAGAAGCAGGCCATCGAGATGTTCGATGGCGATACCTACACCGGTTTCGACGCGGCCTCGCTCGACGATGATGCAATGGACTACGCGCAAAACCATCTGCGCATCCTGTCGGGCCTTTATGGCCTTCTGCGTCCGCGCGACCTGATCCAGCCGCATCGGCTGGAGATGGGCACGCGGATGAAAAACGCGCGGGGCAAGACCCTTTATGACTTCTGGGGGGACCGGGTCGCCGAGCGGCTCAATGAAGAGGCCCATTCGCTGGGCACCAAGACGCTCGTGAATTGCGCCTCCGTTGAATACTTCACCGTGGTCGATCGCGACGCCCTGACGCTCGATATCGTGACGCCGAAGTTCTACGAGACCAAGAATGGCGAGCCGCGCATCGTGAGTTTCTATGCCAAGCAGGCCCGCGGCGCGATGGCGCGGTTCATCTGCGAAAATCGGATCACCGACGTGGACGATCTCAAGGGATTCAACGCGGGCGGCTATGCCTTCCGCGCCGATATGGGCGCGGACGGTGAACTGGTTTTCCTGCGCGGCGAGGCGGCTCAGGACGCCGCCTGAGCGCCGGCTTTCAAGGGGTCAGGCAACGCAGGCCGGGCCTCGGGCGGCCGGTTCATCGCGATTTCGGCGAGAATGTCGTCTTTGGGAAAGGGCTTGGCCAGGTGTGCGTCCAGCCCATGTCCCATGATCTCTTGCTCATCGCCGGTCATGGCATGGGCCGTCAGCGCGACGATCCGCGTGCGCTCCAGACCTGTCTCGGCTTCGAAGGTGCGGATGGCGCGCGTGGCGTCCTTGCCGTCCATGTGCGGCATGGAGATATCCATGAACACGAGGTCGGGAAGGTGCTTTTCAAAGGCCGCGACGGCCTTCTCGCCATCCTCGGCAAAGATCAATTCGATGTCGCAGGCCTTCACGAGCTTGGAGAACACGAAACGGTTGGTCTTGTTGTCCTCGGCCACCAGCACGCGCATCTGGCGCGGCTCGGTCGAAGCTTCGGGTGGGGCAGAGCTGGGCGGTTCCGTGGTGTCCTCGGCGAACAGGTTCTCGTCCGTCTCAATCGGCGACGGCGCGCTGGCTGTCTCGGTCAGTGGGGCCGTTTCAAGTGCGCGCCGGGAGCGAAATCCGGGCGCTTCAGGATGTGGCAGGGCGCACAGGAGCTCCATGAGGGCCGGGCGGGAGTACGGCTTGTTCAGGACGCGGCCCTCCGGCAGATCGGACGACGCCGGCAGCATCGGGTCAGCCACCGCAATGATCGGGGTCGGGGCATGGGCGCAGAGCGTGTCGCGCGCCGTTTCCCAGAACCGTTGATCTGCGAAAATCACATTCGCGCCGTGGACCTTGGAGGCGCCATCGCTCGGCCCATCCGCAAACTCAATGTCGATTCCCAGAGCGATGAGACGTTTGGCGAGGATGGCACGGTTCATGTCGTCGGCCATCACGAGGAGTGCGCGCCTCAGCCAGTCCGGCGTGGGCGGCAATTCGTCTTCGGCGACATGGGGCAGGGTGACGCAGACGCCGAACGCCGATCCGATGCCCGCCTCGCTCTCCACCCAGATCTCGCCCCCCATCAACTCGATCAACTGGCGCGTAATGGCGAGACCAAGTCCGGTGCCTTCGAAAGAGCGATTTCGGTTGTCTTCCACCTGGTTGAATTCCCCGAAAACATGCGCCTGCAACTCTTCGGGAATGCCGATCCCGGTGTCCTCCACCGTGATGTGAACGCGGTGAGCCTCGCCGTCCGGCAGCCCGATCACGCGCACCATAACATGCCCTTCGGTGGTGAATTTCACGGCGTTCCCGATCAGGTTGGTAAGCACCTGGCGAATGCGCACTGGGTCGCCAACATACCGCGTCGGCAGGAACATGTCGTAGTCCAACAAGACCTTCAGCCCCTTTTCCCGGATCGAAGGCAGGACCAGGGCAATCACGTCCAGAATCGTGCGCTCCAGGTCGAAGGGTTCGGCATGGAGGTGCATTTTCTCGGCTTCGAGTTTGGAGTAGTCGAGCACGTCGTTGATAATGGTGAGGAGCGCCCGACCCGACGAGCGGATCGTATCGACGTAGCTTTGCAGATCGTCGTCCAGATCATGGTCGGCCATGAGGTCGGCCATCGCCACGACCCCGTTCATCGGCGTGCGGATTTCGTGGGACATATTGGCGAGGAAGGCGGACTTGGCGCGGTTCGCGGTCTCGGCCCGGTCGCGGGCGTCGCGCAGGAGCTTTTGCCGACGGATCGACCGGGTGATGTCCAACCCCATCGAGACCGTGTCGCCACCGGGGGCCCGCCGATCCACAAGGCGCACGTAGCTTCCGTTCCAGAACCGGATTTCGCGCGGCTCCGGGCTCTCCGATTGCCAGCATTGGAGCATCCAGTCGCGCCATTCGGGCGCGCTCCGCTCCCCGATGTCCACGACGCCTTCGGACAGCGCCGCCTCGATAATCTCGTCGTAAAACACACCGGGCCGGACGCACTCCAGCCCGTCGAAGGGCGCGTAATAGGCCGGGTTGGCGATGACCAGCCGGCTTTCGGCGTCAAACACCGCGAACCCGTCCTGAATGGTTTCGACCGAGGACCAAAGCCTGCGTTTCGCGATGTCCACCTCATGCGTCGCGCGTTCGAGATCGTGGCGCGCTTCCACCACTTCTTCGCGGGTCTCGACGAGGTCTTCGGACAGGGTGATCGCGTGGCGCGACAGCATTTTGTTGGCTTCGAAAAGCTCCGCCTTCTTCTTCGCCAACTGCCGCTCCGCTGCCATGCGGGCGCGGCGCTCTTCTGTCAGTAGATCATCCGCAGACATCGCAAACTCCCGTGTTCTTCCGCGCCCCGACTGTCCCGCATCGAGGTGAACAGGCTCTTAATGGTCGAAAGACATCCGGGGAATCGTTGCCAGAGCCCGTTCCTCGGTGCAGCATGGAGGGGCACAGAAGGGATTTTCAGATGCGAAAACTTCTCGTTTTTATTACAGTTTTCATCTCATTGATCGGGTCTGCGACGGCACAGGACCTGGTCCCGGAAAAACGATTGGTTCTGACGCGGAACGTCGATTTCTATGGGTCCGACCTCCAATCCATCTTCGATACGACGCTGGAAACCTGCGAATCGGCCTGCCTGTCGCAAGGGGCTTGCGTCGCCTTCACCTTCAACACCCGGAACGCCTCGTGCTTTCTGAAAGCCGAGGTGTCGGACCGCGTGGAATACCAAGGCGCGTTTTCGGGCGAGGTGTTTCGAAACCCGGCGCAAGTGATCGCGGGGGCCGAGGCGCGCGCGGATGACCTGCGCACCTTCCTGCGCCCTTCCGATCTAGACGCGGCCACGCGCCGCGCCGAACGTCTGCCCAACGATTTCGTCGCGGGCGGCTGGACCGCTGAGGAGTTCGGAACCTTCGCCATCGAAGCGGAGCGGGACGCGAATTTCGTGCAGGCGATGCGCTATTGGGGCGCGGCGACCGTGGTCAGCGGTGCGGGCGGCGACTGGGCCGAATATGCCCGGCTCGCGCTGGCGGCGGCCAATGTCACCGATGATCGGAATGAGAAGCGCAACCTCATGTCGGTCGCCTTCGAGGCCTCCGTTTCGGCCTACCTGCGGCTTGAGAACCCTATCGTGCGCTCGAACGCGCTTCTTACAATGTCGCGGGCGCTGGAAGCGCTGGGCCGGGGCCGCGAAACGGTTCCGGCGCTGCGTCTGGCGCAGGCGCTCGCCCCGCGCGACGATACGCAGGCGGCGCTCGACCGGGCCATCGGCATGTTCGGCTTCCGTGTCACCGAAACCGAAGTGACCTCGGACGCAGCCCAGCCCGCGATCTGCGCGACTTTCTCGGAGCCGCTCGTGCAGCAGGGGCACGATTATTCCGACTTCTTGCAATCCGAGGTTTCGGGTCTGGCCGTCGAAGCCTCGGGCAACCAGCTTTGCGTCAAAGGCGTCGAGCATGGCGGGCGTTACACGATCACCCTGCGCGCCGGGCTGCCCGCACAATCGGGCGAGGTGCTGTCCAAGCCCGTGCAGATTACGCAGTATGTCCGGGACCGCACGCCGTCCGTCTATTTCCCCGGTCAGGCGTATGTCCTGCCCGCGACCGAGAACGCGGGGCTTCCCATCGTCTCGATCAACGCGTCGGAGGTGGACCTGTCGCTTCTCAAGGTCTCGGACCGCAACCTGATCCGCACCATGCAGGAAAACGTGCTGGGCCGGAACTTCGACGACTGGCAGGCGAATTATCTGAAGGAGAACATCGCCGAGGAGGTCTGGACCGGCGCCGCCGACGTTGCAACAGAGATCAATACCGATGTGACCACGCGCCTGCCGATTGGCGAGGCGATCGCGGATCAGCCTCCCGGTGTTTATGCGTTGCAGGCCTCGGTGCCCGGAACCGACCCCTATCAAAGCCCGCCGGCCGTGCAGTGGTTCGTGATCTCGGACATTGGTCTTACGTCTTACCAAGGCGCGGATGGTGTGCATGTCTTTGCCCGGTCGCTCGCGACGGCTGAACCGATGGCGGGGGCCGAAGTGTCATTGGTCAATACGGCGAACGCCGTGCTTGCCACCGCGACGACGGATGACATGGGCTATGCGCGGTTCTCCGAGGGCGTGGCATCCGGCCGCGGTGCCTCCGCGCCCGCGATGATCGTCGCGCGGCAAGGGGCGGAGGACATGGTCTATCTCTCGCTCGATGGGCCGGAGTTCGACCTGTCCGACCGGGGCGTCGAAGGGCATCCCCCCGCGCCGCCCATCGACGTTTTCCTGACCACGGATCGGGGCGCCTATCGGGCGGGTGAAGTGATCCACGCGACCGCGTTGGCCCGCGATGGACGGGCCGAGGCGATCCCCGGCCTGCCGATCACCGCCGTGCTCTATCGCCCCGACGGGGTGGAGTATTCGCGCAACCTGTCAGAGGGCGCAGGCGCTGGCGGGCACGTCTTCGCGCTTCCCGTCGCAGGCAGCGCCCCGCGCGGCACATGGCGGCTCGATCTTCATGCCGACCCGGACGCCCCGGCGCTCGCCTCCACGACGCTCCTGGTCGAGGATTTCCTGCCGGAACGGATCGACTTCGACCTTGGCCTCCCCAAAGGCCCGCTTGATTACAACACCGCGCCGCGCCTGTCCGTCGATGCCCGCTACCTGTTCGGCGCGCCGGGGGCGGATCTCGCGTTCGAGGGCGATATTCGCCTGACACCGCAAACGACGACTGAGAGCTTTCCGGGTTACCGTTTCGGCTTGTGGCAAGAGACGCCGCGCCCGCGCTACGGGTCGGTCAGGTCGGGGCGAACCGATGCGCAGGGACAGGCCGAGGTCGCGCTGGCGTTCCCGGAAATCGAGCCGGATGGCCGCCCCCTCAGCGCCGCCGTGACAGTGCGCGTGAAGGAAGGCTCCGGTCGTCCGGTGGAACGGGAGATCACGCGCCAAGTCCTCCCCGGTACCGCGATGATCGGGATCAAGCCCGCCTTTGAGGATGAGCTACCAGAGAACAGCGAGGCGGTCTTCGACCTGATCGCGCTCGGCCCGGATATGGCCGAGGCGGCGATGGAGGTTACCTGGACCGTGAACCGCGTGCGCACCCGATACCAGTGGTATTCGCGCGACGGGTATTGGGATTGGGAGCCGATCACCACGCGGAGCCGCGTGGATGGCGGCACCCTGACCGTGGATGGCCCGACGCAGGTCAGCGCCCCGGTCGACTGGGGACGCTATGAGATCGTGGTGAGCCGTGCTGGCGATGGCGCCTACCTTGCGTCCTCCACCGATTTTTATGCGGGCTGGTACGTGCCCGCCGATGTGACCGAGACGCCGGACATGCTGGAGGTGTCGCTCGATGCCGAAAGCTACGCTGTGGGCGACACTGCGCGGCTGCGCATCGTGCCGCGCGCACCGGGCAAGGCGCTTGTCACAGTCATGTCCAACCGGCTGATCGACATGGTGCCGGTCGAGGTGGGCGACGGCGAAACGCTGGTCGAGCTGCCCGTGACCGAGGACTGGGGCGCGGGTGCCTATGTCACCGCGACGCTGGTGCAGCCCCTGGACGAGGCCGAAGGCCGCAACCCGACCCGCGCGCTGGGCCTTGCCCATGCCAGCGTCGACCCCGGCGCGCATGTGCTCGCGACCAGTATCGAGGCGCCGGAGATGGCCAAGCCGCGCGGGCCGATGGAGGTTACCGTGAACGTGGACGGCGGGACCGAGGGCGACAGGGCCTATGTCACGCTTGCGGCCATCGACCAGGGCATCCTGAACCTCACCGGGTTCACCGACCCGGACCCCGAAGACCACTATTTCGGCCAGCGACGCCTGGGCATGGGCATCCGCGATCTTTACGGCAAACTCATCGACGGGATGTCAGGCGACATGGGTCAGATCCGCTCCGGCGGTGACGCGACCGCGCAGATGCGGATGCAGGCGCCGCCGCCGACGGAAGAGTTGATGGCGCAGTTTTTCGGCCCGGTCGAGGTCGTGGACGGGCAAGCCACGGTCACGGTTGATCTGCCCGAGTTCAACGGCTCCGTCCGGCTCATGGCCGTGGCGTGGTCCGAGACCGGCGTGGGGCAGGCGGGTGCGGATGTGCTGGTGCGTGACCCGGTCGTGCTGACCGCCTCTGTTCCCCGGTTCATGGCCCCTGGCGACACCGCGCGGATGCTGCTTGAGGTCACGCACGCCTCCGGACCGACCGGCGACGTGAAGCTCACCGGAACCGGTCGCGGGATGCAGATACAGGGCGGCACCTTGCTGGAAACCTTGTCGCTGGCGGATGGCGCGACCGAACGCCTGTCCGTGCCGATTTCGGCGGATCAGGAGGGGGTGCAGGAGATCGCGCTGACTCTTACGACGCCAGCGGGCGAGGCGTTGACCAAGACGCTCACCATCCCCGTGATGTCGCTCGATCCCGAGGTCGTCCGAACGTCGCGGTTCGAACTGGCGGCGGGTGACAGGTTCACCTTCACCGATGATGTCTTCGACGGGCTGCGCCCCGCCTCCGCGCGCGCCACGCTGGCCGCGGGACCGCTCGCCCGGATCGACGCGCCGGGCCTGTTGGAACGGCTGGACCAATATCCCTATGGCTGCACCGAGCAGACGGCCTCGCGGGCGCTGCCGCTGCTCTACATGGGCGCGGTGGCCGAAGCGATGGGGCTTCAGGATCGCGAGGATTTGCCGGGACGGATCACCGAGGCGGTTGCCAAGGTGCTGTCCAACCAGTCGTCCTCCGGCAGCTTCGGGCTCTGGCGGGCCGGGTCCGGGGACCTGTGGCTCGACGCCTTCGTGTCGGATTTCCTGAGCCGCGCGCGGGCGCAAGGTTACAAAGTGCCGGATACGGCCTTCCGTGCCGCGATGGATAACCTGCGCAACCGCGTGAATTACTATCCTGAGTTTGACGCAGGCGGGCGCGACCTGGCCTATGCGCTTTACGTGCTGGCCCGCGAAGGCGCGGCGGCGATGGGGGACCTGCGCTATTACGCGGACGTGAAAGCCAGCGCCTTTGACGGGCCCTTGGCGGCGGCGCAACTGGGGGCCGCGCTGGCGGCCTACGGCGACCCGACGCGTGCGGACCGCATGTTCGAAGCGGCCGCGCGCGGGCTGGCCGAGCAACGCCCGGAGGGACAGGTCTGGCGCGCCGACTACGGCACCAACCTGCGCGACAGTGCGGCGGTTCTGACACTGGCACTGGAAGCCGGGACGCAGGCGGTGAACACCGAGGCGCTGGTCACCCGGATCGCCCAGGCGGATCGGCATTGGTCCACGCAAGAGGCGACGTGGTCGCTGATGGCAGCGAACGGGCTTCTGTCCGAAGCCGCGAACGCAGGCCTGATGCTGAACGGCGAGGCGATGTCGGGGCCGATGGTCGAAGTGATGAACCCGGTGTCGCTGGCTTCGCCTTGGGTGATCGAGAACACCGGCGATGCGGCGGTCGATCTGACACTCACCACCTTCGGCGTGCCGGTGGTGCCGGAACCGCCGATGTCGAACGGATACAGAATCGACCGGCAGTATTTCGACATGGACGGCGCGCCGGTCGGCGTGGACCGGGTGGATCAAGGCGACCGGCTCGTGACGCTCATCACCGTGACGCCGCAGGGCGGATCGGACGGGCGGCTGATGATCGCGGACCCGCTGCCCGCAGGTTTCGAGATCGACAATCCGAACCTGATCCGGGGCGGAGACATCCGCGCGCTGGACTGGCTCGAACTGACGGAGGACACCGAGACGACCGAGTTCCGGCAGGATCGTTTCCTTGCTGCCGTGAACTGGCAATCAAGCGCGCCGATCCGGCTGGCCTATATCGTGCGCGCGGTGACGCCGGGCGACTTCCATCATCCGGCGGCCTCGGTCGAAGACATGTATCGACCGGAGTATCGCGCGACAGGGGCGACGGGCCGGGTGGTGATCGAGTGAGACTGCGCTGGGGCCTCGCGCTTGTCGCGGTCCTCTGGAGCGGGGCGGCAGCGCGTGATGGTGTAGATCGCTGGATCGCGGCAACGCAGATGCCGCCTTTGACGGTCGAAACCTCGGACGAGGTTCTGGACCGGACCGGAAACCTTCTGCGCGCCTATACGGTGGCGGATGGTCGCTGGCGTATGGGCTTGAACGGTGCGCCGGTCGACCCGCTCTTCACCCAGATGCTGCTCGCCTACGAGGACAAGCGGTTCTTTGAACATCGCGGCGTCGATCCGCGCGCCGTGGCGCGGGCGGCTGGGCAGGCCATCATGGCCGGCAAGGTCGTGTCCGGCGCCTCGACCCTCACCATGCAGGTGGCGCGGTTGTTGGAGGATGGACCGACAGGGACGCTTTCCGGCAAGCTGCGGCAGGTGCGCCTTGCGCTGGCCCTTGAGCGGCACCTTTCCAAGGATGACATCCTTGCTCTCTATTTCGAGCGAGCGCCTTACGGGGGCAACACCGAAGGGGTGCGCGCGGCCTCGCTCGCTTGGTTCGGCAAAGACCCTGCGCGGCTGACCGGGGCGGAGGCGGCCTTGCTGGTCGCGCTGCCCCAGTCGCCAGAGACACGCCGACCGGACCGGTTTCCCGACCGGGCGCGCGCGGCGCGGGATCGGGTCATTGCCCATGTCGAGGCGCAGGGCGTGTTGACGCCGGATCTTGCCCGGATCGCGCGTCTTGATCCGGTGCCGCGAACCCGCAGGCCGATCCCGCAGCTTGCGCCGCATCTTGCCGACCGCGTGCGCGGCGAGGGGCCGGGGCCGGATGGTGCCTTGCGCACGACGCTGGATGCAGGCGTTCAGTCCCGACTCGAAGACCTCGCCCGTCGCGCGGTGGCGGACCATGGGGCCGGACGACTATCCATCGCCATCGTGGCCGCGGATCACCGGAATGGAGAGGTCGTGGCAAGCGTTGGGTCTGCGGGTTATGACGCCGACGGACGGCAGGGCTTTGTCGATATGACCCGCGCGCTGCGTTCGCCGGGGTCGACGTTGAAACCGCTGATTTACGCCATGGCATTTGACGATGGGCTGGCCCATCCCGAAACCCTGATCGACGATAGCCCGGTTGCCTTCGGCAGCTACGCGCCGCAGAATTTCGACGGCGCTTATCGCGGCCCGGTGACTGTTGCCGAAGCCCTGCGCCTGTCGCTCAATATCCCTGTCGTGGCGCTCGCCTCCGAGATCGGACCGGCGCGGATCTTTTCGACGCTCGAACGCGCAGGCGCCGAGCCGCGCCTGCCCGCGGGCGCGCCGGGGTTGGCGATTGCGCTGGGTGGCCTTGGGGTGACGCCGGAAGGTCTGACCGCGCTTTACGCGGGGCTTGCCTCGGGGGGGCAGAGCGTGCAGTTGACCCATCGGCCCGATAGCGTGGACGGGGTGCCGGGCCCCTTGATATCGCGCGAGGCCGCGTGGCAGGTCGGCCATATCCTGACCACTCTGCCGCCCCCGCCCAATGCGCCCCGCATAAGGCTCGCCTACAAGACCGGGACCAGTTACGGCCACCGCGACACCTGGGCAGTCGGGTTCGATGGGCGCTACGTGGTCACGGTCTGGATGGGGCGTGCGGACGGGACGCCGGTGCCGGGGGCTTTCGGGGCGGACATGGCGGCGCCGATCCTCTTCGAAGCCTTCTCCCGCGTGACACCGGAGACCAGACCTCTTGGTCCACCGCCGCCCGGCACGCTTATGGTCAGCCATGACGCTTTGCCTGCACCCTTGAGGGAGTTCCGTTCCCGCAACGCGGTGTTTTCCGCAATCAAGGGCCAGCCCGAGTTGGCCTTCCCGCCCGACGGTGCGACGGTCGAGGTCGCGGGCGGCCCCTTGGCGGTGAAAATACGGGATGGGCGACCGCCGTTCACGGTGCTGGCAAACGGGGCACCGGTCCTCGTCGCAAGTCATGGGCGCGAGGCGATGCTCGACCTTCCTGCACCGGGGCATGTGAGCCTGTCCGTAATCGACTCGCAGGGCCGGTCGGCGCGTGCGCAGATCACCCTTCGTTAAAAGGCGCGGGCTTCGCCCGCACAGGTTTTGCGCGGCCCTGCCTTCGGCAGGACCACGCGGTGTGCCTCCGGCGGAGGTACTTGGAAACCAGAGAGGACTACGTTAGCGCAGGGGTTCCAGAAGCGCGTCGCCCAGGGTGCAGTCGCGCCGGGTGTCGGGCGCGCAGGCGCGGGGGGACAGGTCCTTCGTCAGGCAGACGCGCGCTTCCTGGATATGGCCGCCCGTGCAGGTGATCGTGACCGTATCCGGCTCCCAGTCAGGGTTGGCTTGGAGGAAGGCGTCCTCGATCACCTTGGCGGGGATCTTGAAGGTGCGGTCGATCTTGCGAAGCACTTCCGGGCGGTTCACCTGTCCGAAGGCTTCGCGCACCGTGTCGTAGTAGGTCGCGGCGTCCAGCCCGGAGCAGGTGCCGTGTTTTTTCCATTGATACCACGCCGCGCCGCCCGCGCCGAAAATGTCCGCCTGTGCTGCGGTCATTTGGCGTGATGGCGGGTTTGTGACGGTCGGGCAATAGGCCGGCCAGCCGTCCTCGTACTGCGGCCAGAAACCGTGGACGACCCAGCCGAAGTCCTTGTCGCATTGCTCTGCGTTACGGGCGTCCCCTTCGAGTTTGCACCAGTTGGGAGACCAGGACAGTGACAGGACGTAATAGTCGAAATCACCGGCGCGTTCGCCGTCGGCCCATGTCGCGAGGGGTGCCGTGGCGATGAGGAGGGCGAAGGCGGAGGTTCGACGGATCATGTGTCTGTGATAGCCCGATCCCTGCCATGCCGCCATCGGGATCTGTCGTATGTGGGTTTGCGAGTCAGGAGCGCGGTATGATTCACTCTTTCCTCATCGGTTTTGGTGGACTATAAGCGCGCCAAGTTTCCCGACAACGGTAGCCCAGCCTGCAACAGGCGCCCCATCCAGGGGAATGGGACCGGCGTATCTGAAGGAGTGCCCTTATGGACAAACCGATTATGGCAAAAGCCACTGCCGTCTGGCTGGTGGACAATACGACCCTCAGCTTCAAACAGGTTGCGGATTTCTGCGGTCTGCACGAGCTGGAAGTGCAGGGCATCGCCGATGGCGACGTGGCCCAGGGTGTGAAAGGCTTCGACCCTATCACCAACAACCAGCTGACGCAGGAAGAGATCGAAAAGGCCGAGAACGACCCGGCGCACAAGCTGAAGCTCAAGTTCAACCCTGCGGCTGTAGGTGAAGAAAAGCGTCGCGGCCCACGGTATACGCCGCTGTCCAAGCGTCAGGACCGTCCGAATTCGATCCTGTGGCTGGTGAAGTTCCACCCGGAGCTTGCAGATTCGCAGATCGCCAAGCTGGTGGGCACCACCAAGCCGACGATCCAGTCGATCCGGGAGCGCACGCACTGGAACATCCAGGCGATGGAGCCGATCGACCCGGTCGCGCTGGGCCTGTGCAAGCAGACCGAGCTGGACGCCGCCGTCCAGAAGGCCGCCAAAAAGCGCGCGGCCGAAGGCGAGGCGATGTCGGACGACGAGCGCCGCAAGCTGCTCTCGACCGAACAATCGCTTTCGGCTGACACCGAGCCGAAGATGCCTTCCGCGATTGAAGGGCTGGAAACCTTCACGCTGGGTGGGGACGACAACAAGAAAGAAGAGACGCCGGATGCGGAGAGCTTCTTCAACCTGCCTGACAATGACGACGAGGAAGACGACGACAAGTGATCGTCCTCTTCGGTTGATTGGAAACCCCGGCCATTGCGCCGGGGTTTTTCGTTCCAGGCGGCTGGCCCGGCGCGTGCGAGCCTCCTACAGTGCGCCAACACAGGAGGTGTGCCATGCGGTTTTTTCTTTCCCTGACCTTCGGGCTTCTAACGTCGTCGCCGTCCGTTGCGGACGCGTTCTGCGCCGAGGCGTGGTTCGTGAGAAACCTCGCGTTTGACCGCGCGGGCTATTGTTTTGGCTCGCCGCTGGGGCAGGCTCTCTTCGACAACGACGATTGTTCAACCAAGTCGCCCAAGCTGTCTGCGGAAGACCAAAGGATCGTCACGGCCATTCGCGAGACAGAGGACATGGTCGGGTGCAATATCGACACCACATCGCGTTTCATGGCGGTGCCGCATGAGACCCTATGGCGTGGCATGGTCGACCTGGCGGCACCAGCCGATTGGGCCTCCGGGTGTCTCGGCTGGCAGGGGGCGGATTTTCCGCTCTACGCGGCCCATGCACCGGGCGCGCGGGTCACGGCGGTGGCGCGCGCTGGCATGGTGATCGAGTGGGAATACGATACTTTCGCGCCGACCGGTTGGGAGTTCATCACGCTTTACACGCGCGACTTCGAGTTTCTCGGCATGGGATGGTCGAACACGCAGATCGACACGGCGCTTTGTGAACAAATGGCCGGCTGAGCCGTTCGCCGGGAACGCGGCGTCCCCTCCCGGTGAGCCGTGATCAGGCCGCGAAGGCGACGCCCATGTAGTAGGGCCAAAGCAGCAACGCGAGCAGGCCTTTGAAGAAGCCCAGTTGCAGGTAGCCCAGTGTGAAGAGCCAGCCGATGAACCAAATCATCCCAAGCGAGCTTTGAACGGTGACATTCGTTGCAGACATATTGATTACCTCCTTTTCAAGGGGACAATAGCACGCGGCCACCGTTGGCGCCCTGACCGCGATCAGATTTCCAGGACGATCTTGCCGATATGCTGGCTTGTCTCCATGCGGGCGTGGGCCTTGGCGGCATCTGCCAGCGCGAAGGTCTGGTCCATCACCGGTTTGATGCGGCCCGCGTCGAGAAGCGGCCAGACCTTGTCGCGTAGCTCACCGGCAATCCTGGCCTTGGCGGCATCGGATTGCGGGCGCAGGGTGGAGCCGGTCACGGTCAGTCGCCGTGCCATGATCTGTGCGAAGTTAAGCTCGGCCTTGGGACCGGAGAGAAAGGCGATATGCACCATTCGTCCGTCGTCCGCGAGCGCCTGGATGTTGCGCGGGATGTAGTCGCCGCCGACCATGTCGAGGATCAGGTGCGCACCGCCCTCTTTCTTCAGGACGTCAACGAAGTCGCCCTCGCGGTAGTTGATGGCCACGTCCGCGCCCAGATCGCGGCAGACCTCGCATTTCTCATCCGAACCTGCGGTGGTGAAAACGCGCGCGCCCAGCGTGTGGGCAAGCTGGATCGCCGTGGTGCCAATGCCGGACGAACCGCCATGCACCAGGAAGCGCTCGCCCGCGGTCAATCCGCCGCGCATGAACACGTTCGACCAGACCGTGAAATAGGTCTCGGGCAGGCAGGCGGCTTCTTTCATCCCCATGCCTTCGGGAATCGGCAGGGCATGGGCGGCCGGGGTGGCGACATATTCCGCGTAGCCGCCACCGGGCAGAAGCGCGCAGACCATGTCGCCAACGGCCCAGTCGGTGACACCGTCGCCAAGCGCGACGACTTCGCCCGATCCTTCGAGACCGGGAAGATCGCTCGCGGTCGGCGGCGGGGCGTAGCTGCCCGCGCGTTGCAGCGCGTCGGGGCGATTCACACCGGCATAGGCCAGTTTGATCAGGATTTCGCCGTGGCCCGGGGTCGGCACGGGCCGTTCGGTGAGGCGCAGAACCTCGGGTCCGCCGGGTTCGGAAATCTCGACGGCGCGCATTTTTGTGGGAAGGGTCATATCATTCTCCGGGTGAATGGTGTCCGGGGTATCCGTCGCGCGGCGTTCCCGGCGCTTGGATCATATCGAGCAACCTGCCCGGACCGGCCATGAAAAGCTTGTGCATCGGCGTGCCGCGCACCTTGCCCTTCACCTCTTCGATTTTCATCACGTTGTCGATGCGCCGGTCGAGGAATTCCCAGGTGGCGGTCTGACCGGGCGTATCGTCGCCCAGCCAGTAGAGCACGGTTGAGGAATAGACGGCCGAAAGCGTGGCGCGTTTTGTGTACCAGTTCACGTCCGTGGAGCTGTCTCCCAGCGTTTCCCAGATCAGTCCGGCGGTTTCCCACAGGGCGCGGCTGCCGTCGGCGGCGTTCAGGGGCAGCGCGAAGAGCGCCATGCCCCGGCGCACCAACTCCTTGTCGGCCACTTCGAGCCGCACGCGCACGGCATGGGCGATCCGGTCGCGAAACCGCATCTGGCTCAGGTCTTCGGCCCCCAGCCGCTCGACCATCTTCGCATCGCCGCGCTTGTGATAGGCAAAGGCCATGTCCACCGCGCCGCGCGGGTAATAGGACCGGGCCTCTTCCTCGGAAATGCCGGTATCTTCGCAGGCCGCATAAAGGGCCTCGTCGCTCCAGCCGTCAAAGGGAACGTGCATAAGCACGGCGTCCAGAAGTGCGTCACCATGTTTCATATAGGGACAATGAACCTGTCGACCGATTGTTTCAAGCGAAACTGGACAGAGCGGGGATTCGCCGTTATAAGGCCGCTTCCTGCAACTTTTTGCAACTCAAACCTAGGAAGGTGGTGACAACCACATGCAGGTATCGGTTCGCGATAACAACGTCGACCAGGCGCTCCGGGCACTGAAGAAAAAGCTTCAGCGCGAAGGTGTGTTCCGTGAGATGAAGCTTCGCCAGCACTTCGAGAAGCCCTCTGAAAAGAAGGCACGCGAGAAGGCTGAAGCCATCCGCCGCGCGCGCAAGCTCGCCCGCAAGAAAGCGCAACGTGAGGGTCTTCTCTAAGATCTGAGCAATGCCGGAGGGGTTCGCCTCTCCACGGGAACCCCCGAGGCTCACGCCCGGGGGTTTGTCGTTTTAAGGGCGTGTCATTTTATCGGCGCGCGCCGTGGCACTTCCTTCAGGAACCGGGTGATGGCCCCGATCACTTCGTTTGGCGCGGTATGGGGAAGCCCATGGCCCGCACGTTTCACCACGTGGTGACGCGCCCCTCGGTTCCACAGCGTCAGCGTGCCGATCGCGGTTTGTGGAATGACTCGGTCCTCGGCGCCCCAGATGGCCAGGACGGGAATATCGGTGCGGCCCACGTCCCGGTAGACGTCCTCCAGGTCGACGAGCAGCGTTTCGCGGTGTGCTGACAGGACTGACCGGGCATAGCCGCGCCGTCCGGTTTCGCGGGTCATGCGTTCGTTGATGTCGACAACCACGGTCGGCCCCGCCGCATCGCGTTCGGCGGCTTTGCGGATCGTGCGCGGCCCCCACAGACCCCAGAGCCAATCGCCCAGCAGACCGGTCAAGCCGGCCGTGTGCAGAGGTTCTGCGGGCGTGTAGTCGATGCCGCCGGGGGCAAGCAGGATCATCCGGTCCACGCGATCCGGGTAGGTGCCTGCAAACAACGTCGCGATCATCCCGCCCATGGAGTAGCCCATCAGGCTGATCTGGCCCTCCAGCCCGAGCGCATCGAGCAGGTCGGTCAATTGACGCAGAAAGAACTGCGGTGTCTGCCGGTCCCGTGGCGCATCCGACAGGCCACGCCCGTAGAGGTCGTAACACAGCACCTGGTAGCCCATCATCGTCAGGCCCCGAACCAATCCCGAGAACACCCAGGACGGTGTGGTCAGCCCGTGGATCAGAACGATCACGCTGTCCGAGGTTTTGCCGTGCCAGCGGTAATAGGTGATACCATCCGACAAGGCGGCGAATCCCTCATTGATCGCTATGCCGTTCGCATCCGTGTCGCGTTGGACGAGGTTGTCGCGCAGGACATCCACCTTGTCCCGTCGCCACTCGCGCCAGAAGGGCAGGGCGATGAGGACAACCAGGATGATTGCCAGAAACGTCCAAAACATGGGGGTTCACGAGCCTCGGAGAGTTCTTTTCTGGACTGAGACCCTAGCGGTCAGGCCGGGGTGTCTCAAGCAAAATGCGGCTGGAATAACTCATGAGATACATAGGAGTTGAATATGTTTTCGTATACTGATGCGCTTCGCTCTTTCGGCTAGGAGGCTGCATTTGCCGTGCGGGAGGACGGCAAATGCCGCATGGTGCATGGGGGCGGATGGCATGTGCTTTGAAAACAACGGCAGGTTTCTGGAGGTGATGACCATGACACTGCCTGACGTGGAGACCCGCGAACCGATGTTGGCGACCGGCATCATGAGGGAGGGCATGGAGCTGTCGTATCAACAGTTGGATCAGCTGTCGCTGTCCAGACCCCGCCAAGCCTCCAGGATGTAGCGCGCGGTCATCAGGTCCAGATGCGCGCCGCCGCCGTTCTTGAAGAGCGTGATGTCGTCGGGCGCGCGGGTGAACGCGCCGCTGTCGGCATCATAGAAATCGCCCTGAACGTCCGCTTCCGTGATGACGCCGGTTTCCAGCGGGATTTTCAACTCGCCGATATGGCCGAAAGTGGTGTCCCGGCTATCCACGAAAACCCGTGACCGGGTGAGCGCGGTGTCGTCGGCTTCGCGCATATCCGGGCGAAATGCGCCGATAAGGTCGATATGCTGGCCGGGGCGAAGCCACTCGCCCATGATAACCGGTTTTCCGTGCGACGTTGCAGAGGTGACGATATCCGCTTCGGCCACAGCAGCTTCCAGATCATCGACGGCCTGCGTGTTGGCGAACCCATCCGCAAGGGCTTCAGCCTTGGCAGACGTCCGGTTCCATACGAGAAACCGTGCCTCGGGAAAGGCCGCGCCATAGGCTTCGCGCAGGGAGGTCGCGACGGTGCCCGCGCCAACGATCAGGATCACTTGGCTTTCGGGTCGTGCGAGAAGTCGCGCACCCAGAAGACTGTCGCCCGCCGTCTTCCACTTGGTGACGAGGTGAAAATCGACCAGCGCCTCCAACTGCCCGTTGGCATCGTCGTAAAGGCTCACGCCCCCGTTGACCTGACCAAGCCCCTTGGCCGGATTGCCGGGAAAGATCGTCGCGCTTTTCACCGCCAATCCCAGCCCGTCGATCCAGGCCGCGCGGTTCAGGAGCGTATCGTCGCCACGGTAGAGAAAGCTGTCCGCGATCTCGGCCTTGGGCAAGCGATGACCCGCGCGTAGGGCCTCCGTCAAGGCAATCCAGTCGAGCCGCGCTTCGGCCTCGAAGGGCACAATCTCGATACTCATTTTGCTTCCTCCTCGTTCAGCAATCCGTCCGCCACGAGCCGATCCGCCCAGCCTTGCGGGCCATCGAACAGATGCACCTGCCAACCCCGTGCGGCGGCGGCGTCGATGTTGTCATGCCTGTCATCGGTAAACAGAAGCCGTTCGGGCGGAATGCCGCAATCTGCCTCGACCATCTCGTAAATCCGTGGATCAGGTTTGGTAACGCCCATGTGGCCCGAAATGTAGCGGCGGTCGAATTCCGTGAGAAAGGTATCGCGGCTTTCTGACAGTGCAAAACTGTCCACGCCGAAATTGGACAGCGCGAAAACCGGCACACCCTTGCCCCGTAGCGCGCGCAAGAGGCGCACCGAATGGTCGATCACCGGCGTGGCAAGATCGAGCCAGCGGTCGTGCCAGAGCATGATGATATCGGCGAGGTCCGGATGCGCCGCCGCCGTTTCCCCGACGACCTGCCGGAAGCTCTCACCGCGGTCGAAGCGCTCGTTCATCGCGTGCATGTCGACGCGGTCAAAAAGCGCGCGCCGGGCCACTTCGCCCACCATTTCGTCCAGCCGATCCTCGGGCTGCCACGTGATCAGCACGTTTCCGATGTCAAAGAGAACGGCGGCGGGGCGGGGATCGGGCGTTTCGGTCATGGCGCGACCCTAGGGCGGCGGGGGCCGGAAGGAAACTAGCCTTTGTGTTGCCGGTCGCCATGGTGCGCGACGACGGCGGCCAGATCGGCGGGCGGTGTTTGCGCGGGCAGGAAGGCGCAGGCGTTGGGGCACATCGTGAAGACCTGGCCATCCGAGAAAAAGGACGTGGCCGTCACGAAGACGACCCGCGCGTCCGGCCGACGATAGGCGGCATAATCGGCGACGGCGATTGCGCCGGACCCGGGGAGATCGAGGTCCGCAACGATGATATCGACCGCATCATCCCGCAGCACATCCATCGCCACATCTTCGCTGGTGGCCAGGCACACGACGGCTCCCTGGCTCTCCAGGTGGCGCGCCCAAAGTTGGCCCAGCTCGACCTTGTCTTCGACGATGAGAACTTTCATGGACTCCGAATGCCCGCAGATTGCCTTCGTATCCCGCCAACCATAGCGCGGCATTCGGCGACTGTAATCGGGTTTCCTAAAATCCTCGATACGACAATTCGGTCAGGACCATTCGATTGACGCGCGATGCGTTGCCTTTTGCGCTTGTTTGCGGTTCAAGCGTTCCCCAAAGGAGAGCTCATGGCGACGTGGATCACAGTCTGTGAAACCTGCAAACGCGAGGGTTGGGACGAGTCGGGTGCGGAGCGTCCCGACGGCGCGGCTTTGGCAGAGATGGTGGAGCGTGCAGCGGAAGGCACCGCGTTGCGGGTGCGGCGCGTGGCGTGCCTCATGGGCTGCGATCATTCCTGCAACGTGGCGGTGCAGGCGTCTGGCAAGCTGAACTACACGCTGGGCCGGTTCGAGGTCAGCGAAGAGGCCGCGCAGGGCATCGTGGATTGGGCGGCTCTTCATTCCGCGAGCGAAACAGGTCAAGTGCCTTATCGGACGTGGCCCGTTGCCGTGAAGGGGCACTTCGTGACCCGTCACCCGCCGCTCCCCGAGGATGACGCATGACCGCCCGGACGCGGACACAGCGCGACCACGGCGGTGGGCTGGACGGTGCCATCGCGCGGTTTGGCGGGCATCGGGCCGCGTGGGAAGATCTCTCGACCGGCATCAATCCACGTCCCTATCCGATCCCCGATCTGCCGGCAGACGCCTGGACCGCGCTGCCGGATCAAGGCGCCATGGACGCGCTGGAAGCAGCGGCGCGAGATTTCTGGATGGTCCCCGCCGGGGCCGCGGTTCTGGCCGCGCCGGGGGCGTCCTCGCTGATCGCCAAGATCCCGAGCCTCCTGCCGACCGGCACAGTCCGCATTGTCGAGCGGACCTACAACGAGCATGAAGCCGCTTTCCGCGCACATGGCTGGTCCGTCGTGCGGGGCGAGGAGGGCGAGCGCGCCGATGCGCGTGTCGTGGTGCATCCGAACAACCCGACGGGGTTCATGTGGAGCGGTGCCGATGAGGCGCCGGGGCGGCGGCTCTTGGTCGTGGACGAAAGCTTCTGCGACATTTCGCTTGGCAACACCCACGTGCGCTCCATCGCCACCGAACCGGGCGTCCTCATCCTGAAATCTCTGGGCAAGTTCTGGGGTTTGGCGGGATTGCGCCTGGGCTTTGTCATCGGTGATCCAGCGCTGGTGGCGCAATTGCGCGACGCGCTTGGGCCTTGGCCCGTCTCTGGCCCCGCGCTCGCGGTTGGGCGCGCGGCGCTTGAAGACATGGACTGGGCCAATCGCACGCGCCAACGGTTGCACGTCGATGTGGCGCGGCTGGATGCGTTGATGCAGTCCAAGGGCGCCGAGGTGGCGGGCGGCACCGCGCTGTTTCGGCTCTACAAGGTGGATGACGCCGCCGCGTGGCAGGCGCGTCTGGCCAAGGGCCGTATCTGGTCGCGCGTGTTTCCCTATGAGCCGTCCTGGCTGCGTCTCGGGCTTCCGTCTGACGCCGGATGGGCCAAGCTGGAAGCGGTCCTCGCATGAGTTTCGCCGCGCTCCTCTGTTTCGCACTGATCCTTGATGCGGTGCTGGGGGAGCCGGACGAGGTCTGGTCCCGCATCCCCCACCCCGCCGTTCTGATGGGGCGCGCGGTGGGCTGGGTTGACCGCAAGATGAACCACGGCAAAGGCCGGATCGTCACGGGGGCCGTGGCGCTGGGCGGCTTGATCGTTGTGGTCGGCGGGATCGCTTGGGGTCTGGCGCAGATCGGCTGGCTGGTCGAGATCGTTGTCGCGGCCGTGCTCCTCGCCCATCGGTCGCTCGTCGATCATGTGCGCGACGTGGCCGATGCGCTTGTGGAAAGCACCGAAGGCGGGCGCCGGGTTGTCGCGAAAATCGTCGGGCGGGACACGGCGACGATGGATGACGAGGACATCGCCCGCGCTGCCATCGAAAGTGCCGCCGAGAATTTCGCGGATGGTGTCGTCGCGCCGGCGTTCTGGTTCCTGATCGCGGGTCTGCCGGGGATCGCGATTTACAAGCTGGTGAACACGGCCGACAGCATGATCGGCTACCGCACACCACGCCACGAGGCTTTCGGCAAAGCCGCCGCGCGGCTCGACGATCTGTTGAACTGGGTGCCGGCCCGGATCACCGCCGTCCTGATCTTTGCCCTTAACCACAGGCCCAGAGGCTGGGCGCTCATTCGACAGGACGCCCCGCTCCATCGCTCGCCGAACGCGGGCTGGCCCGAGGCCGCGATGGCGGTAAGCCTCGACGTGGCGCTGGCCGGACCGCGCAGCTACGAGGGCGAGGTTCGCGACTACCCGTTCGTGAACGCTCCGGGCGACCGTGACCCGAGCGCCAACGACATCGACCGGGCGGTGTCGGTCCTTTGGCGGGCGTGGACCGGCCTGTTGGTCCTGTCCTTTATCATCGCGGTTGTGTGGTGACCCGTTTTTGCTAGGCTCCTTGCGAACCAGGACCGGGAGAACCACATGAAATCGACCCTTGCCGCGTTGGCGCTGAGCCTCGCCACCGCGTTTCCCGCCGGAGCCCAAGACATTCCCGCCCCGCTCGTCGAGTGTGGCGGTTCGTTTTCGTCCTTCGTGGGTCGGATGAAAGAGCTGGCAGTCGCACAGGGGCATGACCCGGCCACGGTGAACGCGTTTTTCGCCTCTGCCCGTCAGGACGGCGCAACGCTGAACGCGGACCGGGGGCAGGGGTTTTTCCAGAAAGGGTTCATCGAGTTTTCCCGCGCGCTCATTTCGTCGGGACGGCTCCAGAATGGCCGTGCCAACCTTCAGAAATACGACAGCGTGTTTGACCGGGTGGAGGCCGAATACGGCGTCAGCCGCGGAGTGCTCGCCGCCTTCTGGGCGTTCGAAACGGATTACGGCGCGTTCCAGGGAAACTTCAACACGCTGAACTCGCTGATGACCCTGGGCCACGATTGTCGCCGTCCGGGATTGTTCCAGCCGCAGGTGCTCGCCGCGCTGGAACTCTACAAGCATGGAGATTTTTCTCCTACCGGCACGACCGGCGCTTGGGCGGGCGAGATCGGGATGGTGCAGATGTTGCCCGAAGACATCATCGAGAACGGGGTGGATGGTGATGGTGACGGGCATGTGCGGCTGAAATCCTCGCCTGCAGACGCGCTTTTATCCGGTGCCAAGATGCTGAGAAGTCTTGGTTGGCGTGCTAACGAGCCGTGGTTGCAGGAGGTCGTTGTGCCCGAGGATCTGGACTGGTCGCAAACCGGTTCGGAGACCTCCCTTCCAACCAGCGAATGGGCTGCGCGTGGCGTGCGGGCGCGGGAGGGGCAGCTTGCCACGAACCTGCCGGGCTCGATCATCCTGCCGGAGGGGCGCAAGGGTCCGGCGTTCATCGCCTACCCGAATTTCAACGTCTACTTCGAATGGAACCAAAGCTTCACCTATGTCCTGACGGCGGCCTATTTCGCCAACCGTTTGGAAGGGGCGCAGGTCTATAACGCGGGCAATCCCGAGCCGGGTCTGTCCGGCGGCCAGATGAAACAGCTTCAGCAGAAGTTGCAGGCGCGCGGCTATGACGTGGGCGGCGTGGACGGCATCTTGGGCGCAGGCACCCGTGCCGCTGTCCAGGCGGTGCAGATGGAGCTTGGACTGCCAGCCGACGCCTGGCCGACGCACGCGCTTCTGTCTCGTCTCTAAGGGGGTGTTTATGAAAGCTTAGGTTTTATGGTATTGGATGAACTACGAAACCGTTTTCAGTGCAATCACCAAAGAATAACCCCGCAGAGCGGTAACTCTGCGGGGTTATTCTTTTTGTTCAAGAGTCAGTCAGCCTAGACTACCAGCCGATATGGTCCTCGAAGAGCACGACGCTATCGAGCCAGAGGTCCAGAAGCGCGTCGAAATCGCGGTAGCTTATCCCGTCATCAGATGTCGCCACATCCATCTCGATCCGCGCCACATCCTCATCCGTCAGATAAGCCCGCACGAACCGACGTTCACTATTCCAGCTGTTCAGCGTTTCGAGCGTCACGTCGCCTTCGGTCCGGTAGCCCGCATAGAACTGAACCGCCTGGCAATCGGTGTTGTCGGTGCAGTCGTAGAAAAACAGGCTCTGTTTGTCCCCGTGCGACCGAAACTCGATCAGTGGGTCGCCCACGGCGTCTTCGGTCAGGCGGGAGGGAAATCCTTGGCTTTCCAGGAAGTTGACCAGGCTTTGAGGGTCGGAGGCGAGGACCACGCGGGATTCGTCCGACAGGGTCTTGCTCTGGGCAAAGGCCGGGGCGGTCGCGGTCAAGGCCGCGAGAGCGGCAGTCATGAAAAGTGTGGTCAGGGATCGGCGTGCCATGTGGTCCTCCTTCGGGTGTTAGTAGTATTACTACCAATCCCGTCCGGGGTGAACCGGATCAGGCGACCAGCGCCTCGGCTTTCTTCAGGTCCACGGAGACAAGCTGGCTCACACCCTGTTCCTGCATCGTCACACCGAACAGCCGGTCCATGCGGGACATGGTGACGGCGTGGTGCGTGATGATGAGGAACCGGGTATCGGTGCGGCGCGTCATTTCGTCCAAGAGGTCGCAAAAGCGCGTCACGTTGGCGTCGTCCAGCGGCGCATCCACCTCGTCCAGCACACAGATCGGCGCGGGGTTGGCGAGGAACACCGCGAAGATCAGCGCAAGCGCCGTCAGGGTCTGTTCGCCGCCCGACAGAAGCGACAGGGTCGACAGCTTCTTGCCCGGCGGTTGGCACATGATCTCCAGGCCGGCTTCCAGCGGATCGTCGCTTTCCACCAGCACGAGGTTTGCTTCGCCGCCGCCGAAGAGGTGGGCAAACAGCATCCCGAAATTCTCGTTCACCTGCTCGAAGGCGGTCAGCAGCCGTTCACGGCCTTCGCGGTTGAGCGAGGCGATGCCGTGGCGCAGCTTGGAAATGGCTTCCTCCAGATCCGCCTTCTCGCTGACCAGCGTGTCGTGCTCTTCCTGCACTTCCTTGGCGTCTTCCTCGGCGCGCAGGTTTACCGCCCCCAGCGCATCGCGCTGGCGCTTGAGCCGGTTCACGTCGTGCTCGATATGCTCGGACGGAGGCATCTGGTCCGGCGTCACGTCGAGCGTTTCCAAAAGCGCCTCGGGCGAGGTCTCCATCTCTTCCTCGATGCGCTCCTTGGCGTAGGCGACGGTTTCCCGCGCCCCGTCCAACCGCGCTTCTGCCCGCGCCCGCGCCTCGCGCGCTTCGCCCGCAATCCGCTCGCCATCGCGCTCGGCCATCTGGGCGTCCCGCAGGGCGCTCTCGGCGGTCGACAGCGCATCCTGTGCGGTCGCGCGGCGGGCTTCGGCTTCGGCGATCTGGCGGGCCAACTCGTCGCGCTTGGCAGCAAGCTCTTCCGGTGCGGATTTCGCCTCTTTCAACTCGGCTTCGGTCGCGGTCTTGCGTTCGGCCAGTTCGGCGATGCGCTTGCCTGCGGTCTCCAGCCGGTGCTTCCAGCCAGACACCTCCTTGATCACTTCCTGCGAGCGTTTGATCCTCGCTTCGCCTTCGCGTTTCAACTCGTCATGGGCAGAGCGCTTGGACATCATCATCATCCGTGCGGCTTCGACGGTGACCTTGGTGTCCTCTACTTCGCCACGCGCCTCATCGAGGTCGGGCAGTTCCGCCGATGCTTTTTCGGCTTCGGCAAGGCGAACCCTTGCGCCCATCGCCTCTTCTTCGTGCCGGGTCACGGCAAGGCTCATGTTCTCCAGCTTGCCTTCCGCGATGTTGCGGTCGGCCTCGGCGCGAGATAGCGCGCGGCTGGTTTCGGCCACGGCGCGGTCCGCGTCACGCCGCGCCTCGCGGGCGGCCTTGTCGGCCTCGGTCGCGCGGGTGAGTTCGGCGCGGAGCGCCTCGTGGGCCTGCATCGCGCCATCGGCCCTCGCCTGGGCGCGCTCCAGATCATGCTTGAGCTCTTCCAGCCGGTTGAGCTGTTGCAACCGCAGCGCGGCCGCGGATGGTGCATCTTCGGCCGCGACCCGGTAGCCATCCCAGCGCCACAGGTCGCCGTCTGTGGAGACAAGCCGTTGGCCAGGTTTCAGAAGCGGCTGGATCAGTGCCGCGTCAGCAGCATCGACCAGCCCGACCTGGGACATGCGGCGCACCAGAACGTCCGGCACCGTGACCACGTCGGTCAGCGGCTGAACGCCCGAAGGCAGGGGTTGCGGTGCATCGTATGGCTGGAGGCGCCGCCAACCCGATGCGCCTTCTTCATCGGTCGCGGGCGCACGGAGGTCATCGGCAAGTGCCGCGCCCAAAGCCGCCTCGAACCCCTTTTGCACCTTCACGAGGTCCAGAACCTGTCCGCCCTCGGCGGTGTCGCGTTCGAGAAGCCGGGCAAGCGCCATGACCTCGGCCCTCAGCGCGTTCATTTCGCCCTCTGCCTCGGAGCGTTCCGCGCGGGCATCGGCTTCGCGCCCCTGTGCTGCGGACCGATCCTCGTCAGCTTTGGTCAGGGCGTCCTCTGCGGCCTGGGCGGCCTCCTGCGCCTGCGTCTGTGAATAGGTCGCTTCGGAAAAGGCGAGCTTCGCGGCGTCCAGCGCGGCCTTGGCAGAGGTCACGGCGGCGCGGGCGCGGTCGGCCTCGCCCTCGGACTTTTCCATCGTCTTCTTGCTGTCTTCCAAAAGCCGGGTGGCCGACTGGTGCCGGGCCGCTAGCCGCGCCACATCTTCGGTCAGCTGGCTTAGTGCGTCTTCGCGCTCGCCCAAGACCCGTTTGGCATCGCGGGCCTCTTCGGCCAGCGCTTCGAGCTTCGCCTCGTGCCCTTCGGACGCCTTGGCAAGCTCGGTGCGTTCCCATTCCAGCCGCTCGATCGTCTCGCCCGCGTCGCGGTTCAGCGCCTCTTCGCGATCGCTGTCGCGGACCAGCTGTTCGATCCGGCGGGTCAGGGTTTCGATCCGTTGGACGGCCTGTTCCTCGGCCTCCTTCAACTGGTCGCGGCTCACGGTCAGACGTTGCAGCACCGCCGCCGCAATGGCTTCTTCCTCGCGCAGCGGCGGAAGCTTGTCCTCGGCCTCGGTCCGCGCCTTTGCCGCCGCGCGGGCATCCGCTTCGGCCTGTGCCGCAGCCTTCACGCGCTCGGTCAACTGCTCTTGCGCCGCCTGGCGCGCTTCGTCCGCCTCTTTCCACCGACGATAGAGCAACATGCCCTCGGACCTGCGCAACTGTTCTCCGATGTCGCGGTAACGTTGGGCCTGTTTGGCCTGTCGCGCAAGCTGTCCCAACTGGTTGGCCAACTGCTCGATCACGTCATCGACGCGCTCAAGGTTGGTCTCGGTGCCCTTGAGCTTCAACTCCGCCTCGTGGCGGCGCTGATACAAACCCGAAATCCCGGCGGCCTCTTCCAGGATGCGACGCCGGTTCTTCGGCTTCGCATTGATCAGTTCCGCGATCTGCCCCTGCCGCACAAGTGCCGGCGAATGTGCGCCGGTGGAGGCATCGGCAAAGAGCATCTGCACATCGCGCGCCCGCACGTCCTTGCCGTTGACCTTGTAGGCCGAGCCCGCATCCCGCGTAATCCGGCGCACGATCTCTAGAATATCGCTGTCGTTGAACCCGGACGGGGCGAGGCGCTCGGAGTTGTCGATCTGAAGCACGACCTCGCCGAAGTTCCGCGCCCCGCGTGACGAGGTGCCCGCGAAGATCACGTCTTCCATGCCCGCCCCGCGCATCGCCTTTGCGCGGTTCTCGCCCATCACCCAGCGCAGGGCTTCCAAAAGGTTCGACTTGCCGCAGCCGTTTGGCCCCACGACGCCCGTCAGCCCATCCGCGATGACGAGATCGGTGGGGTCTACGAAGCTTTTGAAGCCGTTCAGTTTGAGGCGGTTGAAACGCAAGGTCTGCTGCTCGGGGTGATTCCAATGATTGCGCCATGATCCGAGCGTGCCTGGGGTGAGTCAACGGGGATGCGCAGGATATGGCTGTGATGGGCAGGTTATCCACAAGATATTGTTGCGACCCGTCCCGGCCCCGTGTCGCTTTCGACACACAGCCTGTCTGAATCCTTCTTGACGGCAAAGGCCCGCTCGCGCGACAAGGATAGTGCATGGTTCCCGCGACAGGTGCAAAGCGCCTTGGGAGAATAGGGAATGCGGAGGGGTGATCCAAACCGGAGCCTTCAGCCGCAGCCGCCCCCGCGACTGTGAAGCGGTTAGCGTCCGTCCATATCCACTGGGCCAAGGTCCGGGAAGGGGAAGGAACGCGTCGACCCGCTGAGCCAGGAGACCTGCCATGTGGACAGTAAACCCACCCGTCGGGGAGACGGGCAAAGGAGACAGAAAAACATGACTACCCAAACTCTCGTTCGTACCGAGGCCGCATCCACAAGCACCCTTGGCAACATCTTCGCCGTTTTCGCGCTTGGGGCGGTGCTTCTGTTCGCTGCTGGCTATGCCCAGGCCACCGTGCTGCACGACGCGGCGCACGATCAGCGTCACGCGATGGCATTCCCCTGCCACTGAGGCAGCGGCACCAACCATGCTGAAACAACTGCTGTCCGGCGCGTTGATCGCCGGTGTAGCGTCGGGGCTGATCGCCGCGGCGCTACAATTCGCGTTCGTCATCCCGCTGGTGCTGGAAGGCGAGCTTTTTGAAACCGGGGCGCGCGTCCACTTCGGCGCCGGAACACCGCAAAGCCCGGCCGGCGCGCCGGGGCTCGGGGGCGATTGGTCGCGCCACTTGATGACCGTCGCGTTCGACGTGGTGAGCTATTCGGCCTACGCGCTGATCTTGACCGGGCTCATGGCATTGGCCCAGCGCGGAGGGCATCAGGTCGATGCCCGCCGAGGTGCCATCTGGGGCCTGATGGGATTCGTCGCGGTGCAACTCGCGCCCGCTGTCGGCCTGCCGCCGGAACTGCCCGGCACAATCGCGCCCGAGGTAGGGCCGCGCCAGCTCTGGTGGAGCCTGACCATCCTCGCCACGGCCGGGGCGTTGTGGCTCATCGCCTTCGTGCCGCATTGGTGGGCGCTGGCGCTTGGCGGGGTGCTTATCCTGTTGCCACACGTGATCGGAGCGCCGCATCTCGATACCTATTTCGGCGTTGCCGCGCCGGAACTGGCCGCATCCTTCGCCGTCCGCTCGCTGGCCTTCGCGGCGGTCGGCTGGACGCTCCTCGGGAGCATTGCGGGACATTTCGCCCGGCAGACGGCCTAGGCCGGAATGCGCCCGATGAGCTTGAAGCGCAGATCACCAATCGGGCGGGCATCGGTCACGATGCCCGCCTCCGCCGCATCGTACAATGCGACGAAGCGCAGGACGTTGGGGGCCAGCGTGGCATCGACATCCCCGAACAGGTATGCTGGCTTTCCCGTCTCGCGCACCGAGACACAAGCGGGCCTGCTACAGACGTTCATGCAGTCTGTGCGGGTTAATTCCATACGTTCTTCCAGCGCGTCGGCCAATGCGGCACCGCCTTCGCATGAGACACAGACTGCCAATCGCCCTGCCATACCCTTTCCTTTCCCGCTGCGACGGGCGAAAAGCCCGTAACGCCCCATAACGGAGACCGCAATGCGTGCCAAGATTCCTGCCACCGTGGTCACCGGCTTTCTCGGAGCCGGCAAGACGACGCTCATCCGCCACATGCTCGACAACGCGAACGGAAAACGGATCGCCCTCATCATCAACGAGTTCGGGGATCTGGGCGTCGATGGCGACATCCTGAAAGGGTGCGGGGACGAAACCTGCTCGGAAGACGACATCATGGAGCTGTCCAACGGCTGCATCTGTTGCACCGTCGCCGAGGATTTCGTCCCGACGCTGGAGGCCCTTCTGAACCGCGACACGCCCCCCGACCACATTGTGATCGAAACCTCTGGCCTGGCGCTGCCGCAACCCTTGGTGCGCGCCTTCCAATGGCCCGAAATTTCGACCCGCGTCACCGTCGACGGCGTCGTGACGGTCGTGGATGGCAAGGCCGTGTCAGATGGTGTCTTTGCCTCGAACCTCGAAGCGGTGGATGCACAGCGCAAGGCCGACGAGAACCTCGACCACGAAACGCCCCTGTCCGAATTGTTCGCGGATCAAGTCGCCTGTGCCGACATGATCGTGGTGAACAAGACCGACCTTCTGGGCGCGGACGAAGCCGAAGCGCTGACCGCCAAGCTCACCACTGAAAGCCGCCCCGGCGTGCACGTGGTCAAGACCTCGATGGGCGCGCTTCCGGTCGAAGTGCTCTTGGGACAAGGTGCCGAGAGCGAAGCCAACATGGACGGTCGCGACGAGGCGCATCATCACCATCATGACGACCACGACGACGATCACGATAATGACCACCATCATCATCACGACCATGACCACGACGATTTTGAAACCTTCGTCGTGGAGCGGGGCGAGATCGCGGACCCCAAGGCATTCGCGGAACAGGTCGCCGATGTGATCCGGTCCCACGACATCCTGCGGCTCAAAGGTTTCGCAGCGGTCGAAGGTAAGCCGATGCGCCTGACACTCCAAGCGGTGGGCCCGCGCGTCGATACCTATTTCGATCAGCCATTCGGGACCAATCCTCGCACCACGCGGCTTGTCGTAATCGGGCAGGCGGGGCTGAACCACGCGGCCATCGAGGCCGCGCTCACGGCATGATCGTCGTCGAACCGGCGAACCCGCTGGATGACCAGCCGGCGGCGCTTCTGGCCGAGGCTCAGGCGCTGCAGGCGGCGATCTATCCGCCCGAGAACAACCATGCGCTTCCGACCGAAGCGCTGGCCGCGCCCGACATCCGGTTCTTCGCTGCCCGAGAAGGCGACCGGGTGCTGGGCGTCGGGGCGCTTGCCCTGCGCAACGGATACGGCGAGGTGAAAGCGATGTTCACCTCCGACGCGGCACGCGGCAAGGGTGTCGCCGCCGCGCTTCTGCGTATGATCGAGGACACCGCCCGCGACGAAGGATTGCCGCACCTCTACCTTGAGACCGGCGATGAACTTGAGGCCGCCGTGCGTCTCTACGACCGGTTCGGCTTCGCGCGCTGCGGTCCCTTCGGCGACTATGTGGAGGACGGAAGCTCCGTCTTCATGACCAAGGATTTGATCTGATGCACCTTCTGGCGGCGACCCCCGGCGCAATCGACGACGGCAAGGAAGCCGTCGATCTGAACCAGACGCCTGCGGAGGTGGTGTTTATTTCTGCGGCCGATACGGAACTGGCCGCGCTGTCCGAGGCGCGCTCGGAAATGGAGGCGGCGCCGTCCCTGCGCCTCGCCAACCTGACCCACCTGACGCACCCGATGTCCGTCGACCTGCACCTTGACGATTGCGCCACGAAATCGCGGCTGGTGATCGCCCGCGTTCTGGGCGGTGTCGGTTACTGGCGCTACGGGGTCGAGCAATATGCGGCGCGGTGCGCCGAGGCGGGTGTGCCGCTCGCGCTTCTGCCCGGTGACGACAAGCCCGACCCGGACCTTGCAGGCTACTCCACGGTCTCCGACGAAGACTACGCGGCGCTCTGGGCCTACCTTGTCGAAGGCGGGCCGGAAAACGCGACCAACTTCCTCGCCTACGCCCGCGCCATGCTCGACGGAGGGGAAACACCCAGCCCCGCCAAACCGCTCCTGCGCGCAGGCGTCTACTGGCCCGGCGCGGGCGTCTCGGACCTCGCCACCGCGCGTGAGGCTTGGACCCCGGGTGCGCCCGTCGTGCCGCTCATCTTTTACCGCGCGCTGGTGCAGGGCGCCGGTCTCAACCCGATCAACCGCATGGTGCGGTCGCTCCTGCGCCAAGGATTGAACCCGCTCCCGATCTTCGTGGCCTCGCTCAAGGACCCGGTCTCGACCGCCACGCTCGAGGCGCTCTTTTCGGACGCGCCGCCGGACGTGATCCTGAACTGCACCTCCTTTGCCGTGGGCAGCCCCCATGCGGGCGACGACAGCCCGGAAAATCCGCTCACGATGGCCGCCGCCAAGGATGCGCCGGTGTTCCAGGTGGTGCTCTCGGCGTCGAGCGAGGAGGCATGGGACGAGGGGCTGACCGGCCTGTCCGCCCGCGACATCGCCATGAATGTCGCCTTGCCCGAGGTGGACGGCCGCGTCCTCACCCGTGCGGTGAGCTTCAAGGGCGAGGCGTTTTTTGACGAGGCCACCGAATGCCCCATCGCGACGTATCGTGCCCAGGGCGACCGGATTGATTTCGTTGCCAAGCTAGCCGCGAACTGGGCGACCCTGCGCAACACGCCGGAGCCTGACCGCAAGGTCGCGCTGGTCCTGGCCAACTACCCCAACAAGGACGGCCGTCTCGCAAACGGCGTCGGTCTCGACACCCCCGCCGCCACGGTCCACGCGCTCGACCTGCTGGCTGACGCAGGCTACCGCGTGACCGACCAGCCCGCCGACAGTGACGCCTTGATGGCGGCGATCATGGCGGGGCCGACGAACTGGCTGACCGACCGCGCGGTTCGCGAGGGTGGCGTGGACCTCTCCATGGCGGATTATCAGATCGCTTACGGTCAGCTTCCCTATGAGGTGCGCCAGCGGATCGAAGAGCGCTGGGGCAAACCCGAAGCCGACCCGTTCTTTGAACCCGGCGCGGTTGATTGCGGGCGCTTCAAGCTGTCGGTTCTGACCTTTGGCAACGTGGTCGTCGGCCTGCAACCGGCGCGCGGTTACAACATCGACCCGGTGGACACCTACCATTCCCCCGACCTCGTGCCGCCGCACAATTATCTCGCCTTCTACATCTGGTTGCGCGACGTGCATCGGGCGCGGGCGATTGTTCACATGGGTAAACATGGCAACCTCGAATGGTTGCCGGGCAAGGCACTGGCTCTGTCCGAGACCTGCATCCCCGAAGCCGTGCTCGGCCCGATGCCGCATGTCTATCCGTTCATCGTGAACGACCCGGGCGAAGGGACGCAGGCCAAGCGCCGTGCGCAGGCGGTGATCGTCGACCACCTGACCCCGCCGCTCACCCGCGCGGAAACCTACGGGCCGCTCAAGGATCTCGAAGCACTGGTGGACGAGTATTACGAGGCCGCGGGCGTTGACCCGCGCCGGATCGACCACTTGCGCCGTGAAATCCTGACGCTGTCGTCGGCCACCGGGCTTGATGCGGATGTCGGCATGAAAGGCGAGGATGAGGACACCGACCTCGCCAAGCTCGACGCCTACCTCTGTGAACTCAAGGAAGCGCAGATCCGCGACGGTTTGCACGTGTTCGGTCAGTCTCCCGAAGGGCGGCTGGAGCGAGATCTGATCCAGGCGCTCGTCCGCGTGCCGCGTGGGCAGGGGCGCGATGGCGAGGCGTCGCTGGTCCGGGCTCTGGCGGCAGATTTCGGCATGGCGTTCGACCCGCTGGATTGCGACATGGCCGCGCAATGGGACGGCCCGCAGCCCGACGCGCTGACGGGGGGCACATGGCGGAGCAACGGCGACACCGTGGAGCGGCTCGAAGATTTCGCCGCCCGCCTGATCGACGGCGACGCGGTTGCGCCGGGGCCGAAGAGCGCCGCCGTGATGGACGAGATCGACGCCGTTGTGCGCCCCACGGTCCGCGCCTGTGGGCCGGACGAGGGGACGGGGCTTCTCACCGCCCTTGCCGGACGGTTCGTCGCCCCGGCGCCCTCCGGCGCGCCCACGCGCGGGCGCCTTGATACCCTGCCCACGGGCCGGAACTTCTTCTCCGTGGACAGCCGCGCGGTGCCGACCCCGACCGCCTGGGCGCTGGGCTGGAAATCCGCCTCGCTGATGATCGACAAGCACCTGCAGACCCACGGCGACTGGCCGCGCACCATGCTGGTCACGGCCTGGGGCACCGCCAATATGCGCACCGGGGGCGACGACATCGCGCAGGCTTTGGCGCTCATGGGGGTGAAACCCACGTGGGATGCCGCCAACCGCCGCGTGACCGGGTTCGAGATCATCCCGAACACCGCATTGGGCCGCCCCCGCGTCGATGTCACCCTGCGCGTCTCGGGCTTCTTCCGGGATGCCTTCCCCTCGCTCATCGCCCTCGTCGATAGCGCCGCCCGTGCCGTTCAAGCCCTTGACGAGCCGGACGAAGACAACCCTGCCGCCGCCCGCGCCCGTGCCGGTGAAGCCACCGCGCGGGTCTATGGCTCCAAGCCCGGCGCCTATGGTGCGGGACTGCAAGCGATGATCGACGAACGGCTGTGGGAGGCGAAAGCCGACCTCGGAGATGCCTATCTCGAATGGGGCAGCTACGCTTACGGCGCCGGTAACGACGGTGCACGCGACCGCGAAGGATTGGAACAGCGCCTGTCCCAGACCGAAGCCATCGTGCAGAACCAGGACAACCGCGAACACGACATTCTCGACTCGGACGATTATTACCAGTTCGAGGGGGGCGCGGCTGCGGCGGTGTCGTCGCTTCAGGGCAAGGAACCCACGATCTACCACAACGACCACTCGCGTCCCGAACGCCCCCTGATCCGCACGCTGGACGAGGAAATCGGCCGGGTCATCCGCTCCCGCGTGGTGAACCCCAAGTGGATCGACGGGGTGAAGCGCCACGGCTACAAGGGCGCGTTCGAGATGGCGGCGACGGTGGATTACCTCTTTGCCTTTTCCGCCACGACCGGCGCGGTCAAGAACCATCACTTCGATCTCGTCTATTCCGCCTTCATCGAAGACGAGGCGACCCGCGACTTCATCGAAGAGCACAACGCGCCCGCCCTGGCCGAGATGGAAGCGCGCTTTCGCGAAGCCATCGAGCGTGGATTGTGGGTGCCGAAGTCCAATTCGGCGCGGGCGAGGCTCGGGGTGTGACATGATCCGGAGGCTGACAGCGGACGATCCGGTCCTGCCAGCTTTGCTGGAGATGATCCACCGGACCTTCGCCGATCAACCTGGATCGCCGTCTGCCACCCTAAGCCTTGAGCGGCTTGTCGAGATGGTTGGGGAAGGGCACGCGATGCTGATCGAGGAGGCGGGCGCGCCGCTCGCTTGTGTTTTCACACGTCCGTCCCGCGATTATCCGGGAACATTGTATTTCGGGACACTTGCCGTGTCTCCGCAGATGCAGGGGCGTGGTCTGGCCCACCATTTGATCGCTGCGGTTGTCGAGGAGGCAAAGCGCGTCGGCGCGGATGGCGTGTCGCTCGACACCGAGTCCGGGCACGCACGTCTTGTTTCCTTCCACGAAGGCTTGGGGTTCGAGGTGGTCGCGGATGATGGAGACCTCGTTTCCATGATCCGCAGCTTCGGGGCCTCGGTCCCACGGCGGCTTCACGAAACCCAGCCGGTCGCGCCGATCCTGTCGCTTGTTCGCGAAGCCTTCGCCTATATGAATGGCCGCATCGACCCGCCGTCTTCGATGGAGACCCTGAACGAAGACAGCCTGAGGTCGCACATGAAGGCGGGCGAGATCTGGTTCCTGGGGCCCGCCGAGACCCCCGAAGCCTGCGTCTTCTTCACCCCGACCCCCCCGGCGCTCTACATCGGCAAGCTCGCCGTGGCGCAAAGCGCCCGGCGCAAAGGCCATGCCCGCGCGCTGATCGCCCTTGCAGAGACACGGGCCAAGGCGCAGGGGTTTGATCGGCTCACGCTTCAAGCGCGTGTCGAATTGACCGAGAACCACCGGACGTTCCGGCATATGGGCTTCACCAAGACCGCGATGACCGCGCATCCGGGGTATCGTCGCGCGACCTCTATCCTGTTTGAAAAACGCCTCGCCTGAGGGTCACCCCGGACAATCCAGCTTGGCCAGCGTGATCGCCTGGTCACCCGTCACCGAGCCGTCCTTGACCGGACAACCGGTCGTGATGAGCACTGCGGCCACCGCATTGCGCTGCACCTCCGACAGGCGCGGAACCGCGTGCATCGAGGTCCGGATCACCTCCACCTCGTCGCCCACGCGCCAGACGCCAAATGTCATCCCGCCGGCCTCCACGGTCTTCTGACTGCCACCCATGAACCGAGGAGAGGGGGAGTTGCAGGCCAGAAGCGTGAAGGCCGAAACGAGGGACAAAACAAGGGACAAACTGGCATATCGGGTCATGGAGGCAGCTTGCACCGACATGGTTAACAAGCGGTTAAGATCCGATTTCGCTGCACCTGCAACAACTTGCCGCAGTCGCAAATGCGGGCACGTTTGATAATCAAATTCCAAATATTGAATACGAAAAAGGGGATTCACAATGCAAACGACTCGTCCGGCGGACAAATACTCGCCGCTCTACTTCCTCGCCTCCGTGGGCGCCGGTGGCCTTTCGGTCACCTTCTTCATGTACCTGATGTTCTGGGTGCCGCATCCGGGCCGCCCGGTTCCGATCTTCGAGGATATCATGGCGGCGTTCTCGACCGGCGGTGTCGCTCAGCAGAGCGCCATTGTCATCGCCATGGCTGGCATCGCTTTCTTCGTGTTCATGAACCTGCAAAAACTGTTCTGGAACATCTCCGCCTTCAACCGATTCCGCAGGACGGAGGCCTATGAGACGCTGCGCAATTCCAACTCAGAGACGACACTCCTGGCCTACCCTCTGGCGCTCGCCATGTCGGTGAACGGGTTGTTCATCGTCGGGCTCGTGTTCGTGCCAGGGCTTTGGGGGATCGTGGAATACCTGTTCCCCTTCGCGATGGCAGCGTTTCTTGCGATCGGGGTATTCGCCCTGTCGATCATCGGTGATTTCCTGGGCCGCGTGCTGACCAAAGGCGGTCTGTTCGACGTGACCGCGAACAACTCGTTTGCCCAGTTGCTTCCCGCCTTCGCCCTGTCGATGGTTTCCGTGGGGCTCGCCGCCCCGGCCGCGATGTCGACGAACAGCCTGGTCGTGGGTGTATCGCTGGTCGGTTCGACCTTCTTCGCGACGGTCGCGATTGTTTACGGCGCCGTGGCGCTCTTCACGGCCTTCAACTCGATGCTGCACTACGGCACGGCGAAGGAAAGCTCGCCGACCCTGATGATCATGATCCCGCTAATGACCATCCTCGGCATCATGTTCCTGCGCCAGAATCACGGCCTGCACACGACATACGAGGTGCATGGGTCGCCGGCTGAAACCATGGTCTTTCTCGCACGGCTGGTGTCGGTGCAGGTGATGTTTCTCCTGCTCGGCCTCGTGGTCCTGAAGCGCGAAAACTACTTCGCCGATTTCGTCTTCGGCTCGAAGACCTCGCCCGGTTCCTACGCGCTGGTCTGCCCCGGCGTGGCGCTCTCGGTGCTGCTCCAGTTCTTCCTGCACAAGGGGCTCGTGGAGGCCGGTGTGCTGGACAAGTTCTCGGTCGCCTACTGGGTCGTTGCCGTCATCTCCATCGGCTTCCAGTTCGCCATGGTCGCCTTGGTTCTGCGTCTGAACCGTCAGCATTTCGCCAAGTCGACCGACGCGGCGGCCGTTCCGGCGGAGTAAGAGCCGCAGGTAATCGAAAAGAGACGGGGCGCGGGGCAACTCGCGCCCCTTTCCTTTTGGCGTTCGCGCGGTAGGGTGAGGCTCCGAACGCCGAGGGCCGCATGATCCAATCCATTGCCATATTGCTTGGCTTCCAGCTTGCCGGTGAAATTACCGCCCGCGCGCTGGGGCTGAGCCTTCCCGGCCCAGTGCTGGGCTTGGCCGCCCTGTTCATTGCCTTCGTGATCTGGCCACGCTTGCATGAGATGATGGCGGGCACCGCAAGGGGCCTTCTCCTCCATCTGTCGCTTTTGTTCGTGCCCGCGGGCGTCGGGATCGTGCGCCATCTGGACAGCCTTGGGGCGCAAACAATCCCGATCCTCCTGGCGATCCTGGTCTCGACCGCTCTCGCCATCGCAGCGGGGGCCTGGGTCTTCACGCTGGTCGACCGCCTCACCGGGGGAACCGAATGACCGAATTTGCCGACATCTGGTCCTACCTCGCCCAAGGTCCGCTCCTGTGGCTGACCGCGACGCTGGTTGCCTACCTCGTCGGCGCGTGGCTCCAGACGCGATCCGGCAAGAAACCGTGGGTGAACCCGGTGCTGATCGCCGTGGCCATGCTCGCGGTGATCCTGCTGGCCACCGGCACGCCCTATGAGACCTACTTCGAAGGGGCGCAATTCGTTCACTTCATGTTGGGGCCTGCGACGGTTGCCCTTGCCGTCCCGCTTTACGACAATCGCGCCCTGATCCGCGCCTCCGCGCTCCCCATGCTGGCCGCGCTCCTCACAGGCTCGCTTGTCGCGATCCTCTCGGCGCTCGCCATCGCGCGGGCGTTCGGCGTGTCGGGCGAGGTGCTGATCTCGCTTGCGCCGAAATCCACAACCGCCCCCGTGGCGCTGGGCGTGGCCGAGGCTATCGGCGGCTCTCCAACCCTGACGGCCGTGCTCGTGATCCTGACCGGGATCACCGGGGCCGTCATCGCCTCGCCGATCCTGAATCTCCTGCGTATCCGCGACGACCGTGCGCGCGGCTTCGCGCTTGGAACCGCCAGCCACGGCATCGGCACCGCGCGCGCCTTCCAGGAAAGCCAAACCTCCGGCGCCTTCGCGGGGGTCGCCATGGGGTTGAACGCGATCCTCACGGCGCTTATCGCTCCCATCATCATCCGCCTTTTCACATGAGGACACCATGACCGAGAACACAGATCGCCACGCTCAGAAGATGGCCAAGAAAAAGGCCGCCCGGGACAAGATCATGGCCACCAAGACCGAGGAAAAGGGCCTGATCATCGTTCACACCGGCAAGGGCAAGGGCAAAAGCTCCTCCGCCTTCGGCATGGTTTTCCGCGCCATCGCTCACGGGATGCCAGCCGCGGTGGTGCAATATATCAAGGGCGGCATGAAGACCGGCGAGCGCGACCTGATCGAAACGCGGTTCTCGGACGTGTGCCAGTTCTACACGATGGGCGAAGGCTTCACCTGGGAGACCCAGGACAAGTCGCGTGATATCGAAATGGCGCAGGCCGCCTGGGAAAAGTCGAAGGAGCTGATCCGCGATCCCGAGATCCGCATGGTCCTGCTCGACGAAATCAACATCGCGCTGCGCTACGACTACATCGACGTGAATGACGTGGTGGCGTTCCTGCGCGACGAAAAGCCCGAGATGACCCATGTGATCCTGACCGGCCGCAATGCCAAGGAGGAGCTCATCGAGGTCGCCGACCTGGTCACGGAAATGGAGCTGATCAAGCATCCCTTCCGCTCCGGCATCAAAGCTCAGGCCGGGATCGAGTACTAGGGCGTAGACTCATAATCCAGCCACCACCGGCGGCTGGGTTATGGGGCAGCTCCCTAAAGCTCGCGCCGCCAGGGCGGGTTCGCGCCGGCCCGCGATACCGTCACCGCCGCCACGCTGGCGCCGAAGGACAGGGCATCCTGCATGGCTTCCGGCGCGATGTCCGAGAGCGCCGCCTTGGTCAGAAGGCCCAGCTCGGACAGGCGCGCCAAGACGCCCGCGTTGAAGGTGTCGCCTGCCCCGACGGTGTCGACCACGGCGACCTTGCGACTGGGTGCGCTCACCTCGGTTCCGTCTGACAGCCAAGCGGTCGCGCCTTCGCCGCCACGGGTCAGGATGACCACGGACGGCCCCGCTTCACGTACACGGGCGACCTTATCGGCCAGTGCTTCGGTGCCGGGATAGATCCAGTTCAGGTCTTCGTCCGAAACTTTCACGATATCGGCCTGGGCGATCATCGCGTCCAGTCGCGCGCGATACCGCTGGATATCCTCGATGAAGCTGGCGCGAATATTCGGGTCCAACATCATGGCCCGGTCCCCGGCCTCTTGCGCGGCAAGCGCGGCATAGGCATCGGCCCCAGGTTCGCTGGCGAGGCTGATACCTCCGAAATAGAGCGCCGAAACCTCTTGCGCGAGCGCGGGCATGTCTTCGGGCGCCAACATGCGGCCTGCGCTGTTGTCATCGAAGAACGTGTAGGTCGCGTGCCCGTCCGCCAGTTGCACGAAGGCCAGGGTCGTGTGTCGGCGGGAGCGGACCAGATGCGAGGTGTCGACATGGCTGGCCCGAAGGTCTCTGGCCAGTTGGTGCCCGAAGATATCTGTCGAAACACCGCTGAGCATCCCGGTCTGAACACCGAGGCGGCCAAGCGCGACGGCGGTGTTGAAAATTGCCCCACCCGAGTGCGGCACGAAGCCATCGCGCCCCGCATCGGTCGGCGAGGGTATCATGTCGATGAGTGCTTCACCGCAGCAGAGGATCATGTCGAAGCCCTTTCCTGTGTCGCCCGCCCGGCCGGTCAGCCGGTCGCGCCGGATGTCAGAACGAAATCAGCGCGTGCGTTATGCGCCGTCACCAGCTCCGCATTCGGCAGGTCATTGTCCTGCGCTTTCTTCAGCGCCTCGGACCTGACGTAGCCATGGTCGAGCCAGCGTTGCAAGAGCCGCTCCCGAAGCACGCTGATGTCGCATTGAATCGAAACGGTCACGTCGAAACCAGATCGAAGCTCGGCCCAGGGGCGGTTTTCCAAGAGCAGATAGTTGCCCTCGAGCACGATGACCCGCGTGTCCGCCCGGATGATCCGTCCGCCCGCCCGCGCCAAATCCTGCGACCGGTCGAACACGGGCACGGCGACGTCTTCGGGGGCGTCCTGCCCAAGCCGCGTCAGGACCGAGGCCAAGCCCGCGACGTCAAAGGTTTCGGGCGCGCCTTTGCGGGGCAGGAGGCCCAAAGGTTCCAACACGGCGTTGTCGTAATGAAACCCATCCATCGGAAGGACCTGGGACGTGACGCCAAGGTCCTCGGTCAACTGCGCCGCCAGCGCTTCGGCCATGGTGCTCTTGCCGCTGCCGGGCGCTCCCGCGATGGCGACCACGATGCGCTTGTCCCGGGCTTTCGCGGCCAGGATGCGCGCCAAGCGGGTTAGATCGACATCGGTCTTTTTCGACATGGGGCGCGCCTCGGGTCAGTAAGCGTTACAGTAAGCGGTGATAGCGGCCTCGGTGCCATCGCGCCAGATCATGTTGAGCCAAGCTTCGAAAACCTCGGCAAAGCGTGGATCGTCGGCAAGATCGCCGTAGGTCTGACGCTGTTCGATCCATCGGCGTGGATCGTCCCTGGCGGCCCGCGCGACCGTGGTCAGGTCGGCCCAGAACGGATCGTTTTCTCCGATTGCGCTGCCGTCTTCGCGGGTGCCATAGCACATCCGTGCCCAGGCGGCTTCGACCAATGCGAGCCCGTCGATCGGTGTGCCGGCAGCAAGACCATCCCGCAGGCTGGGCAGGATAAAGCCGGGATGACGCGAGGAGCCGTCGAACGCCACGCGGCGCGTGGTGTCGATGATCCTCGGATTGCCGAACCGACCGAGCAACAGGTCGATGTAGTCCGTCGGGGTAAACCCCGGCACCGGGCGGATGTGCGGCAGGATCTCTTCGCGTTCGATCTTCTCGAAAGCCGCGCGGATCAAGGGATGCTCCATCGCCTCCGAGATCGTTTCGACCGACAAAAGCTCACCCAGGTTCGAGAGGATCTGGTGACCGCCGTTGAGCATCCGGATCTTCATCCGCTCGAACGCGCCGACATCGTCGGTCATGATCGCGCACGCGTGTTCCCAGGGCGGGCGTCCCGCACAGAAATCATCCTCGATCACCCATTGGCGAAAGTTCTCATGGCTCACGGGCACGTCGTCTTCGATGCCAAACTCTTGCACCAGGGCCAGCTCTTTCGGTCCCGTGGCCGGGACGATGCAATCGACCATGGCGTCGGGAAAACTGCACTCTGTGTCTATCCAGTCGGCCAGGTCCGGGTCCGACAGCCGGGCGAGCGAAACGACCGTCTGGCGCAGCACCTGCCCGTTGTGCTGAAGGTTGTCGCAGCTTTGCCCGGTGAACGGACCGAGGCCATCCGCCCGCCGCCGTTTGAGCGCGGCGACAATCGCGCCAAATGCCGTGCGGGGCCTGTCCGGGTTGGTGGCGTCGTGGAGAATATCGGGGTGGTTCGCGTCGAAGCCACCCGTGGCCGGGTCGATGAAATAGCCGCCCTCGGTCACGGTCAGCGCCACGATGCGAATATCGGGCTGCGCCATCCGGTCAATCAGCGGACCGTTGCCCTCGACAATCGGCACATAGTCGATCATCGGACCGATTACCTCGGCTGAACTCCCGGCCGGGTCAAGCTTGATCAACGTGGTGAGGTAATCCTGCGCTGCCATCTTCTGACGCATCGTTTCGTCATAGGCACGCACCCCCGCGCCCACGATGGCCCAGTCCTGCGCGAGCCCCTGTTGCATCAGCCGGTGGAGATACCACGCCTGGTGCGCCCGGTGGAAATTCCCCACACCGATATGGACGATACCGGCGGTGAGAGCCGACCGGTCATAGGTCGGGCGAGACACGTCCGCGGGCAGATCGTCCAAGGTCTCGTTCGTCAATTTCATCTGCGCGGTTCCCAAAACAGATTGGTCCATCAGCTCATCCGGTTTCCGCCGTCCAGGTTCAGGGTCAGCGCGGTGACAAAGCACGCGCCAACCGTCACGAGGGCGGTTTCCCCACCGGATCGTTTCATTCGATCCGGAGCCCTTTCGCGTCGAAACGATGCAGGTGTTCGACCCGCGGGCTGAGGTGGACCTTGTCGCCGTAGCGCAGCGAAAGCTCCCCCGTGGTCCGCACGGTCAGCGGGTCCGGCGAGGCGTCGGTCTGTACGTGCAGGAAGGTATCCGACCCGAGGTGTTCGGAGACGCCGACGGTGCCCTGCCAGTCGCCTTCGGTTTGAGACACTTCGATGTGTTCGGGGCGGATGCCGATCGTAGTGGCGTCGTGTTTCTTGGCTTCTGGCCCGGTGATGAGGTTCATCTTCGGCGACCCGATGAAGCCAGCCACGAAGGTGTTGCGCGGGCGCTGGTAGAGCTCCAGCGGGCTGCCGACCTGTTCGATCCTGCCCGCCTGCAACACGACGATCTTGTCGGCCATGGTCATGGCTTCGACCTGGTCGTGCGTCACGTAGATCATCGTGGTTTCAAGCCGCTTGTGAAGCTCGCTGATCTCCAGCCGCATCCCGACCCGCAGCGCCGCGTCGAGGTTCGACAGCGGCTCGTCGAAGAGGAAGGCAGCGGGTTCGCGGACAATGGCCCGACCGATGGCGACGCGCTGGCGCTGACCGCCCGAAAGCTGGCCGGGGCGGCGGTCGAGGTAATCGGTCAGGTTCAAAACGTCGGCGGCTTGCGACACCCGGCGGTCCTGCTCGGCCTTGTCCATGCCTGCCATGCGAAGCGGGAAGGCGATGTTCTTCCTCACCGACATATGCGGGTAGAGCGCGTAGCTCTGGAACACCATGGCGAGGCCGCGTTTGGCGGGCACGATGGTCGTCGCATCGACGTCGTCGATCATGATGTGCCCGCCGCTCACATCCTCCAGACCGGCGATCAGACGCAGGAGCGTGGACTTGCCGCAGCCCGAGGGACCGACGAAGACGACGAATTCGCCATTTTCGATGGTCAGGTCCAGCGGCGGAATGACCTCGACGTCACCGAAGGATTTCGTGACCTGGTTGAGTTGTATCTTTCCCATGTCGATGTCCCTTACTTAACCGCGCCGAAGGTGAGGCCGCGGACGAGTTGTTTCTGGCTGAACCAGCCCATGATGAGGATCGGCGCGATGGCCATGACGGAGGCCGCCGAGAGTTTCGCGTAGAACAGGCCTTCGGGCGAGGAATAGGACGCGATGAAAGCGGTTAGCGGCGCGGCTTTCGACGCCGTGAGATTGAGCGTCCAGAAGGCTTCGTTCCAGGCGAGGATGACGTTGAGCAGGACGGTGGACGCCATGCCGGGGATCGCCATGGGCGTGAGGACGTAAAGCACCTCTTCGCGCAGCGTGGCCCCGTCCATCCGGGCGGCTTCCAGGATCTCGCCGGGAATTTCCCGGAAGTAAGTGTAAAGCATCCAGACGATGATCGGCAGGTTGATGAGCATCAGCACGATGGTCAGGCCGAGGCGGCTGTCGAGAAGCCCGAGCTGGATGAAGACCAGGTAGATCGGATAGAGCACACCGACAGCGGGCAGCATCTTGGTCGAGAGCATCCACATCAGGATATTCTTGGTCGACCTGCTCGGCACGAAAGCCATGGCCCAGGCTGCAGGCACCGCGACGATCAGGCCGAGGATGGTCGAGCCAAAGGCGATGATGACCGAGTTTCCGAAGTGCTTGAAGTAGTCCGACCGCTCCTGCACCACACCGTAGCTTTCCAGTGTCCAGGGGGACGTCAGAACCTCAAGCGGCGGCAGGATCGCATTGCCTTCGGTCTTGAACGAGAGGACGAAGATCCAGAAGATCGGGAAGAAGATGACCAGTCCGATCGTCCAGGCGATGAGCGTGTTGAGCGCCTTGCGTTGCGGGGTAACAGCACGTGCCATGTCAGCTCTCCTTACGAGTCCAGGTTCTTGCCGACGATGCGCATCAGGAACATCGCCACGATATTGGCCAGGATGATGGCGTAGACACCACCTGCAGACCCCAGCCCGACGTTCTGGCTCTCAAGTACACGCTGGTAGATGAGATAGGTCAGCGTCTTGGTGCCGAAGGCGCCTTGGGTGGTCACGAAGATCTCGGCGAAGATCGCCAGGAGAAAGATGGTTTGGATCAGGATCACGACGGTGATCGCGCGGCCAAGGTGCGGCAGCATGATGTAGAAGAACCGCGAAATCCAGGGCGCGCCGTCCATTTCCGCGGCCTCGAGCTGCTCGCTGTCGAGCGACTGGGTGGCGGTCAGAAGAATGAGCGTCGCGAAGGGCAGCCATTGCCACGAGACGATCACGACGATCGACAAGAGCGAATACTGACTGAGGAATTCAATGGGCGTGCCGCCGAAGGCTTTCAGGATATGCGCGAAGAAACCGTTCGTGGGGTCCATGAACATGTTCTTCCACAAAAGCGCCGAAACGGTGGGCATCACGAAGAAGGGTGCGATCACGAGCACGCGGACAATCCCCTGTCCCCACATCGGCTGATCCAGCAGCAACGCAAGGGCGATGCCAAGGAGAACGGTGATGATCAGGACACCGCCGACAATGACGAGGGTGGCGTAGATGCTCGGCCAGAAGGCGCTGGAGCTCAGGAACCGGGCGTAGTTTTCAAAGCCGACCCAGCCAAGGTCGCCGCCGCGCATCGGCAGGTATTTCTTGAACGAAAACCAGACCGTCATCGTCAGGGGGACGAGCATCCAGCCCAGAAGCAGGATGACGGCGGGGGCCATCATGATGCGGGCTGCGGATCGGGAATGCTGGGTCGCCATGGACACATCTCCTCTATAGACGGGCAAACGTGCCGTCGGACGTGAGTCTACGCGTGTTCGGGGTGAGGGGGCCAGAAGGCGACGCGGACGCCGCCTTCTGGTTCGGGAGGTGGCTTAGTAACCAGCCGCTTCCATGGCGTCGGTCGTCAGGGCCTGTGCCTTTTCAAGCGCTTCTTCCACGGACTGCTGACCAGCGTATGCGGCGGAAAACTCTTGGCTAACCTCGGTGGCGATGCCGGCGAACTCGGGGATCGCCGCGAACTGAACACCGACGTAAGGCGTCTCTTCGACGGTCGAGTCGTTGGGATCAGCCGACAGGATCGAGTCGAGCGTCATCTGGGCGAACGGCACGTCCATGTAGTTCGGGTTCTCGTAAAGCGAGGTGCGTGCACCCGGCGGGACGTTTGCCCAACCTTCGTTTTCGGCAACCAGCTCGATGTAGTCTTTCGACGTGGCCCATTCGATGAACTGCTTGGCGCTGTCTTCTTTCTGGGTGCCAGCCGGAATGGCGAGCGCCCAGGCCCAGAGCCAGTTGGCGCGTTTGCCAAGCCCGGTGTCGGGCGCCAGTGCGAAACCGACGCTGTCGGCGACGGTGCTTTCGTCCGGGTTGGTCACGAAGGACGCCGCCACGGTGGCGTCGATCCACATGCCGCACTTGCCCTGCTGGAACAGCGCGAGGTTCTCGTTGAACCCGTTGGTGGCGTAACCGGCGGGGCCGCTTTCGTCCATCATGCCCTTGTAGAAGGTGAGCGTATCGGCCCAGGCCTGTGTGTGGAACTGCGGTTTCCAGTCCATGTCGAACCAGCGTGCGCCGAAGGAGTTGGACATCGCGGTGATCAATGCGCCGCCTTCCCCCCAACCGGCCTTGCCGCGCAGGCAGATGCCGTTGATCCCATTTTCACGGTCGGTCATGGCCGCTGCCGCTTCGCGGACGAACTCCCAGGTCGGAGCGTCGGGCATGTCCAGACCGGCCTGTTCCATCAGGTCCGTGCGATACATGATCATCGAGCTTTCGCCGTAGAACGGTGCGGCATAAAGCGTGCCGTCATGCGACAGGCCGCCTGCCATGGCGGGCAGGATGTCGTCCGCATCGTACTCTTCGGACAGGTCGTCAAGCGGGACGAGCCAGCCGTTCGCACCCCAGATCGGGGTTTCGTACATGCCGATCGTCATGATGTCGAACTGGCCACCCTTGGTGGTGATGTCTGTGGTCACTCGCTGACGAAGCACGTTTTCTTCGAGGGTCACCCACTCGACGTCGATACCGGTCGCTTCGGTGAACTGGTCCGTGTAGCCCTGCATACGGATCATGTCGCCGTTGTTGACGGTCGCGATGGTGATGGTTTCTGCGTAAGCACCGCTGGCGGCGATCATAGACACGGCCGTCGCAGCGCGAAGTGCGCTCTTAAGGTACATCCGGGCTCCTCCCTAAGTTTGGATGTTGCCCAATAGTGCTAGCAAGATGGATTTACTCGGGTCAATTCATTTTTTTACATGCGTAAAATTATTTGAGAATACACAATGATCGCATTCCCTTAGGCAGAGCACCGCATCACAAGTTTTCCGTCGAACAAGGTGGACTCGCGCGTTTCTGCGCGTCGGTCCGAATCGATCACCTCCAGCAAAGTGCGGACGCTTTTCTCCGCGATGGAGCGATAATCCTGCGCCACGGTGGTAAGCTTGGGGCAGGTGAAACGGGAAAACGGATGGTCGTCATGGCCGGCGACGCGCAGGGTGCAGTCCGGTCCGATCCCGACACGGATGCCCTGTTCGTAGGCCGCTGACAGAAAGCCGATTGCCAAGCGGTCGTTCGAGCACAGCACGGTGTCACTCGGCAGGGGACGGCCGGTCAGCATCTCGGTCGCGCCCCGGAACCCGATTTCCTCGAAATCCCAGCCGTCGCCGTCGATCTGAACGAGCCGAGGCTCGTGCCCCAATCGCTCCATGGACGAGATATAGGCTTTCCGGCGCTTGAAGGCGTTCGGATTGGGCGGGAGCTTCATCTCGAAAAAGATGGGCGCTTCGCCGGACCGGCACAGGTAGTCGACGATCATCCCGATACTTTGGTGGTTGTTCAGCCCAACAAAGGCTTCGCCGGCGTTTTCGATTTCATTGTCGAAAAACACGCTCGGCACGTCATCGCAGAACGCCCGCATCGCGTCCCGGTCGGAGGATCGGCCAAGCGGGGCGATCAGAACGCCCGCCGGTTTGATCGACCGGAGGCCATCGAGCGCATCCGCTTCCTGTTCGGGGCTGCCATAGGAACTGACGAGGATCGGGCGGAACCCGGCTTCGACGATCAGACGCTCGATGTTGCGGGCAATCTCGGCAAAGAACGGGTCGGCAAGGTTCGCCACGACCACACCGATGTTCTTGGTCTGCCGCCTGTTTTGGTTCATCGCGTAGATGTTCGGCCGATAATCGAACTGCTCCAGCGCCGCTTCGATCCGCTCGCGCGTCGATTTTCGCACGCTGTTCGGGTCATTGAAATATTTCGAGACCGTCGGTCGGGAGAACCCGCTCGCTGTCGCGAACTCTTCCATGTTCTTGATCTTCGGGTCACTCACCGCCGGTCTTCCTTTCTCTTTTCATGCGTCGCGCTTGTGCAGCAACGGTGCTGAAAAGCAGCGTCTCAAATTTACGGATAATTTACGCCCGTCAAGGTTGTCAGTGTCAAACTGAAAGTTTCTTGCGGTCCCAGGCCCGGTGATCCAGCCAGGAGCCTCGTGTCACCCGCCGCGGATGTCGCGCAAGGTTTGCGTCGTGGTCAGCGCTTCCGGGTCGAGGATCAGGTCGATCACCGCCAACCCGCCGCTTTCCACGGCCCGCGCGAAAGCCGGGGCGAACTCCGCCTGCCTGCGCACCGTTTCCCCGTGTCCACCATAGGCTCGTGCCAGAGCGGCAAAGTCCGGGTTGGCGAGGTCGGTGCCCGAAACCCGGCTCGGATAGGCCCGTTCCTGGTGCATCCGGATGGTCCCGTACCGCCCGTTGTTCGCTACGAGGACGATCACCTGTGCGCCGTGCTGCACGGCGGTCGACATCTCGTTCAGGGTCATCTGGAAACACCCGTCGCCAGCCCAGCAGATCGCCGGCTCCCCGGTTTCCAAGGCGGCCGCAATCGCCGCCGGGAAGCCGTAGCCCATCGAACCGGACGTGGCGCCGAGATAGCTTTTCGGGCGCTTGAACTGGAAATAGCGGTGCAGCCACATGTTGTAATTGCCCGCCCCGTTCGCGACGATGCTTCGTTCCGGGATCGCTTCGCTCAACGCGGCAACGACGCGCTCCAGCTTGACCGCGCCCGGCGTTTCCACCGGCTCCAGCCAGTGTTCGTAATCCGCGCGCACCCGCGCGGTCCAGTCCGCCCAGTCGTTTCGCTTTTCGGCATCGGTGCGCGCCAGCGCGGCGAGCATGTCCGTCCCGCTGGCCGTCACCGCCAGATCGGGTCGAAAGACCCGGCCCATTTCGTCCGGGTCTGAATGAACGTGGATAATCGTCTTGCCGGGCGCGGCCGGGTCCACCGCGTAGCCGCCGGAGGCGATGTCCCCGAAGCGTGATCCCAGAATGAGGAGCGTATCCGCTTCCGCCAAAGCGGCTTTCAAACCGGGTCGCATCCCGACCGACAGGTCGCCGACATAGTTCGGGTGGCGATTGTCCATGTAATCCTGACGACGGAACGACACCGCGGCCGGTAACCCGCGCGCCTCGGCGAAGGTGGTCAGGTCGCGCGATGCCGCCTCGGTCCAAAGCGGCCCGCCCGCGACCACCAGCGGTTTCTCCGCCGCGTTCAATCGGTCGAGCACTTGGGCCGCCGTCTCGGGGGCAACGCGCGCCGGGGCGGGGGCCCGCGCAGGGATATCCGCGACCTCGACCCGCGCCGACAACATGTCCTCGGGCAAGGAGAGCACCACCGGCCCCGGTCGCCCCGACATCGCCACGTGGAACGCACGCGAGATGTATTCGGGCAGACGTTCGGTCGCGTCCACCTCGGCCACCCATTTCACGAGCCCGCCGAACATCTGGCGGTAATCGACCTCCTGGAACGCCGCGCGATCCCGGTGTCCGCGTTCGATCTGACCGACAAAGACCACCATCGGCGTCGAATCGTGCATGGCCACATGGAGGCCAGAGGAGGCGTTCGTCGCGCCGGGTCCGCGTGTGACGAACAACACGCCGGGCGTATTCGTCAGCTTTCCATGCGCCTCGGCCATCATCGCCGCACCGCCTTCCTGCCGACAGACCACGTTGTCGATCCCGCTTTCATAAAGCCCATCGAGCGCGGCGAGGAAGCTTTCCCCCGGCACCGAAAACACCCGGCGCACACCCTGGATTGCCAGTTGATCCGCAAGGATCTGTCCGCCATGTCTCATTTTGAACCTTTCATAGCGCCGTTCCGTTACCACCTAAACAGAATGAGGGAGCCCAATATGTCCAGACCCATGATTCTTGGAATTCCCGGAGCGTTGCGCAAGGCTTCGACCAACCGGCTTTTGCTGCGTGAAGCGGTTCGTGTCTACGGGGACTGTGAATTCGTGGAGGCGGACATCGGTTTCCCGGTTTTCGATCAGGACATCGAAGACGGGCCGGGCATCCCCGAGGCGGTGCAAAGGCTCTTCGACCAGATCGACGCGGCGGATGCCGTGATCATCTCGTCGCCTGAGTACAACAAGAACATCCCCGGTGTCCTGAAGAACGCGCTCGATTGGGTGTCGCGGTGCAAGGGCAATCCGTGGAAGGACAAGCCCGTGTCGCTGATCGCGGCCTCCGGGGGGCGCGCGGGCGGCGAGCGCATGATGCACAACCTGATCCTGTGCATGATGCCGTTTCGCCCGAACCTCGTCTATGGCCCGGAAATCTTCATCGGCAATTCGGACAAGGCGTTTGATGAGGATGGCCGGTTGAAGGACGAGACCTCGGTGAAGTTCCTGGGTCAATTGATGGACAGCCTACGCAGGACAATCAAAGAACGACAGGACGAATAGCCCGCGGCTCTCAGACTTTTTCGAACCCCGGTGTGCCGCGCTGCTCGGGGTTGGACTTGATATACTCAGCCTTGAGCCGTTCGGACCCGCCGCCGGTTCCGTCGTGTCGCCAGCCCGGTGGCATGACGGCATAGAGAAAGCGGTCGCGCCACGTCACGCCCGGTTGAGCCCAGTCGCGGAAAATGGCGATCCATTCGTGGAAGGCGACGCGCAGCGGGTTGAAGGTGCCGATGTTGTGGACCAGTCCGTAATCGGGGCGATCCTCTTCCAGCTCCGGCACGAAGGTGCCAAACAGCTTGTCCCAGATAATGAAGACACCCGCGTAGTTCGCATCCAGGTAGCGCGGGTTGCGCCCGTGATGGACGCGATGGTGCGACGGCGTGTTCATCACCGCTTCGAACCAGCGCGGCATTTTCCCGATGGCCTCGGTATGGATCCAGAATTGGTAGATCAGGTTCAGACCGCCCACGAAAAGGATCATTGCCGGGTGAAAACCCAGCAGCACCAGAGGCGCGCGCACGATCATCATGAAGGTGAAGGTGCCCGTCCACGTTTGCCGCAGCGCCGTGGTCAGGTTGTAGTGCTGGCTGGAGTGATGGTTCACGTGACTGGCCCAGACCCAGCGCACCCGGTGCCCGAACCGGTGCACCCAGTAATACCGCAGGTCGTCCAGCACGAAACACAGCCCGACGACCCACCAGCTCGTCCCGAGATCGAGCGGGGTCAAAGCCCAGAGCCACATGAAGAACCCGAAGGTGACAAAGCCAAGAAGGATACCCGAGGCGACGTTGCCCACACCCATGGCGAGGCTCGTCATGGCATCCCGCGTTTCGTATCGACCCCCGCGCCTGGCGATGAAAATCCACGTCATTTCGATCAGAACGGCAGCAACGAAAAACGGCACCGCCAGCGACACGACGTCAGGATAGGTCAGTTGGCTCAGGTCCATTCAGCTCTTTTCGATCAGCGCAGTCCAGGTCGGCGCCTCCTCGGGCGCGAGCTCCAGTTTAACGCGTGGTGCCGCAAAGTCACGCAAAGTGAGCACGAGACCCGAGTTGGTCGGAATGATCTGCGGCGCGTCGAGAACATGGGTCGCCACGTCCTGTCCCATGACCCAGAGCACATGCAGCTTGCCGCCCGCGCGCACCAGGGCATTCTGGCCGGTGGCGGAGACGCGCACCTCGTCCGGGTCCAATCCGGGATTGTCGGCCACGAATTCCTGCCGCGCCGTGTCTTCGTCCAATGTCAGTGGCTCATCATAGCCGAACGCACGCATCGCCACCCAGATGGCGATGAGCCCGACCACGACGATTGCCCCGAGTAACCATAGTGGCATGCCTGTCCTCCTGCTTGCGCGTGAGGGTGAGTTTGTGAACGCGCCAAGTCAATCGGCGGAGATCCTGACGGCGGGTCATCGGCGATATTCCGATAAACAGAAGGGGGATTTCCGCCGGGGTGAAAGATGTCTGGACCGAGGTGAGATGCCGTGACCCGGCTTTAGCTCTTCCCGTCGTCGATCACGGTTTTCAAGATCGCCTTGGCACTGTCCGAATCCCACTCGGCGTCGCCCATGAGCCGCGCAATCTCGTTGCCGTCGCGGTCGAGAATCACAGTCACCGGCAGGCCCATGACACCCATTTCCCGCGCCAGGGCACCGTTTTCGTCCATCAGGATAGGCAAATGCTCGATCCCGATTTCGTCAAAGAACTTTTCCGCGCCCGTTTGCTTGGTGCGCAGCGTCGCCACCGGCACCACGGCGAAGTCATCGCCGCCCAATGCGGCCTGCAAGGCATCGAGAGACGGCATTTCTTTCCGGCATGGCGCGCACCACGTGGCCCAGAAGTTCACGACCACGACTTTGCCCCGGTAGTCGGCCAGCGTGACCTCGCTCCCATCCGCGGCGGTGATCGGCGTCTGGCCCGCCGGTTTCGCGGCGTCCGAGAACATGAGCTTTTTCATGTCCCCGTCTTTCAGCGCCTCGACGGCCGCCACATCGGCAAACGCCGCGTTTGCAGTCAGAAGAAGGGCCGCGTATAGCGATGAACGAAATTTCATATGGTTCTCCAAGGCTCCTGCCATGACAGATAAGACAAAAGACGCCAACGCCATGTGGGGCGGACGCTTTGCCGCAGGTCCCGATGCGATCATGGAGGCGATCAACGCCTCGATCAGCTACGACCAGCGGCTCGCCCAACAGGACATCACCGGCTCTCGTGCCCACGCGGCCATGTTGGCCGCCCAAGGCATCATCTCTGATAGCGATGCGGAGGCGATCCGGGAAGGGCTGCTCACGGTTCTGTCAGAGATCGAGACCGGGACGTTCGTCTATTCCGCTGCGCTCGAAGACATTCACATGAACGTGGAAGCGCGTCTCAAGGCATTGATCGGTGAACCTGCCGGGCGCCTGCACACCGCGCGCTCGCGCAACGACCAGGTCGCGACGGATTTCCGCCTCTGGGTGCGCGACCAGATGGACGCCGCGATCCAGGGCCTCGACGCGCTGATCCGCGTGTTCCTGGACCAGGCCGAGGCAGGGGCCGATTGGGTCATGCCGGGCTTCACGCACCTGCAAACCGCGCAACCCGTGACATGGGGCCATCACATGATGGCCTACGTGGAGATGTTCTCCCGCGACAAGTCCAGGTTCGAAGATGCCCGCCGTCGGTTGAACGAATCCCCCCTCGGTGCGGCGGCACTGGCGGGCACCGGGTTTCCGACGGATCGCTTCATGACGGCAGAGGCGCTGGGCTTCGACCGCCCCATGGCCAACTCGCTCGACGCCGTGTCGGATCGCGACTACGCGCTCGAATTCCTGTCCTGCGCCTCGATCTGTGCCGTGCACCTGAGCCGGTTCTCCGAGGAGTTGGTGATCTGGTCCTCGGCCCAGTTCCGCTTCGTCACCCTGTCGGACCGTTTCTCGACAGGGTCGTCGATCATGCCGCAGAAGAAAAACCCGGATGCGGCCGAGCTGATCCGGGCCAAGATCGGGCGGATCATGGGGTCGATGGTGGCGCTGTTCACCATCATGAAGGGCCTGCCGCTGGCCTATTCCAAGGACATGCAGGAAGACAAGGAACAGGTCTTCGATGCCGCCGACAACCTGATGCTGTCGCTCGCCGCCATGACCGGCATGGTCGCCGACCTCACGGCCAACAAGGATGCGCTGGCGGCGGCGGCGTCGAGTGGCTTTTCCACCGCCACGGACCTTGCCGATTGGCTGGTGCGCGAGCTGGGCCTGCCGTTCCGCGATGCCCACCATGTCACCGGTTCGCTCGTTGCCCTGGCGGAGAGCAAGGGATGCGACTTGCCGGACCTGTCTCTTGACGACCTGAAGTCGATTCACGACGGGATCACCGAAGACGTCTACAATGTCCTGACCGTCGACGCCTCGGTCGCCTCGCGCACGTCCTACGGCGGAACCGCGCCCGCGCGCGTGCGCGAACAGATCGCCGCCTGGCGCGAGAAGCTGTCGTAAAGCGGAGCGCGCTGCCGCGCGCGCAGGATATTCACGATCTGCTTTGGCAGATCGTGCAAGGTGAGGGGCGCTGCCCCTCACACGCCCCGAGGTATTTTGAAACCAGAGAGCAGCAGGTCGCGTAGTCAGGGTATGATACGTTCGGTTTACCTGATCCTCGCCATCGTGGGCGCCATTTGGCCCATGTATCATTTCCTCACCTACCTGACCGGCGAGGGCGCGAGCTTGTCCGGGATGCTTGGGCAATGGACCACTGGTCCGGCGGTCACCGGCATGGCCATCGACCTGATGATTGCCGGCGTCACTTTGCTGTTTTGGATCGTCGTCGAAACTGTGCGTGAAAAAGACCCGGTCCGCTTGATCGCGATCCCGGGTCTGATGATCGGGGTCAGCTGTGGGCTGCCCCTGTTTCTGTTCCTGCGCTCGCGTCAGAGTGCTGCGGCCAACCGCGTTCCCTGATCAATCGCGCGTTTCGCGTCGAGTTCCGCCGCCACGTCCGCACCGCCGATGACATGCGGGGTGACGCCCTTGGCTTCCAGCGCGTCTGCCAAGCTGCGTTCGCTGAGTTGGCCCGCGCAAAGCACGATCGTATCCACCTCGATCACGCGCGGGTCTTCATGCGCCTCACCGCTCGACACATGCAGGCCGTCAGGGCCGATCCGCTCGTAGTTCACGCCGCCCTGCATGGTGACGTGTTTCATCTTGAGCGAAGCACGGTGAATCCAGCCGGTGGTTTTGCCCAGGCCTTTGCCAAGCGCCTTGGCCTTGCGCTGAAGCAGCGTCACGTCACGGGCGGGTGCTTCGGGTTGCGGGCCTTCCGGTGCGAGGCCGGAGCGGTGCTCTGCCGGGTCCGTCACGCCCCATTCCTTCTGCCAGAGGTCGAGATCCAGCGTCGGCGAGGTGCCTTCGTGGGTCAGGTATTCGGCCACGTCGAACCCGATACCGCCCGCGCCGATGATCGCCACACGTTTCCCCACCGGCTTCTTGTGCAGAAGAACGTCGATGTAGGAGAGCACGTTGTCCGCGTCCTGCCCCTCGATCTGTGGGTCGCGCGGCGTGACGCCGGTCGCTATGATCACCTCGTCGAAGCCGGCGAGGTCGTCCGCCGTCGCCTCAGCACCGAGTTTCGTCTCGATCCCCTCTGCGTCGACCTGCCGGGTGAACCAGTCGATCAGCCCGATGAATTCTTCCTTGCCGGGAATGGCCGCTGCCATATGCAACTGCCCGCCGACCCGATCCGCCTTGTCAAAGAGCGTGACCTTGTGGCCCCGTTTCGCCGCCGTGGTCGCCGCCGACAGGCCCGCAGGCCCGGCCCCAACGACCGCCACGGTTTTCGTGGCCGCCGCCGGTTCGATCACGAGTTCGGTCTCGAACCCCGCGCGCGGGTTCACGAGGCAGGAGCTGATCTTGCCCGAGAAGGTATGGTCGAGACAGGCCTGGTTGCAGGCGATACAGGGCGCGATGTCCGCTGCTTTGTCCGCTTGGGCCTTGGCCACGAAATCGGGATCGGCGAGGAAGGGCCGCGCCATCGACACCATGTCGGCGGCGCCCCCGGCCAAGAGCTCTTCTGCCACGTCCGGCGTGTTGATCCGGTTCGAGGTGATGAGCGGGATGTTCACCTGACCCATCAGCTTCTTCGTCACCCAGGCAAACCCCGCGCGCGGCACGCTCGTCGCGATTGTCGGCACCCGCGCTTCATGCCAGCCGATGCCGGTGTTGATAATCGTGGCCCCGGCTTTCTCGATCTCTTTCGCCAGTTGCACGACCTCGTCATAGGTCGACCCGTCGGGGACCAGGTCGATCATCGACAGGCGGTAGATGATGATGAAATCCTCGCCGACCGCTTCGCGCACCCGTTTCACGATCTCGATGGGCAGGCGCATCCGGTTCTCGTAGGAGCCGCCCCAGCGATCCTCCCGCTTGTTCACGTGCTTCACGAGGAACTGGTTGATGAAGTACCCCTCGGACCCCATCACCTCGACCCCGTCGTATCCCGCCTCTCGGGCGCGGCGCGCGGAGGTCGCGAAATCCGCGATCTGCTTCTCGATGCCTTCTTCGTCCAGCTGTTTCGGCGGGAAAGGCGAGATCGGCGACTTCACGGGAGAGGCTGAAACGCATTTCGGCCCGTAGGCATAGCGCCCGGCGTGCAGGATCTGCATCGCGATCTTGCCGCCCGCCTCGTGAACCCGGTCCGTCACCATCTTGTGGTTGGCGATGTCCTCAGGGGTGTAAAGTCCCGCCGCCCCCGGGAACACGCCGCCTTCCTCATTGGGCGCGATGCCCCCGGTGACCATCAGGCCGACGCCGCCGCGCGCGCGTTCGGCATAATACTCCGCCACCCGGTTCCAGTCGCCGCGTTCTTCCAGCCCGGTGTGCATGGAACCCATGAGCACCCGGTTCTTGAGCGTTGTAAAACCCAGATCGAGCGGGGCCAGCATGTGTGGGTACTGTGTCATCATCACCTCCCTGAAAACCCGCAAAGGATACGCGCCGGGTACAGGCTGTCACCCCCCAACGCCGCGTCAGCCAGGTGTCTTCACCGTTTCGAAAATACTTTCGGGGTCGGGGCCATCCGCAGGATGGGACCGGAAGGGGCAGACAGCCCCTCGCCGCGCCTTGGCGCGGCCCACCGCGACGGGCGTCAGCCCGGCGCAAACCCTCACATGGTTTCGACGCAATGCCGCCGGAAAGCGCGTTTGAGCATGTCGAGCTCGGCCCGCAACAGTTCCATTTCCGCGCGGAAATCCTCGTCCAGCGGTTGCCCTGTGACCACCGTGAAACTGGCCAGCCGCTCGCCGCTGTCCTTGTGGGAGATGATGAAGGTCTGCACGCCCTCCGACAAAAGCTCAGGCGGGATCGGCACGAAGACCCGGAACCGGCTCTCGACCTCTGGATCATCCCGAAGCGAGGCGCCGTCGATCTCCTGGCCATTATGGGTCACGGTGATGTCCGGTGGCGTCTCGGCTCCGGTCAAAACGCCTTCCCAGACGCCCGCCTGTATTCGTGTCTTGGTCAGCACCAAATCCGCCATCTCACACCTCCGCACGTGGGCGACGCGAGAAGTTCACGTCGCGCAACATCACCTGGTTCATCTCCGGCCCCTCGAAGATCAGGTCGATCCACGCCCGCTCGACCCGCTTCTCGTTGAGCTTGGTATAGGCGAGGTCGAAATCCACCGAGAGCTCCTTGTCCGCGATCGGCAATTCCCGAACCATCTGTTCGGTGTTCGGCCCGTGCTGGATGTTCACACGGGCGAAAATCTCCAGGGGCTTTTCCGTCTCGATCACCGCGTTCATCCGCAACAGGTGCTTTCGGTTCAGACCGCGCATCGCGCTTTCCGGCATCTCGATGACGAGCGACAGGAAGGAGCCGTCGAACTTGAACACGTCCACCCGCATTCCGAAGGGGGAGAGGTCGTCCTCAAGGGTGTTGCGCAGCTGGCGAACCGTGATCTCGGACACCCGGCAATCGTGGAACAATGTCACCTCGTCGCCGAAGACCGTCTTGCTTTCCACGCCAGCCTGACCCGGCGGGAAAATCGGCCCGCGCCAAAGTTGGGGCCGCCATGACCAATCGGAATGGAGTGGTTTCGGGAAGGTATTCGAGCCAATCAACGGCAGTGCCAATCGGCCATTCGACACGAACAGCACCCGGTCGGTCGCCTGCCGGATTTCCAGTGCGCGAAGACGGACCCGGCGCAGCGCGTCAAGGCTGACCTGGTCGGCCAGACCCGCCATGCGCTTCCAGCGGTGCATCACGAGGCGGTGCAGGATCTTATCGACAAGGCCAAAGGCGCGTTTGGACATCGTTGGATTGTTTCCAGTTAGTGAACACCCAAAGGCATATAGATCAGAATTGTTTACTCATAGCAAACGCTTGAAGAAGGCACCGAGCCCGCTGGGGGTCGTCTCTTCGGCCTCCGGTGCAGGGTCGGTCTCGCTCACCGTCGCGGGTGCGGTCTCTGGCGCGTTGGCGGCCCGGATCGCGGCGACGAAATCAATCGCGAGCGCTTTGCCCTGCGCCGGTGTGACCGGGGTTGCGGCCATGTTGGAGACCGTGACCGTCACCAGTGTTCCGGACTGCGGGAAGATGACCCGCCAGAAAGCAGGCGCCATGTCGCGCCCAGCCCCGTCTCGGGCCCGCACCAGGATCAAATCGCTGGCCTGGTCGAGGCTCTCGATCTCGACCTCGGACCCTGTGTCGGTGCGCGACAGGGCCGCCTGGCCCGCGTCGGTCTGCACGTAGTCCGCCAGCGCGGCCATGGCCTCCGGTCCCAGCTCGCCCGCAGCGGGCGATACGGCTGCCGTCAGGATCGCGTGCGCCGCAGGTTTCGGGCCGCGACCTTCGATCGCGCGGCAGGAGCCGAAGAGAACGAAGGCCGATGTGGCGCTGCTGCGTGTCGCGGTCGGATCGGCGCAGAACCCGTTCGGGGCCGCAAGGTTTACCGCGCCATCCATTACCGGGATCGCCGCGCCCCGGCTTTTTCCGGAGGATGAAAACAAGGCGCCCAGACCGCCGCCGCCACCTGCACCCGGCCCGCTCGAACATCCCGCGATGGACAGAGCCGTGACGAGCATCAGGGCGGTGGGGCGGAATAACTGGGTCATGCTGATCGTGTCCTTCTGGTCTTCAATCCGGGCCTAGACCGCCCGAGGCCGGGGATCAAGCGACCGAATAAGGAGAGGTGCGACAGCATGTCTTGCCCACCGCCATCGCGCCACTATGTTCAAGCAATGGAAAAGGAGAGCGACATGACCGACTTCTGGGCCCCAGCCCTGCCGCGCGTGCAAATCTGGCGCACGGCCCTGGGCTTCGTGCTCCTGATTGCGGGCTTTTTCGCGGGAACCTTCGGCATCTTCACGCTCGGCGCCTGGGCGTTGGACAGCGAGCCTTCCCGGATGTTGGGGGGCATGACGCCGGTCTCGGCGGCGCTCTTCTTTGGCACATTCATCAGCTTTCACATCGGTCTCCTAATCGTCCTGCCGCTCTTGCACAAGCGCGGCTACACGACGCTTTTCGGCCCGACACGTCGGCTCAACCTGCGCCACTTCGGTTTCGGTCTGGCGGCCACCATCGGCATCGCTGCCGCGCTTTACGGCTTCATGTTCGTCGAACGGCTGGTGCTGCCCGACGGCGTGGAGCCGACGATCAGCCAGGTGCGCCCGGTGTCCGACTGGATCGTCTGGCTCCTGCCCGCGCTCGTCCTGATTTTCCTGCAGACGTTCGCTGAAGAGGCGCTGTTTCGCGGCTATCTCCTGCAACAGCTTCGGGGCCGGTTCTCGTCGATCTGGGTCTGGGCCGTGCTGCCATCGTTCATCTTCGGCCTGCTGCACTTCGATGCCGTGACCTACGGCGTGATGAACGCGGGGGCCTATGTCGTGAACACGACGATCACCGGCATCCTGCTCGCGCTCATTACCATCCGCACCGGCAACCTGGGTGCTGCCGCCGGTCTTCACTTCGGCAACAACGCCGCGCTGGTTTTCATCGGGATACAGGGCAATCTCGAAGGCTTCTCGCTGTTTGCCGCCGGAATGGACCCGCAATCGGGCTACACAGCCTATTCCATCCTGTTCCAATCGGGCTTCAACCTCGTTCTTTTCCTGATCTGGTGGTTCTGGATGAACCGGCGCGAGACGATTGCAAATAACCCGTATGGCGCATAGGAAAGGCGCGCAAACGTCGAGGATAACGCGATGAACTGGATTTCCAACTACGTCCGGCCCCGGATCAACTCGCTGTTTTCGCGGCGCGAGGTGCCCGAGAACCTGTGGATCAAATGCCCGGAATGCGGGACCATGCTGTTTCACCGTGAGCTGTCGGACAATCTCAATGTCTGCACCTCTTGCGACCACCACATGGCGATCACCCCGCGCGAACGTTTTTCCGCGCTGTTCGACGGTGGCGTGTTCGCCGAGATTTCCGTGCCGGAGCCCTATGAAGACCCGCTGAAGTTCAAGGACCAGAAACGCTATCCCGAGCGGATGAAGGATGCCCGCAAGAAGACGGGTGAGAAGGAAGCCATGCTCGTGGCCGAAGGCGAGATCGGGCGCACGCCCATCGTCGCGGCCTGTCAGGACTTCTCCTTCATGGGCGGTTCCATGGGCATGTATGTCGGCAATGCGATCATCGCCGCTGCCGAACGCGCCGTTCAGACGAAACGCCCGCTGGTGCTTTTCTCTGCCGCGGGGGGCGCCCGGATGCAGGAGGGTATTCTGTCTCTCATGCAGATGCCGCGCACGACCGTGGCCGTCGACATGGTGCGCGAGGCGGGGCTTCCCTACATCGTCGTTCTGACCCACCCGACCACGGGCGGCGTCACCGCGTCCTACGCGATGCTGGGCGATGTTCATATCGCCGAGCCAAACGCGCTGATCTGTTTCGCCGGTCCCCGCGTGATCGAACAGACCATCCGCGAAAGCCTGCCCGAAGGGTTCCAGCGCGCTGAATACCTGCTCGATCACGGGATGCTCGACCGCGTGACGCACCGGACCGCGATGCGCGAAGAGCTGATCACCATTACCCGGATGCTCCTGGGCCTGCCTCCCGCTGTTATGGGCGACCTTCCGGCCCCTGAGCCCGAGGTCGCGGCCCCGGACGATGAGGCGGGCAAACCGCCCATGATCGAAAGCGATACGGCCCCGACGCCGAAGTCCGAGGCGCCCAAGAAATGAGCCAAGGCTCAGATGTCATCCTCGACCGGATGATGGCGCTCCACCCCAAGATCATCGACCTCACGCTCGACCGCGTCTGGCGGCTCCTGGAGGCCTTGGACCATCCCGAGCGCCGCCTGCCGCCCGTGATCCATATCGCGGGCACCAACGGCAAAGGCTCGACGCAGGCCATGATCCGCGCCGGGCTGGAAGCGGCGGGCAAGAGCGTCCATGCCTATACTTCGCCGCACCTTGCACGGTTTCACGAACGGATCAGGCTCGCGGGGGACCTTATCACCGAGGATCACCTGACCGAGGTGCTCGACCGCTGCTACGCCGCCAATCACGGCGAAAGCATCACCTACTTCGAGATCACCACGGTTGCGGCCATGCTCGCCTTTGCGGAAACCCCGGCCGACTACACTCTGCTCGAAGTCGGGCTCGGCGGGCGGCTCGATGCGACGAACGTGGTGGACCCGGCGCTTTCGATCATCACGCCGGTCTCCATCGACCATACGCAGTTTCTGGGCGACACGCTGGCCAAGATCGCGGGCGAAAAGGCCGGGATCATCAAGCGCGGCGTGCCGGTCGTGGTCGGCCCGCAGGAGGAGGGTGCGCTCGACGTAATCGAAGCCACCGCCAATCGCCTCGGCGCGCCGATCCTTGCTTACGGTCAGCACTGGCATGTCTGGGAGGAACGCGGGCGGCTGGTCTTCCAGGACGAAACGGGCCTTCTTGATCTGCCCATGCCCGTGCTCCTAGGTGCGCATCAGGTCACTAACGCGGGCGTGGCGCTCGCGGCGCTCCGGGCGCTGGGTTGCGATGAAGCCGCTTGCGAAGCGGCCATGACCAATGCCGAGTGGCCCGCCCGGATGCAGCGCCTGCGCCATGGACCGTTGGTTGATGTAGCAGGTGAGGCCGAGCTTTGGCTCGACGGCGGTCACAACCCGGCGGCCGGCGTGGCACTGGCCGAAGCGCTGGGCCGTTTGCCGGCCCGCCCGCTCCATCTCATCTGCGGGATGCTCAACACCAAGGACATCACCGGCTTCATGCGCCCCTTGGCGGCGCGGGCGGAAAGCCTGACCGCCGTGGAAATCCCCGGCGAAGCGGCGACGCTCTCCGCGCAGGAGACGGCAGTGGCCGCGGAGGCCGCAGGCTTCGCCTCGGTCGACACGGCCCCGAGCGTAACCGAGGCGCTTGCTGCGATCCTTGCCCGCGACCCGGATGCCCGCGTGCTCATCTGCGGGTCGCTCTACCTTGCGGGGCAGGTGCTTCGCGAGAACGGCTGATTTGAACCAGCTCGACTATTTGCGGTCGCGTGATCACAAAATTAATTTTGCAGGCCGTCACGGCGACACACGCCAAGCCGACTCAACCTATTGTCGCGAATCGGTTTTTTCGAATCGGCTGCTTCCATCGCGTGAATCACGCGAAATATTGACCCGATTCGCGAACTCCCCCAATATGCAGCGTATTGAATACCGGGCAGCCACCCGGAGATTTGGCTGAACCTGTCGAGCAGGACAGGACTTGGGGGAAAATGATTAGACCGCTCCTGAGCGCTATTCTGGCGCTTGTGATCACAAACAATACATCCCTCCCCCAAGAGGTTCGCCTCACGGAGAACCTTCGTCGGTCTCGGTTGAAGTTGCCAGACAGCTTCTCACCATTGAACGCAATCAGGACACGCAGGCGCGGCTCGACAACGAGTTCACGAAGACCTCGCGGCCCTGGCCGCCGGTCTGCATCGCGCCGATCGAAGCGGCGGCAGGCGTGCGCAACATCGGTGAGCTGGAAGTCATTAACCTCATCTAGACCGCTGTCGCCCAGGGCTCCGGCCTCCTGGTCGATGCCCGCCTTCCGGAATGGTTCGCCAAGGGCACCATTCCGGGGGCGGTCAACGTGCCATTCTCGACGCTCGACCAATCCAATCCCTACCGTGATCAGATCCTGGCCGCGCTGGGCGGCAAGAACGCCGGTGGCGCATGGGACTTCACCAACGCCCGCGAGTTGACGCTTTTCTGAAAAGGTCCATGGTGCGAGCAAAGCCGCCATGCCTTCGACGATCTCGTCGCGGTTGGCTACCCGGCGTCCAAGCTCAATTACTACCGGGGCGGGATGCAGCTTTGGCTGCTTCTGGGGCTGACCCGCGCGCCCGAAACCACGACCGTTGCGGGCCAGCGATACTACACGGTCGAAGAGGGCGACAGCCTCGCCTACATTTCGATCCTGTTTTACAAGGATACCTCGCAATACAGCCGTATTTACGAGGCAACCGGCGACACGATCGCATCCCCAAGCCAGATCCGGGTGGTCCAAAGGCTCCTGATCCCGGGCTGACGTTTCCTAAAAGCACGCAACCGCCCCGGACCCGACGTCGGGGCGTTTCTTTCGGGCGCGCGAAAACCCGCGAAACCCCCTTGCCAGAAGACCCCAACCCCCGTATACGCCGCACTTCCATGCGGGACCGGCTCCAGAGGCATGCCGAGTCGCGCGTAACGTCTAAACGAATGGAGACGCAAATGCCCAAGATGAAGACCAAGTCGAGCTGCAAGAAGCGGTTCAAGGTGACAGCCAATGGCAAGGTCCTGACGGGTCAGGCCGGCAAACGCCACGGCATGATCAAACGCCACAAGAAATTCATCCGCAATGCACGCGGTACCACCACCATGTCGGCTCCTGACGCGAAAATCGTCAAGTCGATGATGCCCTACGATCGCTAAGAGGAGGTACTGACATGTCTCGTGTAAAAGGCGGAACCACCACCCACGCTCGCCACAAGAAGGTGATCAAGGCAGCGAAAGGCTACTACGGCCGTCGCTCCACCAACTTCAAGACCGCCACCCAGGCCGTCGACAAGGCGAACCAATACGCAACCCGTGACCGGAAGGCGCGCAAGCGTAACTTCCGCTCGCTCTGGATTCAGCGCATCAACGCCGCCGTTCGCGCGAACGACGAAAGCCTGACCTACTCGAAGTTCATCAACGGTCTCTCCGTTGCTGGCATCGAAGTGGACCGCAAGGTGCTCGCCGATCTCGCCGTGCATGAACCGGAAGCGTTTACCGCTATCGTCGACAAGGCGAAGGCCGCGCTCGCGTAAGCTCACCTGAGCAAGTGAATGGATCAGCGCCGGCCCCTGGGTCGGCGTTTTTCGTTTGGGCCGGGCGTTTGCGGCACAGGCAGAGGGCAGTGCACGTCCGCGGAGGGGCGCCGCGACCCTTAAGGTCAGCGCTTTATGGTCCCATCCCGGATGACCCCGACCCCCGCGCAAACGTCACCAAAGCGCCCGTCCGGTGGGGCGGACGTGCGCTGCCCGGGCCGCCTTCGCGGCTATTCCGTGCAAAGGCGGGATGCTCAAACCTTGTGAACACCCCCGGCCTGCGATAGCAAAGCGCCAACTTCCCCAAGGGACTTGGACCATGGACGACCTGAAGCAAAAATACCTCGACCTGATCGCGGGCGCCGCCGATGAAGCCACCATCGAAGACATCCGCCTGCAAGCCGTCGGCAAGAAGGGCGAAGTGGCGCTCAAGATGCGTGAGCTGGGCAAGATGACGCCCGAGGAGCGGCAGGTCATGGGACCGAAGCTCAACGCGCTGAAGGACGAGATCAATTCGGCGCTGGCCGCCAAGAAGGCCGCCCTCGCGGACGCGGCGCTGGATGAGCGCCTGCGCGGCGAATGGCTCGACGTGACCCTGCCCGGTCGCAACCGTCCCCAAGGGTCGATCCATCCGATTTCACAGGTGACCGAGGAAGTCGCGGCGATCTTTGCCGACATGGGCTTTGCCGTCGCCGAAGGTCCGCAGATCGAGGATGACTGGTACAACTTCGACGCGCTCAACATCCCGCCGCACCACCCGGCGCGCCAAGAACATGACACCTTCTTCATGCACCGGGAGGAGGGCGACAACCGCCCGCCCCACGTGCTGCGCACCCACACCAGCCCGGTGCAAATCCGCGCCATGCAGGACCAAGGCGCGCCCATTCGCGTGATCGCGCCGGGCCGGGTCTATCGCTCGGATTACGACCAGACGCACACGCCAATGTTCCACCAGGTCGAAGGGCTGGCGATTGGCAAGGACATCTCCATGGCCAACCTCAAGTGGACGCTGGAGGAATTCTGCCGCGCCTTCTTCGAGGTGGACGAGGTCGAATTGCGTTTCCGCGCCTCGCACTTCCCCTTCACCGAACCCTCCGCCGAGGTCGATCTGCGCTGTTCATGGCAGGACGGGACGCTGAAGGTGGGCGAAGGCGACGACTGGATGGAAATCCTCGGCTCCGGCATGGTCCACCCAAAGGTGCTCGACGCCGCCGGGGTCGACCCGACCCAGTGGCAGGGCTTTGCCTTCGGCATGGGCATCGACCGTCTGGCGATGCTGAAATACGGCATCCCCGATTTGCGCGCGTTCTTCGACAGCGACCTGCGCTGGCTGCGGCATTACGGGTTCAGCGCGCTGGACGTGCCGACGATGCGGGGTGGGTTGAGTCGGTAGAATGGCTCTCAAGTTCTTCCCCAGAGCGGGACAGATGTTTGTTGGAGATTTCTCGGACTTGAAGATTCCCGAAATTACCAAGAAGCGACCGGTGATCGTGATTTCGCCGAGGCTGCCGTATCGGTCAGACCTAGTTGCTATCGTGCCGATCAGCACAACGGCCCCAAGACATGACCTGCCATTCGTTCACAAGTTGGCAAAGAACTACACGCCTTGGGGTGAACCAGACCTTGCAAGCTGGGCTAAGTGCGATCTGGTGATGAACATTGCCACCCGGCGTCTTTCCGCTTTCAAAGTCGGGCGGCGAAACTATGCGTATCCGACCTTGCCTCCTGAAGAGCTTGCAGCCGTGCGCAAGGCAGTTCTGGCCGGGCTCGGGCTGGATGGTCATTGAACTGAAACCATTGTTGGACTATATTCAGAAACGTAGCCCGGACGTCGGGCATTAAGACCTAGACTACTAGGCAGGCTGCTCACCGACTGATGACAAGGTCAGAGTAGTCTAAATACTGTCAATGTCCCGAAGCCCCGCCTCGTGCGGGGTTTCGTGTATCTGGTAACGCAACAGAGACTTAGCGATCCATGCCCCTCTTCCGACACGAAAACCGCCAGCGCTCCGAAGCCGCCCGCGACCTCTACGCCCGGTTCGAAATCATCTACACCTTCGTCGATTTCACTGCCGCCACACTGTTCCTCGTCGGCTCCTTCCTGTTCTTCTCCGAAGCCACGCAAACCCTCGCCACATGGCTCTTCGTCGCGGGGTCTTTCGCCTTCGCCGTGAAACCCACCCTGCGCCTCGTGCGCGAGATCAAACTCTACCGCATGGGCGACACTGAAACCCTCGCCGAACGGGAGCAAAGCTGATGACCCAGATCCCCGACGACATGGAAGACCTGCAAGACACCTATCCCGGCGCGGGCACCTTTACCTTCGGGGACAGCCCGGAGCTTTGCGCCGCGCTGCTCGACCTCGTGCGGCAGGGCCGGAAAACCGCGACCTGCGAGGCGCTCGCCGCTTTTGACGATGACCCCAAGTCGAAGCCCCAGCCGGGGCGGTGCGACATTGCCGCCAATTGGGATGGCACCCCCGCGCTCGTGATCCGCACCACCAAGGTGCAGAAGGTCCGGTTCAAGGATGTGACCGAGGAGATGGCGCTGGCCGAGGGCGAGAACGACACGCTCGACGGCTGGCGACGCGACCACGAGGCCTATTTCAAACGCAATGGCGGTTTTGATCCCGACATGATGCTTCTGTTCGAGCATTTCGAGCTTGTCGAAGACCTCTCCGACCGCTGATCCGGCGCGTCAGAGCCTTTTCAACCGCGCCCAATTGCAGTAACCCGCTCTGGCACGCGTAAAGGGACCAGAAACCGATGAAATTCACCCTCTCCTGGCTGAAAGACCACCTCGACACCACGGCCTCCGTGGACGAGATCTGCGAAGCTCTGACCGACCTCGGCCTCGAAGTCGAAGGCGTCGAAAATCCGGGTGAGAAACTGTCGGCCTTTACGCTGGCCAAGGTGATCGCCGCCGAGCAGCACCCGGACGCCGACCGCCTGCGCGTGTGCCGCGTCATGACCAACGAGGGCGAAAAGCAGATCGTCTGCGGCGCCCCGAATGCGCGCGAAGGCATCACCGTGGTGCTCGCCAAGCCCGGCGATTACGTCCCCGGCATCGACGTGACCCTTTCGGTCGGCAATATTCGCGGCGTCGAAAGCCACGGCATGATGGCGTCCGAGCGGGAGCTGGAGCTGTCGGACGAGCATACCGGCATCATCGAGCTGCCCTCCGGCGAAGTGGGCGAGGCCTTTGTCGATTGGCTCGCCGCCAATGACCCGGCCAAGGTCGATCCCGTGATCGAGATTGCCATCACCCCGAACCGCCCCGATGCACTGGGTGTGCGCGGCGTGGCCCGCGATCTCGCGGCCCGCGGTCTTGGCACCCTGAAACCGGCACCCGAAGCACAGGTCGAAGGTCAATTCGACAGCCCCATCACTGTCACCATCGAGGACGACACCCGCGAACTGGCCCCGCTGTTCATGGGGCGCTTCATCAAGGGCGTGAAGAACGGCCCTTCGCCGCAATGGCTTCAGGACCGGCTCAAGGCCATCGGCCTGCGCCCGATCTCGGCGCTTGTCGATATCACCAACTTCTTCACCTTCGACCAGAACCGCCCGCTCCACGTTTTCGATGCGGACAAGGTCAAGGGCAACCTGCGCGTTCACCAGGCCAAGGGCGGCGAAACGCTGCTGGCGCTCGATGAAAAGGAATACACCTTCGAGCCGGGGATGGTCGTGATCTCCGACGACGACAGCGTGGAAAGCATCGCGGGCATCATGGGTGGCGAACACACGGGCTGCACGGAAGAGACCACCAACGTCTTTCTCGAAGCCGCCTTCTGGGAACCGGTCCAGATCGCCAAGACGGGTCGCGCGCTCAAGATCAACTCGGACGCCCGCTACCGCAACGAACGTGGTATCGACCCGGCCTTCAATCCGGTCGCCATCGAACTGGCGACCCGGATGATCCTCGACCTCTGCGGCGGCACCCCGTCCAACGTCGTGACCGCTGGCGCGGTGCCCGACACTACCCGCGCTTACAAGCTCGACACCGACCGCGTGCAATCGCTCGTCGGCATGGACATTCCGGCGGACGAACAGCGCCGCTCGCTCGAAGCTCTCGGCTTCGTCATGGACGGCGACATGGCACAGGTGCCCTCGTGGCGCCCGGACGTGCTGGGCGAGGCGGACCTCGTGGAAGAAGTCGCGCGCATCGCGTCGCTGACCAAGCTCGAAGGTCGTCCGTTGCCGCGTGTGAACATCGGCGTGCCGAAACCCGTGATGACGCCCATGCAGAAGCGCGAGACCGGCGCGCGCCGCACGGCGGCCGCCCTGGGTTACAACGAGTGCGTGACCTACAGCTTCATTGATGAAACCTCGGCAAAGCTTTTCGACGGCGGCGCGGATGCCACGCGCCTCGCCAACCCAATCTCGTCCGAGATGAGCCACATGCGCCCGGACCTGCTTCCGGGGTTGCTCCAGGCCGCTGCCCGCAACCAGTCGCGCGGCTTCGCGGACCTTGCCCTGTTCGAGGTCGGCCCACAGTGGTTCGGTGGCGAACCCGAGGAACAGAAACGCGCCGTGACCGGCGTGCTCGTCGGCATGACCGGCCCCAAGGACGTGCATGGCGAGATGCGCCCGGTCGATGTCTACGACGCCAAGGCCGACGCCGAAGCCGTGCTCGCCGCCATGGGCGCACCGGCCAAGGTGCAGATCCTGCGCGGGGCGGAAGGCTGGTGGCACCCCGGCCGCCACGGCAAGATCTGCCTCGGCCCGAAAAAGGTGCTCGGCGTCTTTGGCGAGTTGCACCCCAAGGTGCTCGCCGAGATGGACGTCAAAGGCCCCGCCGTGGCCTTCACGATCTACCCCGAGGAAATCCCGCTCCCGCGCAAATCCTCGGCCACGCGCGCCGCACTTGGGGCCTCCGACCTGCAACCCGTCGAACGCGACTTCGCCTTCGTTGTCGGCGCGGACGTGGAGGCGTTGACGCTGGTGAATGCCGCACAGGGCGCGGACAAGACCCTCATCGACGAGGTCCGGGTCTTCGACGAGTTTACCGGCGGCAAGCTGGGCGAAGAGGGCAAGAAGTCTCTGGCCATCACCGTCCGCCTGCAACCGCGTGACGAGACGCTGAAGGAAAAAGACATCGAAGCGGTCGCCGCCAGGATCGTCGAAAAGGTCGAGAAAGCCACCGGGGGTATGCTGCGCGGCTAGCGCTGAGGTCCCGGGTCAGGCCCGGGACGGGTAACGGCAAAGCCTGACGCCCGGGTCCCGGTCCAAACCCGGGTCTCGCCCCCTTCCATCCCGCCCCGGCCTTGAGCCGAGGACTCTCCCCTGTCAGGTTGCGTCCAAACGAACAGGAGCATCCATGACCCTCTCCATCTACCTTTCCGGCGAAATTCACACCGACTGGCGCGAACAGATCATCGAGGGGGCCCGCGACCTCGACGTGACCTTCGCGGCCCCCGTCACCGATCACGCAGCCTCCGACGATTGCGGCGTCGTCATTCTGGGCGAGGAGCCGGACAAGTTCTGGCACGACCACAAGGGCGCCAAGGTCAACGCGATCCGCACCCGCAAGGGGATCGAGGACGCCGACATCGTGGTGGTCCGTTTCGGTGAGAAATACAAACAATGGAACGCGGCCTTCGACGCGGGCATGGCCGCCGCGATGGGCAAGTCGCTCATCATCCTGCAACAGCCCGAACACGATCACGCGCTGAAAGAAGTGGACGCCGCCGCGCTCGCCGTCACCCGCACGCCGGCCGAGGTGGTCGAGATCCTGCGCTACGTCCTGACCGGCACCTTGCCGTCCTGACATAAAAAGCCCCGGCCAGAAATTTGACCGGGGCAGTCTCCGCCTCGGGAAGGGGGAGGGCCGAGGCGGAGGGCAGCGCCTTAGCTGCCGCTGGCGCCGGCTTCGACGTTTACGCTTGCGCCAACGCCCATCTCGGCTTGGCGGTCCTCTGCGGCTTCAATCGCTTCCTGGGCGGTCATCAAACCACGTGGAATCTCTTCGCCATCTTCGGTGGTCGCCTCGGCGGCCGTTTCCATGCCGGATTGCGCGTTCACCGCGCCACGGTTCGACACCTTGGTGGCTTCCTCGACTTCGACCATCCCGTCACCGTTCAGGTCGTATTGCTCAAGAGCCAGTTGCGCGTTCGCGCCGAACGCGGCTTCAAGCTCAGATGCAGCGAGCATGCCATCGGAATTCGTGTCGATCCCGGCAAAGCTCATCGCCTGCGCGTTGGCGGTGGTTGAGGTGGCAAGCGCTGCGCCGAATGCGAGCGGCAGGATGGCGAGTGTCTTGGTCGTTTTCATGGTCGTCGTCTCCTTATGAGTGATCGTTTCTGATCGAGGGGACGTCACCCTCGCCACAACACCTGATGGGTGCGGGTTCGGATTTCGAGGGCTCTCGCACGCGGAAGGGATGTCTCGGCAATTGCATGCTAGGCGGTGGCGGAAGGCTGCTTGCCTCTGCGGAAACCTGCGAAGCGTGCGCAGCCTCTTGCCGGGTGGGCGAGCGCGCTGAAAAAGGGGTTGAACCGGACCCGCGCGCGCTTGGGTAATCATTTGCCCTGTCGATGGATGTGCCGCGCCCGCGCATGGGAGTCATATGGAAATCATACGGAAGTCATATGCTATTCACCCGATGAGTTCGGTGCCCCGACAATGGTTGACGGACCGTTCCCACGCGCATCTCACGACCGCGGGGGAACCATTTTTCTCCTGGCCGCGTTGACTCGCCAAATCGCCCCGCAAGGGGCAGAGATAGGGAGATAGATATGTTTGAACTCACTGGTATTGGCGGAATTATCCTGCTTGCGCTCGACATCTGGGCGCTGGGTTCGATCTTCTCATCCGGTGCGACGACGGGCTCCAAAGTGCTCTGGTCGCTCCTCGTGATCCTGCTACCGCTCGTCGGCTTCGTGCTGTGGCTGTTCCTCGGCCCGAAGTCCAATACGGCGACCGTGTAACCGCCTGATTTTGCCTCGTTCCTCCCGCTGTCGAGGTCCGTCTGCCCCGCCGATGTTCCCCCGCTGGCGGGGTCCTTGCGCGTGACAGAAAACGGTCATTTTCAAAATAACTTTATGTTATCCTGCGACTGCGAGGCCAGGGGCTGCCCGCGTGTCAGTAGAGCAGGAACGCATGTTTCAGGAATTCAGAGATTTCATCGCCAAGGGCAATGTCATGGACATGGCCGTTGGCATCATCATTGGCGCAGCATTCACGGCGATCGTGTCGTCATTGGTCGCCGACCTGATCAACCCGATCATCGGTTTGTTCACGGGCGGGATCGACTTCACCAACAAATACGCGGTGCTCTCCGGCGACGTTCCGGAGGGTGCCAGTCTGGAAGCCGCGCGCGAGGCGGGGGCGTCGGTCTTTGCCTATGGGTCCTTCCTGATGGCGGTGACCAATTTCCTTATCATCGCTTTCGTCGTCTTCCTGATGGTGAAAAAGGTGAACCAGATCAAAGAGGCCGCGGAGAAACCGGAAGCAGAAACCGCGCCGGAAGAGCCGCCGACCCCGGCAGATATTCAGCTGCTCACGGAAATTCGCGACGCGCTCAAGGCCAGGTAGCAGCTCGCAGTATTACATATGGAAGGGCTCGCGTTGTGCGGGCCCGTTTCGCCGCCTGAACCCTTCCTCAAGACTCCGAAAAGAGAGGACATATGGACCTTCTGGATCAACAACTCGCAACATGGCTCGACAAGTTCGGCGCATTCCTTCCGTATATCGTCAGTGGCATCAAAGCCCTGATCATCCTGATCATCGGGTGGATCATCGCCGGTGCGATCAGCCGGATGGTGCGCAAGCGGGTCGAGAAATCCGACCGGATCGACCCGACCGTCGGCAGCTTCGTCACATCAATGGTGCGCTGGGTGCTTCTGGCCATCGTCGGGATCACGGTCCTGAACGTCTTTGGGGTCGAGGTCACAACGCTTGTCGCCATGCTGGGTGCGGCGACCCTGGCCATCGGTCTGGCGCTGCAAGGGACGCTTTCGAACCTCGCCGCGGGCTTCATGATCATCCTGTTCCGCCCCTACGGGAACGGGCAATATGTCTCCATCAACGGCGCCTCAGGCACCGTGAAAGAGATCAACCTGTTCTTCACCGAGCTGGTCACGCCGGACAATATCCAGATCATCGTCCCGAACGGTCAAGCCTGGGGGGCGGTCATCACGAATTACTCCGCTCACGACACCCGGCGCGCCGATCTTACCGTCGGGATCGGGTATTCGGACGATATTCCGAAAGCGCTGGAGATCCTGCTGGCGACGGCGAAAGCAAATGATCTTGTGCTCGACGATCCCGAACCTTGGGCGAGGGTCACCAACCTCGGTGACAGCTCGGTGGATCTCACGCTGCGGTCCTGGGCCACGGCGGAGAATTTCTGGGACATGAAATTCGCCATCATCAAAGAGGTGAAAGAAGCCTTCGACGCAGGTGGGATTAACATTCCGTTTCCACATCGGACGTTGCTCGTCTCCAATGGCGACGGCGCGCCAGCCAAGATCGACGCGCATGGTGGCGGTCAGGCTGCGTCAAACGGCTGACTGTGGCGATTTCGGCATTCGTGGTATCCTTCCCCTGTTGGATTGAGGGGAGGGCACCATGGATCGTCGCACATTTCTCATCACCACGGGCGCGGCTTGCCTGACGGCGGGACGCGCGTGGGCGGACCGTCGCATCGTCAATTCGCCCGGCGACGGTTTTCTCAACCTGCGCACGGGGCCGGGATCGAACTTCGACGTCATCCGGCGCATGGGGCACGGGTCGTCGGTCGAAACGCTGGAATGGTCCGGGGGCTGGGTCCGTGTCCGCCACCAAAGTGGCGCGATTGGTTGGGCTTTTGGCAAATACCTCGCTCGCCCTGCGTCCTCTGGTGGCTACCGGGTGTATTCGTCGGGCGACGGCTACCTGAACCTACGGACCGGACCAGGCACTAGGTTCGACATCCTGCGGCGGATGTACAACGGTGAACAGGTTGCGATCCTGGAGGTCTCCGGGACTTGGGTCCGTGTGCGCCACGAAAGCGGGGCGGTCGGCTGGTGTTCGTCGAAGTTTCTCAGGCAGTGATTTTTTGCCCAGAATCAGCGTTGACAGGGCGCGTGGGTGAGGATACCTAGCCGCTCGTGTGAATGGCGTGGTAGCTCAGCTGGTTAGAGCACAGCACTCATAATGCTGGGGTCGGCGGTTCAAGTCCGCCCCACGCCACCACACGAAAACTCCCGCAAACACCCGAGTGATACTGAAGCCTGCCGGTTGATGGATGGCTTTCACACGATTGCGACCGATGTCTTGACGATCCGGGCGCCACGGCGCGACGCCCGACCTGGAAGAGCCGGACGTCTCAATGGTGCGCAGGACACGGGTCGGTGCCGGCTCTGGACCGAGCGGCCGACGTTTGGTTCGGGAGGCTGAGATCACCCAGTATTGAAAAAGCGCCGGCCAGCAGATGCTGACCGGCGCTCATTCTCGGTTCGTTCGATCCGTTAGGATCTGATGACGACGGCCGGTGAGACCACGTCGATGCTCAGGGCTTTGCCCACGGCATAGTTCGTCAGTTTCCCGGCGTGTGTGTTCAGACCTGCCGCCAGCCCTTGATCCGCCGCGCAGGCTTCGCGCCAGCCCATGTCGGCCAGGCGCAGGAGATAGGGCAGGGTGGCGTTGCCAAGTGCGATGGTCGAAGTGCGCGCGACCGCGCCGGGCATGTTGGCCACGCAGTAGTGCATGATGCCGTCCACCTCGTAGATTGGGTCCTGGTGCGTGGTGGCGTGCGAGGTCTCAAAGCACCCACCCTGGTCGATGGCGACGTCTACAAGCACAGCGCCCGGCTTCATCGTGGAGAGGTGGTCGCGGGTGACGAGCTTGGGCGCTGCGGCACCGGGGATGAGCACGGCGCCGATCACCATATCGGCCTCTGCCACCATCTCCGCAAGCCGCGTCTGCGAGGAATAGGAGGTCTTGAATTCGCCCCGGAACATATCGTCCAGATCGCGCAGGCGGGGGAGCGACATGTCCAGCACCGTGACGTCCGCGCCCATGCCAGCGGCAACCCGGGCGGCCTGTGTGCCGACGACGCCGCCGCCGATCACCACGACGTTGGCCGGGGCGACACCCGGCACGCCGCCCATCAGGACGCCACGGCCACCATTGGCTTTTTGCAGCGTCCATGACCCGACTTGGGGCGCGAGCTTGCCTGCGACCTCGGACATGGGCGCGAGCAGGGGCAGGCGACCCTGCGCATCGGTCACGGTTTCATAGGCAATCGCCGTGACGCCGGATTTCAACAGGTCGTGGGTCTGGTCCGGATCGGGCGCGAGGTGGAGGTAGGTAAAGAGGATTTGTCCTTCGCGCAGTTTGGCCCGCTCGACCGCCTGCGGCTCCTTCACCTTTACGACCATATCGGCGCGCTCGAAGATTTCGTCCGCTGTCTCCACGATTTCGGCGCCGACGGCGCGGTAGTCGTCATCGGTGAAGCCCGCACCGTCCCCCGCGCTGGTTTCGATGATGACCTGGTGGCCATGGGCGATGGCTTCGCCTGCCGCCGCCGGGATCATCCCGACCCGGTATTCCTGTGGCTTGATTTCCTTTGGGCATCCAATAAGCATCGCGTGTCCTCCTCTATGATCCCAATCTACGGGAGTCGCCGCGCAATAGGTTTGAAAAGACATGGCGCAGTGACGCATCTTGGCGTAGATTTCTTCGATACTTGGGGTGTTTGGGGAAAGGAAATTCGATGGACGCGCTTTTGGACGATATGGACCGTCGCATTCTCGGTGCGTTGCAACGCAAGGGCCGCATGTCCAATGCAGACCTGGCGGAGAAGGTTCATCTTTCCCCCTCGGCCTGTCATCGCCGTGTTCAGCGGTTGGAGAAAGACGGCTTCATCAAGGATTACGTCGCGCTTCTTGATCCTCGCTCGATCGGGTATTCCACCATGGTTTTTGTCGAAATCACCTTGTCCGGGCAGGCCGACGAACTTCTTGCCGCGTTTGAGCGGGAGGTCGCCTTGGTGCCCGAGGTTCTGGAGTGTCATCTCATGGCGGGAAAGGCGGACTATATCCTGAAGGTCGTTGCCCGCGACACCGACGATTTCGCGCGGGTGCACCGTCAGAAGCTTGCCGCGCTGCCGGGGGTCTTGGGGATGCAATCAAGCTTTGCGCTCCGCACCGTGTTCAAGACGACGGCGCTGCCGACCTAGGCCGCCTGAGTGGGCATAAGCTCGATCCGTTTCTCGCGGATCGGGAGGTGCAGGAGCGCGGATAGGGCGCCGACGCCGACCCCGATCCACCAGACGAAGGTGTAGTCGCCCGTCACGTCATACATCCGGCCGCCCAGCCAGACGCCCATGAAGCTGCCCAGCTGGTGCGAGAAAAAGACGATCCCGTAAAGCGTGCCCATGTACCGCAGCCCGTAAAGATGCGCGACGAGGCCGGAGGTCAGGGGCACGGTGGCAAGCCAGAGGCTTCCCATCACGATGGAGAAGACGATGACGCTGACCGGGGTGATCGGCAGGATGATAAAGGCGGCGGCGGCAATGGTGCGCAGGGTGTAGATTCCGGCGAGCAGGTATTTTTTCGGAAGCCGATTGCCCAGCCAGCCCGCGTAGAGGGTGCCCACGATATTGGCGAGGCCGATGAGCGAGATCGAGACGGCGCCCAGTGCCGAGGTGGTCGAGACGCCGATCGAGGCCAGCGTGCCCGACGGGTCGATGGCCCCGCACATCTCGGTGACGAAGGCAGGGAAGTGCGCGGTGATGAAACCCAACTGGTAACCGCAGGAGAAAAAGCCGAGGAAGATGAGCGTATACGACGGATCGCGGAAGGCACGGACCAGAACCTCTCCCAGGCTTTCCTGCAGCTCGATCTTCGAGACCGCAGGGGCACGCATCAGGGGGAGCACCATGAGTACGGCGAGGATTGCGGCGGCGAAGACGATGAACACGCTCTGCCATGGCATCAGCGACAGAAGCCATTCGGCGACCGGTGCGCCGAAGACCTGTCCCGCGCTGCCCGCAGCGGTCGCGATGGCAAGCGACATGGAGCGGTGCTCGTCGCTCGAGGCGCGCCCGACCACGGCGAGGATAACGCCGAAGCCGGTGCCCGCGATCCCGAACCCGACGGCGACCTCCCAGACCTGGTGTGCGAGCGGCGTCGTGGCGAAGGACGAGGCGACGAGGCCCGCGGCATAGAGCACGGCGCCCATGATGATCGCTTTGCGGTCGCCCAGTTTTTCCGCGATGGCGCCGAAGATCGGTTGCCCGACCCCCCAAGCCAGGTTCTGAATCGCGATGGCGAGAGAGAAATCGGCGCGCAACCAGCCGAATTCCTCGGCGATGGGGATTTGAAAAACCCCGAAACTCGCCCGGATGGCGAAGCTGATCATGATGACGAGACAACCGGCGATGAGCACCGGAGAAATGAGGCGTGCACGTTGCATGCTCAGGATAAACCCGGTTTCGGCGCGCGCCGTCAAACGGCAATTCTTGATGCCACGGATCAGCTTTCCTTATGCGCCCGCGCGCGGTAATCGGGAAACATGAGTGAAACGCTGCAAGAAATTTACGCCGCCCGCGTCGAAGAGGGCAGCCTGACCCCTGACCCGGCACAGGAAGAGGCGTTGCCGCTGTTCGATGATATTCGCGAGCATCTGCTGGCAGCCAAGACCCGCAAGAAGGGGCTTCTGGGCGGGTTGTTTCACAAGCCCGAAGATGTGCCGGACGGCCTTTACCTTTGGGGTGGCGTCGGGCGTGGCAAGTCGATGCTGATGGATTTGTTCGTCGAGCACCTGCCCATCGAAGGCAAGCGCCGGGTGCATTTTCATGCCTTCATGCAGGAGGTCCAGCAGGGGCTTCACGAGGCGCGCAAGGGAGGTGCGTCCGATGCAATCGGGCCGGTGGCCGAAAGCATTGGCAAGGATTTGCGTCTGCTGGCGCTCGACGAAATGCAGATCACCGACATTGCCGATGCGATGGTCGTGGGTCGGCTTTTCGAGCGGCTGATGGCGGATGGCGTGGTGATCGTCACCACGTCGAACCGGGTGCCGGATGACTTGTATAAAGACGGGTTGAACCGGCAGCTTTTCCTTCCGTTCATCGACCTCATCAAGGAACGGCTGGTGGTGCATGAGCTGACCTCGCACCGGGATTACCGTCAGGACCGATTGGCCGGATCGCAGGTCTATTTCACGCCGATCAATGGCGAAAGCCGTCGTGCGATGGATGCGGTGTGGCACGACCTGACCGGGGGCGGTGACGCAGAGCCTCTGGTGCTCGACGTGAAGAACCGGGAGGTTGAAATCCCCGCGTTTCGCAACGGGATCGGGCGGGCGAGTTTCTATGCGCTCTGCGGCAAGATGTTGGGGCCGGGCGATTACCTCGCCATTGCGGATGCGGTCCAGGTGCTGGTGCTCGATGATATTCCGACGCTCAGCCGTCAGAATTTCAACGAGGCCAAGCGTTTCGTTACGTTGATTGACGCGCTTTACGAAGCGCATGTCCGGCTGATCGCTTCGGCGGCGGCGGAGCCTGAATATCTCTACCTCGAAGGCGAAGGGTCGTTCGAGTTCGAGCGCACGGCAAGCCGCTTGCGCGAGATGCAGGACAAGGATTGGGGCGCCTGAGCCGCGTTTACCAGTAGTGCCCGATCACGGTGATGAAAACGCCGGGGATTTCTTCGAGCGTATAGCCCCCCGGTTTCGTCCGTTCCGCCCAGACCGCAAGGCCCCCACCAGCGACGAACAGAAGCGCCGAAACACGCGGGACGCGGTTGTCGATCCATGCCGAAATAGCCGATGGGATCGCGAGCGCCACGATGACGATCGCGATGGACATGTAAAGATCGTAGGGCATACCCTAGTATTCAGGGTCGGTGGCGAAAATCAATCGTTCCGCACAGGGGGCGATGCGAAGGATGTTCGTCGTGCCCGGCACGTTGAAGGGCACGCCTGCGGTAACGACGATCTGATCGTCCTCGGTCGCGAGCCCGGCTTCTCGGGCCGCGCGCGCTGCCGAGACAACCGCCATTTTGAAGCGGTCCACCTCGCCAGTCATATGGCTTTGAATACCCCAAGACAGACACAGACGCCGGGCGGTGCCGACCAGAGGGGTGAGCGCGATGATTGGCACGTGGGGCCGTTCGCGGGCTGTCAGGAGTGCGGTGGTGCCCGATTGGGTAAAACAGGAGATGACCTTGATGTCCGTGGCTTCCGCGATTTCGCGGGCCGCGGACACGATGCCGTCGGCGATGGTCGTGCGGGCCACGTGGCGCGAACTGTCGAGCACCTCACGATAGGTGGGGTCGTTTTCCACTTCATGGGCGACGTTGCTCATCGTGGCGACGGCTTCACGCGGGTAATTGCCCGCGGCCGATTCTGCCGAAAGCATCACGGCATCCGCACCTTCGTAGATCGCGTTCGCGACGTCAGAGACTTCGGCGCGGGTCGGCACCGGGCTTTCGATCATCGATTCCATCATCTGCGTCGCGACGATCACAGGTTTGGCGGCGCGGCGGCAGGCGTGCACCAAGCGTTTCTGGATCGGCGGCACGTTCTGCACCGGAAGCTCCACGCCAAGATCACCCCGCGCGACCATGATCCCGTCGGACACCGCGAGAATATCGTCAAAGGCCTTCACGGCCGCTGGTTTTTCGATCTTGGCGAGCACGGCAGCCCGGCCCTGGACCAAGGCACGCGCCTCTTCCACGTCCTCGGGCCGCTGCACGAACGACAGGGCAAGCCAGTCGACGCCCAGTTGGCAGGCGAATTCGAGGTCTTCCTTGTCCTTTTCCGAAAGCGCGGCCAGGGGCAGCACGGTATCGGGCACGTTCACACCTTTGCGGTCGGAAATGGTGCCGCCGACGATCACGCGGCAGTTGGCGTAGTCCTCACCGTTGTCGACGACTTCGAGCCGCATCTTTCCGTCGTTGACCAGAAGCGTGTCGCCGGGGTTGAGCGCGTCGAAGATTTCTTTGTGCGGAAGGCAAACCCGATGGTTCTCGCCGGGCGTCGGGTCCAGATCGAAGCGGAACATATCGCCGTCTTCGAGCTCGGCGGCTTCCGCGACAAAGGTGCCGCAGCGCAGTTTTGGGCCCTGGAGGTCGGCAAGGATCGCGATGGGTTTGCCCAGGTCCTTTTCGATCTGGCGGATGATGGCGTGACGTTCGCGGTGTCCGTCATGGGTGCCGTGCGACATGTTCAACCGGAACACGTCCGCACCAGCTTCGACCAGCGCACGGATCATGTCATAGGTGTCGGAGGCAGGCCCCAGGGTCGCGACGATCTTTGTGTTACGTGTGCGGGGCATGGGGCCTCTTATGTTTGCGTTAACGGTCCGTTTCTCTGTAGACCGGACAGGGGTCTGCCGCAACGGCATGTGCCGAAAAAGTGGGCGCAATAGCCCTCTTTCCCATTCCCTGCGGCTCGGTTACGCAGGTTTGGCGAAAAAGACGACAGGCGCATGACATACCACCCTTATCACATCTTTGGCGAGGATCGTCCCGGACGTTGGCTTCTGACCTGCGATCATGCGGCGAACACCGTCCCCGATGAGGTTGCGGGCGGGGATCTCGGCATCGCGCCCGAGGACATGGCGCGCCATATCGCGTTCGACCCCGGCGCGGCGGGCGTGTCTCTCGCTTTGGCCAAGATGCTCGACAGCCCCGCAATCTGTTCCAACTTCTCGCGCCTGGTGATCGACCCGAACCGGGGCGAGGATGATCCGACGCTTTTGATGAAGCTATACGACGGGACCATCATTCCGGCGAACCGACATGCGGGTGCGGCTGAAAAGGAACGGCGATTGAACCTGTGCTATCGTCCTTACCACCAAGCGGTGGCGCGGCTCGCGGCGCGGCAGGATGATACGATTTACGTCGCGATCCACTCCTACACCAAGCAGCTTCGCGGCCGCGATCCACGGCCGTGGCACATCGGCGTGCTCTATGCGCGCGACGAACGTTTCTCGCGCCCCTTGATCGAGCGGCTGCACCAGGAAAGCGATCTGATGGTCGGCGCCAATGAGCCCTACGGCGGGCACCTGGACGGCGATAGCGTGGACCGGCACGCCATTTATCATGGTCGGGTGAATGTGCTGATCGAGATCCGGAACGACCTCATCGAAACCGATGAACAGCAATATGCCTGGGCCGAACGTCTTGCTCCGATGCTTGAAGAGGTGCGGGCGAAGGCCAATCTGTGAACAAAGAGGAGAGAGACCATGGACGACCAGACCCGCATCGAACTTGAGGCTGCCGCCTTCCGCCGTTTGCAGCAGCATCTCATGGAAGACCGCAAGGACGTGCAGAACATCGACATGATGAACCTCGCCGGGTTCTGCCGGAACTGCCTGAGCCGTTGGTATCAGGAAGCCGCGAACGAACGCGGAATCGAGATGTCAAAGGAAGAAGGGCGCGAAGTCTTCTATGGGATGCCTTATGACGACTGGAAGGCGCGGAATCAAACCGAGGCCAGCCCGGAAAAACAGGCGGCCTTCGAGACGAGTTTCAAAGAGAACGTGCTTAAAGAAAAGGGTTGAGGCGTTCGCTCCTGGCGTGGGCGCGACCGGGGGTCGCTCTGACGGCGACGATCCGGCGGCAGATCCGAACGCCTACCCGTCTTACGCGGCCCGAGAGGCGCCGGGCATCGTCCATGCCTGACAACTTGTGCACAAGTCCTGTGGGGAATTGCGGGCTTCTGTGCACCTGCGCGGTGGCGCATAGTCAGTTTCAGAGTCCGAGGAGCAGACAATGACACGCATGCCCACCTATTTCATTTCCCATGGCGGCGGACCGTGGCCCTGGATCGAGGAGATGCGGCAGAGGTTCGCGGTGCTTGAGCAAAGCCTGGCGGCGATGCCGGGAGAATTGCCCGAAGTGCCAAAAGCCGTCCTGATGATCTCGGGTCATTGGGAGGCGCGGAGCGTGCGGGTCATGCACAGTGCTTCGCCGCCAATGGTGTATGATTACGCCAACTTTCCACCACACACCTACGACGTGGTCTATCCCGCGCCCGGTGCTCCCGAGATCGCAGAGCGCGCCAAAGCTCTGCTGGAGCTGGCCGGGATCGAGGCTGCGCTCGACGAAACCCAGGGCTTCGATCACGGCACCTTCGTACCTGCCTACATCATGTTTCCCGACGCCGAGGTGCCGGTATTCCAGGTGTCGATGGTGGAAGGGTACGACCCGGAAACCCATTTCGCCATCGGGCGCGCTCTGGCGCCGTTGCGGGACGAGGGCGTTTTGATTGTCGGGTCGGGGTTGAGCTACCACAACCTGCGCCAATTCGGGCCGCAGGCCGAGGTGCCGTCAAAGGCGTCCGATGCGTGGTTGAACGAGGTCCTTGGGATGGCTCCCAAGGACCGGACGAAGGCGCTTCTGGACTGGGAGACGGCCCCCTATGCGCGGGTGTGTCACGCCCAGGAGGACCATCTGGTTCCTCTGTTTTCTGCGCTGGGCGCGGCGGAGCTTGGTAAAGCCACGCGGACCTACCATGAGGATGGTCTTTCGGGCGGGGTCACCGCTTCGAGCTGGCGTTTCGACTGATCGTTGGCGGCGTCAGTAGACGTCGCCCTTTTTCACCTTGTCGGAAAATGACGTGGAGCCGCCGGCGGCGAGTGTCCTTGCCTGCTCCACCCAGCCGTCACGACTGACACGTCCTTTGAAACCTTTGAGATTGGCGTCGACCCAGGCGACTTCATCCGTCGTCCAATTGGCGATCTGGTCGAAATGGTAGAACCCGAGATCGTTGACCAAGGTTTCCAGTTTCGGCCCGACGCCCTTGATCAGCTTTAGATCATCGGCGGTGCCGTCGCGGGGGGCGTCGAGCGTGGCGGGTTTGGTGCCGCCTGCGCTGCTGTCTTCCGCCCTGTCGGGAGCCGTCTGGCTTGACCCGACAACCCTGCCCACGTTTTCCTTCACGCGTTCGGCCGCGGAGAGCGGCACCGGGGAGGAGGCGTTCGACAGGTCGGCTTCCAGTTTCGCGATATGCGCTTCCTGATCGGTGCCTGCGGCGCGGCAGGTCTCCAACTCGGCTTTCAGCCGCGCGACCTCGGCGCTGTCGCCGGGGCGTCCCGGTTTGCGGCGTCCGAAAACCAGCCAGCCTGCGACCAACCCGACGAGGGCGGCCAGAACGAGCAGCACCACCATTTCGGAAATCAGGAAATCCCAGTTCTCAAGCATCTTTTGTCTCCTTGTGGCGGGCCCGGATCACTCCGGCCAGTTGAAGGTGGTGCGCCGGTTCTGGGCGCGGCCTTCTTCGGTGTCGTTCGAGGCGACCGGCTCGGTTTCGCCATACCCTATGGCCACCATCTTGCTGGCCGGGATGCCGCGTTCGATCAACGCATCACGCACGGCACGGGCGCGTGCGACCGAGAGCGTGTAATTGGCTTTATCGTCGCCGTCGCTATCGGTGTGGCCGCCGATGACCACGTTCATCCCGAAGGGCGCGGTGCAATGCAGGACAAGCCCAGCGATATCGTTGATGACGTCGAGCGATGTCGTGTCGAGTTCTGCGGAACCGGTGACGAATTGGATCGAACGATTCTCCTGCACCTTCGCGGCCTCGTCGTTGCAGGTCACTTTCGAAACCGGGAAGTCAGGCGTCTTCAGCCAGAATCCATTCACCGCCACTTCGGTGCGGCCGGTCGCGGTGTTCACCCGCGTTTCGCCATTTTCCGCCGTGAAGGCGGTGTCTACCAGTTCCACCGGCCCACCGATCGCCGTGGCGAGCAAGCTTGCGACAAGCGTTTCATCGAGACCGGGGAGGATAGACGCTGTGACATTGGTGAGTTCGCCGTTTTCCACGCGAAGCGTGAGCGTGTTGAGAAGCGGCATCACCGGCTTCAACTCGGTCAGCGCTTCTTCGAGGATTGGCATGGTGGCTGAGGTGGTTCTCACGTCACCGTCCGCGCCGCCGAGGCCGAGGGCCTGCGCAAAGCCGTCTTTGCCGATGCTTTCCGGGACTGAACCGTCGAGATGCAAGCCTCCCGCCGCCTCGTACCTCGCTTCGAACGTGACCACGCCGGGGTCCAGAACGGTGATGTCGGCAATCGTCTCGAACCCGTCGGGCAGATCGGCAAGCGCGGTTTCGGCGCGTGCGGCCTCTTGCGGGGTCTTGGCGACACCCGAGAAAATGGCTGTCTTGCCGGAGAGCGCGAAGCTCCCCTCGTCGAGCGGGCCCAAGGCTGTGTGCCCCGTGACAAGCGCGTCAGACCATCCATCGGGGGCGCCGGAGGCGAGAGAAAGCTGCTCGGCGCCCGTGAGGCCAGCGGTCTCCAACGTCTTGCCCGCTGCTTCTGTCGGCACCGTTCCGGTCATCCCGAAACTGCCGTCCGCGCCTTTTGCCAATCCCGTTGCATAGGGATCTGCTACCGGCAGCACCGTGACCTCGTCGGAGCGCACAACACGCCGTCCATTCACCTGGTTGAGCGAGGTCAGAAGGCCTGCGAGTTCGTCTTCGGTGTCTGCCGTGCCGCTCAGGGTGATGTCGCGGCCGGAGACGCGGACCTCCATGGGGTGCACGGTGCTACCTGCGACGGCATCCGCGGCTGTGCGCACCTCGTTTTCCATCCGAACAGCATGGTCTATCGCGCCCCAGTAGGCCAGGGCGGCGATCCCACCGATCAAAACGATGATGCCGACAAATACCCGCATACGACCCCCATACCAAACGCTGCGGACCCATCCGCATGGCGCTGATGAGGCCGCACTCCCATCGTCAAATCAAGCGAAAACTCGGACCGCTCCCGTCAGATCGCGGCCTTGCGGCTTTCTTCCAGGTAGATCTCGCGCAGGCGCGGAGCGACCTTGCCCACCTCGCCGGTGCCAATGGGCGTGTCGTCGATCTCGACCACCGGCATGACGAAGGTCGATGCCGAGGTGATGAAAGCCTCATCCGCCTCTTTCGCCTCGTCGATTGTAAAGCTGCGTTCCTCGATCTCCATCTGCGCCTCACGGGCGAAGCGCAGCACGGCGGCACGGGTGATCCCGTGCAGGATGTCGGTGGACAGTTCCCGCGTGATGATCTTGTTGCCCGTTACGATATAGGCGTTGTTCGAGGTACCCTCGGTCACCTTGCCGTCCTCGACCATCCAGGCATCGTCCTTGCCTGCTTTCTTGGCCATCATCTTGCCCATCGACGGGTAAAGAAGCTGGGTGGTCTTGATGTCGCGGCGACCCCAACGGATGTCGTCGATGGAGATGACCTTGATCCCCTGTTTCGCGACCGCGCTGTCGGCGAGACCAGGCTTGGACTGGGTGAAGAGGACGAGCGTGGGCTTCGTGACTTCGGGATCGGGAAAGACAAAGTCGCGGTCGCCGGCAGAGCCGCGCGACACCTGAAGGTAGATCATGCCTTCGTCGATGTCGTTCCTGGCGACCAGTTCCCGGTGAATGTCGAGCAGGTCATCGAACGCCTCGGGCTTGTCCATGTCCAGTTCGCTCAACGAACGCTCCAGCCGTGCCTTGTGGCCGTCGAAGTCGATCAGCTTTCCGCCCAGCACAGAGGTTACCTCATAGACGCCGTCGGCCATGAGAAAGGACCGGTCGAAGATGGAAATCTTCGCGTCCTCTTCCGGCAGATAGTCTCCGTTCACGTATACAATGCGGCTCATAGCGGTCTCCTACCCCCAAAGGCCCGGTTCGGGCGGATGCACCCCGGCCTCGTCGAATTTCAAAGGTTCGCGGCGGTCTTCCGCCAAAAGCAACGGTCCGTCAAGGTCGGTGACCAGCGCGCCCTGGGCAACGAGGGTGGCGGGCGCCATGGCGAGCGAGGTGCCGACCATGCAGCCGACCATGACCTCGAACCCGCGCGCACGGGCGGCGTCGCGCAGTTTGAGCGCTTCGGTCAGCCCGCCGGTCTTGTCCAGCTTGATATTCACGACGTCGTATTTGCCAGTGAGCGCGTCGAGGGTCGAGGTGTCATGTGCGCTTTCGTCGGCGCAGACGGGCACGGGGCGGTCCATCCCGATCAGGGCTTCGTCATCGCCAGCGGGCAGGGGTTGCTCTACCAGCGTCACTCCGAGGCGCTCCAGGTGCGGGGCAAGATCGGCGTAGACCTCCGCACTCCAACCTTCGTTCGCATCGACAATGATCCGCGACTTGGGCGCACCGCGCCGCACCGCTTCGAGCCGGGCCATATCGTCCGGTGTTCCGAGCTTGATCTTGAGCAAGGGGCGATGGGCGTTCTTCGCCGCCGAAGCTTCCATCGCATCCGGCGCGCCCAACGACAGGGTATAGGCGGTGATCTCGGGGCCCGGCACATCGAGCCCGGCCAGTTCCCAGACCCGTTTGCCGGTGCGCTTTGCCTCCAGGTCCCAAAGGGCGCAGTCGACGGCATTCCGCCCTGCGCCTGCGGGCAGGAGCTCCTGCAATTCCTCCCGCGTGAACCGCTTCGGCAGAGCTTCAATCTCGTCCGTTACGCTGTCGAGCGTTTCCGAGTAGCGCGCGTACGGCACACATTCGCCCCAACCGGTCACGCCACGGTCCGCGACCTGAACGGTCAGCACCTCGGCGGCGGTCTTGGACCCGCGCGAGATGGTGAAAACCTCGGCCAATTTGAAGCTCTCGGATGTCACGGTGAGGCGCATGGTCCCTCCTTTTTCGGTGCAAGTATCGCCGATGGTCTCTACATCGCCGCCAGCGCATCCACCAGCTTGGCCGCGCCGAAACGATAGGGGTCCGTTGTGGGCAGCCCCATCCGCGCTTCGGTCTCCTCGCAATAGGCGCGGGCCTCGTCCTCTGACATGTGCTGCGTGTTGACGGAGATGCCTACGACGTCGCAGGCGGGGTTCCCGACGCGGGCAAGGGGAAGCGCCGTGTCGCGCAGCGTTTCGAGCGTGGGCAACTGGTAGCCGGGCAGACCGCGCATGTGGTCGCGCGTCGGCTCGTGGCAGAGAATCAAGGCGTCGGGCTGGCCGCCGTGGACAAGCGCCATGGTCACGCCCGAATAGGAGACGTGGAACAGCGACCCCTGGCCTTCGATCAGATCCCAGTGATCATCGTCGTTGTCGGGCGTGAGCCATTCGATGGACCCGGCCATGAAATCCGCGATAACGGCATCAAGCGGCACACCGTCACCGGTAATCAGAATGCCCGTCTGGCCCGTGGCGCGAAACGTCGATTTCATCCCGCGTTCGCGCATCTCGTTGTCCATCGCCATCGCCGTATACATCTTGCCGACAGAACAATCGGTGCCGACCGGAAGGCAGCGTTTTCCGCGTCGCTTCTCGCCATTGGCGATGGGATAATCCACTTCCGGGATACGCACGTCATGAAGCGCCTGTCCGGTGGCTTCTGCGACGGCAACGAGATCCGGTTCGTCGCGCAACAGGTTGTGCAGGCCAGAGGCAAGGTCGAAACCCTCTTCCAGGGCGGCGACCAGAACCTTTTTCCACGCCTGCGAAATCACGCCGCCGCGGTTTGCCACGCCGATGACGAGCGTCTTGGCGCCCGCTGCCTTGGCTTCGGCGAGGGTCATGTCGGTGAGCCCGAGGTCGGCTTTGCAGCCGTCCATACGGTACTGACCCACCGCGTTCTCTGGCCGCCAGTCCCGAATGCCGATGGCGACCTTTGCGGCGAGCATGTCCGGCGCGTCGCCGAGAAAGAGAAGATAGGGCGTCTGAATCATGGATGGCTCCCATTTGGCTTTGTTCACAAGTGTAGTGTGCAAGAAGGGAAAAGGTTCCGAAAAGGGCGCGCCTTCTGACCTATTGCCGGGAGATAAATGACGATGACGCCGAAATGGACGAAGAATATTCGAGATGCTGTAGAATCCGGCGAAGATTCTGTGCGCGCAGCAATCGGTTTCTGATCCTGCCGCGACGCGGCGTCGTGATGCTGCAGTTGCGAGGAATCGCTTGGCAATCGCGGCGCAATAATCTATCCAAATCGCCAACGTAGACGTAACAAACTTACCGGAGCATCCATGTCCTTCCGTATTCAGCCCGCCGCCCCCGCCCGCCCGAACCGGTGCCAGCTCTTCGGTCCCGGCTCCAACACGAAGCTGTTCGAAAAGATGGCGGTGTCAGCGGCGGACGTGATCAACCTTGATCTCGAAGACAGCGTCTCGCCCTCTGACAAGGAGACGGCCCGTGCCAACGTGATCGAGGCGATCAATGCGGTGGATTGGGGCAAGAAGACGTTGTCGGTGCGGATCAACGGGTTGGACACGCCCTATTGGTATCGCGACGTGGTCGATGTGCTGGAACAAGCCGGCGACCGGCTCGACCAGATCATGATCCCAAAAGTGGGCTGTGCCGGCGATATCTACGCGGTTGACGCGCTGGTCACCGCGATCGAGGCGGCAAAGGGCCGCACGAAGCCGATCGGTTTCGAGGTCATCATCGAAAGCGCGGCGGGGATCGCCCATGTCGAACAGATTGCCGCCGCCTCGCCGCGCCTCGTCGCCATGTCTCTGGGTGCTGCCGATTTCGCCGCTTCCATGGGGATGCAGACGACCGGTATCGGCGGGACCCAGGAAAACTACTATATGCTCCACCAAGGCCAGAAACACTGGTCCGACCCCTGGCACTGGGCGCAGGCGGCGATCGTTGCGGCGTGTCGAACCCATGGGCTTCTCCCCGTCGACGGCCCGTTTGGCGATTTCTCGGACGATGATGGCTACATCGCCCAGGCGCTCCGCTCCGCGACGCTGGGCATGGTCGGTAAATGGGCAATCCATCCGAAACAGATCGCCTTGGCCAACAAGGTGTTCACGCCGTCCGAGGACGCCGTCGCCGAGGCGCGCGAAATCCTCGCGGCCATGGACGAAGCCAAGCGCACCGGTGCAGGGGCAACCGTTTACAAGGGCCGTCTCGTCGACATTGCCTCGATCAAACAGGCCGAAGTCATCGTGAAACAGTCTGAACTGATCGCTGGCTCCTGATCTTTCCGGTCTTGAAATATCCCCGCCGGAGGCGCCCGGAGGACCCTGCCGAAGGCGGGGTTCTCCTTCCCATGTGCCGCGCATGGCGCGGCTCAGTCTTTGTCGTCTAATAGGTCTTGTCCATCTATCTCGGGTCGAGTTTGGTCATCCCTCTTTCCTTGCCCAATCTTGATCGCATAGGTGCAGGTCACGACTCTTGCCGAGTTGCATTTGGCCCCCCGACGATCTTATATCGGCTCAAACCCAATGGGAGGCCCCCCGCATGACCAATTACCTCGACTTCGAGAAACCGCTGGCCGAAATCGAAGGCAAAGCCGAAGAGCTGCGCGCCATGGCGCGGGCGAACGAGGAAGTGGACATGGACGGGGAGGCGCAGGCGCTCGACCATAAGGCCGAGAAGATGCTCAAGGACATGTATGCCTCGCTCACGCCGTGGCGGAAATGCCAGGTGGCGCGCCATCCGGATCGGCCCCATTGCAAGGACTACATCGAGACGCTGTTTTCCGAATTCACGCCGCTCGCAGGTGACCGGAACTTTGCCGACGATCTCGCAGTCATGGGTGGTTTGGCACGTCTGGGCGATACGCCGGTGATGGTGATCGGCCATGAGAAAGGCCACGACACGAAGAGCCGGATCGAACGCAACTTCGGCATGGCCCGCCCGGAGGGCTATCGAAAGGCCGTTCGGCTCATGGATATGGCCGAACGTTTCGGGCTCCCGGTTATTTCGCTGGTCGATACCGCCGGGGCCTACCCCGGCAAAGGTGCGGAGGAACGCGGGCAGTCCGAGGCGATTGCGCGCTCGACGCAGAAATGCCTGAACCTGACCGTGCCGATGGTTTCCGTGATCATCGGGGAAGGAGGCTCTGGCGGGGCGGTTGCTTTTGCGACCGGGAACACGGTCATGATGCTGGAGCATTCGATTTACTCGGTGATCAGCCCGGAAGGTTGCGCCTCGATCCTGTGGAAAGATTCCGAGAAGATGCGTGAAGCGGCGGAAGCGCTGCGGCTGACGGCGCAGGATCTCAAGGCTCTGGGCGTGATTGATCGGATCATCGAGGAACCCGTGGGTGGCGCACATCGTGGCAAAGCCGCCACCATGGATGCCGTCGGCAAGGCCATCGAGGCGGAGATCGCCTTGCTCGCGAAGAAAAAGCCGGATGCCTTGAAAAAAGCGCGGCGTCAGAAGTATCTTGATCTGGGGTCCAAGGGGCTGGCGGCCTGACCTCGGGTCAAGCGCCGATCACCACATCGTCTCTTCCGCGCGTTTCGCCCATGTGGCGTCGTAATCTTCGCCGTCGAAGGCGCCATTGGAAACGTCTCGTATGATGTCTCCGATGGTCGGCAAGTTGTCAGACATATCGCCCGAGGCCCAAAGACCCGAACGGATGACCGCGCGGGCGCATTGTGCGTAGACTTCGGAAATCGCGATCAGGGTCACGGTCCGGGGGTGTTTTCCTTGGTGTTCGAACCGGGCGCATAGCGCCGCGTCGTCGGTGAGTCGCGCGGTGCCGTTGACGCGGACCACGTTGCCGGAGCCGGGCACGAAGAACATGAGCGAAATGCGCCCGTCCCGGACAATGTTGCGCAGGGTGTCCAGCCGCTTGTTCCCGCGCCAATCCGGCAGGGCCAAAGTGTGTTCGTCGACTTCGAGAACGACCGGGCCATCGTCACCGCGTGGCGAGCCATCCACGCCTTCCGGTCCGACCGTCGAAACCACGCAGAAGTGCGAGGACATGATCCATTGGCGGTACGTGGGGGTCAGACGGTCCGCGACTTTGTTCGTGGCGGCCTTTGACGGTGTCTCGGGATAGATCGCTTCGAGCGCATCAATGGTGTCAATCGTGTTCATGACTGTCCGGGTCGAACCCGGCCTCGCGCATCAAGCGGTTGGAGTTGTCCTCCACCACCTCTTCCAGATGCTCCATGAAGTCGTTGATCGGAAGACCCGGCTCCACGGCGGGCAAAAATTCGATCACGGCCAAGCCGGGTTTGCGAAGCAGACCGTGCTTTGGCCAAAAGACCCCGACATTGGTCGCCACCGGAACGCAGCGCTGGCCGCTTTCCGAATAGATCACGCCCGACCCGATCTTGTAGGGTTTCTTGGCTCCAGCCGCGACGCGTGTGCCTTGGGGGAAGATGATCAACTGGCCCGGCTTGGACGCGCCCGAGGTGACGTCCGCGATCATCTTCTTGACCGCCGCTCCGCGTTTTCCCCGATCCACCGCGATGCAGCCCAGGCGCTTGGCCCAGAACCCGACGAGCGGGGTATAAAGGATCTGTTTCTTCATGATGAACTTCGGGCGCGGCACGGCGGAAACGATCAGGATGATGTCAAAGAAACTCTGGTGCTTGGAGCAGATCAGCACCTCGTCCGTCGGCACCTCGCCGCGCACTTCGGACTTCAGGCCGACGACGTAATGCGCAAAGAAGCGCACGACCTTGCAATAATGGTCGGTGGCGGTGAAGGCCACATCCGGTTTGAAGATCGCGCCGATGCCGTAAAGGATGCTCATCACCAGCATGGCGAGGTACATCAGGAAGATGAAAATCACCGAGCGGATCAATTGGATAATTTGCATCAGGTGAGCTCCTGCAACGTGCGGTTGGCGGCGTGCCGCGTGGCGACAAATGCGACCAAGGCGGCGAGGGGCGGTATAAGGAGCGGCAGGAGCCAATGCCAGCCCCGGAACCCGAGACCCGTCAGGAAGCCGCCACCCACATCGGCAGAGGGAAGGAACAAGATGGCCACCAAGCCGATTACCATACCTGCTGCGGCGCCGATCAAAGCGCGAAGAGTGAAGCGGCGAACGAAGGCTCCGGCGATATAGCTGTCACGGGCACCCACGAGGCGAAGGACATGAATGACCTGATTGTTGGCGGCCAACGCGGCCTGGGCGGCGAGTGTGATCATCGCGGCGGTGGTCATTGCGATGAGAGCGATCGAAACGCCTCCGAGCAGACGGAGGCGACCGGCGGCCCGCACGAGCGGTTCGCGCCAGCGCGCGTGATCGTCAAGGATCGCACCGGGAGCTTCGCCCGCGAGGCGTTGGCGAAGGCCTTCGGGATCGAACCCATCCCCGGCTTCGGTCACTTCGATGAGACGCGGGACCGGGAGCGTATCGAGCGGGAGATCAGGACCGAACCATGGTTCCAGAAGCGCCCGCTGTTCGTCATCGGTGAGGACGCGGGCGTCCGCGACGCCGGGGGTCGTCTGCAGCACCTCCATCACGGCGAGGACCTGTTGGTCGACCTGGCCGTCGGGTGCGGAGACACGGATCGTGGCAGACTGCGCGAGCGCATCACCCCATTGCTGCGCGAGCCGTCCCGTTGCGAGCGAGAGGGCCAGGGCGAAGACAGCGAGAAAGGCCATTGCGCCCGAGGCAAAGACCGTAAGCCGTGCGGTAAACCCCGTGGGTGGCACAACGCGGTCGGCTTGGGCATCGCCTGCGAAAAGAGAAAAGAGGCGCGTTTTCATAGGTCCGCCCCCGCCAGTTGCAGCCGATGATCCGAGATTCTCAGAACTCGGGCCTGCACCTGTGCCTTGGCGGCGCGGATCAGGTTCATGTCGTGTGTGGCGATCAGGACCGTCTTGCCCATGCGGTTCAGCTCGATGAGCAGTTTCAGAAGCCGCTGCGACATCTCCCAATCGACGTTGCCGGTTGGCTCGTCGGCCAGAATGACATCGGGCGACATGACCACGGCGCGGGCAAGTGCGGCGCGTTGGCGCTCACCGCCGGACAGTTCCGGGGGGAGGGCTTCCATCTGGCCGGTTAGCCCGACCCAGCCAATCAGGTCCGCCAAATCCGTGAGTTCCGTGTTTCGTCCGGAAACGGTCAGCGGCAGGGCGATGTTTTCGACCAGGGAAAGATGGTCCAGAAACTGGACATCCTGGTGCACGACCCCGATCTTGCGCCTTGTTTCGGCAATTTCGTCCCGAGACATCTGCCGAACGTCCTGATCGAACAGCGTTGCCCGGCCTTGCGTCGGCACAAGCGCGCCGTAGCACAGTTTGATCAGGGTGGTCTTGCCGGCGCCCGACGGGCCGGTCAGAAAGTGGAAGGACCCCGGCGCAAGCTTGAGCGACACATTCGACAGAAGTGGTCCGTTATCGCTGTAGCCATAAGAGACTTCTTCGAACTCGATCACGCCGTTGCCCCGCTTTTCGTTGGCGACAGTTTTGCCCCAGCCGGGAGTTTGTTGCAATCTCGGGATTGCAAAGGTTTGATTTTCCGCGTTTTGGTTCCCATAGTGGGCTCGACCCCGGGGGAGCCGAGAGGCGGGTGAGACAGACGAAGGGCGAGGTAAAAGGTTCAATGCGGCTGGTTTGCCCCAATTGCGGCGCGCAGTATGAAGTGGACGATCGTGTGGTCCCCGATGGGGGCCGCGACGTTCAGTGCTCGAACTGTGGCCATGCCTGGTTCCAGCGCCCGGCTGGGTGGGAAGAAGACACCCAGGACAATGATCCCGATCTCGCCAGCCGACACGAAGAGATTGCGCCGGACGATCCAGTGCCGGAACCTGCGCCCGATCCGGAAGTAGAAGACGACTTTGAACCTCCCGCAGCGGCGACGCCGCGCCGGCCTTTGGACGAAGGCGTCCGTGGTATCCTGACCGCTGAAGCCGAGCGCGAGCTTCAGGCCCGGGCGGCGGAAGGTACCATCGAGACGCAGCCGGATCTTGGGATCGACGAAGCGGACCCGGAAGAGGAACGCCGCCGGGTCGCAAGGGAGCGCATGGCCCACATGCGTGGAATCGAAGAAGGCGAAACGCTTGAACCGGAAGTGCCGCCAGCCCCGCCAGAGCCGGAGCCCGAACCGCCGGCGCGGCGGGATCTGTTTCCGGATATCGAAGAGATCAATTCAACTCTGGACAGCCCGCCGGAAACGACGCCCGAACCTGTCGAAAGGGAAGAGCACGAGACGATCAGACCGCGCCGCGGCGGCTTTCGCCGCGGATTCTCGGTGATCATCCTGCTTTTCGCGCTGACCTTCGCGGTGTACTACTTCGCCCCGCAGATCGTCGAGGCGATCCCGGGTGTTCGGCCCTACATGCTTCAATACGTAGATTTCGTGAACGGACTCCTGGCGCAGATCGAAGGGCTGATGCAACTTGCGATCGAGAAAATGGAAGCGGCGGCGTCCGGCGACGGAAGTTGACGAGCCGCGCGTGAAATCATCGCGATGATTTCGAACCGGACTTATCGCGATAAGTCCGGGCATCGGGCGCAAAGAGGCACGATCAGAACAGATCGAGCAGCCGTTCAAGGTAATCGCGTTCGACCTGCGGACGTTCGGTTTCGCCTGACCGGCGGCGTAGCTCTTCCATCAGTTCCTCGGCGCGACGGTAGACGTCCTTGTTGTCTGCCAACGGGCTGTCGGAACCAAGCGCACCGCGTTCGCCGGCTTCGCGCCCCAGTGGATCGCGCCGATCGCGCCCATCCGGACCGCCGCGCTGTTCGCCTTGACCGCCTGCCTGATCCTGTTGGTTCTGGCCGTTCTGCGCCTCACGCCGCATCGCGTCCTCGAGGTTGCGCATCCCTTCGCGCATCTCTTCCATCGCGTCTGCCTGACGGTCGAGCGCAGTGCCCGTGTCGCCCTGGTCCAAGGCCTCGGCGGCCTCGTCCATCGCGCGCCCGGCCCGATCCAGTGCTTCGCGGGCCGCGCGGCCTTCTTCGGTGCCCGCACCGGGGAGGTTGTTGCGTTGGCGCTGCAATTCGTTCTCCAGCATCTGCTGGCGTTCGGCGAGGCTCATGCCCTGCTGCTGGCCGTTCTGGCCCTGCCCATTTCCGGGTTGCTGACCTTGTTGGTCACCTTGGCCCTGCTGGTCGCCTTGCTGCCCTTGCTGTTGGCCCTGACCCTGCTGTTGACCTTGTTCGCTCTGGCCCTGTTGTTGGCCTTGCTGCTGACCCTGTTGGCCTTGCTGCCCCTGTTGCTCGCGGAATGTCTCATCGGAGAGGTCGCGCTGGTCGCGCAGGGTGTCCTGAAGATCGCGCATCGCCTGTTGGCCCGGGCTTTGCTGCCCCTGACCTTGGCCTTGGGTGACTTGCATGTTCTCCATCATCTGCTGGAGCATTTGCAGCATCTGCTGGGCCTCTTCCATGCGGCCCTCGCGCATCAATTCCTCGATGCGGTCCATCATCTCCTGCAAGTCCTGCTGAGACATTTCGATCGTCTCGCCGTTCTGGGCCTGTTGCTGTTCGCCGTTCTGCTCCGCCTGTTCGGCAAGCTGCTGCATGTAGTCGCGCATCGCTTCGCGCAGGTCTTGCATCAGTTCAGACAGTTCTTCGGGCGTCGCACCTTGCTCAATGGCTTCCTGCACCCGCTCTTGCGCCCGGCGCAGGCGTTCAAGCGCGTCCGACAGTGCGCCCTCTTCCAACTCGATGGCAAGATCCCAGAGCGATTGGGCGACTTCATCGCGCACCGAGGGGTTCAGATCGTCGGCTTCCAAGGCGGACAGTGAGGCACGCAATTGCAGCGCCTGTTCTTCTTTTGGGAAGAAGTTCTGAGGCCGGTGCGACACCGCGCGCAGGATCCGGGCGGAGCGGTCGGCGTTGTCGATGGACCAGAGGATGTCGCGGCGCATCTCGATCACCGCCTGTGCGATGGGGTTGAGGAAGCGGCGACCGGGCAGGGTGATCTCCACAGGAGCGCTGTCCCCGGTTTGACCGGCCGCGTCGACGGCGGTCAGGGTCACCCGCACCGGCATTTCGGCCCAGGGGTGCTCGGCAAAGTTCTCGATCAGGAGTTCCTGCACCTCTTCGCGCGACCCGCGAAACGGCATGGGCAGGTCCACGACGATGGCCTCGCGCGGCTCGGGATCGGCAGCAAGACCGAAGCTGCGGTCCACGGCGGGGAGGTCCAGTTCAAAGCGCGCCTGCCCGGTGGCGACGCCGTAATCGTCGGTGGCCGTGAAACCTTGGCGCATTTCGCCGGCAAGCGAGCGGGACAGATCCCCGGTCACTTCGATGGCTGGAGGAAGGTCATCGGCCGCCGCGATGGTCCACGCCTGGTCGTTGATTTCGAGGGTTCCATCAGCGTCGATGGTGAACAAGCGCGTCGGGAGCGGTTCGGTCGGCGGTTCATCGCTCCATGTCTCGGTGATGTCGATCTCTTCGACCTTGCCATAGAGCCGGAGCGTCACGCGTGAGCCTTCGGGCACGGACAAGGCGCCCGGCTCTTGGTCATTGAGGTAAAGCGTCGGCTTGCCGGTGTAGGCGGGCGGTTCGATCCAGCCCTCCCAGGACGACTGCGCCACTTGTGGACCGGAGCCCGGGATCATCTGGCCTACGCCCGGACCGGCGACGCGCAGTCCGAAGAGCACGGCGACGGCCAGCGCGGTTGCGGCGATCAGGCGTAGCGCAAACGGGTCGCGTGGGGCAAGATCAGGGCGCGGCGTCTGGGCGCGGGCGGCATCGAGCTTCGCCGCCATCCGCGCGAGGTGGGCCTCCCACACGGTGCGGGAGGCGGGGTCGTTCGCGCCCGTCGCCTGGGCATCGGACAGGGCTGCAATCGGCGTGCCGGGGAGCGTCGCGTCGAGGCGGGCGAGCGCCTCCAGCCGGGTCGGGCGACGGAACCGCACAACACCGACGACGGCGGACGAGAGGATCGCCATGGTCGCGAGGGCAAAAGCAATCTGGCTCGCCCAAAGCGGCGTGAGCACGGCGAGACCGGACAACATCCATGCGCCGAAGAGCGCGAGCGCGGTCAGGAGCGGCCAAAAAGCCCGCAGCCCTCGCTCGACCCAAAGACCCGCCAGCGTGAGACGAAGGGGGCGTTTGACCCGTGCGCGGGCCTCGTCCGGGAAGTGTTCGTACCGCTCCATTGGGGCCTTTCGGACTGCTCAGGCCCCGACATTGCGAGTCAGAGCCACTCTGGAACGATATCGCGGGCGATCATCTCTTCATAGGTCGGACGCGCCCGGATAACCGCGAAGTGATCCCCGTCGACCAATACTTCCGGGATCAGTGGGCGCGAATTGTATTCCGACGCCATGACCGCGCCATAGGCGCCCGCCGACCGGAAAGCGACGAGATCGTTTGGCCCGAGAGGCGGCAGATTACGCGCTTTTGCGAAGGTGTCGCCGCTTTCGCAAACCGGGCCGACGATGTCGTGAGGGCGCTGTTCGACGCCCGGTTCTGGTTCGAAAACGGGGACGATATCGTGATGCGCGTCATACATCGACGGGCGCACAAGATCGTTCATTGCCGCATCGAGGATCAGGAAGTCGCGGCCCTCCCCTTCCTTCAGGTAGATGACGGAGGACACCATGATGCCGGAGTTGCCAGCAATGAGGCGGCCCGGTTCGATCTCGATCTCGCAGCCCAGATCACCCACCGTTTCGCGGATCACCTGTCCGTATTCCATCGGAAGCGGCGGCGCTTCGTTGCCGCGCTCGTAAGGAATGCCCAAGCCGCCGCCCAAGTCGAGGCGCGTAATTGTGTGGCCGTCTTCGCGCAGCGCCTGCGTGAGTTCCGCAACCTTTTGGTAGGCGAGGCGGAACGGCTCCAGGTCGGTCAGTTGTGAGCCGATGTGCACGTCGATTCCGATGACCTCCAGCCCGGGAAGGTCGGCGATTTCAGCATAGACTTCGCGCGCGCGGGTGATCGGGATGCCAAACTTGTTTTCGGACTTGCCCGTCGCGATCTTTTCGTGCGTTTTCGCGTCCACGTTGGGATTGACCCGCACCGTAACAGGAGCGGTGACGCCCAAACTGGTCGCAACCTCCGACAGCGCGCGCATTTCCGGTTCGCTTTCCAGGTTGAACTGGCGAATGCCTCCTTCAAGCGCCAAACGCATTTCATCCCGCGTCTTGCCGACGCCCGAGAACACGATCCGCTCGCCGGGGATGCCTGCCGCTTTGGCGCGCAGGTATTCGCCGCCCGACACCACGTCGACACCAGCGCCCAGATCGCCCATGAGTTTCAGCACGGCGACATTGGAGTTGGCCTTCATCGCGTAGCAGATCAGGTGCTCCATCCCGGCGAGAGCTTCGTCGAACACCTGAAAGTGGCGGCGCAGCGTCGCGGCGGAATATACGTAAAACGGCGTACCGACGGTGCGGGCGATGTCCGGGATGGATACGTCCTCGGCGTGCAGGACGCCATCGCGATAGAGAAAATGGTCCATGTGCGGGCCTCTTGTAGGGTCGCGAAGGCCCTACACCGCAGCGCCGGCGCGATCAATGTGGTTTGCGTGCGTTTTGTAAGGTGCGGACTCGCCTTCACAGCGTCGCGACTGGTCGATTGCCGCACCCGAAACGGCACGGCGTTCGTTTCCGTGCCTTATCCAATCCGTCGAATGACCCTCGTTTCGTCCGATATGGTTCACAGTCTTGCCCCATTTGCGGGCGATACAATTTCTCGTAGGGGCGATGACTGTAGAAAGAATTTGGTATGGACCGACTGACCGAGATGGAGGCCTTCGCCACGGTAGTGGATCAAGGCGGCTTCACGGACGCGGCTAAGAAGATGGGCATTTCGAAGTCTGCCGTGTCGAAACATGTATCCAGCTTGGAAGCGCGACTTGGCGCCCGGCTGCTCAATCGCACCACGCGCCGTGTATCGCCGACCGAAATCGGCCTGGCCTATTACGACCGCGCCCGTCGTGTTCTGAACGATGCAGGGGAGGCCGACGCGCTGGTCACCTCCATGCAAAGCGCGCCCTCGGGGCTTTTGCGGATTTCCGTGAACACGGACTTCGGTGTGAATCACCTGTCGCCGGTTTTGGGCAAATTCCTCCAGGATTTCCCCGACGTGAACGTGAACATGGTGCTGAACAATCGCTACGTCGAACTGATCTCCGAAGGTTTCGATATGGCCATTCGGGTGGGCGAGATGGAAGACAGCTCGCTGCGCGCCCGCAAGATCGCGGACACGACGCGCCGCATGGTCGGTAGCCCGTCCTATTTCCAGAAATACGGTCGCCCGATGCGGATCGACGACCTGAACGAACACAAGCTCCTGCACTACAGTTCGCAATCGTCGGGCAACGTGTGGAAAGTGCCGGCTCCCTCGGGCGAAGTGCGCCAGGTGCGCACCGCCGGGTGGCTTTCCGTCAACGATGGCCAATCGCTTCTGAATGCCGCCATTGCGGGGCTAGGTATCGCTTACCTTCCCAGCTTCCTCTACGCCGACGCGATGGAGAAGGGGCTGATCGAAGACGCGATCCCGGAGCTTCCGATGGATGTTCAAGGCATCTACGCGGTCTATCCGCCGGGCCGGTTCACCCAACCCAAAGTGCGCGCGTTCATCGACTTCCTCGTGGCCGCGTTCAACGAAAAGGGTCCCGACAACTGGTGACCTTTCTCGGTCTGACCAATTCCCCAGCCTGACATCTAGAGGGCAACTGGAGCACCATGCGGATGGCAGTCCGCATAGGTGCTCCTTTTTCATGTGAGGCGCGTGGCGAAACAGGACGTGCGCATTGGGCCACGGACCTTGTGGATGTGGCGATCAGTCGAACCGGGCGGCGCCTGGGCGATGAAACGTGGCGTCGCGGCGCCCCCAGGAAATGCGCGCCCAGATCCGCTCGTGTATCATGTAAAACAGGAGACCGGTTGTCGTCGTCACGATTGCGAGCGTCCCACCGGCGCTAAAAGACCCCGTTACGAGCATTCCGATCACGGTCATGGTGATCAGACCGATCGCTTGCCAAGTGATTGCTTTGACGAGAGTCCTGCGGGCGGTTTCCATGAGTGTGCCTCCTTCTTTTTGATTGCGTTGCTGACTGCTTACTATCCATTCGATGCGATGAGCGGTATTCTGTGAATGCGCATCGAAAAGGAGCGTTTGTTGTGGATAATGACAATTCGGTTAGAAAAGTGGACAAGCGTGACCGCGCGACGCTGTTTCGCGCTCGTCTTGCCGCCGCGATGTCGACCTCTGGCTTGAATCAAAGCGCCCTTGCGCGGGCAGCGGATGTGAACAGGTCAACGATCGCGCAGCTTCTCGACCCAGAGACCACGCGGCTTCCGAACGCGCAGCTTTGTGCCGATGCCGCAGCGGTCCTGGGGGTTTCAACGGATTGGCTCCTGGGTCTGACAGAACGCCCCGAGCGCCCCGGAGATGCCATCGCCGCGGCTTTGCAGGTCACGGAAGCGCCGCGCACCCCGGCGGATGACCAGCTCTTGGCGTGGTATCGCGAAGCCGCCGGATACAAGATCCGCCATGTGCCCGCCTCGCTTCCCGATGTGCTCAAGACAAAAGACTTCCTCGCGTGGGAATACGCAGGCTTTATTGGCAAAACCGAAGACCAGGCCATTTCAGCGGCGGAAACGCTCGAAACTCTTCTGCAAAGCCGATTGTCAGATCACGAAATCGCGATGCCGACCCACCGGCTTCGTTCCCTTGCAGAAGGGAGCGGGTATTTCGCGGGGCTTCCGTATTCGGTTCGCCGCGCCCAGCTCGAACGGTTTTCGGCTGTCACGAAGGCGTTCTTTCCGACACTCCGGGTTTTCCTCTTTGACAGTCGACGGCAGTATTCAGCGCCTATGGCGCTCTTCGGGCCGCTGGTCGGCACGCTCTATGTGGGTCGTTTCTACTTGGCGTTCCGGGAATCGACCCGGTTGCGCACGCTGACCGACCATTTCGATTGGCTGGTACGCGAAGCCGAAGTGGATGCGCGTGACGTTTGGCAGCATGTGGATGGTCTTATCGCAGAGATGGATTGACCGCCGACCCCGTCCGTTATGAGATGGGTGGAAACGTGCCAGTTGGGAGCGAGACATGAAACTTGATGGCAAACTGGTCGTGGTAACCGGTGGTGGCAGCGGCATCGGCCGGGAACTGGTGCTCGCCCTGTTGCGGCGCGGCGCCCGCGTGGCCGCGATTGATCTGAATATGGACAGCCTGAGCGAGACAGCCGAGATTGCGGCGGCCGGTCAAGATCTTGGCCTGTTCGAAGGTAATATTGCGGATCGGGACGGCGTGTTCGCCTTGCCTGCCAAGATCGAGGCACAGATGGGGCCGGTCGATGGGGTCATCAACAACGCGGGCGTCATTCAGCCCTTCGTCGATTTCGCCGATCTTGAGATGGAGGTGATAGACCGGATGGTGAATATCAACCTCGTCGGACCGATCAACATGATGAAAGCCTTTCTGCCGGGCCTGCAGTCACGTTCTGAAGCACATCTGGTGAACGTGGCCTCAATGGGTGGTTTCATCCCCTTCCCGGGGCAGTCGATGTATTCTGCGTCCAAGGCCGCGGTAAAGCTGTTGACCGAAGCAATCTACCAGGAATCGCAGGGATCGAACTTGCGGGTTTCTTGCGTGATGCCAGGCGCGGTAAACACGAACATTTCCAAGAACTCCGGTGTCGAGATGTCGGCGGGAGGAGACCCGGAAGCCGCCGCAGCGCGCACGCTTCCCGCGCCGGACGCGGCGAAAATCATTCTCGATGGAATGGAAGCGGACAAGCTCCATATCCTCGTCGGCAGCGACGCCAAGATGCTCTTCCGCCTCGTGCGGCTCGCACCGGCCTGGGCAATCCGGTTCATCCAGAAACAGATGTCGAAGATGGGCCGCTGACGCCTACTCGGTCGAAATCAGGATCGCTTCGACACGCCGGTTTCGCGTGCGGCCCTCTTCGGTCTGGTTCGAGGCGATGGGCGCGAGGTAGCCGACTCCACGCGCTTCCAGCCGATCGGATGCGATTCCGTAGGACTCGGTCAGGCGGTTCATCACGCTGGTCGCACGTTGTTCGGAGATGCCGATATTGGCGCTTAGGGAGCCTTGGGCATCCGTGTGCCCGACGAGAGCAACCCGCGCGTTGCCGCGAGAGGTCAGATACTCGGCGAGGTCGGCGAGGCTTTGGTAACTGCCTTCCCCCAATGCCGCCGACCCCACTTCGAAGCGTAGGTCCGTGAGAACATATCGCCCGAGGGTTTCCATCGCTGGCCCCAGTGCGCCGGTGGCCGCCGCCGGTGCGGACGTGGCTGGCGGCGTTTCATCTGCGGTGTTTGTCGTTTCGGTGCCGGGCGCCACGGATCGAGCCGGGGCATCGCTCTGGCTGACGGTAATGATCTGAATGAAGACCGCGCTTACCGAGCGGCTGACGAGAAGCGACAGGAATTCACCGCTGTTGCCGGGTATATGCGCAGACAGGAATTGATAGTCCCCCAGATCGACATGCATCTCGGGTTCGCCGATCACCTTGGTATCGAAGCGAAAATCGTAGCCGCCGCAGGTATCTTCGTCACATTCCAAGAGGATTTCGTATCCGTCATTCGCCAGTTGTTCCCGCAGGTTCAGGATGACCTGAAAACTGGACAGACCGCTTCCGCCGATCCGCCACGCTTGCGTTGCGACACGGCCCTCGGCGGGGATCGTCGGGAGGGTGTCGCCGTTGTGCGCACCCACCGGCATCTCGTAGCGACCCGGATTTTCGGTCTCCTCGAAGGTGATCGACGCACCGGCGGGAAGCGTAATCTCGGCTTGGGCCATGCCTCCCCACAGACCGACCGCGAGCCAGACAAGTCCGGCGAAGAGGCGCGCGGGGTGGGTCACGTTAGCGGGCCTGTGCGTGGTAGTCGTCGTTGGGCTTCATGTCGGTCGCGGCGGCGACACGGTTGGTCATGTTGAAGAACCCGGCGACCGAGGCGATGTCGAATATGTCCCGGTCGGAAAAACCGACGTCGCGCAGCGCTTGGCGATCGGGTTCTTCGATTTTGGCGGGCGTTTCCGTGAGTTTCTCCACGAAGCTCAGCATGGTGTGCTGACGGTCGTCCAGATGCGCAGCGCGGAAATTCATCACCATCGCTTCGCCCAGCATCGGGTCACCGGACAATTCGCGCACGGCCGCGCCATGCGCCACGAGGCAATAAAAGCACTTGTTCACGGAAGAGACGACGACCGCGATCATCTCGCGCTCCAATTTGCATAGCCCGCTGTCCGCCAGCATCAGGTCGTTGTAGATCGCCGTGAACGCGTTGAGTTTGTCTATATCGAATGCATGGGCCTTGAGCACGTTCGGCACCATGCCGAGCTTGTCCTGACAAATGTCAAAATACTTCTGCGTCGCTTCGGGAAGCGGGTCCACAGGGGGCAGGTCCAGCGCCATGATCTTGTCCGACATATCAACTCTCCTCAGGTTTGATCCGGTAGTGATACTGCCCCACACGGGTCATGCCAAGCGAGGCATAGAGCGGGTTTGCGGCCGTATTCCCTTGCGTCACGGCCAATCCGACAATCGGCGCGCCGTGGCTGTAGGCCCAGATCGCGGCCTGTTTCAAGAGCTGCCGCGCCACACCCTTGCGCCGTTGTTCGGGCAGGACGTGAAGGGCGTGAACCATCGCGATCCGGTCGTGGATCGAAACGAAAGCGGCACCGCCCGGATAGTCGCCTCTACGTGCAATGATGCCCGCTTTGGGATGCGGCGCGCGGTCCATGATGGCCTGGCGGGCCGGACCGATCCCGTCGTGTTCCCATATCTCGCGGATTTTGAACAGGGGCGGCCACATGGCGTACCCGCCGCCCATCGGAATGGTGCCATCGCCGCGCAGGCTCGCCGTGTTGATGGCGTAGAGAAGGGTTGGGTCGAGCACCTCGTAGCCATGGTGGGCGAGCATGTCGTCCAACGACTTTTCGCCATCGCGCACCATGAATTGAGGGCGCTGACCGAGTGCGCGCATAGCGCGTTCCGCGGTCGCCAGGTCGGCTTCGGTCACAGGCCAGTCCTCGGTGGCCGAAGACACGCGGCTGCCTCCGCCGTGGCCCTCGCGGATCGTCCATGCGCCGTGCCGTTCGATCTTGGCAGCGGGCCATGTCGCCAGCAGCGCGTCGGTCAGGCTTTTAGAGTCGGGAAGCCTGTCCATCAGTCCGGGAACTCTTGGCAGAGCGCAACCATCGCCGCGTCAACTTGTGCGCCATCGTGGCCACGGATCACGACGTTGGTGCCGAAGACGCCTTTGTCGTTGAACGGGTAGGAGCCTATGGAGAGGTCGGGGTACTTGTCCGCAAGGATGCGCAGGGGGCCCGCCACCTCGCCCTCGGGTCTCTCGACACGGTGGGATTGCGACAGGAGCGGCGTGCCGCCTTCGATCTTGGAGAGCACGGTCGCGACCATCGCTTCGAACACAGCAGGCACACCCGCCATGACATGCACGTTTTGAATGGTGAAACCGGGTGCGATGGAGACCGGATTTTCGATCAGCTCGGCGCTGTCTGGGATCCGGGCCATGCGCATCCGGCCTTCCGTCGCCTCGACACCCCGGCTGTTGAAATAACCCATCAGCAGATCGCGGGCGTCATCGCGGATGTCGATATGGTCGCCAAAAGCCTCGGCCACGCAGTCAGCCGTGATGTCATCATGCGTTGGTCCGATCCCGCCAGAGGTGAAGAGGTGATCGACGCGGCCCGACAAGTCTTTGACCGCCGAAACGATGGCGTCTTTGTCGTCGGAAATGACGCGCGCTTCGCGCAGATCGATACCGTGCCGCGTGAGTTCCTTGGCCAGGAAATTCAGATTGGAGTCGCGCGTGCGGCCGGAGAGGATTTCATCCCCGATAACGATCATGGCGGCGGTTGGGTTGGACATGGCAGCCTCTTGTTGTTTGCGGCGACACTAGAGGCTTTTCCGCCTGGCCAAAAGAGCCACTGGGGGGCAGGCGCTGGACAACCGTCCAAGCGCACGCGACAGTCCGCCCATGGACTTCCCGACGCCCCTTATTCCCGCCAGACTGACCAGACGTTACAAACGGTTCTTGGCCGATTGCGTGTTGGACGACGGCACCGAGATCACCGCGCATTGCGCCAATCCCGGTTCGATGATGGGGCTGGCGGTGCCGGAGTCACGGATCTGGTTGGAGCCAAACGACGACCCGAAGAAGAAGCTGAAATACGGCTGGCGGCTGGTCGAGCATGATGATGGGCATTTCACGGGCGTGGACACGGCGCTTCCCAATCGGATGCTCAAGGCGGCGTTGATGGCGCGTGAGGTCACGCCGCTTGCGGACTATTCGGTCGTGACACCGGAACAGAAGTACGGCGAGAAGAGCCGTATTGATTTCCTGCTTAGCGAACCCGGTCTTCCGGACGCCTACGTGGAGGTGAAGTCGGTGACGCTCAGCCGTGACGCGGGACTGGCGGAGTTTCCAGACAGCGTGACTTTGCGCGGTGCCAGACATATGTCGGAGCTCGCTGCGATGGCAAAGGCGGGTCACCGCGCCGTGATTTTGTACCTCGTTCAGCGGACTGATGCAGACCGTGTCGCCATCGCGGCGGACATCGATCCGACCTATGCGCGCGCCGTGTCCGATGCTGTGACAGCCGGCGTGGAGGCCATGGCGTTTGGCACGATGATTGACCCGAGCGGCGTTTCCCTTGGGTCCGCGCTGCCCATTGATCTGCACTAGTCCATCTTGCGCTGGTTGGGGATGGTGTAGCCCGAAATCGGCGGGACGGTCGTGGTGCGAGGACGGCAAGGGCACGCTGACAGGTTCCAAGCGACATCAATAGTCAATTCTTGAAGCATGGACGGTTAAAAGTGGATCAGACAAGTCCCGCTTGCGTTGTCCTCTGCATCAATTCGGCCTATTTAGTTCGCGAGACAGATAGGAGCGCCCACCGTGGATAAAAAAACCCGCGTGACCCGAGAAGGTATCCGCCTTTATGCCCCCGAGGATTTCGCGGGTATGCACAAAGCCGGGAAACTCGCCGCCGAGATCCTCGACGCGATGATTCCGCTTGTCGTGCCGGGTGTGACCACGGGCGAGCTTGATGCGGCCATCGAGAAAATGGTCGTGGACGCGGGCGCGACCTCGGCCACGATCGGTTACAAGGGGTATGAACACGCCTCCTGCATCTCGATCAACCACGTGGTTTGTCACGGTATTCCGTCCGAGAAGAAGCTCAAGGATGGCGACATCCTGAACATCGATGTCACGGTGATCGTTGACGGGTGGTATGGCGACACGAGCCGGATGTATGTCGCGGGCAAGCTTCCGCGCAAAGCCGAGCGTCTGATCGAGGTGACGCACGAGGCGCTGATGCGCGGGATCGAGGCGGCCAAGCCGGGGAATACCTTTGGTGACATCGGCTTCGCAATCCAGTCCTTCGTGGAGCAAAACCGTATGTCTGTCGTGCGGGACTTCTGTGGTCACGGGCTGGGACAGGTCTTTCACGCGCCGCCCAACGTGCTGCACTACGGACGGCCGGGCACCGGGCCCGTGTTGCAGGAGGGCATGTTTTTCACCATCGAGCCGATGGTGAATATCGGACGGCCGGAAACCAAGGTGCTGGCCGATGACTGGACCGCCGTGACGCGGGATAAATCGCTCTCGGCGCAGTTCGAGCATTCCATCGGAATCACCGAAACGGGGAGCGAGGTTTTCACGCTAAGCCCCGCTGACAGGTTTCACCCGACCTACGGCTGAGCGCGGTTTTCGGGGGCCGGGTCGAAGCTGACCGCTGCCCGGTATAGATGCCATGTCGCGTGACCCAACACCGGAAGCACGACGATCAACCCGATAAAGGCTGTCGCGATCCCGATCGCAAGAAGCACCGCGACGATTGCGCCCCAGGCAAGGATCGGCAGGGTATTGGCCCGCGCGACCCGCACCGATGTGGACACCGCAAGCGGCAGGCCGACGGGGCGGTCGACCAACATTGGCGCCGCGACCACGGTGGTGACCAAAGCGATCAGCGCGAAGACGAAGCCTACGAGGGTGCCGAGGACGAGCATTGTTATGCCGCCTGTCGTCGTGGTGACGTCAACGATGAATGCGCCGAGGGTCGCGGGAACAGCGCCGCCCATGGCAACCTGGTGGATAAGGTCGGCTGCAAAGAGCCATGCGGTGAACAGCATGAGCAGGTAAGCGGCCATGGCCAGAAGCGGGCCTATGATCTCGGGTCGGACAGCGCCGAAAGCCTGTCCCCAGCTTGGGGTCGTGCCACGTTCGCGCCGTTTGGACATTTCATAAAGCCCGACACAGACAATCGGGCCGAGAATGGCAAAGCCTGCGCTGACCGGAAGCAGCAAAGGCGCAAGCGACGTTTGAAAGGCGAGGCCGGCAATCAGCAGCCCGATCAGCGGATAGGCTACGACCATGAACATGACGTCGGTGCGCATTGCGGTGAAATCCTGGAACCCGAGTTTCAGTGCACGTCCAAGGTCCGGCATCGTCAGTGGATTGATTGTTGGCTGTGCAAGGTCGTGGCTGCCGATCGTTTCAATCCCGGCCTCGACGCTTTGCGCGCTGCGACCGAGGGCCGAGGCTGCGGCAGATATGGGGTTTCCGATAGTCTTTGACATGATCTCCTCCCGGGTCTTTTTGGCGAAAGACCGACGCGAGGCAAGGGACATGGACCTTGCCACGCGGGCTTCGGCCAGTGGGAGCAGTCTAGCACGCGGCCCGCAGTTTGCCTGTCACGATTGCGAGACGGTTGGCAGGGGGTTCGCGCGCGCGGCTGGCCGCGGTGGGTGGTAGCTCAGAGGCCGAGGTGAGAGGCGAGGGCGTCCATGTTTTCGACGACAGGAAGGGCCAAAGCGTCCAGAGGCTCGCGCGCGCCGCTGGCAAAGCCGATGGTTTGCATACCTGCGGCGATCCCGGCGCGACAACCCGTTGGGCTGTCATCCACGACGACGCAGTTATTCGGTGCGACGCCAAGCGCGGCGGCGGCTGCGAGGTAGAGATCGGGCGCGGGTTTCGGTGCGCCAAGGGCCTGTCCGGAGAATAGGAGATCCTTCAGACGCGACCAGACATCCGGGTGCTGTCCAAGCGTAATCTCCATTTTGCGAACCGTCCCATTGGACCCAACCGCATAGGGAATGCCTGCCGCATCCAACCGGTCAAGCATCCGCTCTACGCCCGGCATCAGGTCCGTGCCCGCTGCGAGCCGAGCGTATAGCCGCCCGTAAAAGTCATCGACCCAGGTCGGGCCGAACCCGATCCCCATGCTGCGGGCCTTGCCGGCAACGCCCGCGATGGTGCCGCCGATGAAGGTCGCTTCAGCCTCCGCCATAGACATTGGCCGGCCGTGGGCGGCGAGCTCATCGACCAAGAGCTCGAATGCCGCCGGTTCGCTGTCGACGAGCACGCCGTCGCAATCGAAAAGCACTGCGCCGACACTCATGCCTGCCAGTCCTCGATCTGGGCGCGCAGGTTTTTGCACGGTATTCGCTCCGCCAGGTTCGTATCCATCAGGAGGATGCGATCGAGGGACGAGAAATAGAAGAGCAACCCGTCCTCCCGTTCCACAACGTCGGTCACGCAGAATACTCGCACAGGGTAATAGTGGTGTCACCGTAGCGCCTTGCTTCCAGTGCCGTGACGCTGTCGGGCAAGGCGATCGTTGCGTTTTCCTCCCAAACGATGAGCGCTTTGTCCGCGATCCAGTTGCCGACAATGGCGGAGGTCAGGGCCTTCTCGCCAAGCGCCTTGCCGTAGGGCGGATCGAGAAACACAAGCGTCGCGGGCTCCCCTGTGTTGTCTGGCAGCCGCGTCGCATTGCGAGAGACAAGCTTGGTTTCCGATTGCGCTTTGCACTTGGCGATGTTCTCGCGGATGAGTTTCTGAGCGACGCGCCCGTCGTCGACGAAGGTCACGTGAGCCGCGCCACGCGACAAGGCTTCCAGCCCAAGCGCTCCGGTGCCTGCGAAGAGGTCGAGCACGACCGCGTCGGTCACCGGGTCACCGAACCGCCCCCCCATAAGCATGGAAAACAGGCTTTCGCGCACACGGTCAGTCGTTGGCCTGAGATGGGCGCCCGCGTCACCCTTGCCGACGGATGCAAGCGCAAGGCCGCGGTATGCGCCCGCGATAATCCTCACGCTTTCAAGAGCGCCTTGAGATCTGTTTCCGGGTCAGCGATGGCGGCCTTGTCGGGTGACTTTCCCCCTTCGATCAAACGCTTACCGACCATGTAGCCACGTGGGTCGTTTATCGCGTCGACCGCGAGCAAGGTGTCGCCCTTGTAGTACCAAAAGGATACGGCGTCGTCGTGGCGGCGGGTGACGATTTCGTCGTAGCCCGTGTTCAGCCCGGCGATTTGCAGCTTGGCGTCGTATTGATCGGACCAGAACCACGGCTTGGCATCGTAAGGCTTTTGCTCACCCATCATGTTCTGTGCGACGATTTCGGCCTGGTCGATGGCATTGCCAACGCTTTCCAAACGGATGCGGCCATCTTTGTAGGGGAAGGAGGCGCAATCGCCAGCGGCGTAGATATCCGGGTCCGAGGTTTCGCCAAATTCGTTCGTCTTGATCCCGTTGTCGATGTCGAGGCCCGCTGCCTCCGCAAGTCCGGCGTCCGGGCGGATGCCCACGCCCACGATGACAACATCGACGTCGAACTTTGAGCCGTCCGTCAGCTCGGCCCCCGAAACGTGGTCGTCTCCCGTGAGGGCTTTGAGTCCCACGCCTTCGCGAAGATCGACGCCATGCGCGGTGTGGAGTGCGCGAAAGGCGTCGGAGGTTTCCGGCGAGGCCACGCGTTGAAGGATGCGTTCGGACATCTCGACCAGCGTGACGGTCATGCCCTTTTTCCTGGCGACCGCGGCGGCCTCCAGCCCGATGTATCCGCCGCCGATAACGAGCGCATGGCGTCCTTCGGCGAATTCATGCGCCATGCTGTCCACGTCGGCGAGGGTGCGCACGGTATGGACGCCGTCCAGATCCCCACCGATCGCGGCCGGCAAACGGTTCGGGACCGCCCCGGTGGTCAACGCGAGTTTGTCATAGGGAATTTCGCCGCCACCTTCGAGGCGCACGACCTTCGCGTCCCGGTCGATCCCGGCCACGCGGGTGCCGAGCTTCAGAGTAATGCCGTTCTCCGAATAGAAGGACTCGGGACGAAGGTAGAGCCGGTCCAGCGTCATGTCGCCAAGCAAGTAGGCTTTCGAAAGCGGCGGACGCTGGTAAGGCGGAACCGGTTCTTCGCCGATCAGTGTGATCGGGCCTTCGAACTTCATGTGGCGAAGCTTGGCGACCAGAGAAGAACCCGCTTGGCCCGCTCCAATGACGACGATACCCGACATGAAAAACTCTCCCCTGTTTGGTCCGAACCCTATAGTCAGACGTAGAAGAAAGGCAACGCGAACAAGGAGGTAATGATGGGAATTTCGGTTGGTGAAACGCTGCCCGACGTAACGCTTTTGAAAATGGGGTCCGAAGGTCCGGAACCGGTGGCTCTCTCAGAGATCACAAAGGGCAAGAAGGTGGTGATCTTCGGTCTGCCGGGCGCGTACACCGGCACTTGCACAACGGCACATGTCCCGAGCTTCATTCGGACCAAGGGTCAGCTTGCGGAAAAGGGTGTGGATCATGTGATCTGCGTGTCCGTGAACGATCCGTTCGTCATGGGCGCTTGGGGTGACAGCACGGGGGCAGCGGCCGCCGGGATCGAGATGCTGGGTGATGCGAATTGTGCCTTTACCGAAGCGGTCGGAATGCGTTTCGACGCGCCGCCCGCGGGCCTGATCGCACGGTCCAAACGTTATGCGTTGATGGCGGAAGACGGTGTCGTGAAGGTTGTCCACGCCGAGGAAAACCCTGGGGTGTGCGAAACCTCCGGCGGCGAAGCGATGGTTGCCGCGATCTGACCCCGACACCCCGTTCGACGGTGGTCCTCCGTGTCGCGAATGCGTGTGGCCCGAAGAGCGCCGTTCCCCTGTTTCTCTGGTTTGAAAATACCTTGGGAGAGTGCAAGAGGGCGAAGACCTTTCGCCGCGCGAGGCCCCGGCGTCAGCGGGGCCTCGCAAATCCTGTCTGCGGCGAAGCCGCAGTCCACTGGATCAGATCGCCTCGACGGCTTTCGCGAGCATGTCGCGCACCTGGCCGGCCACCTTCGTCAACTCGTCGTTCTCGATGGCGGACATGGAGGCGACGGGGTCAATGGCCGAGACTTCGACGCCACCGTCCACAGAGCGCAGGATCACATTGCACGGAAGCATCGCACCCACCTTGCCTTCGATGCCAATTGCCTGCCACGCCATGGTGGGGTTGCAGGCGCCCAGGATGCGGTAGTCGTCCATATCCTTGTCGATCTTCTTTTTCATCGTCGCTTTGACGTCGATCTCCGTCAGCACACCGAAACCTGCTTCTTGGAGTGCCGCACGCGTGCGGGCGTCAACTTCATCGAAATCAGCGCCTTCGATCACGCGGTCTATCGTATAACTCATGGAAGTCTCCCTGTTCATATGCGTTGATATGCATGTGGGGTTTGAAGGCCTTCGGGTCAATCACCGCGTTTGAATGGGCCCATTGACGTGAGGATGTCGATGTCCTCATCCACCATGCGCGATTCCTGCTCCACGAATTCCTCGACCGCTTGGCGAAGACCCGGATGCGCGATCCAATGGAGGGAGTGCGTGGTCACGGGGAGGTACCCGCGCGCCAGCTTGTGATCGCCCTGCGCGCCAGCTTCGACACGTGACAGCCCATGTTCGATGGCCCAATCGATCGCTTGGTAATAGCACAGTTCGAAATGCAGCGCCGGGTGATGCTCCGTGCAACCCCAATAGCGGCCAAAGAGCGCGTCCTGCCCGATCATGTTCATCGCCCCGGCGACCGGGTGTCCGTTGCGCATGGCGAGCACCAGGAGCACATCGTCGCGCATCTCCTCCTGCACGATGTCAAAGAACGCTCGGGTCAGGTAGGGCGAGCCCCATTTGCGCATCCCGGTGTCCTGGTAAAATATCCAGAAGGCGTCCCAGTGCTCGGGTTTCAGATCGTCTCCCGTCAGCGCGATGATCTCGCCCCCGAATGCCTGCGCGGTGCGGCGGTCCTTGCGGATGGCTTTGCGTTTGCGAGAGGACAAAGTGTCCAGAAAGGCATCGAAGTCGGCGTAATCGTCGTTCAACCAGTGATACTGGCTCGCGACCCGGTGGATCAGTCCCATCGCCTTGCCCGCCGTTGCCTCGGCCTCGGTGCAAAAGGTGACGTGAAGCGAGGATAGCTCGTTGTCGGCGGCAATCTGGACCGCGCCTTGGACGAGCGCTGCGGTCGCGCGTGTCTCGGCGTCCGGTTTGGTCAGGAACCGGCGGCCTGTGACCGGCGTGAATGGCGCGGCGATCTGGAGTTTCGGGTAGTAGTTCCCGCCCGCCCGTTCGAACGCATGGGCCCAGCTGTGGTCAAAAACGTATTCCCCCTGACTGTGGGACTTGGCGTAGCACGGCGCGGCACCGATCATCTCGCCTTCTTCCCAGACGGTCAGGTATTGCGGCTGCCAGCCGGTGCCCGGACCGACCGACCCGGACCGTTCGAGCGCTGAAAGAAAGCGGTAGGTCGTGAAGGGGTCTCTGGGCCGCGCGCTGCCTTCCGGGCAGGCGCAGGCGTCCCACGCTTCCGGCCCGATGTCATCGAGCGAGCCGTGGAGGCGTATCGTGAGGGAAGGGGTGTCCATGGTCAGATGATGGGGGTGCGGCCACAGGGGTCAAGCGGGGAGCTTCGCCGCGTAGCCTTCGAAGGTCACATTGTCCGCAATCTCACGCGCTTGTGTTTCCATCCGCTTCGATTTGACCGTCCAGCAGAGGACCGGCAGCCCGGCGTCCTTGATCTCGGCCACGCGCGGGGCGGCGAGATCCTTGACATCGTGGCTGATGAAACAGGCTCCGACCCGTTCCAGGTCTGGAATTCGCGCCAGAAGCGTGCGCGTGACCTGCGGCAGGATCGGCCAGTCCTCGTGCGAAAAACTGCAAGTAGCCAAACCGCGCGGAACGTCGGGGGCAAGGCTGGCCATTTCGGCCATGCTGTGCGGGTTGAAGGACATCACCGCCACCGGGCCGTCGTAGTCGGTGAGCGCTCGTGCGACCGAGCCTTCCAATGCCCCGACGTTCGGCCCCATGACGCCGTCCTGATCCTTGATTTCAATGAGCACTGGCACGCGTCCAGCGACGAGGTCCAGAACTTCGGCCAGGGTCGGAATGGTTTCATCCCCGCCTTTCAGCGGGATGTTCGCCAGCTCCTTCGCGGACCTTTGACGGATCGGACCCTTCTCTGCGGTCAACCGTGACAACTCGTAGTCGTGAAACACCATCGCGATATTATCGCGCGACAACTGCACGTCGATCTCGATCCCGTAGCCCGCCTCGATCGCGGCCTCGATCGCGGCGCGGGAGTTTTCCGGCCGCCCCCTGACCTTCGCGTGAAAGGCGCGGTGTGCAAGTGGCGCACCGAGAAAGGCGTCGGGAAGGGTCATTGGATTTCGAAAATGCCTTCTATTTCCACGGCGGACCCGAAGGGGAGGGACGCGGCGGAGACAGCGGAGCGGGTGTGCCGACCGGCGTCGCCGAGGGCCTCGACCAGGAAATCGGACGCGCCGTTCACCACCTTGGGTTGGTCACCGAAATCCGGTGTCGAGTTGACGAAGCCGGTCAATTTGACGACCCGTTGCAGTCGGTCAAGATCGCCTTCACAGGCCGCTTTGACTTGGGCGAGCAGATTGATGGCGCAAACCTTCGCAGCCGTTGCGCCCTCCTCGACCGACAAACCGTCGCCGAGTTTTCCGGTGATCAGCGTCCCGTTTTCCATCGATACCTGACCGGATACGAACACGAGGTTCCCGGTCCGTATCCATGGCACGTAATTCGCCGCAGGAGCGGGGGCATCGGGAAGGGTGACGCCTAGCTCGGCAAGGCGGGTTTCAAACTGGCTCATCGTGTGTCTCCTTTGCCGCGACGCTAGTGCAGAACGGGCGGGAATGAAAAGCCACGTTTGAGGTCAGCCATCCAAAAAACGGGCCAATAGCCGCGTCGGCTCACCCTTCGCGGAACGCCTTTTTGAAGTAGTTGGAGAAGGGTTGCACAAGATACGCCAGCGGCGAGCGGTCGGCGGTGCGGAGGTAGGCCTCCACCGGCATACCGGGGATCAGGACCGTTCCCTCGGGTAGTTTCTCGACTTCGCCTTCCAGCAATTCGATCCGGACCCGGTAGTAGCTCACGCCGGTTTTCTCGTCGGTGATCGAGTCGGGTGAGATGACCTGTACCCGCCCGGTTAGCTCCGGCGTATTTCGACTATCGAAGGCCGCGATGCGCAGGGTCACTTCCTGACCCGGATGCACTTCGTCCACGTGGATAGGTTGGATTTGCGCAGCGATCAGCAAACGCTGGTTTTGCGGTACGATGTAGAGGAGCGGCTGGGCCGGTTGGATCACCTCGCGTTCCGCGTAGACCTGCATCTCGTGGATAACGCCGGGAAGCGGGGCGCGGATATCGAGCCGACCAAGACGTGAAATCAGGGCGCGGCGGCGTTCGGCCAGTTCCAGTTCCTGATACCCCAGGTCCCGGAGAGTCTGGATCGCGTCTTCGCGACGCTGCGTGCTGAGCTTAAGGATTTCGATTTCGATCTCGGTAATCTTGCCTTCGTTTTGCGCGATGGTCGCGGCGAGCTCACCCTCGCTCCCCAAAAGCGAGGCCTTGTCACGTTCCAGCGCAAGCACGACAGAGGATTGGGCGAGACCCTTTTCCTGCAGGGACTTCTTGTTGGCGAGTTCTTCTTCGATCAACTCCAGCTGTCTCGACAGCGCGGTTTGTTGTGCCCGGATGCCGTCGTTCTGGTTCCCGATCTGGGAGAGACGTTTCCGCATCTGTTCGATTTCGGAGGCGAGGTTTTCGCGACGCTGGACGAACAGTCGTTCTTGACCGTCGATCAGGTTCTGCGCCTCGTTCATTTCCGCAGCGGCCTCCACCAGAAGCGGTGCATAGGTGATGCCATCCGTGCCATCGCGTTCGGCTTCAAGCCGCCCGCGCCGGGCGATAAGCTCGAACAGCTGGTTCTGGACGATGGTCAATTCGGACTGGAGGTCTTCCGGGTCGAGCCGGATCAGAACATCGCCTGCTTCCACCCGGTCACCATCTTGCACCTCGATGCTTTGGATGACGCCTCCGTCCGGATGCTGGACGACCTGGCGGTTCTGCTCCACTTCGATGGCGCCGGGGGCGATGATAGCGCCGGCGATATTGGTGGTCACGGACCAGGTGCCGAACCCACCGACCAGTAGCGCGATCCCCATGAGGCCGACAACAACGTGAAACCGTGCGGACCATGCCTGCGATACAACGGCGGCGTCGTCCGAGGTCGGGGACTTTTCGGGCGTTGTTTCACCGACTGGCCGGGAATTCGGGGTCTTTGCGGATGTTTTCTTATCGTCGGACATCAGCTGACCCCTCCGCCCTTTCGTTCGGTGCGGCTTTGCGCGATCTGCTGGGCGTTCTGCACGGTGCGTTGCAGCACTTCGTCGCGTGGCCCAAATGCGCGAGGCATGCCGTCATCAAGGACCAGCAGTTTTTCACATTCCTGTATCGCCGAAGGTCGGTGCGCCATGATGAGCACGGCGCCACCGTCCGCCTTGACCGCCCGGATCGACTGGTTGAGCGCTTCGGTGCCTTCGTTGTCGAGGTTCGCGTTCGGCTCGTCCAGCACGAGGATAACCGGGTGATGGTAGAGCGCGCGGGCAAGCCCGATGCGTTGCAACTGCCCCCCGGACAGGAGCCCGCCCGCGCCACGCACCTTGGTGTCGTAGCCATCGGGAAGACGCAGGATCAGGTCGTGGGCGGCAGCGCGTTTGGCTGCGCGGACCACCTGTTCGTCATTCGGGTTCAGGTCGAGGCCCGCGATATTCTCGGCAATCGTTCCATCGAAGAGCCGCACGCGCTGCGGTAGAAAGCCGATATAGCGGCCGAGCGTCTCGGGGTCGTATTGGTCGAGTGCCGCGCCATCCAGCCGGATGCGCCCACCGGCCGCATTCCAGACGCCGGTCAGGGCGCGGGCAAGCGTGGATTTGCCGGCGCCCGACGGGCCGATCACGCCCATCGCTTCGCCCGGCGCGAGGTCGAAGTTCACCATCCGCAGCGCGGCCTGTTGTGCGCCCGGCGGGACAACCGTCAGGTTCTCGGCGGTCAAAGCGCCGCGCGGACGGGGGAGGGCTGTGCGCGGCTCTTCTTCGCCGACTTCGGTGAGGAGCGCGGAGAGCGTGCGCCAGCCTTGGCGGGCGGCCTGAACCAAAGCCCATTGGTTGATAAGCGTATCCACGGGTGCCAAGGCGCGGCCCAAAAGGATCGAGCTTGCGATCATGACACCCGGCGTCACCTCGCCTTGAAGCACGAGGTACGCGCCAAGTCCGAGCATGGCCGATTGCAGGAACATGCGGAATGTCTTGGACAGCGAAGAGAACAGGCCAGAGCGATCAACGGAGAGAACGGAGTCTGCGAGCGCTGAATGGCGTTCCCGGTGCCAGCGACGGAAGGCCGCTTCGGACATGCCAAGCGCACGGACCATCTCGCCCTCGGAACGCAGTTGCTCCGCGACATTGTCCGATGCCGAGGTGGCCCGGTTTGCGAGACGTGTGGGCGCGGACGTGGTGATCTGATTGAAGAGGGTAATCAGAACCAACGCCCCCCCACCGATGAGGGCGAGCGCACCCAGCCATGGGTGGAAAATCGCGATGCCGAAAAGGAAGATCGGCGTGAACGGCAGATCGAAGAGCGACGCGAAGGCAGGTGAGGCCAACAGGCGGCGTATCGCTTCCAGCTCTTTCAGCCCGTTGTTCGTGTTCTCACTGTTTCGGTTGAGCATGCTGTCGTAGCGCAAGACCGCGCGAAACACCCGGCGATCCAGCATCGCCTGAAACCTTGCGCCGATACGGGCGAGGATGCGACCGCGCGCGAAGTCCAGAATACCCATCATGCCGAACAGGAAGGCCATCAGGATCGTCAGGGCGATCAGCGTTTCTTCCGATCGGCTGCCCAGCACGCGATCATAGACCTGGAGCATATAAAGCGGGCCGGTCAACATCAGGATGTTGACGAAAGTGGAGAACAAACCGACCATCCAGAACAAGCTTCTGTTCCGGCGCATGGCCAAACGAAGCTCGTCACGGCCTTTCTCGGTTTTTTCAGCCACCATATACCTGCGGTCCTTGCCCTTATTGAAAACGGTATAATCCGGGCTCGTCTTTAAAGCGAGATAATCTGGGCTAGTTGCCTCGGAAAATATTGCGGATGACGCCGAGGAGGCTGTCCTCGCGTGGCGCGTTCGAACTGCCCCGATTGTTTGGACGCGGATCGAAGATCAGGCGATCTTGTCCGGAGGGGCGGTTTCTAGCGTCCGGAACCGACACGACCTGCGGCTCGGTTTCGGGCCGTATCATGTCGAGCGGCTTTGCCGGAATATCGCGGTGCACACGCTCCATCGTTTCGCGCCAGATATCGGCGGGAAGCCCGCCACCAGTCACGCCTTGGAGCGGGCTGTTGTCGTCATACCCCATCCAAACGCCTGCCACGTAGTCGGCTGTGAACCCCACGAACCACGCGTCGCGCGCGGATTGGGTGGTGCCGGTCTTGCCCGCTGCCTCCCGGTTCTTGAGTTTCGCGCGCTGACCGGTCCCGCTCTCGATCACTTGGTGCATCATGTAGACGAGCTGCCGTGCGGCGGGGGTCTGGATCACGCGTTTGCCGATGCCGCCGTCCTGTTCCATGAGCGGCGAGGAGTCCCCGACGAAGCGCAGATCGCGCAGGCCATAGGGGATGACCGCGGAGCCGCCATTGCCGATGCCCGCGAAGGCGCCGGTCATTTGCAGAAGTGTCGTCTCGGACACGCCGAGGGCGAGGGCCGGGCCTGCCGCCAGATCACTCTCGATCCCGAAGTAGGAGGCGACCGTGCGCACGTTCTCACGCCCGACACTCTCGGACAGTTTGACAGCCGGAATATTGAGCGAGTTCTTGAGGGCGGTGGTCAATGTGACCGGCCCGTAGAATTTGCGTGTATAGTTTTGCGGCGACCAAGGGCCGGAACCGGGCACGTTGATCGTCAGCGGCTCGTCCACGATGGTGCTGTCGTAGCTCCACCCGAGATCGAGCGCGGCGGCATAGATGAACGGTTTGAATGCCGACCCGGTCTGGCGCATCGCCTGTGTCGCCCGATTGAAGCTCCCGGAACGGCCACCGACGATCGCGCGCACGGCCCCGTCCGCCGTCATCACAACGATGGCAGCCTGCGCTTCGGAACCCTCCGAGACCTTCGTCTCGAAAATGTGGTTCAGCGCTTCTTCCGCAGCGCGCTGGATCGCCGGGTCGAAAGTGGTCGAGATGATCACGTCCTCGGCGGCTTTGCGGGTCAGAAAATCCGGGCCCATCTGCATCACCCAGTTGGCGAAATCGGTGCCGGTCGTTTCTTCGGCCGATTCAGACAGCTCCGGCGGATTGTTGCGGGCGTATTCGGCTTCCGCCGGCGTCAGGTAATCCTGTTCCTCCATCAGCTTGATGACGGTCAGCGCCCGCGCCCAGGAGCGATCGTAGCTCGCCGTCGGCGCATAGCGGGACGGCGCGGTCAAAAGACCCGCGAGAATTGCCGCTTCGCCGGGACCGACCTCCGCAGCGGAAACGCCAAAGTATTTCTGGCTCGCCGCTTCCACCCCGTAGGTGCCGCCGCCAAGGTAGGCGCGGTTCAGGTAGATCGTCAGAATTTCGTCCTTGGAGTATTTCGTCTCCAGGGCCATCGCGTAGATCGCCTCACGCGCCTTGCGCTTGATGGACCCTTCGCGGCACTCGGCTTCATACGCTGCTTCGTTCTCCCACTTGTCGGGATCATAGGATTTTCCCAGACAGGTAAGCTTGGCCACCTGTTGCGTCATGGTCGAGCCGCCGTGACCCGACAAGGGACCGCGTCCTTCCGACAGGTTGATGCGGATCGCGCTGGCGATGCCGCGTGGGCTGACCCCGAAGTGGCGGTAGAACCGTTTGTCCTCGGTCGCGATGAAGGCGTTCTTCAGGTGCGGCGAGATCAGGTCCGATGTCACAAGCCCGCCGAACTGGTCCCCGCGCCATGCGAAAGAATTGCCGTAACGGTCCAGCATCGTCACCGAACCTTCGGCCCGTCCGTCGACCAACTGGGTCATCGGCGGAATGTCGCGCGAGGCCATATAGACCGCGGCACCAAGCCCGATGCCTGCGATCAGTGCAACGGCGACGCCGAGACGAAAGACCAGGCGAAAGACGAATCCGACGAGGCGCAAGGGGAGGGCAAGGATCAGGGGCAGGGTGCTCTTCTTCTTTCCTCGGGTTGCACGTTTCTTGGTCCGGCGCGGCTTTTGCGTCGGTTTTTTCTTTGTTTTTTGGGGCTTTGAATACCGTTTGTCCGCCACCAAAGGGGGACGTCGTTTGCCGTTCTGTGCCATTGATCCGTTAACCGACCTGCTCTTTTCCGGGCAGATTAGCGACTCGGGCACCGATTTACGAGTAGCAAGGCGGCTTTGCGCGCAAGGTGATGTAAAGCGACCGCACAAAGATTAGGCAGTGGCTAATTATTGTGCACAAAAATTCGACATAGGCCTTCAAACCGGGCGCCGGCCCGCCGGGCTTCCTTGTTGCACCGGCTGCCAACGCGCTTGGTTGCGGTGTGATTTCGCGCAGGGCTGACCTGCATCAATATAAGGGGAATGACGTGAAACTGATCATTGCAGCGATCAAGCCGTTCAAGCTCGAGGAGGTCCGCGAGGCGCTGACCACCATCGGCGTGCGCGGCATGATGGTGACGGAAATCAAAGGCTTCGGCTCTCAGTCCGGCCACACTGAAATCTATCGTGGTGCCGAATACGCCGTGAACTTCGTGCCGAAAGTGAAGCTGGAGATCGTCGTCGACGAGGCGCTGGCCGAGCAAGTGGTCGAAACCATCGCCAAGACGGCCCAGACCGGCAAGATCGGTGACGGCAAGATCTTCACCATGGACGTTTCGGGCGCGCTTCGCGTGCGGACCGGCGAAACCGACGGGGACGCGCTTTAAGCGTCTGGAACAAGGGGAAAAATCTGACATGCAACTTAAGAAACTTCTTCCTTACGTAGCTGCCGCGGCCCTCGTGCCCGCGATGGGCTTCGCACAGGACGCTGCTGCTCCGACGGGTGAAGCCGCCGAGCACACGAAATACATTCTGACCACCCTCCTTTTCCTGGTGGGCGGTTTCCTTGTGTTCTGGATGGCTGCCGGTTTTGCCATGCTCGAAGCTGGCCTCGTGCGCTCCAAGAACGTGACCATGCAGCTGACCAAGAACGTGGCGCTCTTCTCGATTGCCGCGATCATGTATTGGCTCGTGGGCTTCGGCATCATGTATCCGGCCGAATGGCTCGTCGAAGGCTGGCTTGGTCCGTTTTTCGCCGTGACCTCGCTTGAGCCTGTTGGCGTTGACGCAGCGAATACGGCGATTGACTACGCCTCGGCTGGTTCCGACTTCTTCTTCCAGCTGATGTTCTGTGCCACAACGGCCTCCATCGTTTCCGGGACCCTCGCCGAACGCATCAAGCTCTGGCCCTTCCTGATCTTCGTGATCGTGCTGACCGGTTTCATCTACCCGATCGAAGCATCCTGGCAGTGGGGCGGCGGCTGGCTGTCTGAAGCTGGCTTCTCCGACTTCGCCGGTTCCACGCTGGTGCACGCTGCGGGTGGCTTTGCCGCTCTCGCCGGTGCCATCGTTCTCGGCCCGCGTCTTGGCAAGTACAAGGACGGAAAAGTGGTGGCCTTCCCGGGTTCGAACCTCGCCCTCGCTACGCTGGGGACGTTCATCCTGTGGCTCGGCTGGTTCGGCTTCAACGGTGGTTCGCAGCTCGCTATGGGCACTGTGGGTGACGTTGCCGACGTGTCGCGTATCTTCGCCAACACCAACATGGCGGCCGCCGCCGGTGCTATCGCCGCCCTCATCCTGACGCAGATCCTCTACAAGAAGGTCGACCTCACCATGGTGCTTAACGGTGCTTTGGCTGGCCTCGTGTCGATCACTGCAGAACCGCTCGCTCCGAGCCTGTTCCAGTCGCTGATCATCGGTGGCATCGGCGGTCTCATCGTGGTCTTCACGGTTCCGCTGCTCGACAAGATGAAAATCGACGACGTGGTCGGCGCCATCCCGGTGCACCTGATCGCCGGCTTCTGGGGCACGTTCATCGTGGCTTGGACCAACGACGCCGCTTCGTTCGGCACGCAGATCCTGGGCTTCGTCGCCATCGGTCTCTTCGTGTTCATCGTTTCGATCGTGGTCTGGTTCATCCTGAAAGCGACCATCGGTATCCGCGTCCCGGAAGAGGACGAAGTGATGGGTCTCGATAAAGCCGAGCTGGGCATGGAAGCCTACCCCGAGTTCGCGACCTAAGCCGAACCGTCAACGGTTTGACACAGGCCCGGGCAGGACACTGCCCGGGCCTTTTCTGGTCGCGCTCGGGGATCATGAGCGGCGTGTCCCATGGGCCGCGACAATCCCACTTCCGCCATACTGACCGCGCCCCTGACGAGCGCGTCTGATCCCTTCTTCGTTTTCCAAATACTTCAGGGGGATTGGGGGACTGGTCCCCCAACCAGAAACGCCGCGCCCATTGGGCGCGGCGTTGGTCGTGGCGCGTCAGCGCCGCGAAACTTCTTTGGTGTCAGACGCCCGCGTCGACGATCGCATCGGCCAGAAGATCGACGCTGTTCACGTTGAGACCCGCGATGTTCATCCGGGAGTCGCCGACCATGTAGATCGCGTGCTTTTCCCGCATGTGCGCGACCTGCTCCGGCGTTGCGCCCAGGCGCGAGAACATGCCGCGGTGCTCGACAATGAAATCGAAGTTGTCCGAATTTGTGCGTTGGCGCAGCGCATCGGCCAATTGTTGGCGCAGACCCAGCATGCCGGTCCGCACGTCCTCCAGTTCGGTCTCCCATTCCTTGCGCAGCTCCGGATCGTCGAGGATCATCTGCACCACCCGCGCGCCATGGTCCGGCGGGAAAGAGAAGTTCTGGCGGTTGAGGTGGGTGAGGTTGCCTTGGGCGACCTTTTTCGTGGCCGGGTCCTGGCTTACCGCCATCAAGAGCCCCGTGCGTTCGCGGTAAACTCCGAAGTTCTTGGAGCACGAGGCGGCAATCAACGTCTCCGGTACGGTCGAGGCGATCAAGCGAACGCCTTTCGCATCAGCGTCCAGCCCGTCGCCGAAACCCTGGTAGGCAATGTCGACCAAAGGAATAGCGCCTTTCCTGACGACCAGGTCGGCCACGTCTTTCCATTGATCGACGGTCAGGTTCGCACCGGTCGGGTTGTGACAACAGCCGTGAAGGAGCACCACATCACCCGCTTGCACACCCTCCAGATCAGCCATCATGCCGCCGAAATCCACGGCACGGGTGTCGTTGTCGAAATAGCGGTACTCGGCTATGGCCATCTTCAGGTGCTGGATGATCGACGGGTGGTTCGGCCAGGTCGGCGCCGAAAGCCAGATCGTGGCATCCGGGTTCGCCATTTTCACCAGTTCGATCGCCTGGTGGATCGCCCCGGTGCCGCCCGGTTGCGCCGCGCCTGCAAGTTGATCTTCGGAGACCGCATCCCCCAGCACGAGGTTCGAGAGCGCAGACACGAAAGCCGGATCGCCGCCGAGCTGGGTGTAGCTCTTGGTGGTCTCGGATTCCCAGAGGGTCTTCTCGGCGGATTTGACCGCGCGCATCACCGGGGTATTCCCGGTCGGGTCCTTGTAGACGCCGACACCGAGGTCGACCTTGTTGTCGCGCGGATCGGCGCGGTACTCGTTCATGAGTGCCATGATCTTGTCTTGCGGCTGTTCATTCAGATGTTCGAACATCTCAGTCTCCGTTTCGGGCGCAGGCCCGGTTGGTCAAGCGTCGCCCGTTGCGACCTTGAGATCATTATACATACCCCATTCGGCCCATGATCCGTCATAAACGGCATGGCGCGGGTTGCCGAGCAGTTCGAGTGCGAGGTCAAGCACGGCGGCCGTCACCCCGGACCCGCAGGACGAGATTACGGGTCTCGTCACGTCGACCCCGCCCGCCTCGAAAGCAGCCCTCAACCCGGCTTCATCCTTCATGGTTCCGTCGTCGTTCAAAAGTCCGCGGAAGCAGACGCTCTTCGAGTTCGGGATATGCCCGGAACGAAGTCCCGGGCGCGGCTCCTCTGCCTCGCCCCGGAAGCGGTCTTTCGACCGGGCGTCCACGATCTGCCAATCGCCAAGTTTCGCGGCTGCGGCGACCTGGGTCACATCCTTGGTCAGATCGGCCTGACGGCTCACCGTCATGTGGCGGTCGCGGATCACCGGGGCCATGTCGTCGACCGGGCGCCCCTCGGCCTGCCATTTCGGCAAACCGCCGTCGAGCACGGCGATATCGGTTTTGCCCATCAGGCGGAACGTCCACCACACACGCGGTGCCGAGACAACGCCCATCGTGTCATAGACCACCACCTGGTGCCCGTCGCCGATGCCCATGGCGCGCATCCGCGACATGAACTTCTCGACCGGCGGCGCCATATGCGGGAGGTCTGAGCGGTGATCGGAAATTTCGTCGATGTCGAAGAACCGTGCGCCGGGTATATGGGTCTCTTCATACTCGGCCTTCGCATCCCGGTTCTGATCCGGCATGTGCCAGGAGGCGTCCAGAATCCGAAGATCCGGGTCGTTCAGGTGGTCGGCCAGCCAGTCGGTCGAGACCAGCGTTTTCGGGTCGTCATATGCCATTGCCATCCCTCGTCTGGGTCGCGTCTTGCCTACCGCCGGGGGCACAAAGTGGCAAGGGGGACGGCGCAACGGCACTTTGCCTGGAGGTCAAATCAATACTTGAAAGACCAGTCCCGCGATGATTGCCCCGCTCACACCCAACCCGAGATAAAGCGCGAAGACGCGCGGTTTCACCAAGGCCCAGACGGCGGCCATGGCGGGCACAGAACTCACCGCGCCTGCGACCATGAAGGCCAGGGCCGCGCCCGCGCTCATGCCCTGTTCCATGAGACCTGCCAACAGGGGCGGCGCGACGTAGGAATTGAGGTAGGCAGGCATGCCGACGAATGCGGAAATGGCGATCGGCACGACACCTTCTCCGCCGACGAGCCCGGCGACCAGATTGGCCGGCACGTATTCGATCAACAGTGCTTCCAGAACATAAGCCAGGACCAACCATTTCACGAGGAAAACAAGGTTCTCCAACGCTTCCTCTCGGAAAGTGTCCCGCCGCGCGGGCGTGTCCCAGATGGTCCAGTGCGGACGGCCCGACGCGGGATTCGGAGCGCAGCAAGAGCCGCATTTCGGCTTGGCGCGTGGACGCGCGATGTCTTTCAGCCGACCGGCGCGCAGAAGCCCGAGTGTCACGTAACCCCCGAAGAGGCCCAAAGCGACCGCGGACACGGCCTTGGCGATGGCAAAGGGCCAGCCGAGTGCGGCGGCGGTGATAAGAAGCGTGGGCGGGTCGATCAGCGGCGAGGCGAGCCAGAAGGCCATGATTGCCGACAGTGGTGCGCCAAGCGCGATCAGACCGGCAACGAACGGGATCACCTGACAGGAGCAAAACGGCGCAAGCCCCCCAATCGCGGCGGCAAGCAGAACCGCCATGACCTCGCGCCCTTCAAAGGCGCGCCCGATGAGCGTTTCGGCACCGGACGCCTTGAGGTAGCCGATCAGGAGCACGGCGACGAGAATGAACGGTAGCGTTTTCAGGAACGCTTGGCTGGCGATGGACGAGACCTGTTCCAGGTTGCCCGGGTCGAGCAAGGCAACGCCCGCGATCAGTACGACGGACAGGGTCCAGGGCGACTTCAGCCGCTTGGTCAGTTCGATGAAACCCGTCGGGCGGGGGGCGGTGCTATCGCTCATGCTGCTTCTCCGTCTTTGGGCTCGCACACATCGGCACAGCATTCTTCGAGGATATAGGCAGCCAAGGCGCGCAGTTGGTCATAGGCCGCGCGATTGATCGTCTCGCGCCCCCGTTTTTCCTGGGTGACAAGCCCGCCCGCGACGAGCGCCTTGAGGTGATGGGCCAGCGTCGTGGGCGCCATGCCGGTCCGTTCTTCGATCGCGGATTTGTTCAGACCCGCCTCGCCCGCGCGGACGAGGGTTTTCAAGACGGAGAGGCGGGCTTCGGACCCGATTGCGGAAAAACCGGTGGCGGCGATGGCAGGGGTCATGGCGGCTCCCAACAAACTACATAACTAGTTTTATAGTTTATTTGGCGTGGTGGTGCAAGTCTTAGGTTTTCGCGGCCCGAACCGCGCGCTCCAATCCGTCCATGAACCGCGACTTGTCCGCTTTGGAAAACGCTTTGCCGCCCCCTTGGCGGAAGGGGTCGGAGGCGCGCAGATCATACATGAGGTCACGGGTGGCCAATGCCTGGCCGATATTGCGCTCGGTCAGCGCCTCGCCGTCATGCTTGATGACGCGAGCGCCCGCTTCGACGCATTTTGCAGCCAGGGGAATGTCAACGGTCACCACGACATCTCCCGGCCCTGCTCGTTCCGCTATCCACATGTCCGCCACATCCGGCCCGTCCGGCACGTAGACCACTTCGACCAGTGGATTGGGCGAGGGGCGAAGGCCGCCGTTACAGACGAGCTTCATTTCGACCTTGTGCCGGGTCGCCACCGTTTCGGCCTCGGCTTTCACCGGGCAGGCATCGGCATCGACGTAGATCACGCGTAGAGTGCCTCGGCGTGGAAAGCGACGTGCTCTTCCATGAAAGATGAGACGAAGAAATAGCTGTGGTCGTAGCCCGGTTGCAGGCGGATCACGGACTGTTGCCGTGCTTGGCCCACAGCCTGCATTAGCGTTTCCGGCATCAGGAGGTCCACGAATTGATCCTTGGTGCCGGTATCGACCAGCATCGGCCCGTCGAACCCGCGTTCGCGCATCAGGAGCACGGCGTCATGGGCCTCCCAGGCGTCCTGATCGTCGCCAAGGTAGGCGTTGAGTTGCTTTTGCCCCCAGTCCGACGCGGTCGGATGGCAGATCGGTGAGAAGGCGGAAACGCTGCGAAACCGCTCGGGCAAGGTCATCGCGATGGTCAGCGCGCCGTGCCCGCCCATCGAGTGGCCGGTGATAGATTGTCGTTCGGGATCGAGTGAGAAGTCATTGAAAAGAAGTTCCGGCAGATCCTCGGTCACGTAGTCCCACATCCGAAAATGCGGGGCCCAAGGCGCTTGGGTCGCGTTGACGTAAAACCCGGCACCCTGGCCCAGGTCATAGGCGTCATCGTTGGCCACGCCCGGACCTCGTGGCGAGGTGTCCGGGAATACGAGCGCGATTCCTTGTTCGGCCGCCCAGGTCTGCGCGCCCGCCTTGGTCATCGCGTTTTCATGGGTGCAGGTCAGCCCCGAGAGATACCAGAGCACCGGGACCGGACCGTCGCGGGCCTCTTCCGGCAGGAACAAACCAAAGGTCATGTCCGTGCCCGTCGCTTTCGAGGCATGCGTGTAGACTCCTTGGACCCCGCCGAAACACGCGTTTTCCGATACCGTTTCCATAAAGACCTCCTTCAGTCGTTGCCGGGACGCTAATTGGGGCGACGACAAGGGGCAAGAGCGCATCAGGGGCTGCAACCCTGGATCGACATCGGCCATCTGGAACGCTGCTGCGCCGCGACCTGTTTTCAGAAACTGAGCGCGCTTATTAGACTGAGCGCGCTTATTAGGTTGACGGCAGAGGGTGGACGGCGTGACGCTTCGCAGAAAACCAGAAAACCAGAAAACCAGAAAACCAGAAAACCAGAAAACTGGTTTTCCCGGTTTCGACCGGCTTTTTGGCGACCCTAGCTCACCCAAGCGATCACCGCGGAGACCGTGAAAATCGACAAGGCGGTCGAGATCAGGATCGAAGCGGACACGCGTGTCGGTGCCACGCCGTAGTGCTGCGCTAGGATGTAAACGTTGCCGGCAACCGGGAGAGCCGCAGCCGCGATCATCACGCCCGCTTTGAACGGATCGACGGTAAAGACGAGAAGGGCCATCACGGCAACGGCGGCAGGGTGCAAAACCAGTTTTGCGAAGGAGAGCCAGCCCGCAACGCTCAGTTTTTCTGCCGACTTCGACGCCAAAGACGCCCCGATTGCAAAAAGCGCGCCGGGAGTGGCCGCTGCGCCCAATATGGTCAGCGCCTCGTTCACCGGCCCCGGAATGGGCCAGCTGGTCGCGGACCAGGCGAAACCGGCGACGATCGACATGATCATCGGGTTTTTCACCAGTCCGAGCCCGACGGTTTTCAGAACGGCTGGACCCACCCGTCCGTCCCGCGATCCGGTGATGAGGATCACGATGAGCGACGAAAAGACCACGAGGTCAACGGCGAGGCAGAGCATCACGGGGCCGATGGCTTCCGGCCCGAACAGAAGCGCGAGCATGGGGACGCCCAGAAAGCCCGTGTTGCCGATCACAGCGCATTGGGCTTCGACGGCGGCCTCCTCGACCCCGCGCCGGCGCATCAATGCGACCACCGTGGCCACGATATAAATCGCGCTGGTGCCGATCAGGTAGGCCCAGATGTACTGCCAGTCCAACACGTCCGAGAGGTTCAGATTGGCCGAGAACTTCAGAAGCATCGCCGAGAGCGCGAAGTAGAAGACGAACTTGGTCAGCGCCGCCGTGGCGGCCTCTGAGAAAAAGCCAGTGCGGCCGGCGAGATAGCCCAAAGCGATGAGCGAGAAGAAGGGCAGGGTCTGAAGCAGAACGTCGAACATATCCAGCGGGTTAGCATGGGGCGGGGAAACTGGAAAGATCAGGCGAAAGCGCCTTGGCAAAACCAACCGGCCGAACGTGCCGCGCCATGGGCGAAGTAAAGCCACAGCTTTTCGCCCCGATCCGTGGTCACGATCCAGTAGTCGCGCAACCCGTTTCGCCAGTCGGGTTCATCGAGCCACCATTCGGGGGCGAGCCGCTCGGGGCCATGTGCGGCAAGAATGCCGTGTTCGCGTCCACGCCAGCGAAACCCATCCGGCAGGAGCGGTTGGTCGGGGATCATGACAGGGTCCGGCGCCCACAAACGCAAGGGACGTGGCGTGGCAGGACGGTGCCAGTCCATCGCGGGTGGGGCGAAGGCGGCGGCCATGATCAACGCCTCCTTTTCGGGAATGTGGCTTTGCGCGGGATAGAGCCGGGTCAGTTGCTCCAACCCCAGCCGCGCCCCGATCCGTCCCATCAGATCATCAAGCGCCGTGTGGTCCGGGGGCTGACCGTCCCTGGCATTGCGCATACCGACCTCCACATGCCCCTTGTGCTGAACGGCCTGGAGCGGTTCATGCTGGCTGGCCAGCAGGCGGACATGGTCGATGCCGAAGCCCGCGTCGACTTCACCGAGCTTCATCGCCAGAAGCGGGCGGATGCGGTGGGGATCGGAGGAGGGGCGGGCCAATCCGACCTCGGCCCATTGCATGGTCTGGTCGGTGCGCGAAAACTCCACGCGGATGCGGCGTGCCCCACGTCCGGCCCGTTCCAGCCGTGTTTGAAGCTCCGGCAGAAGGCGGTCGATCACCCCCATGATATCGTCTTCCAGCCCGATGGGGTCGGGCAGGCGCATGGTCAGGGCAAAGCTCTGTGGCGGTTTGGCGGGGGAGACCGGCTCGGGTTCGATCCCGAGCGCCTGGTCCAACCGCTGTACCGTCTCGCGACCGAACCGGCGGGCGAGGTTCGCGCGCGGCAGGCCGAAGAGGTCTTCGATCCGGCGCAGGCCCAGACGGTTCAGGCTTGCGACCGTGTCAGTGGATAAACGAAGCGCCGCCACGGGCAGCGGGCCGATGGCCTGCCGGGTGGTGCCACGCTTGGCGATCCGCGGGCGTGTCGCCTGCACCTGTGCCGCCGGTGGTGTGCCGCCCCGCGTCCAGTGTTTGCGCTTGACGGCGCGGGACCGTGTGGCGCGCGCCTCTTGGTCGATGGCATCCCCGGTCAGCACGCCGTTTGCTCCAAGGTGCGCATACCGGGCCAGTGCCCAGGCCGCGCCCAGGCTATCGGCCAAGCCAAGCCGCACGGTCAGGCCCAGTTCCAGGCAATCCCGGTCGATCTGTGCCGCCAGCCCGTCTTCTCCGCCAAAGAGATGGGCGCATCCCGTGATATCGAGAATCAATCCGTCCGGGGCCTCTTCGGACACCCATGGGGAATAGGTTCCGGCCCAGCGTCTGAGCGTGGTCAGAAATCCGGCCTCTGCCACCGGGTTCGCCGGGCGGGCGGTAAGCTCCGGACACATTGCGCGGGCGTCACGAAGCGGCTGGCCGGGCGTCAGCCCCGCCACGCTCGCCTCGGCATTGAGCGAGGTGACGACCTGCGCCCCGTTTTGATCCGCGACCACCACGAACGGCCCTGTGGGCAAACCGCGCTCAAGCCGCATCAGCCGCTCGGCGGCGAGACGGGGAAACCAGAGCGAGAGGTGGCGTTTCGGAGGCATGGCGGCAGCGATGCAGATAAGTGTTCCTACAATGTTCTTTATGCCGTGCCGCGCGGACCGGAGTCGAGTCCCTCCGTGCAGCAATCTGCGAAAAGGCTCGGAACAAACCATGTCTCGCGCGGTTGTTATTTGGGTGTCACAGGATGGCCGCTAAGCTGGCCCAGAACCGCACGAACAATATTGAAAACAGGGAACTCCATGAAAACCATCACGACTCTTCTCGCTACCGCTGCCGTCGCCGCCGCAGGGTCTTTTGCATATGCCGAAAGCCATGCCGACCCGGTAAAAATGCGTCAAGAAACCATGAAGACCATTGGTGGCGGCATGAAGGTGCTCTCCGACATGGCCAAAGGCAAAACCGACTTCGATTCCGCGGCTGCGACCGCTGCGCTCGCCACGATGGCCGAAGCAGCCGGAACGATTCCGACCGTCTTCGAGACCGAAGCGCAGGACGCAGAGAGCGAAGCCAAAGACGACATCTGGAGCAACTGGGGCGATTTCGTCTCAAAAGCAGAAGCGCTCAAAGCGGCGACGACTGAAGCCAGCGTGTCCGAGGCCGGTGACATGCAAGGCGTCATGGGCTCTGTTGGCGCAGCTTGTGGTGCCTGCCACAAGGCCTACAAGATCTAAGGCCGGGGTCGGCACAGAACGTCGATACGGACGCCTCGGTCAATCCGGGGCGTTTTCCTTTTGAAATCCGCGATCACAACCTATGCACAGAGTATGCACCGAGCGTGCACAAAATATGCACCGAAGTTGCGCTGATCGGCTTAGCCGCACCAGATGCGCGTGATCCGTTCATCCGCGTCGAGGTCGATGTTCAGGCGGTTTTCTCGATAGTCCTTGGTCACCGCGTCACCGGGTCGAATGACCCGCATCATCGGCCAATCGAATTGGGTGTAGGCGTAAGGCTGTCCCACGAACTCCTGGAACGCAGGGGCAGGGCAGACCCCCAATTGCCCAGTCGGGTCGTGGCGCACGGTCGGCTCGCCGGAACAAGCGGCCAGCGCAAGAGCGGCAGACCCCAAAACAAGACGTTTCATCCGCAATAAACCCTCACAACTTGGCCGGTCTCGTCCAACTCGACATTGATCCGGTCCGGCAAGAAATCCAAGGTCAAAGCGTCACCGGGCCCGAATACGCGCGCCTTGCGCCCCGGTTCGATCCCGGCCTCCGTTACCGCTGCCTCATCCTGTCCGATCAGGGATTGGTAGGCGCTCGCGTTGCAAGCGTCCTCGGTGCCGACGTTCGCCGTGCTGTCCTCTTCCTGGCAAGCAGAAAGCGCCACCAATAGGGAAAATGCGAAAAGACTTCGTTTCATGGCTCCTACATAACTTTGCGTATCGTGGGAGCAACCAACAGGTTGATCACGGGCGGCTTTATGCCCAATGTGCGGCAAAATGTCAGGGAGACCTTATTATGAAAACCCGCGCCGCCGTTGCCACCCAAGCTGGCAAACCCCTTGAAATCATGGACGTAAACCTCGAAGGCCCGCGTGCGGGCGAGGTGTTGATCGAAGTGAAGGCTACCGGTATCTGCCACACGGATGAATTCACTCTGTCGGGGGCCGATCCCGAGGGCCTGTTCCCGGCCATTCTCGGCCACGAAGGTGCAGGTGTGGTGCTGGAGGTCGGTGAAGGTGTGACCAGCGTGAAACCCGGCGATCACGTCATCCCGCTTTACACGCCCGAGTGCCGGGAGTGTTTTTCCTGCACCTCTGGCAAGACCAACCTCTGCACCTCGATCCGTGCGACGCAGGGGCAGGGCGTCATGCCCGACGGGACCAGCCGGTTCTCGACGCTCGATGGCGACCCGATCCTGCACTACATGGGCTGCTCGACGTTCTCGAACCACACGGTTCTGCCAGAAGTCGCCGTCGCCAAGGTCCGCGAGGACGCGCCCTTCGACAAGATTTGCTATATCGGTTGCGGTGTGACCACCGGCATCGGGGCTGTCATCAACACGGCCAAAGTCGAAATTGGCTCCACGGCGATTGTCTTCGGTCTTGGCGGTATCGGCCTCAACGTGATCCAGGGCCTGCGCCTTGCGGGCGCCGACATGATTATCGGTGTCGACCTGAACCCGGCGAAGAAAGACATGGCCGAAAGGTTCGGCATGACCCATTTCGTGAACCCCAGCGAATTGGACGAGGACATCGTGCCATACCTCGTGAACCTCACGAAACGGCGCGGTGACCTGATCGGTGGGGCTGACTACACGTTCGACTGCACCGGCAACACCACCGTCATGCGCCAGGCTCTGGAAAGCGCGCACCGGGGCTGGGGCGAGTCGATCATCATCGGGGTGGCCGCGGCCGGGGCCGAGATTTCGACCCGTCCGTTCCAGCTCGTCACGGGCCGCGTTTGGAAAGGCACGGCGTTCGGCGGTGCCAAGGGCCGCACCGACGTGCCGAAGATCGTGGATTGGTACATGGACGGCAAGATCGAGATTGACCCGATGATCACCCACACCATGGGTCTGGACGACATCAACAAGGGTTTCGACCTGATGCACAAGGGCGAGTCGATCCGCTCGGTGGTTCTCTACGACTGAACGCCGCTCTTCAGGAGTTGCGCCGAAGGCTTGCTTCGTCGCGTTGGGCCGCCTGCGGACGCAGGCGGCCTTTGCTTTTTCCTGCCGTCCGTGACATTCAGGGTGCATGAAAACTGGATTGCATTTCGCGTGCGCCAACCAACGGCGAATTAGCCGCCCGGCCTGATCGGTCGGGCCGGCTTTCCCGCGTTCAAAAGCAAACCTCCACGTTTTCAAAAGAGCATCCCATGCCTCAATCGACCCCCATGCTGCATCTTGTCTGTGGTCTCGCCGCCTCCGGCAAATCGACCTTGTCCGCCGACCTGGGCCAATCGCCGGGAACCATCGTGATTGCCGAAGACCTCTGGCTTGCGCCCCTGTTCGGCGACGAGATGACCACCCTTCAGGATTACCGGCAGGCCACAACCAGACTGCGCCGCGCGATTGCGCCGCATATCGTGTCGCTTTTGAAAAACGGGATCTCCGTGGTGCTGGATTTCCCGGCCAACACGGTGGAGGACCGGCTCTGGATGCGAGAGATCATTGACACCTCGGGCGCGGCGCATCGGTTGCATTTCCTCGACGTGCCACCGGAGGTTTGTCTTGCGCGTCTGCACGCGCGAAACGCGCGCGGGGAGCATCCCTTCGCGGTGAGCGACGAGCAGTTTGACCGGCTCGCAGCCCATTTCGCGCCGCCGACCTTGGACGAAGGGTTCGAGATTGTGAAACATCGCGCGCGTTAGTGCGGTTTCGGTAGCGTCCGCTTTGGGCCCGCGTTAGGGAGAGATATGGCAAATGATACACCTCTCCTCGCCGTCCTGATCGACGCCGACAACGTTCCCGCCCGATTCGCCGAAGCGATCCTCAAGGAAATCACCGCCTATGGCGAACCCGCGCTCCGGCGTGTCTATGGCGATTGGTCGTCTCAGCGGCTGGGGCCGTGGAAAGGCAAGGTGCAGGAGCTGGGCCTTGTTGCGCATCAGGAAAGCGCCAATACCAAGGGCAAGAACGCCAGTGACATCGGTCTGGTGATCGACGGGATGGACCTTCTTCACACCGGCCGTTTCGACGGTTTCGTTCTGGTCAGTTCGGACAGCGATTTTACCTCGCTCGCCAATCGCATCCGTGAGCAGGGGCTGACCGTGATAGGGATTGGCGAAGGCAAGACGCCGGAAAGCCTGCGCAACGTTTGTTCGAGGTTCGTGATGATCGAGAACATCGTCGAAGAACCTGAGAAAGCCGAGAAGAAGAGCGGCAAGCGGGACGTGAAAGACGCGCTGCCCCTGATCTTCGGCGCAATGGACAAGATCGACCAGGACGGGGAGTGGTATCAGCTTGGTCTTGTCGGCCAGACCATTCAGGCGGACAATCGCGACTTCGACACGCGGACTTTCGGGCGCGCGAAGCTCTCTGATCTCATTCGCGACACCAAGCGGTTCGAGACCAAACGCGAAAGCAATCACGTCTATATCCGCAGGGTCGATTAAGTCGCATTGCGTTCTTGCCTTTGGGTCCGGTAAAGTCACCTTAGAACCATTCCAAAGGTTGAAGTGCTCATGATCCCCGGCTTTTCCACATCCCGTCGTCGTTTTTCCGACCTGTCCGAACAGGAAATCCTCGCGCTCGCAATATCGAACGAAGAGGACGACGCGCGCATCTATCGTCAGTATGCCGAGCGGTTGCGCGAAGAGTATCCGGCATCGGCAAAAGTTTTCGAAGAGATGGCAACGGAAGAAGACAGCCACCGTCAGTGGTTGATCGACGAACACAAACGCCGCTTCGGGGAAACGATCCCGCTTATCCGGCGTGAACACGTCGCCGGCTATTTCGCACGCCAACCGGTCTGGCTGGTCGAGAATCTCGGGCTGGAGCGGATGCGGGCCGAAGCGCGGGAGATGGAGCGGCAGGCAGAGCAGTTCTACCGCAAAGCCGCCGATCGCACGTCCGACGCGGACACACGCAAATTGCTGGGTGACCTCGCGGCGGCGGAAGCCGGGCACGGCGATACGGCGGGTCAGCTGGAGAAGCAATACCTCGGGGGCGAGGCGCGCGAGGCGGAAGACGAGACCGCCAAGCGCCAGTTCGTTCTGACCTGGGTTCAACCCGGCTTGGCTGGTCTCATGGATGGGTCGGTCTCGACCCTCGCGCCGATTTTTGCGACGGCCTTTGCCACCCAGAACACCCACACGACATTCCTTGTCGGTCTCGCCGCGTCTATCGGTGCCGGTATCTCGATGGGGTTCACGGAAGCGGCGTCGGATGATGGGGAACTCTCCGGGCGCGGCAGCCCATGGAAACGCGGGATTGCCTCGGGCGTCATGACGACACTTGGGGGGCTGGGTCACGCTTTGCCCTACCTGATCCCGCAGTTCTGGACCGCGACGACTCTCGCTATCATCGTGGTTTTCGTTGAGCTTTGGGCGATCGTCTGGATTCAGAACCGGTTCATGGACACGCCTTTCCTGCGTGCGACATTCCAGGTGGTTCTGGGCGGGGCACTCGTCTTTGCCGCCGGGGCGCTCATTGGCGGCGGGTGACGCTGCGCCAACGCCCGCCACAGATGCAAAACCCCACCGTTTCGGGTGGGGTTTTGGATCCCGGCGCCACGAACTGGGTGGGGGCTGTTGAATGCGGCGCCGGGGAAGCTTTCGCTTCGTTCATACGGTTTGATGGTCAAAGGCGGCATGATGATGGGCGGTCCGTGAAAAAGCACAGGTTATTTTGCGTTCGAATTGGGGCGCGGGTTCAGCCCCATTGATTTGCCGCCTCTTTGCCTCCAATCTAAGTATATGAACGCGCCCACACCGTTTCCGCAGTCTCAACAGGACAAGGTCGCTTTCGACCGCAAGGAGCTTTCGACCATCCTTGGGCTTTATGGGCGCATGGTCGCCGCCGGTGAGTGGCGCGACTACGGTATGTCATTCCTGCGCGATGTTGCGGTTTTCTCGGTCTTCCGGCGCGCTGCCGAACACCCGTTGTATCGGATCGAAAAACGCCCGAAATTGCGAAATAGGCAGGGTCAATACGCGGTGATCGGCATGGATGGTCAGATATTGAAACGCGGAAGCGATCTACGCACGGTCTTGCGTGTCTTGGAGCGCAAGCTCATTCGTTCGGTCGACTGATCCGGCGGCGGGCCGTTATCTTTCCATCCCCTTGCGCTTCGATTCGTGCGATCGCTTCGTCGAAGGGCTCAAAGGCGGTAGCCATGTGGTGGACATTGGCATGGATAAGGCGGTTCTCGTCGGCCACCATCGCTACATGACCGTTCCAGAAGACCAGGTCTCCCGGTGCCAGATCGTCCACGGATTCTCCAGCCTCGGCCTGTAGGTCGCTGTCGCCCGGTAGGATAACGCCGCAGGCTTCCCACGCGGCCTGAACCAAACCGGAACAATCAATGCCGAAGCTCGTGTTGCCGCCCCAGAGATAGGGTGTCCCAAGGAACTTGGCGGCTTCGGCCACAGGGTCCGTGGCCTGCTCATCAAGGGGCGCAAGGTGGCGCGTCGGCACAACATATTCCGAAAGCTCGTCGCTCTTTTGATCTTCCTGCAGCACGATCATCGACCATGTGTCATCGCCATCGGTGACCTCCAGCCGTGCCCCGTAGGACAGGGGAAACACCCGCTCCCATGCCTTGATGTCCGGCGTGCTCTTGCGAAAGGACCGCGGGGCGGTGACTCGATGGGTCGCGGGGCGAGCCGGCATCAAAAGCTCGGAGAAGATCCACCCGCAATATCCGTCCTTCTCGGCGAACCCGAAGGCGAAGCGATGCTCCTGGTCGAGCACGTGGAACACCTCACCCGTTAAAAGCTCGCGATCCCGCGGCCCCTGCGGCGAGGCCAGGATCGCCGCGCTTTGCATACTCACCTGGTGCGGCAGGCCTTCGCGGTATTCTTCCGCCTCCACCTCGCCTTTCAATGACACGTGCGCGACGCGTCCATTGGCCTTGAGTAGTCGTCGGTCGGTCACAGCTTCAGCATCCCCGGCAGGGCGTCCAACAGGGCGCGTGCGCCTTGGCCGACCCCGCCTTTGGGTCGGGCCGGGGCGGCGCTGGGCTGCCAGCCGTAAATATCGAAATGCAGATAGCGTTCCGTGTCGGTCACGAAGCGTTTCAAGAATAGCGCGGCGGTGATCGACCCCGCCATTCCGCCCGACGGCGCGTTGTCGAGGTTCGCGATACCCGGTTCGATCTTTGTTTCATACGGTGCCCAGAACGGCATTTCCCAGACTGGGTCGGCCGCGCGTTTGCCCCCGAGCTTGAGGGCCGAGGCGTCCATCTCGTCCGTGGCATAGAACGGCGCAAGATCGGGCCCTAACGCGACCCGCGCCGCGCCTGTCAGCGTTGCCAAGGAGACGATCATGTCCGGCATATCCTCGTCCGCGACGGCAAGCGCGTCGGCGAGCACGAGACGCCCCTCGGCGTCGGTATTATTGATCTCGACGCTCAGACCCTTGCGGCTGGGCAGAATGTCTCCGGGTCGGAATGCATTGCCCGCGACCGCATTTTCCACCGCCGGGATCAACACGCGAAGCTGAAACTCCAGCCCCAGCGCCATGATCATATGTGCAAGGCCAAGAACAGTCGCCGAGCCGCCCATGTCCTTCTTCATGAGTCCCATCGAGGTGCCGGGTTTCAGGTTCAGACCGCCGGTGTCGAAGCAAACGCCCTTGCCGACCAGTGTCAGCGTCGGGCCCTTGTCGCCCCAGCGCATGTCGATCAGACGTGGCGCGCGGGGAGAGGCCCGCCCCACCGCGTGGATGAGAGGCAGGTTCTTCTCGATCAAGTCGTCGCCCGCGATAACTGAAAACTCCGCGCCGAAAGTCCCGGCCAGATCGCGCGCGGACTTCTCCAACTCATCCGGCCCCATGTCGTTCGCGGGGGTATTGATCAGGTCGCGGGTCAGTGCCTCGCCCGCCGCAATCGCCTCTAGGCGCGCGGCATCGACACCTTCGGGTGCGACGAGTTGCGCTTTGGGCGCGGTTGCCGGGGCGTAACGGCTGAACCGATAGCCGGCGAGCAGCCATCCAAGTGCCACTTCGTCCAACTCGGCCCCGTCGAGGTCCGCTTCCAGCCGATACGTTCCTTCGGGCAGGGTTGCCCGCGCGCTTGCCGTGCCGAACCTTTTGCGGGCCCTTGCGCTGGTCGTTCCATAACCGACCGCAACACGCAGAACGCCGCCGTCCTCGCCGGGAAACACGACGACTTGCCCCAGCTTTCCCTTGAATCCCTGCGCCTCGCACCATGTGGCCTGCGCTTTGGACAAGGAGGCGTGAAACGCTTCGAACCCGCTCTTCGGGACAAGGGCGAGGGGAATGGCGTCCGCGGTGTCGTCAGCAAATGTCAGGGTCATGCGCGCTCCGTTCGTGGTGTCGCGCCAGACTAGCGCGCCCATCGGGGTCTGCAAGCCGACGCGCGCTCATATCGACTGATCTGCGATGTCCCAGACGGCGACGAGCGAACGATCCCCGATCCGTTCGAGCCGCGACATCACCGCACCGAGCGCAATTGCATCCGGCCCACGGGCCAACAAGGCAACGTCGCGGGCGATCCGTGCGAGCGTGGTCATGCCGACCTGCTGTGCGACCGCTGCAAGCGCGCGGGCGCCCTTGCCCAGATCGTCCATATTGGCGGCGCGGTAGTAGACCGGGAGCCGCGTCAGAAGTGCCGCCAACTCCTCCAACGCATGGTTCACAACCTTGTCGGCCCCCACCGGGCCAAGTTGGCGATAAAGAGTTTCCAACTGATCTTGGTCGAGCTGGACCGTTTCCACGGGTTTCAATTGCGCAACTGGCATCGTTTCACACCCCTATTTCCCTCAAAGCAGGGGCCAATCTGCGTGTTTCACCTCAAGAAAAGGTTTCCGTGCCGCGTTGAAATTTCTCGAATTTCCGTCAAAACCCGCCTAAACACCGTGGAAGCAACCGACAGGAGACAGAATGGAACACGCGCGCCCTCTGCCCAAGTACCTGGCACAACGCTATGCGGGCTGGAAGGCCACCTCCTACGAGGACAACAAAGCGTGGTACCGTCGATTGGCCTCCGAAGGGCAGCACCCGCGCGCCATGATCATCTCCTGCTGCGACTCGCGCGTGCACGTGACCTCGATTTTCGGGGCGGATCAGGGCGAGTTCTTCATCCATCGCAATATCGCGAACCTGGTTCCCGCCTATGAGCCCGACGGCAACCAGCACGGCACCTCGGCCGCTGTCGAATACGCCGTCACGGCGCTCAAGGTCGCCCATGTGATCGTCATGGGCCATTCGTCCTGTGGCGGGGTCAGAGGGTTTTACGACATGGCCACGGGTGCCGCGCCGGAGCTACAGGAAAAGTCGAGCTTCGTGGGCCGTTGGATGGACATCCTGAAACCGGGCTACGACCGGATCAAGGATCGGCATTCTGGCGAAGACTGCGTTGACCATCTCGAAAAAGAAGCTGTCAAAGTGTCGCTCGACAACCTGATGACCTTTCCCTTCGTGAAGGACGCCGTCGAGGAGGGCGAATTGTCGCTCCATGGCATTTGGCACGATATCGGCCAGGGTGATCTGAGCTTTTACAACGGGGCGAAGGACGCCTTCGAAGCGGTCTGAGATGAAGCGCCTGACACGCCTCACCCGTCGTTTCGCGGCGCTTGTGGTGGGGCATGGACTTGTGCTTTTCGCCCGGCTGATTACCGCGCCGCGGGCCATTTGGGCCGGGGTGGAGCCGGTTGCCAAGCAACGGATATATTTCGCCAATCATACGTCGAACGGGGATTTTGTCTTGGCATGGGCGGTCCTGCCGCCGCACCTGCGTAAAAAGACCCGTCCCGTGGCGGCCTCGGATTACTGGCTCAAGAACAAGCTGCGCGCGTTCGTCGGCGGTGAGGTCTTTCGCGCCGTGCTGATCAATCGCGAAAAGGAAGAACGCACCGAGGACCCCGTGGACCTCATGGTCGCGGCCTTGGACGAAGGCTCCAGCCTGATCCTGTTCCCCGAAGGCAATCGGAACATGGGACCGGACCCGCTTCTCCCGTTCCGAACCGGGCTCTATCATTTGGCCAGCAAACGACCGGATGTCGATCTTGTCCCGACCTGGATCGCGAACCTCAATGAAATCCTGCCCAAAGGCGAAGTCATTCCCCTCCCGCTTCTGTGCACCATCACCTATGGGGAGCCGATCCATCTGCGACGCAACGAGTCGAAAGAAGCCTTTTTGAAGCGAGCCGAGAAAGCCTTGCTCGATCAGCGCCCCGACACGGAGGTGCAGGAATGAACGGGCAGCCGGACATCGTGGTTCTTCTCTTCGGGGTCATCCTGTTTCTTGTCCTCGCGACCGTGCTGGGTGCAGCCTTGCGGAAATGGGCGGCAACCGAGTGGACGATGGAATTCATCGACAGCTACACGGCGCGTGTGACGTCTTGGTGGGGCATGGTCGTGCTTCTGGCGCTGGCGTCGATCTTTGGGCGACTCGGGTTGGTGGTTCTTTTCGCCCTGATTTCATTCGCGGCACTGCGGGAGTTCTTGACGCTGACAGCAAAGACCCGTGCGGACCATTGGTCGCTTCTCCTGTCGTTCTTCGTGATCCTGCCGATCCAATACTGGCTGATCTATATCGACTGGTATGGCCTGTATTCCATTTTCATCCCTGTTTACGCCTACCTCTTCCTCCCCATCGCCTCGGCCTTGCGTGGCGAACCTACACGCTTTTTGCGTCGCGTCGCGGAAACCCAATGGGGTCTGATGGTCACGGTTTTCGCCGCCAGCCATGTTCCGGCGCTATTATGGCTCGATCTCCCGGGGTTCGCCGGGCGCGAAATCCTTCTGATTGCATGGCTGGTGATCGTGATCCAAAGCGCGGACGTGCTTCAATACGTTTGGTCGGCGGTTTTCGGGCGCACGCCGGTGGCGGAAAACCTCTCCAGGTCAAAAACGTGGGAGGGTTATGCGGGTGGCGTGGTCTCTGGCGTAATTGTCGGCGTGCTGCTCGGATGGCTCACGCCGTTCACCGTTTGGCAGGTCGCGCTTCTCGCTGGGATGGTCACGCTAATGGGGTTGATGGGCAGTCTCGTGATGTCCGCCATCAAACGGGACAAAGGCGTGCGCGACTGGGGCACCTTGATCGCGGGGCAGGGCGGGTTCACCGACCGTCTCGATGCGGTGGTTTTTGCGGCTCCGATCTTCTACCACGTCGTGCGCTTCTTCTGGTCGGGCAGCTAAGCCACGAACCAAAAAACCGACGCGGAGAGGGAGCCGCGCCGGTTTTCTTGCAGTTATGTCAGCCTCTTAGGCCGCGAGACGAAGCACGTCGCCGTGCAGGCGGATCGGGTGGGAGGTTGTTGGTCGGGTATTCCCCGGCGCGGGTTTGCGGACCGGGTCGAAGTCGAAGATCGAAACGACGTTCGCAGTATCGCGGTTTTGAGTTTCGAGATAGTCGAGGGCGGCGCGGCGGTTGGCACGGGCTTTTTCGAGAAGGGTCATGGCAGTGATCTCCGTTCTAGAGTTGGACGAGGGGAAGAGGGTTTGATCAGCCAGCGTTGCCGCCGGACATCAGAACGTCGGTCGTGGACAGGATGGCCGCATCACTGCGCTGGCCCTTGGCCAGTTTCCAGTCGTCCATGGAGACCACATTGTCGGTGTAGCGTTTCGCCGGAGCTTCGTGGTTGGCTTTGGCAGATTTGTAGGCAGCGAAGTCGATCACGTTGTTGGTCATGGTATTTCCCCAGGTTGTGGCCGTTTTGTTTTTTGTTTGGCCGGGTTTCGAGTTGGTCAGGTTGGTCAGAAGGACGCGAGAGTCAGGCCGCGATCTCCCTTGGTTTTTCTTGGTTTTGAGTGGTGACAGCCATTCATAACCTCGTGTGTTTTTATCCTTTCGATACCAATGAAGGTGCGCCGCGATTTGGGCGGGATTCGTCACGAATTGGGGCAAGACCGTGGCATTCCACCCTTTTGACACCGAAAAATACCTGTTCTTGCCCTCTTTCACCGCATCGCTGCCCTGATTGCCGGTAACCAGCCGGTTCAATCAGGCCGATCCTGTCGCATCCGCCTTGGGTGAGTCGCATCTACGCGGAGAACGCATTCTTGAGGAGGAGCTTGGACCGCCGGGGCGCGTTTGTGGCGCGACGGGAATGAAACACGGGTTCCGAAACGCGGGTTTCAATCGTGTTCTCGAAAATCGAGACGACGTTGCGCGCCGCCGCATGCCGAGCGCGAAGTGTCGCGAGAGCCGTGAGACGTCCTCGGCGGATTTTTTCGCTGATGCTCGGATTTGCGGTTTGGGTTGCGGGCGCGGTGATCTCGACGGTATTGATTGCGGCTGTCACGGTCATGGTCTCTCTCCGGTTTGGAATTGGCTCAGGCGAAGTCGCCGGGGGTCATCAGAACATCGGACATGAAGAAGATGCCGTTGGCCGTGCGATGTAGTTTCGCCCGTTGTTTCCACCGTTCGAGCGAGATGATCGTACCTGCCGCGCGGCGGGGCAGGCCCTCGGTCACTTTGGTGGCGCGGCTGACGGGAAAGGCGATGATCTTCGAATTCATGGGTCTTCACTCCGGTCCAAGGCCCTGTTGGGCGTCTTATGCGTGGTGGTTGTGGAGACCGGTTCCCGGTCGTGCCATGCCGGTCGATCCGGCTTTTTGGCTCGCGGGCTTTGCCGCGCTGTCGGGTTCGCGTCCGACAAAGACCAGTCTTGTTAGGGATTCGGACGCAATTCGTGCCCCAATGGGGCAAAAGCGTGCCGCAAGAGAACGATTTTACTTAAGGTAAATTCAATCGAAGTTGTATCTATGGCCGCCAGTCGAGCATTTTGCCCTCGGGCCAATCGAGATCGACCACGATCTCAATGTCCCGCGTCTCCCCGGGCGCGAGGGTCAAATTCCAGGCGGACACGCCGCGCTTGTCGTCCACATCCGTTTCATTCGGAGTGGGCGTCGCCGTGACCGTTACGTCCAGGTCTTCGAGTTCGGAGAAGGTCAGCGGGTAAAGCGTCCGCACGTCCTGTGTCTCTTCGGTCAGGTTCTCGACCGATAGCGTGATTTCCTGTCGCCTGGTCGAGGACTTGGACAGGATACCGGTGTCGCCTTCCGCATTCCGTTTGAAGATCGTGTCCAACCGTATGCCCTCAACGGGTCCAAAGGGCAGCGTTTCCTCTGCTCCCGCCGGGATCATGGCAATTTTCGATTGTCCCACGAAGTTCCCATCCCGCGACAGAGAGGCGGAGCCAGGCAGGATCGGCTCTCCCGTATCATTGGTGAAGGTTGCCATGAGAAACGCGGCGTCGTCATAGCGCGGCGCGGCTTCGATTTGCGGATTGGCGGTGAGCGTCAGGGTGTCGAGCGCCAACTCCGTCGCCTCCCCCGGCGCGATCGTCACGGCGTCTGGGTAGACGTAAGAAAGTGAAAGCCCGTCGGTCTCCATTGTTGCGCTGCGCATGGCGCTATCCTCGACAATGGCCGGTTCTGCCATTGCTTCCATCTGCGGCGCGCCGCGCGGTGCCGCATCGCGCGGCAGGATCGGTTGCATCAAACCGGCCTTGTCGGGGTAAACCGGGGTCGGTCCAATCGCGTCATTCGGGCGCGCGGTCGAAAGTGTCAGCGCGGCATCGGTCCATGTCCGGGTCGTGTCCTGGGTCACGACGATCTTACGATCCACGTCGATTTCGCCTGCATCACGGTCGAGGTTCATGTCGTAGTCCACATGCCAACCCGCCGCCCAGGTTTGCTCGGTGAACTCCAGGGCGACCGGTCCGGCCTCGTCGTGGGACACCTCGATTATCAACATGTCGTTTTCGGCTTTCGGCGGTGACAGGCGCGCGAGATCGGCCTTTGCGGCGTTCAGTGCCTGTGTCAGGGCATCGCGTTCATCCTCCAGAGGGACCAGCGCGGCCCGCGCTGCTGTTATCTGGCGGAAGGTGTCTGCTGTCTGTGCGGAAACAAGGTCCGCCACCGCGAGAATACTCTCCGGCGTGCCGTTTTCAGGCGGCGCGACCGAGGCGAGGTAATCGGCGCGTGTTTCCAAAGCCGTTACATCGGCACGGGCAATCGCGATTTCATCGTTCTTTGCACGAACCTGCGCTTGGATGTCTTCGATGACCGCGAGCGTCACTTTCTGTGCGTCGGAATAAAGCGTTTCCGGGTCCGCCGCGACCGCACGGCGAAACCCGAGCGTGCCAATTTCGACCCCTTCGGAGACCGAAATACGCGGCAGGCTGTCGATCCCCTTTGCGCCCGGATAAGGCACCATGACGCGGTGTGTCCCCGCCGGGAGCTCTACATCGGCGCGAAGCGTCAACGTTGCCCCGTCCGGGTAGATCGTCGCCCGTGCCACCGGCGCCTGGGCGTAAACGTCGTCGGCCCACGCTGGGGTGGCAGCCAAAAGGGCGATCAGGGAAACGGTAGCGCGCATGGGGAACCTCTCATAAGTGTGAGGGCAGGCTAACGTGCGGCGCAGGCCGGGGATAGTCGTCTGTGGGCGGATCGGCGCATCTTCACCGATCAACGAAAATCGCCGCCGAGGTTTCCCCCGGCGGCGATCTTGATCTTGGTCTGAAAGCTGGCGATCAGCCCTTCTTCAGCACCTCACGACCCAGAAGCTCGGCGATCTGAACCGCGTTCAGAGCCGCGCCCTTGCGAAGGTTGTCCGAGACGCACCAGAAGTTCAGACCATTCTCGATGGTCACGTCCTGGCGGATGCGCGAGATGAAGGTGGCGAAGTCGCCGACGCATTCGGCCGGCGTCACGTAGCCCCCCGGCTCGCGTTTATCGACCACGAGAATCCCCGGCGCCTGGCGCAGGATCTCGCGGGCTTCATCTTCGTCGAGGAACTCTTCGGTTTCGATGTTGATCGTTTCCGCGTGACCCACAAAGACCGGAACGCGCACGCAGGTGGCGGTCACCTTGATGGAGCTGTCGACGATCTTTTTCGTCTCCGTCACCATCTTCCATTCTTCCTTGGTGTCGCCCGAATCCATGAAGACGTCGATCTGCGGGATACAGTTGAACGCGATCTGTTTCGGGTAAACCGAAGGCGCGACTTCCTGACCCGGTACGAACATGCCCTTGGTCTGGTTCCAAAGCTCGTCCATCGCGTCTTTGCCGGAGCCCGACACGGATTGATAGGTCGAGACAACGACGCGCTTGATCTTCGCACGGTCATGGAGCGGCTTGAGTGCCACGACCATCTGCGCGGTCGAACAGTTCGGGTTCGCGATGATGTTTTTCTTGGAATAGCCGTGCACGGCCTCCGGGTTGCACTCCGGCACGATCAGCGGCACGTCCGGGTCGTAGCGATAGAGGGACGAGTTGTCGATTACGACACAACCAGCCTTCGCGGCGATGGGCGCATATTTCTTGGTGGCGTCTGACCCGATGGCGAACAGCGCCATGTCCCAGCCCGAGAAATCGAAAGCATCGAGATCCTGGGTCTTCAGGGTCTTGTCGCCAAAGCTCACTTCGGTGCCCAGCGACCGGCGCGAAGCGAGCACGGCGATCTCATCGACCGGGAACTGACGCTCGGCCAGAATGTTCAGCATTTCGCGACCCACGTTCCCCGTGGCGCCGCAGACGACGACCTTGTAGCCCATGTGGCTCTCCTCTTGGTGTCCAGTTTGGGGGCTGATACCGCAGGACGCAGAGTGATGAAAGGGGGCAGCCCATCAACTCCCGTTGCAACGCTATTGTTGACTTTTGATGCAAACACCCCGATATGCCCTCTATCCAACGTGTGGCCGCGTGAGCCGCCGCCAGCCGTCGAACGAGACATACAGTGCTGGCAAGGGTTGGATGATCGAGCAGCACGCTCAAAAGACAGTTCCCAAATCACGCGGGGGGCAACGCGCCGGACGGTGGCAGGCATGAGCTTGCCATGAGGCCCGGGCGCGACCCGAAGCGAAAGGCGCGGATGCGCCTGATGAGCGTGGCCATGGGGCTGCGCAGAAAGATACAATGACTTCATTCAAAGACCTCGGGCTCGACCCGAAACTGCTCGCCGCCGTCGAAGCTGCGGGCTACGAAACACCGTCGCCCATTCAAGAGAAAGCCATTCCCTACGCGCTCGAAGGGCGCGACGTTATGGGGCTGGCACAGACCGGCACCGGCAAGACCGCTGCCTTTGGCCTGCCGCTGGTGCACCAGCTTCTGGGTGGCCATGACAAGCGCACGCCCAAGGGCGTGAAAGCGCTGATCCTCGCGCCGACGCGCGAATTGGTGAACCAGATTGCGGAAACCCTGCGGACCTATGTCCAGGGCACCCATATGAAGGTGACGACCGTGGTTGGTGGCCTGTCGATCAACAAGCAGATCAACATGCTCGCCACGGGCACCGACATTCTCGTCGCGACACCGGGCCGCTTGATGGACCTGATGGAGCGCCGGGCGGTCCGTCTCGACACCGCCACGTTCCTCGTCCTCGACGAAGCCGACCAGATGCTCGACATGGGCTTTATTCATGCGCTGCGCCAGATCGCGCCGGCGCTGGGCACCCCGCGCCAGACCATGCTATTCTCGGCGACCATGCCGAAACAGATGGAAGAGCTGTCGAGTGCCTATCTCGAAGATCCTGTCAAAGTGCAGGTTTCGCCTCCGGGCAAGGCTGCCGACAAGATCACCCAGGGCATCCATTGGGCGCAGGACAAGGGCGAGAAGGTCGACCTGTTGATCGACTACCTGCGCGATGAACCCGATGGGCTGAGCCTTGTCTTCGGTCGGACCAAGCACGGGTCCGAACGGCTGATGAAGCAGCTTGTGGCGGCAGGCTTTGACGCGGTGTCGATCCACGGCAACAAGAGCCAAGGTCAGCGTGACCGGGCGCTGAAAGCCTTCAAAGATGGCAAAGCCTCGGTGCTTGTCGCGACCGACGTGGCTGCGCGCGGGATCGACATTCCCAGCGTGACACACGTGTTCAACTTCGACCTGCCGGAAGTGCCGGAAAACTATGTCCACCGGATCGGCCGGACCGCACGGGCCGGGGCCGATGGCGATGCGATCAGCTTCGTGACCGGCGAAGAAATCGGGCTTTTGCGCCAGATTCAGAAGGTCATGAAGATCGAGATTCCGGTTCTTGCGGGCGACCGCCCCGAAGAAGTCGATCCGCCCAAGCGCGGCGGCGGTGGCGGACGCGGCCGGGGTCGCGGTGGCCCGCGTGGCGGCAGTGGTGGCCGTGGCCAAGGCAATGGTCAGGGCAAGCCCAAGGCCGCGCAGGGGCAGGGCAAACCGGGTGGCGCGAACAAGCGTCGTCGGAGCAAGGTCCGCCGCAACGCGGCGTAGGCTCTAGTGCGTGCTGTCGCGGCTGAAGCCGTAGATCACCACGCCTGCCAGAACTGACAGACCGAAGGTCAGAAACAGAACTTCATAGGGGGCCGAGGGAGCGGAAGACGCTGTCTCGGCCCCCGCGTATATGCGGCCCGAGAGGAACTGGAAGAAACTCACCCCGCCGATCCCGATCAGATTGATGAGCGTCACGCCTTGCCCGGTCAGATGCGGCGGGAAGAAGGCCCGCGCATGAGCCATGATCAAGGGGAAGGACGCCCCGAAGAACCCGATGGCCGAGAACAGCACGGCAGACTGAACCACACCGCTCGCGGGGAATTGCCACAGGGCGAGAAGCGACAGGCCAGAGAGCAGGTTGCCGGTGAAGATCACCCACTTCCGCGTCCCGAAGATGCGATCGGCCGGACCGTAGGCAAAGTTGCCCGCGATCATGGCAACCGCCATGACCAATGTCACCCAGCCGATACCCGAAGGGCCAAGCGCGTAGACATCTTCCAGGTATGGACCCGACCACAGCCCCCGGATCGAGGCCGCGGGGGCATAGTTCACCAGTTGCAGCGGGAAGATGAACCACAGGGCCGGAATGGCGAGCAGGGTCAAGACGGAGCCTTTCGGTTTCTCGCCCTCGTGGTCCAGTGGCGGCGGGTCAGTCACCAAAATGGCAGCGAGCGCCGCGACGAGCAAAGAGATCGCGGCAAGCGTCCACATGGTTTCGCGCCAGCCCATGGTTTCGACCGCCCATGCCATCGGCAGTGCGGCGATCAGGTTCCCGAAGGTGCCCACGCCCAGGACGATCCCCGCAAGCGTGCCGAAGACGCGCGGTTCGTAGATGCGCGCGAAGGTGAAATAGCTTGCCATCAAAACCGGGGAACACCCGATTCCGATCAATGCCATGGCGAGGCTAACGTGCCCCGGTCCCTGCGCCATTGCGAAGACAGCAGCCCCGCCCGCGGCGCCGACCGCGAACAATCCGGCGGCCGTGCGTCTCGGTCCGATGTTGTCGAGCATCCAGCCCACGGGAATTTGCATCGCAGCGAAAGCGAGGAACCAAAGTCCCGACGCCGACGAGAGGTCCTCGGGTGTGGCGCCGATGTCCGTGTTCAGGATTGGCGCCATGACCGCGAGGAAAGCGCGATAGAATTGGCTCAACACATAGGCCACGACCAAGGTGACGATTCCTGCGCGCATACTGTCCTCCCTGATCCGCGTCCGGCCAACTGAACGGAAAGCGGACCCCGGCGCAACCCTGCCGGCCCTTGGCACTGTGGTTTCATCACGTCATTATGGCTCGGACCTAATCAGGGGGACCCATGAGCGGCTTCGATCTAGAGAAATTCCTTCCCTATCAGTTGAATGAACTGTCGCGCGCGGTCTCTGGCGGCTTTTCGTACCACTACCGCGAACGCTATGGGATCACCGTGGCCGAATGGCGCGTCGTTGCGCATCTGAGCCAGGAAGACGCCGTTTCCGTGCGGGAGATCACGCGCCGGGTGGGCATGGACAAACCCAAGGTCAGCCGCGCCGCGTCGCGGCTGGAAGCTGCGGGATATGTGACCAAGATCGCCAACAGCAATGACAAGCGCCTCGTGCAACTCAGCCTGACCGACAAAGGCCGGGCGATGATCGAAACGCTCGCGCCGATTGCGCAGAGCTATGACGACACCCTGCGCGAAATGTTGGGGGAGGATTTTGACGCCTTCCAACGCTCCGTTGCCCGGCTCAACTCGGCGATCAGTGCGCGGGCCGAGACCTGAACGACAGACTGACGGCGCGTCAGGCTGGACATATGCGCTGGGCCGCGCACCTTGGCCCGCAAAGAGGAGAGAGACATGACCGATATCGTTATTCTGGGTGGTGCGCGCACCGCGATTGGGACCTTTGGCGGTGCGCTTGCAAACACGCCCCCGATCACTCTTGGCGCAACGGTTGCGAAAGAAGCCCTGTCGCGCGCCGGTGTCGAGGGCGGCCAGATCGGTCACGTCGCCTTTGGCCACGTCATCAACACCGAACCGCGCGATATGTATCTCAGCCGGGTTGCCGCGATGGAGGCAGGCGTGCCCGACACGACACCCGCCATGAACGTGAACCGTCTCTGCGGCTCCGGCGCGCAGGCTATCGTTTCCGTCGTGCAGAACCTTATGCTGGGAGACGCCGATTTCGGTCTCGCTGGTGGCGCCGAGAACATGTCGCGCTCGCCCTACATCCTGCCTGCTGCCCGCTGGGGTCAGAAGATGGGCGACATCGGGTCGCAAGACATGATGCTCGGCGCGTTGAACTGTCCTTTCGGCACTGGGCACATGGGTGTAACGGCAGAAAACGTCGCGGCGGAATGCGGGATCAGCCGGGAAGAGCAGGATGCCTTCGCGCTTAGTTCGCAGGAACGCGCAGCCCGCGCCATTGAGGAGGGTCGCTTCAAGGAGCAGATCGTCCCGGTCGAGGTCAAAGTGAAGCGCGACATGGTTCCGTTTGATACTGACGAGCATCCCAAGGCGACGACCGCCGAAGCGCTCGCGGGTCTCAAGACCGTGTTCAAGAAGGACGGTACCGTGACGGCGGGCAACGCCTCCGGCATCAATGACGGCGCTGCGGCGATTGCAATGGCGCGCGCAGACGCGGCAGAAGCGGCGGGCCTTACCCCCAAATTCCGGGTGCTGGGATACGCGCATGCCGGTGTTCGTCCGGAGGTCATGGGGATCGGTCCGATCCCGGCGGTTCAGAAGCTGATGGAACGCACGGGGCTGTCGGCTGGCGATTTCGACGTGATCGAATCGAACGAGGCCTTCGCGGCGCAGGCCCTGGCGGTGTCGGCGGACCTCAAGTTCGACCCTGAGAAGGTGAACCCGAATGGCGGCGCCATCGCCCTGGGCCATCCGGTCGGTGCAACGGGCGCGATCATCACGGTCAAAGCCATGTACGAGCTGGAGCGCATCGGCGGAAAGATCGGCCTCATCACCATGTGCATCGGCGGCGGTCAGGGCATCGCCATCGCGATCGAGCGTATCTGAGAAAACAGGGCGTGCCTGCGATCAGGCGCGCCCACCTTCGGCCGAGAGCAGGAGCGGGTCGATCCCAAGCTTGCCCAAGGCCTTCATCCATTTCGCGTCATTGTCCGGATCGAACACGATGGCACTGTCGGCATCGACCGTGAGCCACGCGTTCTGTTGAAGCTCGTCCTCCAACTGCCCCGGTCCCCAGCCCGCATAGCCAAGCGCGGTCAGCGTTTGCGTCGGCCCGGACCCTTTGGCGATGTCTTCCAGAATATCCTTGGTCGCGGTCATCGAGATCGAGGGTGTCACGGAAAGCGTGCCCGCGCTTCCTTCGTAATCCTGCGAGTGCAACACGAACCCGCGCCCACCTTCGACCGGCCCACCGAAATGGACGCCAACGCCTTTGCTGCCCGCGCCGCCATCAATCTCCAGCTGTTCAAGGAGATCGTTGAGCGAAATATCCGGCACCTGTTTGTTGACGATCAACCCCATCGCGCCGTCGTCCGAATAGGCGCACAGGTAAACCACGGAACGATCGAAACGCGGATCGCCCATGCCAGGCATGGCAATCAGCAGCTTGCCGGTCAGGTCTTCGGAGGCGTGATCTGTGTCCATTGCAAAAGGATGGGTGCGCGCGGGTCGCTTTGCAAGGTTTCCTGCGCTGTTACGGCGCATGCGCGAGAAAGTGACTTCCTGTTGAACGACCAAAGGCTATACCGGCTGAATGATGATCAAAGCGCTATCCATAACCGCCCTCGCACTCATCACGCCTACCGTAGGCTCCGCCGACATGCTGCACCCCGATGACGTGGCCGACGTTCGGTTGCTTTCGGGCTGGCGCATGGAGAACGGCAACCATATGGCGGCACTTCAAGTGACCTTGGAGCCGGGGTGGAAAACATACTGGCGCGCGCCGGGCGACGGCGGCATCCCGCCGGAGTTTGATTGGTCGGGCTCAAGGAACATGGGCGTGGTCGATTTCCACTGGCCCACCCCAGAGGTCATGGACGCGGGCGGTATGACAACCATCGGCTATCGACACGAGCTTGTCTTGCCGTTCGAGGTGACACCGTCAGACATCGGCGAGGACGTCACGCTCGATGCCGATCTCCTTTTGGGTATTTGCAAGGACATCTGCGTGCCGGTGAGCAGGCCACTGTCGGCCGATCTGTCAGCCGCGGCGACAGAGCCTGACATGGCCATTCTGCGTGCATTGGACAGTCGCCCCGATACGGTAGAAGAAGCGGGGGTCGCTTCCGTGTCCTGCACCCTTTCAACCTTGAGCGACGGCATGCGCGTCACTGCGTCGCTTGACCTCCCGCGCGTGGGGCCGGATGAAATCGTCGTCTTCGAGATTGACGACCCCTCGGTCTGGGTCTCTGACGCGATGGGCAATCGGGTGCCGGATGGCCCGCTTGAGGTTTATGCCGACTTCGTTCCGCCCGACGGCCAACCGTTCGGCGTCGCCGCGCAGGATATCCGTCTCACCGTGCTCGGCGGCGGACGCGCGGTCGATGTTCCCGGCTGCGATACGATGGTTGAGGATTAGGCCGCACGCCGCGCCTGGGCCCAACCAATGATATATGCCGCAAGGCTCACAATCGCCGCGCCCGGCACAAACAGACCAAGCGCGGTGAGGATCGAGCCGCTGTCCCCCGGCAAGGCTCCCGTGACCAGCGTCCATCCCAAAGTGGCGACGAACAGGACCGCGATGAGACCGGTTGCGACCCCGACCAGCCGCGTGGCCCGCGGCGCGCGATGCCCGGCGCTCAGAACCCGTTTCAGCGCGGCCGTCTGGCGATGCAGGTCTTCCTGCATGGCAAGGATCGAGGGCACCACCAGCAAGACCAGGAAAAAGCCGACGCCAAGCCCGTAGACCAACGTGATAACAGTCGGTTTGAGGAACTGCGCCTGTTGCGAGGTTTCGAACAAGAGCGGCAGAAGCCCCAGAACCGTCGTGGCGGAGGTCAGGAACACCGGCCGCAGTCGGTCGGTCGCGGCGTCGATGATGGCTGGACGTATCCCACGATCTTCGGCGTATTCGTCGACGGTGGAGACCAGAACGATCGAGTCGTTGATGATGATCCCGACCATCCCGATCAGACCCACGATAGAGAACATGGACAGAGGGATGCCCCACATATTGTGCCCCCAGATCGCACCGATCAGTCCAAAGGGAATGATCGACATGACGACCAAGGGGCGTGCCCAGCTTGAGAATATCCAGGCGAGCACGATGTAGATGCCGACGAGGCACAGGATGAACCCGACCAGCGCATCACCCAGGAACCGGCTTTCCTGCTCGGCCAGGCCGGACAGGCGGAAATCAATTCCGTAATCCTCGGCCACCTGCGGCAGGATCGTCGTTTCGAGCACCAGTTGGATTTCTGCCGCGCGGTCGCCGTTGGTTTCATCCAGATCGCCCGTCACCGACACCACGCGCAATCCGTTCTCTCGGTTCACGGTCGAAAAGCCGGTCTGTGAGGTGATCGACACGATATCTGCAAGGTTCACATAGAAGCCTTGGCTGGTGCGCAGCTGCGAGCGTTCAAGGAACGCGAGTGTCAATTCGTCCTCTGGGAGCTCTACCCGGATCGAGGCCGACCGCATCCCGTCAGGATAGGTCGCCGCTTCGATCCCCGACAGGCGCCCGCGCAGGATGGACCCTATGTCGTCGATGCTGAACCCCAGCGCTTTACCCTGCGGTGTGAGTTCGAGCACCAGTTCTTCCTTGTCGTAGGCGAGGCTGTCTTCCAGCGCCGACACTTCGGAATACTCGCCCAGGGCCGTCTTGAGCGCTTCGGCCGCCGCCTTCAGCGTTGCGCTGTCGGCCCCCAGAAGCTCCACGTCGATGGCATCACCGCCCGGCCCGAACCGCCCGCCCCGGAAGGTGAATTCTTCGAGAAGCGGGTGCGAGGGGGTGGCATCGGTCAAGGCCGAGACCACGTCGAACGAGGTATAGGGACGTTGATCGGCGTCGATCAGTTCAATGGTGACGGACCCCAGAAGGTCCTTGTCCTTGTCCTCTGCGCTGGCGAGCCCGCGCCCCGACGAGCCGCCGATTTCGGCCAGCACGTAAGTAATCGGGTTCACGCCATGCTCATCCTCCATCTGGACGGCGACGCCATTGATGGAGGCCTGAAGTGCCTTGAGCACATCGACCGTATCGTCACGCGTGGCCCCGTTGACCAAGGCGAAGTTGCCGGTGATCGTCCCGCGCTCCGGGGCATTGAAGAACCGGAACGGCACATCGCCCCGAATGAACAATGCGGCCTGCGTCGCAAGCACGAGGAGCGCGATGGCCACCGTGGCGTAACGTGCGCGCACAACCCAGACCATCAGCGGATGGAAAACGCGGTCGCGGAACCAGCGGAACCCCCTATTCACCTGCCGCGAAGGCCAGTCGTACCAATGCTCCTTGGCGGTATGGGCGAGCGCATGGGACATGTGGTTGGGCAGGATCAGGAAGCACTCTATGAGCGATGCCGTCAGGACGGCGATAACGGTGATCGGCACATCGGCGATGAAATCACCGAACCGCCCGCCGATGAACGTCAGGCCAAAGAACGCGATAACGGTCGTGAGTGTCGCCGAAAAAACCGGCGAAAACATCCGGCGCGCGGCATTTTCGGCAGCCGTGACAGGATCTTCGCGCAAGCGTCGCGCACGGAAATCTGCGTGCTCGCCCACGACGATGGCATCGTCCACCACGATCCCGAGCGTGATGATCAGGGCGAAGAGCGAGATCATGTTGAAGGTCAGCCCGAGCCCATACATGATCGCGACCGCCGCGAACATGGAAACGGGGATACCTGCGGCGACCCAAAGCGCGGTGCGCGCGTTGAGAAACAGGAACAACGTGATGAGCACGAGGACGAGACCGGTCGCCCCGTTCTCCAACAGGATCTGCAAGCGCCCGGTGATCAACTCGGCCCGCGTGCGGATCAGGTCGATGGTCACGCCTTCGGGCAGCGTCGTGAGTATCGTATCGGCGACCTCTTCGACCGTGGCCTGGATGCCGATGGCGTCCCCGGCGGCCGAGCGGTCCACCTGGACCTTCACCGCAGGATTATCCCCGACGAAATACGTTCGTGCCCGGTCGATCCCCTCGACCCGCACCTCGGCCACGTCGCCGACAGTCAGGGATGTGCCGTCCAGACCGGAGCGCAACACGATGCCGGCGATATCCTCGGCGGACCGTTTCGCGACGCCCGCGCGCACCCGTGCCGCGCCAGACCCGACATCGCCCGCCGGGTTCGTGTCGGTCTCCGCAGCTATGGCGGAGGCGATCTCGGACATCGTGATGTCGTTGCGCACGAGGTCTGCGGTTGCGACCTCCACCACTGTCTGCGGCGCGACGACACCCACGACCGAAGTGCGCGTCACGCCCTCCTGGAACAGACGTGCGACCATCTCATCGGCAAACCGCGCCAGTTGATCGACCCCCACCGGGCCGGTGATCACCACATCTGTCACCCGATCGCGCCAGCCGCCACGCGACACGGAGGGGTCTTCGGCATCGTCCGGCAGATTGGTTGTGGAGTTGACGGCACTTTCCACGTCATCGAGCGCACGGGCCATATCCCAGCCCGGCTCGAACGCGAGCGAGATATAGGCGGAGCCTTCCCGTGCCCGCGATGTGCTTTCGTCCACGCCCTCCACGGCCAGGAGGTTCGGTTCGAGCACCTGGATGATCCCGGCGTCCACGTCCTCTGCGCCCGCGCCGTCCCAAGCGACTGTCACGCGGATATCGTCGATCACCACGTCCGGGAAAAACTGGGCGCGCATCCGGGGCGTCGCCACCAGGCCGGCGACGATCAGGAGAACGAACAGGAGGTTCGCGACCGTCGCGTGGCGGGTAAAATAGGAAAGTATCCCGCCGCCGCGCGGTTTGGTGTCAGCCGTGGCCATGTTCAGCTCCCCATCCGGCTTTCGATTCGTTCAACCATTTGAGCGGGGACTTCGGGGGCTTCCAACGCGGTCAGGATACGGGCCTTGGCGGCGTCGGGCATCTGCGAGCTGCCTTCCACGTAGGCGATCAGGCGCGCGCGGCGCTCGTCGTCGAGCGTGATCATGTTGTCCTCTGGCTGGGGCGCGCTTGATGAGGTGTCGCCCTCCCGGGTCGGACGCACACGAATGCCGGCACCGAGTGTGGGCGCACGTTCGGTCACGACTTCGGCGCCTTCCAACCCATAGGCCGATACGAGGATCGTATCGCCCTGACGGCGCACGACCTCGACGCTGCGTTCCACCAGCCGATCCTCTTCGCCCAGGATCAGAACCGTATCGCTTCCGGAAATCGCCGTGGCAGGGAGGCGCGCGACCCCTTCGATCTCGGGTTCACGGATCGACACGGTGACGAAATCGCCGGGGCGCAGGCCCACGGCGCGATCGAGGCTCGCGAAAATCAAACGTCCCGTCTGTCCTTCGCCGACAGCCGCGCTTTCGCGTGCGATCCGGCCGGTGGCAATCAAGTCGAGACCCGCCACGTCGAGGCTGACGGACACCTCCGCGTCCGTCAGGTCGCCCTTGGCATCCAAGAGCCGCGCATATTGTGCGGTGGACAGACGGAAACTGACCTCCAGCGCGTCGGGGTCAACCAGCGTGGCGATCTGTTCGTTGGTGGTGACGAGCCGCCCTTCCAGGGCAGCGACATCAGCCAGGGCGCCCGCGAAATCCGCCCGGATCACGGCTTCGTTCAGGTTTCGCTCGGCCTCGGCCAAAGCGATCCGTGCCCGATCCAGAGCCGTGCCCGCGCTTGCGCCCCGCGCTTCGGCAGCATTCACGCTGGACCGGGCGGCGAGAACGGCCTGTTCGGCGGAGCTGGCAGCCAGCGCGGCGGTTTCCAGAGCGGTCGCGGTTCCGATGCCGCGGTCGCGCAGATCCTGCTGGCGGGCGAATGCCGCTTCGCGCAGCTCTGCCTGCCGTCTGGCATTGGCCAGATCGTCGCGCTCCAGTTCCAGGATGGCTTGCGCGTTCGACAATTCCGCCTCGGCGTCCGCCAGGTCCGCACGTGCCAGCGAAACCGCGTCCTCCAGGTTGGTAGAGTCGATGGTGACAAGCATCTGCCCGCGTTCGACCCGCCCGCCTTCGGCAAAGTTGTCGCCGAGCGCGACCACCATCCCGCCCACGGCGCTCCGGATTTCCAAGGTGCGCCGGGACACCACCTCGCCAAATGCTTCGAGGACCGGGGACACCGTTTCGGCGGTCGCCTCGGTGACGGTCACGGCATAGACCCGTTCGCGCGATGGCATGGCGCCGGCATCCTGGGCCATCCGGGTCTGCACCGCGTCACGCACCACCCAGACAGCAAGTGACAGGGCCGCAACGGTGAGCGACGCGATGAACAGTCCGGTCAATGAACGTCGAAGAAAGCGCATGAATGATCCCGCAAACGATTTAGATACGTCACTCTGCCTCTTGCCCGAGGGACAGGCAATTGGACAGTTTTGACAAGGGCGTTACGGGGTGAAACGCGCTGCGGCTCTATTTCCGTCGCTTGTGTTCGTCCAGACGTGGAAATATTTCGACGAAGTTGCAGGGCGCGTGACGGTAGTCCAACTGGTATTGAAGGATTTCGTCCCACGCGTCCTTGCAGGCGCCGGTCGAACCCGGCAGCGCAAAGAGGTAGGTTCCATTCGCGACACCGCCCGTTGCGCGGCTCTGAACGGCAGACGTGCCGATTTTCTGCATCGACACCATGGTGAAAACGGTCGCGAAAGCTTCGATTTCCTTCTCGTAGACGTCACGGTGCGCCTCTACGGTCACGTCCCGTCCGGTCAGGCCGGTGCCCCCTGTCGTCAGGATCACGTCGATCTCCGGGTCGAGGCTCCATGCCCGCAAGTGATCCGCGATCTCGCCGCGCTCGTCCTTGACGATCATCCGGTCGGCAAGCTTGTGTCCGGCCGCTTCGATCCGTGCGACCAGCGTGTCACCGGAGCGGTCTTCCTCCGGGCTGCGGGTGTCCGACACCGTCATCACGGCGATCCGCACCGGAATGAACTCTTTTGTTTCGTCGATCCGGCTCATGGGGACATCTCTCGTAACTTGGCTTGAAGGCTCAGAAGATCCGCCCAGGCCTCCCGCTTCGCAATCGGGGAGCGCAGGAGGTAGGAGGGGTGGAACATAGGCAACAGGGGGCGATCCGCAACTTCGGTCCAGATCCCCCGTTGCCGCGTGATCCCCTTCGGGTTCGGTATCAACGCACGGCACGGCGTGTTGCCCATGGCAACCACGACGTCCGGTGCCGCCAATTCGATATGGCGCAGAAGAAAGGGGCGGAACATCGCGATTTCCTCTGGCGAGGGTTCGCGGTTTCCCGGCGGGCGCCAGGGCACGACGTTGGAAATATAGAGCGCATGATCCGCGTCGGGCAGGGCACGCCCCATCCCGATGGCATCGAACATCCGGTCGAGCAGCTGTCCAGCGGGTCCCACGAAGGGCCTCCCCTCCCGGTCTTCCTGCTCGCCCGGTCCCTCGCCGATGACCATGACCCTCGCCGCCGGGTTCCCGTCCGAAAACACGAACCGACGCGCACCCTTCTTGATCTCGGCCCCCTCGAAGGCTTCGACCGCTTCGGCCAGGGTTTCGAGCGTTTCGGCCTGCGCGGCAAGGCTCTTGGCTTCCGCCACCCAATCGGTCTGCGGAACCTCGACAACCGGCGGCGGTGTAGTCGGGTCAGGGGGGTGGCTTCTCGCCGGAGCGGCCATTTTCGGTGCTTCGGCGGGCAGCTCGTAACGGTCGATCGGCTCTTCTGAAATCGCATCGGTCACGCCCAACTCGACATACCAGTCGAGAAGCGCTTTTGCCTGATGCCAGTCGAGAGCCGATTCCATGATGGTGAAGGTAAGCTTTGGGTGAGGGGGCGGCAATGGCGCTTGATGCGACCCAAGGACACCCTTAGCGTGACGCGATGCTTTTTGTTGGTTTCACCCTTGGGTTGGTCCTGTCGTTGCCGTTCTGGCTCTGGCGCTGGGCCGTCGCTTGGCGTTTGGCGGCATTTTATGTGCTGATCGGTCTCTGTTTTTGGCGGTTTTCGGTTCCGGCCGGCTGGAACAACGATACGTCCTCGGAAGCGACCGAGCTGTTTGCCGTGAAACTCGGTCTCGGCGTGGTGCTCGTCGGTTTTCTTGCGCGCGTCATATGGCAGGCTTGGAACCGGCCTGCGGTGGGAACGGTCTACCGTTGGGTGGACCCGGCCCTTCTGGCCATGTTCGCGGCCTTCATCGGGATAAATGCCACCATCGCGCTGTCGTGGCAGATGGCCGGTGGGGCCGTTCTCGCCGCGCACGGTATCCTCGGCCTTGCAGCTCTCGGCCCACTGATCGTCACGTTCATGAGTAACAATCGCCTTGTCACCGCGGCGGCGCTGGGCCTGTCGGCAAGCTTGATCGCCATGTTGATCTACTCCGCCTTCCTTCACCCGACCTTGGTTCTCGCCTCTGCCAAGAAGGTGGCCGGGGGAGGGGATTACTGCATCTCCTTGCCGATGAGCCACCGTGCCGCCCACGCGCGCAGCGACCTGACGTTTCTCACGATGGATAAATCCCCGGCGTGGCGGGCGGTGCCGCACCCGGCGGTTGTCACACACGAAGGGCCGGTCGCCTATTGGTCCTACCATCTCGTGCGGTTCAATCCGCAGACGGTCGGCTCTCCGGTCGCCTTCTGCGATCCGGCCGGAGAGCGTGGTCTTGTCTCCAAACCCGACGGGGGCGTCGCTTTCGTGTCGCTGGACGCGGGCCAGTTCGTTGTGCCTCAGGCCTTTGCGCCGTTGCCGAGCGCGGGTAACCATCTCGCCGTGTCGCTGGACCCGATGACGGGCGCGCCGAACCCGGACGGTATCCCGACGGCATGGATCGCGTTCAATGAGGCCGACAGCATCGATTCCCTTGTCACGGCGGATCGTGCCGTGATGGATGGACCGCATGGATTGGAGGTGCTCGACCTTTCGGCTGATCCCTATCCAACCACGACGCAGGTCTATTTGGCCCGCGACAAGGGACGGGTGACGACCCAGATCGAATGTTGGGCCGCCATGTGCCTGAACCGTTTTTCGCCCAATGGCGCGGACCGGATCATCTTCAACCATGACCCCGAAGATCTTCCACAATGGCGCGACATGCAGGACCGTGTCGCCGCTCTGTTCGAGAACTGGCGCCGCTGAACCTTGCCCCCTACCGCGCACGTTCCTATAAGCGGTGGAAAGAGAGGGTCCCGCGCATGTCATTCCGCCACCGTCACCTTCTGGGGATCGAGCCGCTCCATCCGACGGAAATCTCCTCCGTTCTCGACCTCGCGGACCAATATGTGGACCTGAACCAATCCGCGATGAAGCGTTCCGATGCGCTTTCGGGTCTTACCCAGATCAACATGTTTTTCGAGAACTCGACGCGCACGCAGGCTTCCTTCGAGCTGGCGGGCAAACGGCTTGGCGCGGACGTGATGAACATGGCGATGCAGGCGTCTTCGATTAAAAAAGGTGAGACGCTGATCGACACGGCGCTGACGCTGAACGCAATGCACCCGGACTTGCTCGTCGTGCGTCATCCCCATTCCGGCGCGGTGAACCTGCTGGCCGAAAAGGTGAATGCCGCCGTCTTGAATGCAGGCGACGGAAGGCACGAACACCCGACCCAAGCGTTGCTCGATGCGCTGACGATCCGCCGCGAAAAGGGACGTCTCCATCGTCTTACGGTCGCGATCTGCGGCGATATCGCCCATAGCCGGGTTGCGCGTTCGAACCTCATTCTGCTGGGCAAGATGGAGAACCGCGTGCGTCTTGTCGGGCCGCCGACCCTGATGCCATCGAAGATCGAGGAGTTCGGCGTCGAGGTCTATGACGACATGAAAGCAGGGCTTGAAGGGGCGGATGTCGTCATGATGCTTCGCCTGCAGAAAGAACGCATGGACGGGGGGTTCATCCCGTCCGAGCGGGAATACTACCACCGTTTTGGTCTGGACGCCGAGAAACTGTCTTACGCCAAGGACGATGCCATCGTCATGCACCCCGGCCCTATGAACCGCGGTGTGGAGATCGACGGGACCATCGCGGATGACATCAATCGGTCTGTTATCCAGGAACAAGTGGAAATGGGTGTGGCCGTGCGTATGGCCGCCATGGACCTTCTGGCCCGGAACTTGCGTTCGGAAAGGAACGCAAACAACGAAGGTATCATGGTATGACCCACGCAGAATTCGATTTCGTCACCGAACACGACCCGCGCACGATGTGGGTGTTTTCCCTCGATGTATCGCCCGATGAGCTTCCCGCGTGGGAGCCGGACGGGGCCGACGATCAATGGCCGTTGCCCGGCGCATTGGGTGTGAGCCATCTCGACCCGGCGCATGTGGAGGTCTTTCCCGAAAGCCGCATCTCCGAATACGGTCTTGCCCGCTATTTGGTCGAAGCCAATGGCATGTCGGAAAAAAGCGTGGCCGATGCCGCGCAGTCGCTCGAAGCACAGACCGGCACCATCGTGATCGTTCACGGCAAGGCGGTCGAAGGGATGAAAGGCAATTTCGATCCCGCGCACCCGGCTCATTTCGTGGGGCGCTTTTCCGAGAGAACCTCGCTCAAGACGTCCCCGGTTCAACCCGGTCCGAAAGTGTCGCAAGGCACCATTCAAAGCGGCGAAGCCGCGAACCCGCCGGACTTCCCCTGGAAGATCATCGTCATCGCCATCGTGGCTCTGGTGCTCCTCGGCGCAATTTTGTGGAGCCTCGCATGACCGACCCCGTCCTTGCCTCCGGTGAAAAGGTGCTCGCCACCTTCACGGGCAGTATGACGACCTACATCAAGGAACACGTCATGCTGGCCGCCATCGGCGCGGTGGGGGCAAGCGCGCTTCTCATGGCGCTGGGCAACGATTACCCTTGGACCGGCGCGGTCGGTGCAGTGCTCGCCATTGCCGTGCGCGGGGTTTACGTCGCTTCGGAGCAGGTTGGCATGACATGGACGTTGACCGATCGCCGCGTCATCTCGCCCGCCGAAGTGCCGATCCCGCTTTCGGAGATCGAGAAAGTCCGCACGATCATTTCGGCGGCCCAGATCGTGACCAGGTCGGGTGACAAGTACATGCTGAAATACCAAGCCGACCCGTCTGAAACCGCCCGCACCATCGAGGAGGCCGCGCGATGAGCCAAGCGCCCGGTTGGGAAGGACTTCTGGACGAGGGCGAAGACATCCTGTGGCAAGGACGTCCCGACCAGAGCTTTCACATGGGCGTTGGCAAGATATTCACCGTGGTCTTCGGCCTGTTCTTCGCGGGTTTCGCCTTGTTCTGGATGATCATGGCATCGCAGGCGCCCGGCGGTTTCTGGATGTTCGGCCTGATCCATTTCTCGGTTGGCGTCGCCATGGTGTTCTGGTCGATCTACGGCTCCACCTATTCGCGCCGCAACACGTGGTACACCCTCACCGACCGCCGCGCTTTCATCGCGACGGATTTTCTGACCAAGGGCAAATCGCTCGAGAGTTACCCGCTCAAGGATGCGCTGGTCGACTTCAAGGCCGGACCGCCCGACACGATTCACTTCGCCACTGAAGAGCGTCGAGGCAGCAAGGGGCGGCGTTACACCGTGCCGGTTGGCTTCGAGCGTATCCAGGATGGGCACGAAGTCATGCGGCTGATCCGCGAGCGTATCCACTACGTCCCGGCTCTGCCTGACGAAGAGACCACTGGGGAAATTGCATGACCACAATCACTTTCACCAACGCCCGTATCATCGACCCGGAGCGCGGGAGCGACGAGATCGGGAGCCTGACCATCGAAGAAGGCGTGATCGTCGCCCGTGATGGGGGTGAGATGGGCCGGGTGGTCGACTGTGGCGGGAAATGTCTTGCCCCGGGTATCGTCGACATCGGTGTGAAGATCGGCGAGCCGGGCGAACGGCACAAGGAGGGTTTCCGCACCGCGGGCCGCGCAGCGGCAGCGGGTGGTGTGACCACGATGGTCACCCGTCCCGACACGACCCCTGCCATCGACATGCCCGAAACGCTCGATTTCGTCAAACGCCGCGCGCGCGAACGTGCGCCGGTTCGGGTGAACCCCATGGCCGCGCTGACGAAGGGGCGGGAAGGGCGCGAGATGGTCGAAATGGGGTTTCTCATGGATGCAGGCGCCGTGGCTTTCACCGACTGCGATCATGTCATCGGCGACAACAAGGTGTTTTCCCGCGCCATGATCTATGCGCGTTCGGTCGGGGCTCTGATCATGGCGCATCCGCAAGACCCGACGCTGACCAAGGGGTCCTCTGTGACCTCTGGCAAATTCGCGTCGCTGCGTGGCCTTCCGGCCGTGTCGCCCATTGCCGAGCGGATGGGGTTGGAGCGGGATATGGCCTTGGTCGAGTCGACCGGCGTCCGTTACCACGCCGACAACCTCTCCACCGCGCAGGCTCTGCCCGCTTTGGAACGTGCCAAGGCCGCGGGCCTGGACGTGACCGCCGGGGTCAACATCCATCACCTGACGCTGAACGAACTGGACGTCGGCGATTACCGCACCTTTTTCAAACTGAAGCCACCGCTCCGGTCCGAGGACGACCGCAACGCGATGGTTGAAGCGGTTGCAACGGGCCTGATCGACATCATCTGTTCGATGCACACGCCGCAGGACGAGGAAAGCAAGCGCCTTCCGTTCGAGGAAGCCGCTTCGGGGGCTGTTGCCCTGCAAACCATGCTTCCGGCCGCGATGCGGCTCTATCACGATGGCGCGTTGGACCTGCCGACGCTGTGGCGCGCGCTGTCCACCAATCCGGCGCGGCGCTTCGGTCTGCCGGGCGGGTCGCTGGACGAAGGGGCGCGCGCCGATCTGGTGCTTTTCGACCCGGACGCGCCCTTCGTGATGAACCGCTTCACGCTTGAATCGAAATCCAAGAATACACCGTTTGACGAGGCCAGGATGCAGGGCAAGATCCTGGGCACCTGGGTCGGCGGTGAACAGGTCTATCCCTTCGCAGAATGATCCGGCTCGCAACAGAAGCGGACCTGCCGGAGATGGCAGAGGTCACCATGCGGTCGAAGGCCCATTGGGGCTACGACGATGCGTTCCTGGAGGCCTGCCGCGAGGAACTGACCCCGACCAGAGCCGACCTTGGTCCCGGCCTTGCTGTCTGGGACGATGGACAGATCGGTGGTGTCGCTCTGGTCAAGGACACTGGCGAAACGGCAGAACTCTACGCGCTTTTCATCGCGCCGGACGCGATGGGGCGGGGCGTCGGTGCTGCGCTTTTCGATTGGTGCTGCGACCATGCCCGCCGTCTTGGTGCGAAGCGCATCGCGCTGGACGCGGACCCTTTCGCAGAGGGCTTCTATCTGCGAAAGGGAATGCAACGCGTAGGAGAGGTGCCATCACAGACATGGCCCGACCGGATGCTCCCGCGTATGGAACTGGCGCTTTAGAGGGACCGCGCGATGCCCGAGATTACAACCGCCCTGCCTTTGCTGGCCTTGACGGCGCTTGCCGCCTATCTGGTCGGCGCGATCCCCTTCGGTATGGTATTTGCCAAGCTTTTCGGTCTGGGCGACTTGCGCCAGGTCGGCTCGGGCAACATTGGCGCAACCAACGTTCTGCGCACCGGCAACAAACCCGCCGCCGCACTGACGTTGCTCTTCGACGTGGGTAAAGGCGGGATCGCGGTCGTCCTCGCGCGCGCGTTTTTTGCCGAGGATGCGGGGCAGCTTGCCGGCTTCGCAGCCTTCCTGGGTCATTGTTTCCCGGTCTATCTGAAATTCAAGGGCGGCAAAGGGGTCGCCACGTGGCTCGGCACGCTGCTCGGCCTTGCGTGGCCCGTGTTCCTTGCGGCCGGCGCAACCTGGCTCGTTACGGCCGGGCTGTTTCGTATCTCAAGCCTCGCGGCCCTCGTCGCCGCGCTGCTCACGCCGCTTTGGGCCTATCTTCTCGGGTTCCCGGCGATGGTCGTGCTGCTCGTCGCTCTGGCGGTTCTGATCTATTTCCGCCACTCTGGAAACATCCGCCGAATCCTCGCAGGCACCGAGAGCAAGATCGGCAAGAAGGGCTGAGCGACAGTCGGGGGCCAGACGAAACCCGATACCAGAATGTGAGCGGGCACAGTCCAAGCCCGTTGATTTCCAAGGCGGAAAGCGCAAAGCTGAGCCATGTATTTTCTAGGAACGTCCTGAGGGGAGAGAGACGATGAACATGATTGAGGCGGTCAAATCCGTCTATTCCAATTACGTGACCTTTTCGGGTCGCGCACGTCGGGCCGAATTCTGGTGGTTCGTGCTATTTTACATCATCGTCGGTATGGTGCTCAGCTTCATCGATGCGGCGATTTTCGGAACAACCGTCGAGAGCGGCAGCTTGGCGACGGGGGACTACAGCTATTCGTCGCAAACCAACACGCCGATCCTGTCGGGTATCTTCTACCTCGCCACACTCCTGCCGTATCTCGCCGTATCGGTTCGGAGGCTGCATGACATTAACCGCGTTGGCTGGTGGCTTCTGATCGGGTTCATTCCGATCATCGGGATCATCGTGCTCATCGTTTTCTTCGCGACGGGCGGCGACAAAGGCCGGAACCGTTTCGGCTCTGATCCGATCGACGGGTCCGGTGGTGACGGCGGTGGCGAAGACTATGGTGCGACCTCGATCCCGCCTGTATCGAACCAGTAACGCAAGAAAGAGATCCCGCTGATGGACTTCAAACCTGCCGTCGAAACCTGCCTTCGTGACAAGTACGTGGACTTCTCCGGCCGGGCCGCGCGCTCGGAATTCTGGTGGTTCGTCCTGTTCTTGACCGTGGTGTCGATCATTCTGTCGATCATCGACTCGATCCTGTTTTCGGGCGTTCTACAGAACGTCGGCCCCCTTAGCGCGATCTTTTCTCTGATCACTTTGATCCCGGCCATTTCTGTCACCGCGCGGCGGCTGCATGACGTGGACAAATCCGGCTGGTGGCAGCTCCTGATGCTGATCCCGATCATCGGGTTCCTCGTGATCCTGTATTGGACCGTGCAGAAGGGCGCCGATGGTCCGAACCGCTTCGGCCCCGATCCGCTGGGTGGGTCCGCACCCGGATCAACCGACCCGGACCCGACCGAGATCCCGCCGAGCGGCGTTTGATCCGGTCCTGAAACGCGAAAGGCCGGGGCAGGACCCCGGCTTTTTCATGGTTGCGGCATCGCTCAATACGAGAAGGCGCCGTAGACCTTGCTAATGTCACCGTTCCATTCGCCGTGATAGAGTTCCAGAAGTTCGTCCGCGGGGACTTTGCCTTCCTCGACACTATCCTCCAGCGTGTTCAGGAAATGGCGTTCGTCAGGGACCATACCGCCGAACCCCGGGCGTGCGCGGCGTTTCAGCCCGCCGCGCGAAATATCCAGAACCTCCCGCGCCAGATCGCGCATCTTGATCGGACCGACTTCGGCCTGAAGCCCGTCCACGCTGGCCGCGACGCGCAGTTCCTCGCGCGTTTCGGCGTTCCAGCCTTTGACGAGGTCCCAAGCGGCATCGAGTGCCTGTTGGTCATACATCAAGCCGGTCCATAGTGCGGGCAGGGCGCAGATACGGCGCCACGGTCCACCATCGGCCCCGCGCATTTCCATGAACTTCTTGATCCGCGCCTCGGGGAAGATCGTGGTTAGGTGATCGGCCCAGTCGGACAGCGTCGGCACTTCTCCCGGAAGCGCCGGAAGCTCGCCTTTCAGGAAGTCGCGGAACGACTGGCCCAGTGCATTGATATACTGCCCGTCGCGATAGACGAAATACATCGGCACATCGAGCGCGTAGTCGACATACCGTTCGAACCCCATGCCGTCCTCGAAGACGAAAGGCAGCATTCCGGTCCGGTCCGCATCGAGATCGCGCCAGACGCGCGAGCGCCACGACTTATGACCGTTGGGCTTTCCTTCAAGGAACGGCGAGTTGGCGAAAAGCGCGGTGGCGACCGGCTGCAACGCCAGCGCTACGCGGAATTTCTGCACCATGTCGGCCTCTGACGCGAAGTCGAGGTTCACCTGCACGGTGCAGGTCCGATACATCATGGTTTTGCCCATGGTCCCGACCTTGTCCATATAGTCGGTCATCAGCTTGTAACGCCCCTTGGGCATCATCGGCATGTCTTCGAACGTCCACTCCGGGGCAGCGCCCAGGCCGATGAACCCGGCGCCGATCCTGTCGGCCACGGCCTGCACTTCGCGCAGGTGTTCGTTCAACTCGTCGCAGGTCTGGTGGATGGACCCGAGCGGCGCGCCGGACAATTCCAACTGCCCGCCCGGTTCGAGCGAGATGTTCGCGCCGCGCATTTCCAGCCCGATGATGTTGTCACCCTCGTAGATGGGCGTCCAACCGAACTGATCGCGTAGCCCTTCAAGCATGGCCTTGATCGAGCGGGGACCGTCGTAGGGCAGGGGTTTATGCGTGTCCTTGCAGTAGCCGAACTTCTCATGCTCTGTGCCGATCCGCCAGTCTTCCTTGGGCTTGCAGCCGCTCTCAAGGTATTCTGCGAGTTGGGAAAAGTCGGTGATCGGGCCGCCGCCGGACTGGGGAATGGACATGCGTTTTTCTTTCGTTGTTAGCGCGGGTTAACGGTTGGGCGATTGCGTGGGCGGTGTCAATCTCACCGCCGCGCCGCTGCCTGCCTTTGACCAGATCGTGACAGGTGTTTCGGGAGGCGCCTTGAGCGCCCGGATCGCGGTTTCGATCTCGGCTTTCGGCAAGGCGGTGAGCGCATCGAAGAGCGCCTGGGAGCCTTCGGCGGCAGCGGGGATCGACAGGCGCTCGTCGGGCGTGGTGAAGCGCCAAACCGCCTTTCCAAGCGTGTCCTTGGCAATTTCGACCCTGAGCAGGGTCTCTAGCGAGGCCATGCCGCCCCCTACCGGCGCAAGATAGGTAACCTGGCGTTCGTCCACCTCGACCACGCCCAACCCGCCTGACCCGGGCGAGAACCGGGCGCGTTGAACGCCGGACCAGAGAATCGCCGCCCCGACCAGCGCGAGCGCGGTTCCGAGCCAGACCCAAAGACCGATGGAAAAGAATGCCCAGTTCAGCCCGAAGGCGATCACGGCAATGCCGATCAGCGCTTCGCGCCAGCGGATCAGGGCGGCGGTGGCTTCTGGGCGCAGGAAACTCATGCCCAGTCACCCAAGGCGGATTGCCAAAGCGCAAGGGCCGCAACGGCGGCGGTGTCTGCGCGCAGGATACGCGGGCCGAGGCTGACCGCGTGTGCCTGATCCATGGCGTGAAGGCGGGTGCGCTCTGCCTCGGAAAACCCACCCTCGGGACCGATCAGGATGGCCCAAGGGGCGCCTCTCTCCCCGGGAAGCGCGGAGGCGGGCCCCGCCAACTCTTCATCACAGAACATGATTTGCCGGTCGTCCCAATTCTCCAGAAGCGCCGCGAGTTTCACGGGGTCGGCCACCTCCGGCACGAAGGTTCCGCCGCATTGCTCGGCGGCCTCGATGGCATGGGCCTGCAACCGGTCCACGCGGACCCGTTCGGAATTGGTGTGTTCGGTCAGGACCGGGACGATCCGCCGCGCCCCCATTTCCGTGGCCTTTTCGACGATGAAGTCGGTGCGCTGTTTCTTGATGGGTGCGAACAGGAGCCAAAGGTCGGGGGGGGTCATCTGGGGTTCAGCAAGCCCCAGACAGGTTAACTCGCCGCTTTTCTTCCGGGCATGCGTGATCTCGGCGGTCCATTCGCCATCGCGCCCGTTGAACACGGCCACGGGGTCGCCGACGGCGGTGCGCAAAACCATGAACAGGTAATGCGCTTGCGCCTGATCCAGAGGAATGGTTTGCCCCTCCCCAAGTGGCTCGTCTACAAAGAGCCGGATTTTCGCACGGTCCATCATGGGGGCAAACTATGGCGACAGGGCAGGAGACGCCAGAGGCAACGGGACAGGTCGCGGACAGCGTCGGCAATTGGGTCGACCGTTACGCGCCCGCGTGGTCGCGCCCATATTTGCGGCTTTCGCGCGCGGATCGCCCGATCGGAACATGGTTGCTTCTGCTGCCGTGCTGGTGGGGGCTGCTGCTGGGCATGGGGCGCACCGGGACCATGGGTTGGTCCGACGCATGGATTGCGCTGGGGTGTGCCATAGGTGCGTTTCTCATGCGCGGTGCAGGCTGCACGTGGAACGACATCACCGACCGTGACATCGACGCAAGCGTGGCGCGCACGCGTTCGCGCCCGATCCCGGCGGGGCAGGTCAGCGTGAAACAGGCGCTGGGCTGGCTTGTCGCGCAGTCGCTCGTTGCCTTCGTGATCCTGCTGACCTTCCATACCAATGCGATCATCCTCGGCATCGTGGCGCTGGGTCCGGTGGCGATCTATCCCTTTGCGAAACGCTTCACGTGGTGGCCGCAGATCTTCCTCGGCACCGCGTTTAACTGGGGCGCCCTTCTGGCCTACACCGCTCACACCGGGCGGCTCGAATGGCCTGCCGTCGCGCTCTATTTTGCGGGTATGGCCTGGACGCTGTTCTACGACACGATCTATGCCCACCAGGACAAAGAGGACGACGCGCTGATCGGGGTGAAGTCCACGGCCCGACTGTTCGGTGACAAAACGCCGCGCTGGCTTTTGGCGTTTCTCGTGATCTCCGTCACGCTCATGGCGCTTGCGGTGATCCTCGCCTATCTGCCAGAACGCTCGACGCTTGCGCTTTTGGTCGCGCTGGCCGCGCCTTGGGCCTTTGGTTGGCATATGTCGTGGCAGATGCGTGTGCTCGACATCGACGACAACGACATCTGCCTGCGCCTGTTTCGCTCCAATCGAAACGCGGGACTCCTGGTTGTGCCGTTTCTTGCCGTCGCCCTGTTGCTTTGATTGCGCCTCGCCTGAAAGCACCCTAATGAAACGCAGACTTTCACTCTGAGACCACTCACCTCCATGCGCCTGTCGAAAATCATTCTGGTTCCCGGGATTTTCATCGTCGCTGCCCTGATCGCGATCTTCGCTGCCTGGGCATCCGTCGGTGTGATCGAGCGAGTCACGAAAACGACCGTGGAACGCCAGTTGGTCGTTCAGGGCGAAGACTGGGCACATGTCGCGGTCGACGGCCTTCAGGTGATCCTGGATGGAATCGCGCCGACCGAGACGGATCGTTTCCAGGCGCTGACCATCGCGGGGGGCGAGGTCGACTCGAGCCGCGTGATCGACCGAATGGTCGTTCCATCCTCGCAAGAGGTTGCGCCGCCGCGATTTTCGATCGAAATCCTGCGCAACGATGCGGGTATTTCGATGATCGGGCTCATCCCGGCCGCCACGGACCGTGAGGCGCTAACCCAGCGTGTGAGCCGGATCATTGTCAGCCGACGCGTGGCCGATCTGTTGGAAACCGCCGATTACCCGGTGCCGGATGGCTGGGACGCAGCGCTCGATTTCGCGGTCTACGCGCTGGAAGAGCTGCCCCGGTCCAAGATTTCCATGAGTTCGGAACGCGTGGAGGTCGAAGCGATTGCGGATAGCGAAGCCCAAAAAGACGAGTGGGAGCAAGACCTCGCACGTCGCGCGCCGACAGGGCTTCGGGTGGCGCTGAATATCTCGGCCCCACGCCCGGTGGTCACGCCCTTCACGGCGCGGTTCGTTATCGACGAAACGGGCGCACGGTTCGATGCCTGCACGGCGGGCACCGAGATCGGTCGGACGAAAATCGTCGGCGCGGGGATCGCCGCTGGTGTCAAGGGACGCCCGAACTGTGTTATCGGGCTTGGCGTCCCGTCCGCCGATTGGCCTGACGCGGTGGCGTTGGGTGTGAACGCTTTGCGCGAGATGGGCTCGGGCACGATCACCTATGCCGATGCGGATGTTACCTTGGTGGCCGATGCCAGTGTCGAACAGCGCGCGTTCGATCGTGTTGTGGGTGAGTTGGAAGCGGACCTTCCGGAGGTCTTTTCGCTCCATGCAACCCGGACGGCTCGCGAAGACGGCGATGGTGAAGGCGCACAGGAATTCACCGCGACGCTGAGCCCCGAAGGCAACGTCCAGCTGCGGGGTCGTTTGACCAATGAGCAACAACGCGCGATCACGGAAAGCGTTGCGCGCGCACGCTTCGGTATGGACAGCGTTTACATGGCGACGCGCCTGGACCAAGGGTTGCCGCCCGAATGGTCGGTGCGTGTTCTCGCCTCGCTCGAGGCGCTGAGTTTCCTCGATAACGGTGCGGCTATCGTTCAGCCCGACCGCGTCGAGTTGCGCGGCAAGACGGGTAATCCCGACGCGAAATCCGAAATATCGCGCCTCCTGTCCGAGAAACTTGGCTCGAACGAAGAGTTCAGGGTGAACGTCACCTACGACGAAGCACTTGATCCGGTCGCGTCCCTGCCCTCCGCGCGGGAATGCGTCATCATGATCAACGATGCGATCCGCAAGAACAAGATTACCTTCGCGCCGGGCTCGGTCGAGATCGAAGCCTCGGCGGCAGGGACGATCCGGAAGATCGCGGATATGGTCCGGCAATGCCCTGATGTCGCGATGGAAATCGGCGGCCACACGGATAGCCAGGGTTCGGAAGAATTGAACAAGTCGCTCTCCCAACAGCGCGCGAATTCGGTGCTGAACGCGCTTCTGGCTGAGCGTGTGCTGACGTCGAACCTCACGGCTTATGGCTATGGTGAAGAGCAGCCGGTCGCGGACAACGACACCGAAGAGGGACGCGAGGAAAACCGCCGGATCGAGTTCAAGTTGATCGGAACCGAGGATCTGCCGGACAACATCGCGCCTGATGGCAGCATCATTGAAGACATCTCCGAAGGGGCCGTCCAGACGGCGGATGAAGACCTTGGCTCCGTGCGTCCGCGCCCGCGTCCAGGTGGTGACGACGACGCGGAGGCGGTTGAAGCAGATGACGCTGCCGCCGAGGCTCCCGTAACCGACGATGCCGCCGTTACCGACGAGACGGCGGCAGAAAACCCACCTGAAACGGCTGCTCAGGACGCGACCGAAGTGCCCGAGGATGCTTCTGCGTCAGAGACAGACGCAGAAGCCACAGCGGCTGATGAACGGGCCGAAACAACGTCCGGTGAAACGGAAGACACGGCCACGGAAGAGTCCGAAGGCGACAATACGTCAGAGGCTGCAACCGACACCGAGGGTGATATAACGGAAGAAGAAACAGCGGATGTGGCCGACGAAAACGGCGCCACGATCGACGCAGAGACCAACGGTGCAGAAGACACCGAGACAGAAGAAACCCCGCCCGAGGAGCCGCTTGGACCGGCCATCGTGGTGGACCCCGAGCTTGAAGGCGTGCGCGCGCCTCCGCGGCCGGAACGGTAGGGATAGGGACACATGAACAGAGCCGAGTTCATCATCGTCACGGCAATCATCCTTTTCATCGCGTTTGCGTTGGGATGGTTCGCACACTGGCTGATCCATCGATTCACCCGGGTCTCGGGCGCGGAGATGGGGGAACTCGACCGATTGGCGCAGGCCCTTCACGAAGCCGAAGAGACGCGGGATCAGGCGATCACTTATCTTCAGCAGCGCGAGTCGGAGCTGTCCAATCAGCAGCACCAGACCGAAGCCGAACTTCGCGCGGCGATGGACGGCTTGCGCGATGCCCGTCGCGAGGCCGAAGAACTGCGCGTTTACATCGAGCGGATGAACGCCACCGGCTAAGACATGGCGCGGTTCTGAACGCGGCGGTGACGGTCGTAGGCCATCTGAAGTGCTTCTGTGCGGATGGGGCGCTGCATAAGCGCATCAACGAGTAGCTTGTAGACCCTATGGGACGGCAAACCCTGCGTCACGGGATGTCCTGCCCCGGGAAGCCGAACCTGTCGAACAGTCTGAAAACCAAGAGAAATCTCGTTGGCGTGGGCCTGATCCTCGGGAAGGCTCGGGTCGAAGAGCACCACCGCGTCGCCGGGTGCCTTTCCCGTGGCGCGCAAGACCCTGTGCGCCTCGCGCGCGAAAATCCCGTCCATTGGATCGGGCATGAACCGGGTGTCACCAATCGCCGCTCCGTGGGGCAGGTCCGGGGCAAAGGTCGTGTGAGGGGAGACAAACATGAGCCGATCGAAATCGACCGCGCGACTTGCCGCGAAAAGCCCGTATCCGCCCATCGAAAACCCCAGTCCAATCCGCTCCCGAAAGGGTGCGGTGGCCTCCGCGATGCGGGTCAGAAGCCCCGGCAAATCTCGGTTCAGGTACCAGTCGTTACGCGCTGTGGTGATTTGAACATGGGCATAGCCGCGCCGCAGGAACGTTGCGCCGTGCTCACGCTCCAGCCCATTCCGGTCGCGTCGCCAGTGATCGAAGGTGAACACCACCCGGTCATGGGCGGCACCTATCATGGTGGCCCGCAAATGCGTGCCGGAGAAGATCACCTGGGGTCGCATGACCCGAGTGTTGCGGGACGGGTTTTACCATCCGGTGAAAAAGGATGGAGTATCGACTCGCAGCGTTACCAGCGTGTTAACGCGTCCTCGTCCTCGTCCTTCGCCGCGACCCATTCGGCCCCGTCCGGTCCGAATTCCTTTTTCCAGAAGGGTGCGCGGGACTTCAGGTAGTCCATCAGGAATTCGGCGGCCTCGAAAGCGGCGACCCGGTGGCGGCTGGCCGTGGCGACCATCATGATCTGGTCGCCGGGCGCGAGGGTGCCGTAACGGTGGATGACCAGACAGTCGGCGAGAGACCATCTGTCCACGGCTTCCTTTGCGATCATGGAAATGGCGCGTTCGGTCATGCCGGGGTAGTGTTCGATCTCCATGCGGCCCAGGCCACCGGTGTCCCGCACCACGCCGGTGAAAGAAACCACGGCGCCAATGTCATGGGAGCCTTTCCCGAAGCGTTCCAACTCGTCCCCGAGGCTGAAGCCGTCGTCTTGAACGCGAATGTCCATCAGCCGCCCGTCATCGGTGGGAAAAACGCCACTTCGCGCACGCCGGACAGCGGCGCGTCGAAGTCGGAAAGTTCCTGATCCAATGCGACGCGCAGGGCCGAGAGATCGGCGAAGGCGGCCTCGTACCGAGGCTCGCGGGCTTTGAGCTCTTCGACCAGGTCGGCCACCGTCGCCGCAGAGGTTTCAACCCGTTCCCGTGGTTCGCCGATGCGTTCGCGCACCCAAGCGAAATACATGACATCAATCATCTTTTTTCTCCTCCGGCTCCTTCAGGAAGGGGAGCGCCTTGCGGAAGTATTCAACCCCGGTGATGGCGGTCAGAAGCGCCGCGCCCCAAAGCAGGATGACGCCTGCGTTGCCGGTCCAGTTCATGCCTGTGAGTTTCCAGCGCAGGCCCAGCTCGTCTTCGGTAGCGCCCGAAATCACGGCGTCGAACATCTCCTGATCCATCCCGAAGCTTTGCATTCCTACGTAGTGTTCGAACACGCCTTTTGCAAAGAGCAGGGTGAGCGCGACCATCTGCACGGTGGTTTTCCACTTGGCGAGATTGGTGACTTTCAGAAGGCGGGATTTGTCGCCAAGCGTTTCGCGAAGGCCGGAGACGAAGATCTCGCGAAAAATGATGATCCCCGCGGGGAGCACGATCCAAACCGCGAGGCCAGAGTAGGCGGTGATGACCAAAAGGGCCATCAAAACCAATGCTTTATCGGCAATCGGGTCCATGGCCGCGCCAAACAGGCTTTCCTGTCCCAGCCTGCGGGCGAGGTAGCCGTCGACCCAGTCGGTGAGGCTGGCCAGCATGAACACCGCGATGGCGTAATAATCCGCCCAGGGCCGGGCGAAGAACAGGAAAACGATCGGCAGGAGAGGCACGGCGATAAGCCGCGCGACGGTGAGGATATTTGGCACGGTCCAACGCATGACCAAGGTCTATCGCGCCCGGTCGGCGGGGGGAAGGGGCGGGTGTTAACCGGTTTGGCAGGGCCAGCCGCAGCCGTATGACATGCGTACACAATGTGTATGACATTTGTGCATACGATTGTGCAGACGCCGCGCCCAGCAGAGCCGTGGCCACTGCGCGCTGTCGCGTGACAGACGGTTAACCTTTTTCGTGAAAGTGGCCGTAGATGGTTTCGGCCAAAGCCGCCGAAATTCCCTTGACCGCCTTGAGGTCGTCGAGCGAGGCAGTGGTCACGGCTTTCGCCGAGCCGAAGTGGGTGAGCAACGCCTTCTTGCGGCCAGCGCCGACGCCGGGCACATCGTCCAAGGGGTTGGCGGTCATCGACTTGGCGCGTTTGGCGCGGTGGGTGCCGATGGCGAAGCGGTGGGCCTCGTCGCGCAAGCGCTGAATGAAGTAGAGCACCGGGTCGTTTCGTTTCAGCGCCATGGGGCGTTTGCCGGTGCGGTGGAACTCCTCCTTGCCCGCGTCGCGGTCGATCCCCTTGGCGACGCCGATCATGGCGATGTCTTCGACGCCGAGGTCTTCCATGATAGACTGCACGGCAGAGACCTGTCCCGCGCCGCCGTCGATCAGCAGGAGGTCTGGCCAAGACTCGCTTTCGCGATCCGGGTCTTCCTTCAGCAGGCGTTTGAAGCGGCGGGTGAGCACCTCTTTCATCATGCCGAAATCGTCACCGGGGGTGAGGTCTTCGCCCTTGATGTTGAACTTGCGATACTGGCTTTTCATCAGCCCTTCGGGACCGGCGACGATCATGCCGCCGACGGCGTGGGCGCCCTGAATGTGGGAGTTGTCGTAGACTTCGATCCGTGTTGGCGGTGCGTCGAGGTCGAAGGCCTCCGCCAACCCGGCGAGCAATTTCGCCTGTGTCGCACTTTCCGACATCTTGCGGCCCAGCGATTCCCGCGCGTTGCGGGCGGCATTGGAGACGAGCTCCATCTTTTCGCCCCGTTGCGGAACCTCGATTGCGACCTTGCGCCCGAGTTTTTCCGTCAGCGCCTCGGCCATGAGTTCACGTTCCTCGATGTCGTGGGACAGGAGCAGGAGACGGGCGGGGTCCTTGCTGTCGTAGAATTGGCCGATGAAGCCGCGCAAGACTTCGGCTTCGTCCGCGCCTGCGCCGGTTTTCGGATAGAAGTCGCGGTTGCCCCAGTTCTGGTTCGCGCGGATGAAAAACACCTGCACGCAGGCCTGGCCACCTTCCATGTGGAGCGCGATCACGTCGGCCTCGCTTACCCCGCGCGGATTGATGCCCTGGGAGCTTTGGACCTGGGTCAGCGCGGCAATCCGGTCGCGCAGGAGCGCCGCGCGTTCAAACTCCATCGCTTCCGAGGCGGCGTGCATTTCCTCGGCCAGTTCGCTCTGCATCCTGGTGGTCTTGCCGGACAGAAAACGTTCGGCGTCTTTCACGAGGTTTCCGTAGTCTTCGGGCGAGATGCGGCCATCACAGGGGCCGGCGCAGCGCTTGATCTGGTAGAGCAGGCAGGGGCGCGTGCGGCTGTCGAACATCGCATCCGAGCAGTTGCGCAGGAGAAAGACCTTCTGCAACTGGTTGAGTGTCCGGTTCACCGCGTCCGCGCTGGCAAAGGGACCGTAATAGGCGCCTTTGGTTTTCTTCGCGCCACGGTGTTTGCGGATCTGCGGGAAGTCGTGGTCCTTGGTGACGAGGATCGAGGGGAAGGCCTTGTCGTCGCGCAGGAGCACGTTGAAATGCGGTTTGAGCTGCTTGATGAGGTTCTGTTCGAGCAGAAGCGCTTCCGTCTCGGTCTTGGTGGTCAGGAACATCATCGAGGCGGTCTGCGAGATCATCCGCGCGATCCGGGCGGAGTGACCGGTCCGATTGGCGTAGTTCGACACGCGGTTTTTCAGGTTCTTGGCCTTGCCGACGTAGAGCACCCGGCCTTGGGCATCGAGCATCCGGTAGACGCCCGGCGAACTGTCCAGTTGACGCACGTAGTCCGCGATGACGCCGTGACCCGTGCGCTTTTCACTGTCCGGTAGATTGTTCGTGTCTGATGACATGGTGCCTGTTCGGTGATTCTGGTTTTGGCTGCAATGATAGCGGGTCGGGGACAAGAGGAAACACGTCCACAGAATCTGTGGATAACTGCGGGGATGAAAAGCTATGTCGGGTGATTTTTCCTTGTTTCGTTGGGCTGCGAACCATGTGCTCAAAAATTAGGCGTCATTTTAGAGCGTTGTTTTTGTTGAAGAAAAATATGAACGATTTGTAAATATCTGAAATCCGGCCATTTTCCATGTTGGATTTTGGAAAGCCGCCATCCCCGTGCACAACTTGCAAGGCACCTGTGCCGCAGCAGGTTTGATCGGGGTCAATCCACGTTGCGAATCTCGGGCGTTTTCCACCCGAGGTGCTGCCCGCCATCCACCGCAAGCATCTGTCCCGACACGGCTTTTGCGTCGAGGAAATAGAGCAGCGCGCCGGTGATATCTTCGGGATCGGAGCCGCGTTTCAACACCGTATTATCGCGTTGGTAGGCAAAATCGTCGTCTGCCTGATGCGCGCCTTGGAGCGTCGGACCCGGCCCGATGCCGTTGACCCGCACCTTCGGGGCGAGCGCACGCGCCGCCGTCTGGGTCATCGCCCAGAGGCCCATCTTGGCGATGGTGTAGGTTGCGAAATGCGGCGTCAGTTTCTTGACCCGTTGGTCGAGCATGTTGACGACCAGCGCCTGGGCCACGGGTTCGCCCCGGTCGTCGGGGACGGGCTCGGGCGCCTGTTCTGCGAAAGCTTGGGTCAGGAAGAACGGCGCGCGCAGGTTGGAACCGATGTGCTGGTCCCAGCTTTCCGGCGTCGCATCCTCGAAGGTGTCGTAATTGAAGATCGAAGCGTTATTGACCAGCACGTCGAGTGGGCCGCCCAGGGCTTGCGTCGCGGCGGGAACAAGGCTTTCGACCGCCTGCGGGTCCAGAAGGTCGGCTTTCAGCGTCACGGCATTGACGCCGAGTGCCTCGCAGGCGGCGGCGGTGTCCTTGGCGCCTTCGTGCGAGGAGGCGTAGTGCACCGCGACGTTCAGCCCGCGACCTGCGAGCGCGATGGCCATGGCGCGGCCCAAGCGGCCCCCGGCGCCGGTGACGAGTGCGGCACTCACGAGATCACCAGGACGATATAGAGGACGTAGAGCGCGCAGAACACGATGCCCCAGAGACGCCCCATGCGCCAGCCTTTGAAGACGAAGGGGGCGATCAGGACCGAAGCGGCGAGCATGACCCACATGTCAAAGCGGAGCATTTCGGGTTCCACCGGGATCGGGCCGACAAGGCCGGCGATGCCGATGATCCCGAGAAGGTTGAACATGTTCGACCCGATCACGTTCCCCAACGCCACGTCCGCCTGGTTGCGGTAGGCGGCCATGACGGTGGTCGCCAGTTCCGGAAGCGAGGTGCCGAGCGCGACCAGCGTGAGGCCGATCACAGTGTCCGAGACCCCCATCGCGAGCGCGATATTGGTGGAGGCATCGACAAGAAGGTCCGCCCCGATGGGCAGGCCGATCAGGCCCAGCACCAGAAATACCCCGATCTTCCAGAACGGAAGGTCCGGGTCCGCGCCTTCGAGGTCTTCTTCCTCGTCCAATGTCTCCGGGTCGATCTGTTCGCCCTTGGCCTTGGCTTCCGCGATCAATTCGCGCCGGTGGGCCATGGCGGCCTGGAACGCCATGAAAAGCATGAAGGTGAGGCCTGCGAGCAGGATAAGACCCTGAACCGCGCCGTAGGTGCCGTAGAACCCAATGGTTATGAAGAGAACCGTAGCGGCGAGCATCATGATGTAGTTCTGCCGCGTGTCGGTGTCGGCGGTGTGCAGCCCCTTCAAGATTGCGGGCACACCGAGGACAAGGAGGATATTTGCCGTGTTCGACCCGACCACGTTCCCCAAGGCAAGGCCCGGTGCCCCTTCCATCACCGCTTTCACCGAGATCAGGAGCTCGGGCGCGGAGGTGCCGAAGGCGACGATGGTGAGTGACACGATCAGGGCCGGGATCCCCAGCCGCAGCGCAAGGTTCACGGCGCCCTTGACGAGGCTGTCACCGGCAAAGAGCAGGATGACCAGTCCGAGGGCGGCATAAGCGATGTCGAGGATCATGATTTCTTCTCACAGGCGCAGGGGCCCTTGCCGATCTTGAAACGCCCGCATTTGGGGCATTTCGCGTTCTTGATTTTCTGGGCACCGGGGAGCCGGAGCCGCCCGAACATGGCGAGCACGAGCATGAAAATCAGAAAGAGCGAGACGATCTTGATCATGGATCAGAGGCCGAACCTGGACCAGGCAGCGCGGTCGTCCATGACATCGAGTGCGTCGGAAGCGATCTGGGCGCCAAAGCGTCTGAACAGCGATTTCCTGGGGCCGTAGACCGCGAACCGGGTCTTTTCGCCGAACTTGTCCTTCATGGTCGGGACAAGGTGGCCGATCCCGTCAGCAAGGCCGAGGTCCACGGCTTTCTGACCAACCCAGAATTCACCCGAGAAAAGTGCAGGTTCGTCCGCGAGCTTGTCGCCACGGGCGGTTTTTACATGGTCGATGAAGGCTTCGTGGATTTGCGTGCCCACCGCCTTGATGCGTTCCACGTCCTTGGGGTCTTCGGGTTTGAAGGGGTCAAGCTGGCTTTTCGACTCGCCCGACGTGTAGACCCGGCGTTCGATGCCGTGCTTTCCGATGAAATTGGCGAACCCGAAGGATGCCATGATGACGCCGATGGACCCAAGGATCGAGGACCTGTCAGCATAGATCGTGTCGGCTGCACAGGCGAGCCAGTAGCCGCCCGAGGCCGCCGCGTCCTCCACGAAGGCATAGACCGGGATGTCTTTTTCGTTCGAGAGCCGTTTGATCCGCGCCGCGATCAGCGAGGATTGCACCGGGCTGCCACCGGGGGAATTGATCGACAGCGCGACCGCTTCCGGTTTGCCTTTGCGAAAGGCCCGCTCGATGGCGGATGCCATCGCGATGTCGTTGAGCTGGCCGCGAGGGCCGGTGGAAATCGTGCCGTGCAGGCGCACGACGGCCACGACCGGGGCGGATTTTACGAACGGAATAAAGCGCTTCATGAGAGGTGATGTAGAGACCGGGTCTCACGTTCACAAGGGCCGGGCGGAGGTTTCACGCCAGGGTGTGACCCTGACGTCGGGGCGCTCCGCCCCATGGGTCAGGACCGGAGCTTCCACCCGGTTTTGAAGATCCACGTAATGACGCCGAGACAGATCACGAGGAACAGGCCGATCGCGAGGAGCGAGACACCGACCGAGACGTCCGACATGGAGAAGAACGACCAGCGAAAGCCGGACACCAGATAGACCACCGGGTTGAAGAGCGCGATCGTCTGCCATGTTTCGGGCAGCATCGAGATCGAGTAGAACGCCCCGCCAAGGAACACGAGCGGCGTGATGACCAGCATCGGGATGAGGTTAAGCTGTTCGAAGTTGCCCGCCCAGATGCCGATGATGAACCCGAAGAGCGCGAAGCTGATACAGGTCAGGATCATGAAGGCGATCATCGCCAAGGGATGCGCGATTTGCAGATCGACAAAGAGCGCAGCAGTGCCGAGGATGATCAAACCGATCATCATCGCCTTTGTCGCGGCGGCGCCGACATAGCCCAGAACGATCTCGATCACCGAGACCGGGGCCGATTGCACCTCGTAGATCGTGCCGGTGAACTTCGGGAAATAGATGCCAAGGGCTGCGTTGGTCACCGACTGCATCAGCATTTGCAGCATCATCAGGCCGGGCACGATGAAGGCGCCGTAGTCGATGCCCTCGACCGTTTCGATGCGCGAGCCGATGGCGGCGCCGAAGACGACGAAGTAGAGCGAGGTGGAAACGACCGGCGAGACGACCGACTGGAAGATCGAGCGAAAGGTCCGTGCCATTTCGAATTTATAGATGGCGGCGACGGCTGTGAAATTCATGCCGCGTCCTCCTCTTCGGATTTTTGCTGGGTGACGAGATCGACGAAGATGTCTTCGAGGCTCGATTGCTTCGTCGAAAGGTCCGCGAGTCTGAGCCCGGCCGAGCGGATGTCGGCGAGGATATCGGTGATTCCCGTCTGCTCGGCCGCAGTGTCGTAGGTGTAGACAAGTTTACCGGAAGGTGAAAGTTCCACGCCTTTTTCGGCGAGCGCGGGCGGGACTTCGGTCGCGGGGCTGTCCAGTTCGATTTCCAGAACCTTCTTGCCCAGAGATTTCATCAGCGTATCGGTTTCTTCGACCAGAAGCAGCTCACCCTTGGAGATGACGCCCACACGGTCGGCCATCGCCTCGGCTTCTTCGATGTAGTGGGTCGTGAGGATGATGGTGACGCCGGACTTCTTCAGCTCGCTCATCACCTCCCACATCTCCTTGCGCAGCTCCACGTCAACCCCGGCGGTCGGTTCGTCGAGGAACAGGACGCGGGGCTCGTGGGAGAGCGCCTTGGCGATCATCACGCGGCGCTTCATGCCACCGGACAATTCGCGGATGCGGTTGTCTTTCTTGTCCCAGAGCGTGAGGTCCTTGAGGATCCGCTCGATACGCGCGTCGTCCTGTGGCTTCCCGAAGAGCCCGCGCGAGAATTTGACAGTGTTGATGACTTTCTCGAAGACTTCGACCGACATTTCCTGCGGCACCAGTCCGATCATTTCGCGGGCTTTTCGGAAGTCGCGCGTGATGTCGTGCCCGCCCACGGTGACGGTGCCGGCGGTCTTGTTGGCGATGCCGCAGATGATCGAGATCAGCGTGGTCTTGCCGGCGCCGTTGGGGCCGAGAAGCGCGATCACTTCGCCTTCTTCGATGTCGAGGTCCACGCCTTTGAGGGCCTGAAACCCGTTGTCATAGGTCTTTTCCAGACCTTTTATGGAAATGATCGGGGCCATGCTGTTCCTCCTGTTTGCGCAAACGTGACATAGGGCATGTGAGGTGCTGCCGCCAGTGGTGACGCGGCGGTGAACAATTCTTGTGCAGCCGCGTTGATCTCTCATGACCAATCGTGATGATTTCGTTTCGCGCTCAACCTTCTGGGCAGATGAAGAAAACTTCTGGCTCGAAGGCCCGGACTTCTTCCGCGCCAACATGGTGCCCGATGCGGTGATGGAATTCCCCGAGCCAACCGGGCGTTTGAAAGGCGACCAGGTTCTGGCCGCGCTGGAGAATGTGCCGCGTTGGGACAAGGTCGTGTTCTTCGATCGCAACATGGAAAAGCTGGGCAACAAGGTGCGCCTGTCCTATCGCGCCGAAGCCTGGCGCAACGGAGAGGCCGAATATGTCGCCCAGTGCGAAAGCACCTATGCCAAACTCGGTGGCGACTGGTTGTTGACCGCACATAAGCAGGAGCGATTGGAACGGTAACGGCTCCTGCTATGAGGATCTTTATCCCGGGGCGGCGGCCTTTTTGGTCTTTCCATGTTGACAAAATGCTGTGAAGAGACTGATTTCACTAGAAAACTAGAAAACTAGAAAACTAGAAAACTAGAAAACTAGAAAACTAGAAAACTGGTTTTCTGCGTGATGAGGTCGGGTCGCGCGGTGGGGCTTCGCCCGGCCGGGATCCAGCCCGGTACGATGCCCTGTGTTCCAGGTCAAACGGACTTGCGCGCTTTCAATGCGGCGGAGATCGTGCCGTCGTCCAGGTAGTCCAACTCGCCGCCGATCGGAACGCCTTGAGCGAGCGATGTCACGGAGCAACGCCCTTCCAGCTCGTCCGCGATGTAGTGCGCGGTGGTTTGGCCGTCGACGGTGGCGTTCAGGGCGAGGATAACCTCGGTGATGTTTTCCGCACCGATCCGGCTGACCAGTTTCGGGATGCGCAATTCGTCCGGGCCTATGGCGTCCAGGGCGGACAGCGTTCCGCCCAGCACGTGATAGCGGCCCTTGAAGACGCCGGAGCGTTCCATGGCCCAGAGGTCGGCCACGTCCTCCACCACGCAAAGCTCGCCGGTTGCACGTTTTTGCGAGGCGCAGATGTCGCAGACCTCGGTGGTGCCGACGTTGCCGCAGGTAATGCACTCGCGGGCCGAGACGGCGACCGCATGCATGGCGTCGGCCAAGGGGGCCAGGAGCAGCCCGCGCTTTCGGATCAGGTGAAGCACCGCGCGGCGGGCTGACCGGGGACCCAGCCCCGGCAGCTTTGCCATCAACTCGATGAGGTTTTCGATGTCGCGGGGCGCTTCGGACATCCGGTTAGCCGAAGGGGTTCGCCATGCCGGCCGGCAGGCCCAACTCCTCGGTGATGCGCTGCATCTCCTGCGTCGAGCGCTCCTGCGCTTTCAGCTGCGCGTCCTTGATCGCGGCGAGGATCAAATCCTCGACCACTTCTTTCTCGTTCGGGTCGAAAATCTTCGGGTCGATGTCGAGTCCGGTCAATTCACCCTTGGCCGTCGCGGTGGCTTTCACAAGGCCCGCCCCGCTTTCGCCGGTGACCTCGATGGCGTCGAGGCTTTCCTGCATGTCGGCCATCTTGCCCTGCATTTCCTGCGCGGCTTTCATCATCTTGGCCATGTCGCCAAGACCGCCTAGACCTTTCATCATATCTTTCTCCTTCCGGCTTGGACGTTATATCGCAACGCCCCGGGGCTTGGACAAGGGTTCAGCTATCCTCGAAGGGATCCCATTCGTCTTCGACTTCGGCCAGCGCCTCTTCCGCGGCTTCGGCCCGCAACTCCTGAACCGAGCGGATGTCGGTGATTTTCGCACCGGGGAACTTGGCCAGCACGGCTTGCACCAGCGGGTGCGCCTCGGCCTCGCTCCGCAGGGCGTTGTCTTCCTTGTCGCGCGTTTCCGCGATGGTCGGTGCATCGGCGCCATTCACCACGGAGACGCCCCAACGCGCGCCGGTCCAGGCCTGCAAGCGCTGTTGAAGCGTGGCCGCGAGGTTCCTGGGGGCCGTGTCGGTCGGGGTGAACTCGATCCGTCCGGGTTGATAGGAGGCGAGCCGCAGGCCCTTTTCCACGTCGAAATAGAGCGTCATGTCGCGGTGCGCTTTGATCAGGGCGACCACGTCGTCGAAGGTCGCGTAACGGGCGAGCGGATTTACATCGCCGGCCAGCGCCGTCACGCCGCCCGAACCACCACCCGTTGGGGCCGCGCCGCCGTAACCCGTCGCACCGTTTCCGTTGTGCGCCGGCCCGCCAGCGGGGGCCGAGGGTGGTGGTGGCGGCGGGGTTTCCTGCAGTTTCTTGACCAGGTCTTCGGGGCTGGGTAGGTCGGCCACGTGGGTCAGGCGAATAATCGCCATTTCGGCGGCCATCATGGCGTTCGGGGCCGTGCCAACCTCTTCGATCGCTTTCAGGAGCATTTGCCACATCCGTGCGAGGATGCGTTGGGACAATTGCCCGGCCATGGCCTGACCGCGGGCGCGCTCGTCGGGCGAGATCGTGGGGTCTTCGATGGCTTCCGGTGTGATCTTCACCACGCTGACCCAATGGGTCACCTCGGCCAGATCGCGCAGCACGGCCATCGGGTCGGCCCCGTCGGCGTATTGCGAGGAAAGCTCATTAAGCGCGCCCGCCGCGTCGCCCCTGAGGATCATGTCCATCAAGTCGAGCACCCGACCCCGGTCGGCCAGCCCCAACATGGCGCGCACCTGGTCCGCCGTCGTCTCGCCCGCACCGTGGCTGATCGCCTGGTCGAGAAGCGAGGTCGCGTCACGGGCCGAGCCTTCGGCGGCACGGGTGATGAGCGCGAGCGCGTCATCTGCAATCTCGGCATTCTCGGAGGCGGCTATCCTGCGCAGAAGCGCGATCATGTGCTCAGGCTCGATGCGGCGGAGATCGAAGCGTTGGCACCGCGACAGCACCGTGACCGGCACCTTGCGGATCTCGGTCGTGGCGAAAATGAACTTTACATGGGCGGGCGGTTCTTCCAGCGTCTTGAGGAGCGCGTTGAAGGCGCTCGTCGACAGCATGTGAACCTCGTCGATGATGTAGATCTTGTAGCGCGCCGAAGCCGCCCGGTAATGAACGCTGTCGATGATCTCGCGGATGTCGCCGACCCCGGTGCGCGAGGCCGCGTCCATCTCCATCACGTCGACGTGGCGGCCTTCGGCAATGGCGACGCAATGTTCGCATTTCCCGCAGGGCGTCGTGGTCGGCCCGCCGTTTCCGTCCGGTCCGATACAGTTCATCCCCTTGGCGATGATCCGTGCGGTCGTGGTTTTCCCGATGCCGCGAATGCCCGTCATGATGAAGGCCTGCGCAATGCGGTCGGCCTCGAACGCGTTCTTCAGGGTCCGCACCATCGCGTCCTGGCCGATCAGGTCGGCGAAGGTTTCGGGCCGGTATTTGCGGGCAAGCACCTGATATTCGGTGGCGGTCTCGGACATGAGGTCTCCGGGTGTGAGTCTGGGTGAATCTAGTGGGTGTGACGGGGGGCGTCCACAGCCCTTGGCGCAAGATGTCGCAGAACGACGGGATTGATTTAATCAAACGATTGATTGAAAGTGGGGTATGACCGACTCACCTACAAAACCCTCGACGCAAGAGGCGCTGATCGCCGCCGGTCTCCGGCTTTTCGGAGAGAATGGGTTCGCGGCCACCTCGACGCGGGCCCTGGCAGACGCAGCGGGCACGAACGTGGCGTCGATCTCGTACCATTTCGGATCGAAAGAAGGGCTTCGCACAGCCTGTGCCGAAACCATTGCCAGCCGGATCGGCGGGCTTTTCGCCCAGGCCGGCGATGCGCCACTGCCCAGCACGCCCGAGGCGGCAATGGCGGAGATCGATGCCTCCATCCATGCGTTCGCGGGGATGGTTCTGGCCTCGCCCCGCGCCGATTTCATCGCCTTCATTATGCGCGAACTCTCCGATCCCGGCGAGGTTGCCGATCAGCTCTTCGAGGCGGTCTTCCTGCCGCGGCACGCCCGGTTCTGTGCACTCTGGTCGGTTATCACCGGTGCGCCCGCCGAAGATGAGGAGGTCAAGCTCCTGGTCTTCGCCACCATTGGTCAGGTGCTCTATTTCCGGATCGCGCAGACGTTCGTCACCCGCCGCATGGGGTGGGACGCGATAGGGGCGGACGAGGCCCGACAGATTGCCGATATCGTCATTTCCACCCTGCGCGCCCGCGCCGAAAGGATCACGCCATGAGCCTGATTTGCTCCGTTCCCATCCTCTCAGCGATCCTGACCATGTGCGGCGATCCCGCGCCTTTTGCCTCGGGGTATGTCGAGGGGGATTACACGATGGTCGCCCCGGTCGAGGTCGCCCAGATCGCGGAGGTGGCGGTGTCCAAGGGGGATGTGCTGGCGGCGGGAACGGTGCTTGTGACGATGCAGCAGCAAGACGCCGAGATCGCGTTGGCCCAGGCCGAGGCGCAATTGTCCCAGGCTGAAAGCGCGCTTGCGAACCTGCTTGAAGGGGCAAGGCCGGAAGAAATCGAGGTGATCGAGGCGAGCCTGGCTTCGGCAAGGACACAGGCGGTCGAGGCCGAGCGGACGCGAGACCGGATCATCAAGCTGGCCGAGCGTGGCGCGACCACCACCGCGCGGCGCGACGATGCGGTCTCGGCGGCGGAAGTGGCACAGGCGAAGGTGGCGGAGATCGAAGCCAACCTTGCGGTCGCCAAACTCGCCGCTCGCCCGCAAGCCATCGCGCAGGCAGAGGCAAGTGTCCGGGCCGCGCAAGCCGCGCGCGATCAGGCGGCCTGGCGGCTGGATCAGCGAATCCTGGTGCTGCCCGAGGCGGTGAAAGTGGTCGATATCCTGCGCCACAGGGGCGAGATCGCGGGTCCCTCTGCCCCGGTGCTCTCGGTGCTGGCGGAAGGGTCGGTGAAACTGTCGCTCTACGTCCCCGAGCGTTCGTTTTCGCAGATCGCCGTCGGGGACGAATTGCGGGTCAATTGCGATGGCTGCGACCCCGATACCGTGGCGACGATCACCTATATCTCCGACGAGCCGGAGTTCACGCCGCCGGTGATCTACTCGCTCGAAAACCGGCAAAAGCTGGTCTACCTCGTCGAGGCGCAGCCCTCCGGCGCGCACCTGCTCAAACCGGGGCAGATCGTCGACGTGGCGCTGCCCGTGGATGCAAGCGCCGAGGGCACCGAGTGAACGCGCCCGCCATATCGGTGAAACACCTCACCAAGCGCTACGGGGATCGCACCGTGGTCGACGATGTATCGCTCGATGTGAAGGCGGGCGAGATCATGGGGTTTCTCGGGCCGAATGGGTCGGGCAAGACAACCACGATTCGCATGATGTGCGGGCTGCTGGAGCCGGACGGGGGTGAGGGCAAGGTGCTGGGCCGCGACATCCTCCGCGACCGTGTCGAGATCAAGCGGCGCGTGGGTTATATGACCCAGCGGTTTTCGTTTTACGAAGACCTGACCATCGAAGAAAACCTGCGCTTCGTCGCGGGGCTTTATGGCATGGGCCACGAGGCCGTGCGGGAGACGTTGGAAGACCTTGGGCTGGCCTCCCGAAAGGCGCAACTCGCAGGGGCGCTTTCAGGCGGATGGAAGCAGAGGCTGGCGCTTGCGGCCTGCATCATGCACAAGCCCGACCTTCTCATGCTGGACGAACCCACCGCGGGCGTGGACCCCAAGGCGCGGCGGGATTTCTGGGACGAGATCCATGCGCTTGCCCATGGCGGGCTGACCGTGCTGGTGTCGACCCATTACATGGACGAGGCCGAGCGCTGCCACCGGATTTCCTATATCTCCTACGGTCAACTCATCGCCCAGGGCACCGTGGACGAGGTCGTGGAGGACGCCGGTCTCACGACTTACGTGATTACCGGCAAAGCTGTGGGTGAGGCCGCCCGCGCGCTCAAGGGCGCCCCGGGGGTGGAACAAATCGCGCCCTTCGGGGCCACCCTCCACGTGGTGGGCAGCGACGCGGGGCCGCTCAAATCCACCGTCACGCGGGTCGCCAAGGACACGGGCTGCGACCTCGCGCCCGCTGATACCAGCCTTGAAGATGTCTTTATCCAGTTCATGGGTGAGGCACAGGACAACATGTCATGAACCGGTTTTTCTCTCTCAAGCGCCTGAAGGCTTTGCTGACCAAGGAGTCGATCCAGATGCGGCGCGATCGGATCACCTTTGCCATGATGCTGGGCGTGCCCTTGATGCAGCTTGTGCTCTTCGGTTTCGCGATCAACACCGATCCGAAGATGCTGCCCGCCGCCTTGGTTGCGCCGACCCAGGATCGTTACACCCGCGCGATGGTGACGGCGCTGGAGCTCACCGGCTATTTCCGCTTCGTCACGCAGGATGCCAGCGCCGAACAGGCCGAAGCGATGATCACCGCGGGCGATGTGTCTTTCGTCATCACGGTGCCCTCCGATTTCGGGCGGAAGGTTGCGCGCGGCGAGACCGGGCAAGTGCTGATCGAAGCGGACGCGACGGACCCGTCAGTGGCATCCGGCGCGATCTCGACCCTGTCCACGGTGGCGCAATCGGCGCTGGCGCGGGAGGCAGGGGTCACGCAAAGTCCGCCTGCTGCCGAGATGATCGTGCATCGGCGTTACAACCCCGAGGGCATCACGCAATACAATATCGTGCCGGGGTTGCTCGGGGTTATCTTGCAGCTCACGATGGTGATGATGACGGCCATGGCGCTGACCCGTGAAACAGAGCGCGGGACGATGGAAAATCTCTTGGCGATGCCTGCCACGCCGCTGGAAATCATGTTGGGCAAGGTCGTGCCCTACCTGGTCGTCGGCGCGGTGCAAGTGGTCGTGGTGCTGGTGGCCGCACGGCTGATGTTCGACGTCCCTTTCGTGGGGTCGCTGGGCCTGTTGCTCTTCGGGGTGTTCATCTTCGTGGCGGCTCTCGTGGTCCTGGGCTACCTGATCTCGACCATTGCCCGCACGCAGATGCAGGCCATGCAACTTACGTTCTTCTTTTTCCTGCCGTCGCTTCTGATCTCCGGCTTCATGTTCCCCTATCGGGGCATGCCCGGTTGGGCGCAGGTTCTGGGCGAAATTTTTCCGCTGACCCATTTCCTGCGCCTCATACGCGCGGTGATGTTGAAAGGGGCGGGGATCGCGGACATCCAAGGGCCGCTGATCGCGCTCACGATCTTCGCTGTTGGTCTGTCCTTTCTGGCGCTCGTCAGGTTCCGCCGCACGCTGGATTAATGCGCGGGCGGGCCGGGGTCAGACCCATTTCGCCAAGGGCGGCAGGCTCATCAACACCGCGTTGGCGTCATGCCCTGTGGCCAGACCGAACTTGGTGCCCCGGTCGTAGACGAGGTTGTATTCGGCATAGAGGCCCCGGTGCACGAGCTGCGTGTCCTTGTCGGCTTCGGACCAGGGCGTGTTGCGGCGCTTCTCGGTAATCGGCAGGAACGCCGGAAGGAAGGCACGGCCCACGTCCTGTGTGAAGGCGAAATCCGCCTCCCAGTCGCCGGTGTTGTGATCGTCGTAAAAAATCCCGCCGACGCCGCGGGCGCGGCCCCGGTGAGGGATATAGAAATACTCGTCCGCCCAGGCCTTGTAGCGGTCGTAATAGGTGGCGTCGTGCGGGTCGCAGCCGGCCTTCATCGCGGCATGGAAATGCGCGGTGTCCTCGTCATACTCGATGCAGGGGTTGAGGTCCGCGCCACCCCCGAACCACCAGGCACCGGGCGTCCAGAACATGCGGGTGTTCATGTGGACGGCGGGACTGTGCGGGTTCTGCATATGGGCGACGAGCGAAATGCCCGACGCCCAGAAACGCGGGTCGTTTTCGATTCCAGCGACGCCACGCGCGGCCATGGCCTTCTGCGCGGCCTCGCCCAGGGTGCCGTAGACGGTCGAGACGTTGACGCCGACCTTCTCGAATGCCCGGCCACCGCGCATCACGCTCATCAAGCCGCCGCCCGCATCGGATCCATCGTCAGAGGTGCGCTTGGTTGGCGTGACCTCGAACCGGCCGGCAGGGTCATCCGCGAAAGGCCCGGTTGCCTGCGTGTCTTCCAGCCCCTCGAAGGCCGCCACGATCTGATCGCGCAAGTGGCGGAACCAGTCGCTCGCGCGGGTTTTCTGGTCGTCCATCATGTCGGTCATCGGGCGCTCCTTCTTGTGGTCGCTGAGTGCCTACAGGACGGATGCGCAAAAGGGAATGGACCGCACGCCTGCGGTCAGTGGCGGTCGGTGTCCACCACGTCGAGCACGGTGCGCCCGCCGTCGATGGTCATCACCTGGCCGGTCATGAAGCGAGAGGCATCGGAGGCGAGGAAGTGGACGGCCTCGGCGATCTCGCTCGCTTCCGCAATCCGACCCAGAGGCGTGCCGTCGATCACCTCTCTGCGCAAGTCGCCGTTCTCGGCGCAGGCGTCTCGCAGGCTGGCCGACATGACCGATCCGAAGCCCACCGCGTTTACCCGGATTTTCTGCGGGGCGAGCGCCACGGCGAGCGAGCGGGTCATCTGCTCCAGCGCGGCGGAGGCGATGGAGAAGGCCATGAGCTGCGGGCGGGTCCGTTGGGCGGCGATGGAGGTGAGGTTCACGATGGCGCCGATGGACTGCACGTTTTCCGCGTCGTCCTCTTTTGCCTGGGAGATCATCCGCTTGGCGACCGCTTGGCTCAGGCGTAACGCGGTCATGAGGTTCTGGTCGATCAGCGTTTCGACCATCTTGTCGTCTGCGTCCAGCGGATCGGAGCCCGCCACCTGGCGCGAGGCGTTGACGAGGATGTCGACCCGGTCAAAGGCGTCGATGGTCGCCGACAGCAGGTTCGCGATGGTCAGTTTCTGCCGCAGGTCGCCCGCGAAAATTCGCAGGTTGCTGTCGGGGGCAGCTTCTTCACCCGCGTTCGGGAGCACATCCATTTCCGGATTCGAGCCGAACTCCTGTGCCAGCTTGTGCTCGTCCATGTCGCAGCAGACGACATTGGCTCCGGCATCGGCGAGGTGGCGGGCGATGGCGAGGCCTACGCCGTTGGCAGCGCCTGTCACGATGGCGGTCTTGCCCGCGATGGAAAAGGACATTCAGTCTCTCCTGATTCGTCTTTGGCAGGTTAGGGGTGTCGCTACTTGGCGCGAAAGGGCTTTGTGGCTTTCAGCACTTTGAAGCCGGGGGTGCCCCCGGTCTCTTCAACCTCGCGAAAGAGGGTCGCGAGCGTGTCTTCATACGGCAGATGGCGATTGGCGACCACCCAAAGCTGGCCCGCGGGCTTCAGGATACGGGCGGCTTGGGCGAGGAAGGCTTTGCCAAGCCCCGGGTCGCCCGCGCGGCTGACGTGGAACGGTGGGTTGGAGACAACGGCATCGACCAGCGCCTTGGGTTTGAACTGGGTCGCATCCGCCCAGTGGAAGGTGGCGCGGGGGTCGGTGACGTTTTCGCGTGCACAATCGAGCGCGGTAAGGTCGGCTTCGACCAGATCGAGGGCGGTGACGTTCTCCGAGCCAAGGATATGGCGCGAAAGGTATCCCCAACCGGCGCCCAGATCGACAACGTGGCCGGAAAGTGGGGACAGGGTGTCGACCAGCGCGCGGCTGCCCTTGTCGGGACCATCGGCCGAGAACACGCCTGGACGGGTCACGAAGCCGTCGGTGGTGCGATCCGTTCCATGCCAGTCCGACAGGTCCGGCGCGGCGAGCCAGAAGATCTTACCATGTGCTTTCGACAGGGTGCCCTCGGGGGTGGCGACTTTCTTCACGGCCTTCAGGATCGAGTCGACACCGTCGGTCTTGTGCCCGTCGACGATCAGGAGGTCCGAGCACGCCGCGGCCTGTGCCAGCAGATCCCGCGCGGCATCCTTGGCGCGGGGTAATGCGACGAGGGCGACCGCGTAGTGGCCTTCGGGGGCTTGCAGCACCTTGAAGCCGCGCGATTGCCACAGGACCACGTCCGGGTAGAACCGCGATATGATCTCGACACGGTCGGTTTCGATCTTCGAGAGGTCCATGTCCGGCGCGGGCGCGAATACCGCGATCCGCCCTTCGGGCAGGTGCAACGCGCCGCTGTCGAGCGCAAAGGTCAATCGGGCTGTCATGTGAGCTCTGTCCGCTTCCCGGTCACGGGCGGGTCATTCCCGCTCCATGGTGCATTGCAGAGGATGCTGGTGCTGGCGCGCCATGTCCATGACCTGCTGCACCTTGGTTTCGGCGATTTCATATGAAAACACGCCAACCACCGCGAGCCCCTTCTTGTGGACCGTCAGCATTATTTCGAAGGCCTGTGCGTGGTTGAGACCGAAGAACCGCTCCAGGATCATCACCACGAATTCCATCGGGGTGAAGTCGTCGTTCAGAAGCAGGACCTTGTAAAGCGGCGGGCGCTTGGTCTTGGACTTCGTCTTGACCGCAATAGACGTGTCGCCGTCAAACGGGTTGTCGTCGTCACCTGACATGATGATAGGCTCGAAGCGCAAAAGGCTCTCCACTCGTCTTTGAATTGGGTCGCTTGAGGCCCGTAATATAGCGATGCATATGTCTAAATAAAGGGGTGGGTAAGGCAGGAAGGCGCAAATGTCTTTGAAATTGAACACGATCGCGTTCGATGCGGACGACACATTGTGGCAGAACGAGCAGTTCTTTCGCTGGACGGAGGCACGATTCGCCGAGCTTCTGTCGGATCATGCCGAGACGGATCACCTGACCGAGAGGTTGCATGAGGCGGAAAAGCGCAACCTTGGGCATTATGGCTTCGGGATCAAAGGCTTCACGCTCTCCATGATCGAAACTGCGATCGAGGTCACGGATCAGAAGGTGCCCGCCTCGGTGATCTCTGAGATCATCCGTGCCGGGCAGGAGATGCTGTCCCACCCGATCGAGCTCTTGCCCGGGGTCGAAGAGACAGTGGGTGCCCTGGCCGAGAACCATCACATCCTGCTGATCACCAAGGGCGATCTTCTGGACCAGGAGCGCAAGCTTGCGCAGTCCGGCCTGGGCGAATTGTTCGACGGGGTCGAGATCGTGTCGGACAAGAAAGCGCCGGTCTATGCCGAGATTTTCACCCGCCATAAGGTCGCGCCGGAGGCCGCGATGATGGTGGGCAACTCGCTCAAGTCCGACGTGATCCCGGTGCTGGAGGCGGGCGGCTGGGGCGTGCATGTGCCCCATGATCTGACATGGGTGTTCGAGCACGCCGATCCGCCGGTGAACCATCCGCGCTTCTTGGAAATCCCGTCGCTCGGGGCGTTGCCGGAGGCGATCGACCGGCTGCGGTGACCCGCCGCTCACGCTGCCACATTGCTGCCACAATCAACCTGTTGGGATGCGCTTGCCCGGACCCCCAATATATGCGGTGCGACATGATCGTTTAGGCGAAAGAGATTGATATTTGGGTATTTTCCCATTTCGCCTCTCATGCTACGCTTTCCGTAAGCAGAAAAACCGGACACAAAAAAACAAAGGTCCGGAGATTGAGGCAGTGATGGTTCGCGACGCAGTCCTTTGTGTCGGGCAATATGCCCGGCTATTCCTCTTATCAATCGTGGTGACCTTGTCCGCGTCCGCTGTTGTGGCTGCGCCCTATGCCGCGATGGTCATCGACGCGCGGAGCGGCGAAGTGATCCATTCGCGCAACGCCGATACCCAGTTGCACCCCGCCTCTCTCACCAAGATGATGACGCTCTACATCGTGTTCGAAGCGGTCAAGCATGGCGAGATCAGCCTCGACACTCTGGTCACCATTTCGGAAAACGCCGCCAGCGAGCCGCCGTCCAAGATCGGGTTCCGGGCCGGGAGCCAAGTGCGACTTCGTTACCTGATCCGTGCCGCCGCGGTGAAATCCGCCAACGATGCCGCGACCGCGCTGGGCGAGGCGATTTCCGGCTCCGAGGCCGCTTTTGCCCGCCGTATGAACCGCACCGCCAAGGCGCTCGGCATGAGCCGCACGCATTTCAAGAATATGCACGGGCTGACCGAAGCGGGCCATATGTCGACCGCGCGGGATATGACCGCGCTGGGGCGGCACCTGTTTTTCGATCACCCGGAATACTACAACCTCTTCTCGCGCCGCACCGCGCAGGTCGGCGGCAAATCGGTGCCCAACACGAACCGCCGGTTCCTTGGCGCCTACGAAGGCGCGGATGGGATCAAGACGGGCTATACCCGCGCGGCGGGCTTCAACCTCGTGGCCTCGGCCAAGCGCGGGAACGTGCGGATCATCACCACGGTCTTTGGCGGCCAGTCGACCGCTTCTCGCAATGCCAAGGTCGCGGAACTGATGGACATGGGGTTCCGCAAAGCGCCCCGTAGCGTCGCCGTGCGGCCCCCGAAACTGCCGCCCTACCTGGGCAACCAGGGCATTGGTGCGGGCGATCCCGTGCTTCTGGCCAATGCCCCGGATGTCATGGACGAAGGCGGCGTGGGCAAGACCATTCGCATGGTCGGGGCGCCGGCCAAGTCGATCCATCCGAAACCCAGGCCGCTCCCCGAACCGATCCTGACCGCCGAACTTGCCGCGGAAGTGGACGAAGCGGTAGGCGCCGTGCTTGCCGAAGTTGCGGCCGAGGCCAGCGAGACCGAGACCCCGGACGTGGAAGAGCGCGTTGCCGAGGCCGCGCCCGCGCCGGAGCCGCCTGCGGCCAGTACGGCAACCGAGGCGATGGCGAACGCGGAAACCGAGAACGCGCTGGTCATCGCGGCCTCTCTCGCCGCGCCGAAAGCCGCACCGGTCCCGCCGGAACGTCCGGGCATGATCCTGGCTTCGGTGGAAAGCTCCGGCGGGTCCACCGCTGTCGCGCCCCAGGTCGTCACGCGGATGTCCACCTCGGGCGGACGTCACTTCGGGATCAATGTCGGGCTTTACAGAAGCCATTACGAAGCCGAGCGCGTGCTTCTGAAGACCGCGCTTGCGGAACTCGCGACGCTGGGCGACGCGCTGCGCAAGGTTCAGAAAAGCCGCCAGGGGTTCAACGCGAACTTCGTGGGCCTGAGCAAAGAGGGTGCCGAGCTTGCCTGTCGCCGTCTGAGCGCGCGGGATACAAGCTGCACGGTGATCGACGCGGGCCAGAGCTGATCAAGCGGGCGAATATGTCGACAAGTTCGGATCGAAATTCTGAAAGTATTTCGGGCGCTTAGATCGCCACGCCCGCTTTCGCTTCCAGATCGAAGGCCGCCGCCATCAGCGCGCGGGTGTAGTCGGTCTTGGGCGCATCGAACACCTGCGCGGTGTCGCCCTGCTCCACCACGTCGCCCGCCTTCATCACCATGACCTTGTGGCTCAGTGCGCGCACGACCTTCAGGTCGTGGGAGATGAAGAGATAGGCCAGCCCATATTTCCGTTGGAGATCGCGCAACAGGGCGATGATCTGCACCTGAACGGTCATGTCGAGCGCCGATGTCGGCTCGTCCAGCACCACCAGTTTCGGGCGCAGGATCATGGCGCGGGCGATGGCAATGCGTTGGCGTTGGCCGCCGGAGAACTCGTGCGGGTAGCGGTGCATGGTTGCCGGGTCGAGGCCGACTTCGGTCATGATCTCGGCCACCAGCGTTTGCTGATCGGCTTCCTTGCTGATCCCGTGCACGGCGAGGCCTTCGGCAATGATCTCGCCCGCTGTCATGCGCGGGGAGAGAGAGCCATAGGGGTCCTGGAACACGATTTGCATATCGCCGCGCAGGGGCCGCATTTCCTTGGATTTCCGCTCGTCGATGTTGTTGCCGAGAAAGACGATCCGCCCCTGAGACGAAATCAGCCGCATGGTGGCGAGGGCGAGGGTCGTCTTGCCGGACCCGCTTTCGCCCACGATCCCCAAGGTTTCGCCCGCACGGACGGACAGTGTCGCGGCGTTGACCGCCTTGATATGGCCGACCGTGCGGCGCAGAAGCCCGCGCTGGATGGGGAACCAGATGCGCAGGTCCTGGGTTGCGGCGATCTCCGGCGCGTCGTCGGGCACAGGGTCGGGCTGGCCCGAAGGTTCGGCCGAGAGCAGCATCTGGGTATAGGGATGGCGCGGGTTGTCGAAAATCTCCTGCGTCGGTCCCTGTTCCACGATCTCACCATTTTTCATCACGTAAACCCGGTCGGCGATCTTGCGCACCACCGAGAGGTCATGGGTGATGAAGAGCAACGACATGTCCTCCTCGGCCTTGAGGTCGGCGAGCAGGTCGAGGATCTGCGCCTGGATGGTCACGTCGAGCGCCGTCGTCGGCTCGTCCGCGATCAGAAGGTCGGGACCATTGGCGAGCGCCATGGCGATCATCACGCGCTGACGCTGGCCGCCGGACAATTGGTGGGGATAGGCCGAGAGGCGTTCGGCCGCATCGGGGATGCCGACCTTTTCCAGAAGTTCGATGATGCGCGCGCGGACCGCGTCGCCTTCGAGCCCCTGGTGCAATTCGATCGACTCGCGCAGCTGCTTCTCGATCGTGTGCAGCGGGTTGAGCGAGGTCATCGGCTCCTGGAAGATGAATGAGATGTCGTTGCCGCGCACATCGCGCAGCGTGGCCCAATCGGCCCCCACCATCTCGCGTCCACCGTAGGTGATCGAGCCTTCAACGGTCGCGCTTTCGGGGAGCAGCGACACGGTGGAGAGCGCCGAGACGGATTTGCCGGACCCGGACTCGCCCACCAGCGCGACGGTTTCGCCTTTGCCCACTTCGAAGGACACGCCATGCACGGCGGGCACGTCCACCCCGTCCTGACGGAAGGAGACCTTGAGGTTATTGACCTTGAGCACGCTCATGAAAAGGTTTTCCGGGGGTCGAAGGCATCCCGCACGCCCTCGAAGATAAACACGAGGAGCGACAGGAGCACGGTGAAGGTGATGAAGGCCGTGAAGGCGAGCCATGGGGCCTGTAGGTTCTGCTTGGCTTGGCGTGTGAGCTCACCGAGGGAAGGCGACGAGGACGGCAGGCCGTAGCCCAGGAAATCCAGAGCGGCCAGTGTGCCGATGGTGCCGGTGATGATGAAGGGCAGCATGGTGAGCGTGGCGACCATGGCATTGGGCAGCATGTGGCGGAACATGATGGTGCGGTTCGAGACACCAAGTGCCTTGGCGGCGCGGACGTATTCGAAATTGCGGGCGCGCAGGAATTCCGCGCGCACCACGCCGACGAGCGCGGGCCAGCCGAAGAGAATGGTCACGAAGACCAGAAGCCAGAAGCCGCGCCCCAGTATGGCGAAGAGGATGATGATCACGTAGAGCGAGGGCGTGGAGGCCCAGATTTCCAGGATACGCTGGAAAATGAGGTCGAGCCAGCCGCCGAAGTAACCCTGCACCGCGCCGGCCGCGATGCCGATAAGCGAGGTGGCGACGGTGACGATAATGGTGAATAGCACAGACAGCCTGAACCCGTAGATGATCCGCGCCAGCACGTCGCGCGCGGTGTCGTCAGTGCCGAGCCAGTGGTCCGCGTCGGGTGGCGAGGGCGCCGCCGTGCCGATGTCGTTGATCGTGTCGTAGCTGTAGGGGATCGGGGGCCAAAGCATCCATCCCTTGGTGATCGGCTGGGTCGAGATTTCGCCGTCCTGGGCGTCCTCTATCGTGCCTTCCGGGTCGTCCCAGCACAGCTCAGACCCTTGGGCCACGATCAGGCATTGCACCTCGATATCCGAGTAGACCGCTTCGGTGCGGAAGTCTCCGCCGAAGGCCGTTTCCGGGTAGAACTGGAAGATCGGCATATGCAGCTTGCCGTTGTAGCTCACCAGGATCGGTTTGTCGTTTGCGACGAACTCGGCAAAGAGCGTGAAGGTGAAGAGCACCGTGAAGATGATGAGGGACCAGAACGCGCGGCGATTGCGTTTGAAATTGCGCCAGCGACGTTGATTCAGGGGCGACAGGAACGGGCGCTTGCGCGGGGTCGGGATCGGGGCGGTCTGACCGGGTTCGCGGCTGTTTGGAGAGGTCTCGGCAGGATGCGCCATCGTCACGCCTCCCGTTTTTCAAAGTCGATGCGCGGGTCGACCAGCACGTACATCAAATCCGACAGGATGCCGATGACCAGACCGACGAGGCCAAAGACGAAGAGCGTCCCGAAGATCACCGGGTAATCGCGGGCGACGGCGGCTTCGAACCCGAGACGGCCCAGTCCGTCGAGCGAGAAGATCGTTTCGATGATGAGCGAGCCGCCGAAAAAGACCGCGATGAACAGGCCCGGAAAGCCTGCGATGACGATCAGCATGGCGTTGCGGAAGACGTGGCCATAGAGGACGCGGGACTCCGCGACGCCCTTGGCGCGGGCGGTGATGACGTATTGCTTCTTGATCTCGTCCAGAAAGCTGTTCTTGGTCAGAAGTGTCAGGGTCGCGAAGCTGGCAATCGTGGACGCGAAGACGGGCAGGGCGATGTGCCAGAAATAATCCAGCACCTTGCCGATGAGTGACAGCTCCTCCCAGTTGTCCGAGGTCAGACCGCGGAGCGGGAAAACCTGCCAATAGGTGCCGCCCGCGAAAAGGACGAGCAGCAGGATCGCGAAGAGAAAACCCGGAATGGCGTAGGCCACGATGATGAGGCCGGAGGTCCATGTATCGAAGTTGGACCCATCGCGCACCGCTTTTCGAATGCCCAGCGGGATCGACACCAAGTAGGCAATCACGGTGGACCACAGGCCCAGCGTGATCGACACGGGCAGTTTCTCGGCCACCAGTTCAAAGACCCCGATAGACCGGAAATAGCTCTCGCCGAAGTCGAGCCGCATGTAGTTCCAGATCATGTTGAGAAAGCGTTCGATGGGGGGCTTGTCGAAACCGAACTCGCGTTCCAGCTCTTCGATGAATTCGGGGGGCAAACCCCGCGCGCCCGCGTATTCGCTGCCGCCCTGGGTGGAGGCGGCGGTGCTGTCCGTGAAATCCCCCGCGCCGCCGGAAATGGCGCCGAACACATCGCCCTCGCCCTCCATCTGGGCGATGATCTGTTCGATTGGCCCGCCGGGGACGAATTGGGTCAGTGTGAAGTTGATGACCATGATCCCGAACAATGTCGGGATGATGAGCAGCAATCTGCGGAGAATATACGCGCCCATTGGCTCTTTCGTCGTTAGCGCAGTTCGCCTGCGTCTTTCAGTGCCTGATGCTTCTCGGCGTTATACCACCAGAAGTCGAGGTATCCGAGGCCGAGCGGCGGGATCGTGTCCGGTTTCTCGTAGATGTCCCAATAGGCAACCGTATGCACCGGCTTGTACCACTGCGGCACGATGAAGCCGATGGACCGCAGCGTTCGGTCGAGCGCATGGGTTGCCGTCTCCAGCTCTTCGAGCGTTTTCGCTTCCACGACCTGCGGCAGGATCCTGTCCACCGCCTCGTTGCGCAGGCGCATGAGGTTGCGGGAGCTGTCGTCGGCGGTCTTGGAGGCGAACCATTGCTCCAACCCGATGCCCGGCTCGAAACCCATCTGGAACGAGTGGCTGACGAGGTCGAAATCGCCCGCGCGCCGGTTTTCAACGTATTGCGCGGTGTCGACGCGTTCGATTTTCGCATTCACACCAAGCTGTTGCAGGTTCTCGACATATGGGTTCAGGATGCGGTCGAAGGTCGGGTCATAGGCGAGGATTTCCATGGAAAGCACCTGCCCGTCCTTGCGCCGGATGCCGTCGTCGCCGGGTACCCAGCCCGCGTCCTCCAGAATCTGACCTGCCGCGCGGTAGACACGGCGGTCCGGGCGGTTGCTGTCGGGAGAGTTGACCTGGGGCATGGGGGCCTCTTCGGTCAGGATCGCCTCATTCAGAAGCCCCTCGTCCACGAGCGGTTGCAGGATCGCCAGCTCGCCTTCGGAGGGCGTGCCCGTGGCGGCGAGGTCGGTGCCCGGCCAGAAGCTGTCGACCCGGTCATAGAGGCCGTAAAACAGCGCCTTGTTCGACCATTCGAAGTTGAAGACCATCGAAATGGCGTCGCGCACGCGCTTGTCCTGCCAAGTCTTGCGGTCGAGGTTGAAAACGAACGCCTGCGCCGTGCCGACCGTGCCGTCCGGGATCTCTTCCTTGATGACGTTGCCTTCGTTCAGGGCCGGGAAGTTGTATCCGGTCGCCCAGATCAGCGAGGAGTTCTCGACCCGGTACGTAAAGGCCCCGGCCTTGAAAGCTTCGAAGGCGGCCTGGCTGTCGGCGAAACTTTCGACCCGGATTTCATCGAAATTGTTGCGCCCGATCTGCAGCGGATGTTCCGCGCCCCAGTAGTCGGGGTTGCGGGCATAGACGACCTGCCGATTGAAGTCCTTGGATTTCAGAACATAGGCACCCGTGGACATGAAGGGCTCTTCCGAGCTCTCATCCAGCCGCGCGCCGGTTTCTTCGAACCACGCTTTCGAGAAAACGGGGGTGCCGCCCGCGAACCCGATGCGTTCCCGGATCGGCGCGTCGTCGGTGAAGGTGAACTTGATCGTGTAGTCGTCGATCAGATCGACGTCCTCGATGAAGCCTTCGACGATGCGGCGGTATTCGGTGATGCCCTGTTCCAAGAACAGATTGAAAGAGAACGCGATATCCTCGGCGGTCATCGGCGTGCCGTTGGAGAATGTCACGTCATCGCGCAGGTTGAAGGTCACCCATTTGAGGTCCTCGGGGTATTCCATCGTCGTGCAGAGGAAACAGTAAAGACCGTAGGGGTCATCCAACGTGCTCTCTACAATGGATTCCGACCCGATGGTGGTGAGGGCCGCGACCACACCCTTGCGCGAGTAGGGGTTGAAGCTGTCGAAAGACCCGGTATCGGAGATCGAGATTTCGCCGCCCTTGGGGGCGTCCGGGTTCACGTAGTCCAGATGCTCCATGTCCGGGCCATATCTGACCTCGCCGAAGTTGGAATACGCGTGCGTGACCGTCGTGTCCTGGGATAACGCATATCCCGTCGTGGCGAGAAGCCCGGCGGCGGCCAAGGCGAAGGCGGTCAAGGCGCTTGTGTTTCGGCTTTGGGCTTTGGCGTGGGCGGTGGCGCGCGAACGGGACGGCGTCATGGGCTCTCCTGACAAGGATTTCACGGTTTGGAACAAGCTAAAGCGCGGATTGCTCCACATTCAAGGCGAGAATTCGTGAACAGGATTGCAGGCGGATTACAGACGAATGAAAAAGGGCCGCGTCGCGGCTGCGACACGGCCCTTGGAATGTCTGCCCGGTCGGTGCCGGGGCTTACTGTTCTTGCAGGTAAGCGATCAGGTTGGCGCGGTCTTCGATGTCTTTCAGACCGGCAAAGGACATCTTGGTGCCGCTGATGTCCTGACGCGGGTTTTCGAGGAAGGCGTTGAGCTCTTCCGGGGTCCAGGCGCCTTCGACAGCGGTCATCGCATCAGAGTAGCCGAAGCCATCGACCGCGGCGACTTCGCGGCCAACCACACCGTCGAGGTGCGGGCCGGTGCCGTTGGAGCCGTCGAGCTTGTGGCAGGACTTGCATTTGTTGAACACGCGCTCGCCCGCGCCGGCGTCGGCGGCCGCGAAGACCTCTTCGAAGCTCACTTCGACTTCTTCTTCGGCTTCCCCGCCCGCGTCGCCTTCGAGCGATGCGATGACGTAGCCTTGGGTCGGACCGTGGTCCTCGCCCTCATCACCGTGGGCTTCGGCCACGTCGGTGTGATAGAGCGCCTCAGCGGCCCAATTGGAGAAGAGGAAGATCAAGAGCGCGGCGCAGACAGCGGCGCCAGCCTTGGTGAAGGTCATTGTGTCGAACATGTCGCGTTCCGTCCTTGGCAAAGTCTCGCGCGTCTCTACACGCTTTAACACATCGGTTTCAAGCGATATGAGGCGCGGCAAATGGTATTAAGGCCACCTCGCGCGGCGGCTCACGGGAAAGGGACAGGCTGTGACCCAGAAAATTGCGTTTCAAGGCGAGTTGGGGGCTTACGGCCACGAAGCCTGTGGCGACGCGCGGCCGGATATGGAGCCGCTGCCCTGTGCCACCTTCGAGGATGTGATCGAAGCCGTCAGGTCCGGGGTGGCCGAGCAGGCGATGCTGCCGGTCGAGAACTCCACCTATGGGCGGGTCGCGGACATCCACCGGCTTTTGCCTGAGAGCGGGTTGCATATTCTGGACGAAGCCTTCGTACGGGTGCGTATCGCGCTCATGGGTTTGCCGGGGGCGAAGCTCAACGACATCAAAGAGGTGCGGGCGCACCTGGTGCTCCTGCCGCAGTCCGCGCAATTCCTGAAGTTGCATGGCATCGTCGGTCATGCCGCAGCGGATAGTGCCGGGGCGGCCGCGGAGCTTGCGCGGGACAGAACGCCGGGGCAGGGGGTGCTGGCGTCGTCGCTGGCCGCCGATATCTACGGGCTGGAGGTGCTCGCGAAAGACATCGAAGACCACGGACACAACACCACGCGATTCGTCATCATGGGCCGCGAGCCGGACCTGACCCGGCGCAGCGACGAGATGATGACCACGTTCGTTTTCGAAGTCCGCAACATTCCCGCGGCGCTTTACAAAGCGATGGGCGGGTTCGCCACAAACGGCGTGAACATGACCAAGCTGGAAAGCTACATGATCGACGGCAGCTTCACGGCGACGCGGTTCTATTCGGATATCGAGGGCCACCCGGACGATCCCAATGTGAAGCTCGCGCTGGATGAACTGGAGTATTTCACCGCGAACCTCGATATCCTGGGCGTCTATCCTGCGGACCCGCGCCGGCACGGATGATTTTCTTGCGCCGGACGTCGATTTCGCTTGTGTCGAACGGGCGTTGCCGCGACCTCTTCACTAGAAAACTAGAAAACTAGAAAACTAGAAAACTAGAAAACTGGTTTTGCTGTGTTCTCAAGGGGTTGAGGGGGCGCGGGAGATGAGGTCCGTCCGAAGGTTCACCATTTGGGGATCGCCAGCGCACTCTCCGGGCCGGGATAACTCCTGTTCCGGTCAGAACCCGCGCGACTGGCAGCGCTCTTCCAGCTCTTCGGCGTATTCGGCGATCCGGCGGCGGTATCGTTTCTGAATATTGGTGCGCGCAAGCTTGGCCGACTGGATCATCAGGCGGGCCGGGATGGTGCGCGGTCGCGCCTCCATCGTGACGTTCATTCGTGTGCGGCTGCGTGACATGGCGACCAGATCGATGACGCATTCCACTTCCAGCCCGGCGGCCCGCATGACGAGCGTCATGCCCTCCGGCGGGTCATAGGCAGTCAGCGTGACGTCGGCCTTTCGGTCGCGGCCGCGGAATTCGAACTCGGCGTGCCATGCCATGCCCGGTCCGGGCTGCTCCAGCTTGTCGGTGCGCACGACCTCCGCGCCGCGGCGCATGGCGGCCCGTTCGAACCAACCGAAATCCGCAAGTTGAGCGAATACCGCTTCGATCGGCGCGGCGACGTCTTCGCGCGTGGTGAGTTTCATGTGTCGTGACCCTTCATGCTGCCCGGCGGGCGTTCATCGCCCTGTTTTCATTGGTTTTGCGAACTCTGCGGTCAATCCAGCGTCCCGGCAAGCCAATTTTTCATCAGCACCTGCGCGATGGCGCCGGACCGCGGCCTTCGGATCACAGGATGTGTCCCGGCAAAGACATCCGCCAGTTCCTCGCGGGTGATCCAGAGCGCGTCTTCGATCTCGACCGGGTCGATTGTCATGTCGCGGGATCGGGCCTCTGCGGCGCATCCGATCATCAGGGACGCGGGGAAAGGCCAGGGTTGCGACGCGATCATATGGACCGGTCCGATGGGCAGTCCCACCTCTTCGGCCACCTCGCGGGCGACCGCGCTTTCAATGGTTTCGCCCGGTTCCATGAACCCTGCGAGCAGCGAATACATGGCGTCGGGCCAACCGGGCGAGCGACCCAGAAGGATCGAATTGCCCTGCGTGATGAGCATGATCACCACCGGGTCGGTGCGCGGAAAGTGCATCTTGCCGCAAGTCGGGCAATCGCGGCGCCAGCCGCCCTGGTCCATATTCGACGGATGCCCACAGGCCGCGCAGAAGCGGTGGGAGCGGTGCCATTCAAGGATGCCGCGCGCGGTTGCGGCCAGTTCGCCCTCGAACGCGGTGAGCCCCATGAGGATGCCGCGCATGTCCGGGAAACGCGCATCTTCTGGCAGGCCGCCGACGCCGGGCGCGGGCTGCGCTTCGCCCGGATCGCCCGGGCCACCGTCTTTTGCCGAGTCTTCGGGCGACCAGCCGGAGAGGTCGGCGGCAAACAGGGGGCCGTCCGCGTCTTGGCCCAAGAGCAGCGGCTCTGCCGTTTGCAGGGCCGCGATCGGGTGGTCGGAGGGCAGGATCAGAAGATGCAGGTCACCGCCGATGCCGGTGGCCCCGGCTACCAGGGGCCGTCCACGCCACATCGGCAGGATCCGCCCCTTGGGCCAAACCGTCTGCCAGTCGCTGCGCAAATGCGCCGCGCGGTCCAATCCGCCGGTGCGGAATGCGAGCATTTCGAGATCCATGGTGCCTCCATCTTTCGGTCATGGAGGTATCGGTGGTGGCCTGCGCTGTCAAAGCCCCGGATGGGTTGAACCGTGATCGTCTCTGCCCTATATGGCGAGTCGAGAGGTTGGCGCGGGCAAGCTCCTCGCCAACCCGGTCAGGTCCGGAAGGAAGCAGCCGTAACGAGTCCCGCTTGGGTCGTTGTCCAGCCTCTCACCCTATTTCCCAAAATTCAGGGCCCTGTCCGCGGCCTCGCGACACCAGGCAGGCGTACTCAGGCCGAACGCACCGCCTCGATCATCCTGGCCACGTTGTCCGGGTCCGCGTCCGGCGTGATCCCGTGGCCGAGGTTGAATACATGCGGACCGCCGCGCAGGGCGCGCGTGATGGCCTGAGCCTCGTCGACCAGCGCCTGGCCGCCGGTCACCATGTGGCTAGAGGCAAGGTTGCCTTGCACGCAACCGTCGACCTGCACGTTCTTCGCGGCCCACTCGGCGCTCACCGAATTGTCGATGGCCACGCAGTCCGCGCCGGTCGCCTTGGCGAAGCCGATGTACCGGTCACCTGCTTCGCGCGGAAAGGCGATGACGGGGAGGTCGGGGAAGCGGGCCTTGAGTTCCTTGATGATCTTCTTGGCCGGTTCCAACGCGAAATCATCGAAGTCCTGTCCCCTCAGCGATCCGGCCCAGCTGTCGAAAATCTTGACCGTTTCCGCGCCTGCTTCGACCTGTTTCGACAGGTATTCGATGGTGGCGTCGGTGATCCGGTCGATGAGCCGCACGAAGAGGTCGCGGTTTTCGTCCTTGAGCATATGCGCCGGACCTTGGTCCTTGGTGCCTTTGCCCGCGACCATGTAGGTGGCGACGGTCCAGGGCGCGCCTGCGAAGCCGATCAAGGCGGTCTCTTTCGGCAATGCCTGCGACAGGATATTCACGGTCTCGTAGATCGGCGACAACGTGTCGTGGATATCATCCACGGTGCCCAATTTTGCAAAATCGGCTTCCGTGGTGATCGTGGAGAGGCGTGGGCCTTCGCCGGTCACGAACCAGAGATCCGCACCCAGGGCCTGCGGCACCAGCAGGATGTCGGCGAACAGGATCGCGGCATCGAAACCGAAGCGGCGGATCGGTTGCAAGGTAACCTCGGCTGCGAGCTCCGGGTTGTAGCACAGCGACAGGAAATCGCCCGCTTTGGCGCGGGTCGCGCGATATTCCGGCAGATAGCGCCCCGCCTGACGCATCATCCAGATCGGGGGCGTGGGGAGCGTTTCGCCAGCAAGGGCGCGCATCAAGAGCTTGGTCATTACAGGATCCTTGTCAAAGCCCGGCTTGGGTCGTCAATCTGCGCGGATATGTCAAGCGTTCGGGGCGGTTCGGGGCATGGACAGGGCAATCGGTCGCGTCTAAACGGTGCGGTATGACGATAACGCTTCCCGACCCGACCAAACCGCTGAAAATCGGCACCCGTGGCTCTCCGCTGGCGCGCGCGCAAGCTTACGAGACGCGCGACCGGCTCGTGGCCGCGTTCGATCTGCCGGAGACCGCGTTCGAAGTGGTGGTGATCAAGACGACCGGCGACGACAAGGCGCTGATCGCGACCGATACACCGCTCAAGACACTTGGCGGCAAGGGGCTGTTCACCAAGGAAATCGAGGAACAGCTTCTGAACGGCGGCATCGACATTGCGGTGCATTCGATGAAGGACATGCCGACAGAGCAACCGCCGGGTCTGACGCTCGACTGTTACCTGCCGCGCGAGGATACCCGCGATGCGTTCGTTTCGCTGGGCGGCGGGTCGATCCGTGACCTGCCCGAAGGGGCGGTTGTGGGGACCTCGTCCCTGCGCCGGCGCTCGCAATTGCTCAATCGTCGCCCTGATCTCACGGTCGTGGAGTTTCGCGGCAACGTGCAGACCCGGTTGACCAAGCTGCGCGACGGCGTGGCCGAGGCCACGTTCCTTGCAATGGCCGGCCTGACGCGGCTTGGGATGCTGGAAGAGGTGCCGCATTCGCCCGCCGCGCCGGAAGACATGCTGCCCGCTGTCGCCCAGGGCGCCATCGGCATCGAACGCCGCGCCACTGATAACGATACGGCGGCGATGCTGGAAGCGATTCACAACACCGAGACCGCGAAACGTCTCGCGGCCGAGCGTGCTTTCCTGGCGCAGCTCGATGGCTCCTGTCAGACCCCGATTGCCGGATTGGCGGAGATCGACGGCGGCACGATGCGTCTGCGCGGGGAAATCCTGCGCACCGATGGCTCCGAAGCATTGGCCGACGAAATGTCGGGTGCCGTCGAGGACGGGGCCGACATGGGCCGCGCGATGGCGGACAGACTCCTTGTTCAAGCGGGCGACGGTTTCTTCGACTGGCGCTGATCTGTCCGGTTTTCCGGTCCAAAATATCCCGGGGAGCGCGGTTCGTCATGTTTTCTGCGAAAAACATAACGCTGGCAGCGCCGCTCGCCCCGGTCGGATTGGCGCAAGCCAATTCGAAATCCAAGGTCAGGACCCATTGACCCTAGTTCGGGATCACCTTGCCGGGGTTCAAAATTCCCTTGGGATCGAGCGCTGCCTTGATCGCCCGCATCACGTCGAGCGCAACGGGGTCTTTCTGCCGCGCCATGGAGGGCAGTTTCGACAGGCCGACACCGTGTTCCGCCGAGAAACTGCCGCCGAAGGTGTTCACGGTGTCTTCGACGGCGGTCAGGATAAGGTCGTTCAGCGCGGCGTCCTCCCGGCTCGGATAGACGACGTAGTGAATATTCCCATCCCCCAGGTGCGCGACGGAGGTGTCCTGCGCCTCCGGGTCGAGATCGGCGAGGACGGTTCGGATGTCGGTGAAAAACGCCCCGAGTTTGTCCAGGGGCAGCGCGATGTCTGTCATGACGAAGGGACTGCGACCAAATGCGATCTCGGCGGCGGCTTCGCGGCGGGCCCACATGTCCTGACGCTGGCTGTCTGATTGTGCGACGGTGGCGTCCAGCACGTCGCCGCGCTCCAGCGCTGCGCCAAGCACTTCCTCGAACACCTCGGACAAATCGGGTGCGCCTGCGACTTCGACCATGACGTTCACGTCTTGCGGGGTTTCGAACGGTTCGCGCCCGCCGAGCTTGGCGATGTGCGCCTCGATATAGTCGCGTGGCATGTATTCGAACGCTTCCACCGCGCCGCCGGTTGCCGCCTGGAGCTGGTTGAGCACCCGCGTGGCAGCCTCCAGCGAGGTGGGGGCGATCATCGCGGTGTGGAAGGCGGCGGGCATTGCGGCGAGTTTGACCACCGCGGCGGTGATGATACCGAGCGTACCTTCGGCGCCGATCACGAGATCCTTGAGGTCGTAACCCGTATTGTCTTTGTGCAATGCGGTCATCAGGTCCATGATCCGGCCATCGGCCAACACCACTTCCACGCCCAGCACTTGCGCGCGCGTGTTGCCGTAGCGCAGGACGTTGGAGCCGCCCGCGTTGGTGGACAAGATGCCGCCGATCCGCGCCGTGCCCTGCGCACCGAAGGTGACGGGGAAGGTGAGGCCGTCTTCGGCAACCCGTTCGCGCAGCGTTTGCAGGATCACGCCCGCTTCCACGGTGGCGGTGCGGGCCGCGGCGTTAACGTCCCGGATCGTGTTCAGGCGCTCCAGCGACAGCATCGCGGCCAAAGGAGCATGGGTGCCCCCCGAAAGGCCGCTGTTGCCGGAAACGGGCACGACGGTCGTTTCGGTCTCGTGGGCGAGCGCGAGGAGGGATGAGACCTCGGCGGTGTTGGCCGGACGCAGAACGCAGAGTGGTTCGGCCGTGTATTTGCCGGTCCAGTCGCTGCCATAAGGCGCGGCGTCAGGGCCGGTCAGCACATTCTTCGCGCCGATCACGTCGCGGGCTTTTTCGATGAAACTCATGGATCCTCCCCGTCCCGGCCTAGCGCCGGGACCTCGACGTTAGTCTGGAGGCGGCTCCGGCTCAAGCGGTTGGGTGATGCGGATCAGACGGCCTGGCTGTGGCCCTCGGCGTTCATCTCGTAGGCGTCGAAATTGCGCGCGATGATACGCGCCAGCGGGTGGGCTTCGGGCCTGATGGTCATAACACCATCTTCGATGTCGAAGGTGTCGGGCAAGGCTTTCCCCAAACCGTTCACAAGCGACAGCGCATCCTCAGCGGGGCGACCGAATTCCTTGGCCGTGGCCGGGAGATCGACGCGGAAGTCGCACAGCAGGTGTTCGATGATCCGGCCCCGGAGGCGATCGTCCTCCGAGAAGGTGTGCCCCTTGGCGATCGGTACTTCGCCCTTGCGGACGCGCTCTTGATACTTGGACGTCGAGGGCTCGTTCTGCGCGTAGCCTTGCGGATAGCGCGAGATCGACGAGGCGCCGATTCCGATCAGGACGGGGGAGATGTCCTCGGTATAGCCCTGGAAATTGCGCCGCATCGTGCCCGCCTGGTGGGCGATTTCCAGACCGTCTTCGGGACGTGCGAAGTGGTCGATCCCGATCTCCGCAAACCCATCGGCTACGAACAGGTCGCGGGCCGTGTTGAAGAGGTCGAGCCGCTCCTCGGGTGTCGGAAGTGCCTCGGTCGGGATCAGGTTCTGGCGCCGGGCCATCCAGGGCACATGCGCATAGCCGAACAGCGCGATGCGGTCGGGGTTCAGGGATACCACCTTGTTCACCGAATCCGTGATACGCGCGGTGGTCTGGTGCGGCAGACCGTAAAGCAGATCGACGTTCAGCGACTGGACCCCGCGGGCGCGAAGCCCATCGACGGCGGCCTTGGTCACTTCGAAAGACTGCGGGCGTCCGATGACCTCCTGGATCAGCGGATCGAAATCCTGAACGCCGAGCGACGCGCGGTTCAGACCGACCTCGGCCAGTGCATCCATGCGGGCGTCGTCAATCTCGTTCGGGTCGATCTCGACCGAGAACTGCGCGTGGTCGCCAAGCGGGGCCACGTCAAAGATCGCGCCGGCCAGATCGTGCATCATGTCCGGCTCCAGCAGCGTCGGCGTCCCGCCGCCCCAGTGGAGATGGCTGATCGTGACGTTGTCGGCCAGCTGGGATTTCAGTGTCGTCAATTCTTGCATTAACGAATCAACATATGCCCGGACCGGCCCGGCTGTGCTGGTCCCCTGCGTGCGGCAGGCGCAGAACCAGCACAGCCGTCGGCAGAACGGCACATGGATATACAACGAAATCTCGGACCCCGAAGGAATCTCGTGAATCCAATTACTTACCTGGTCAGATCCCACGCCGCCCGCGAAATGCGGTGCGGTTGGATAGCTGGTGTAGCGGGGCACTCGTGCATCGAAAAGCCCGAGTTTGCGAAGTTGCGTCTGATTGTCCATTCCACTACCATCTAAAGCGTTATCGACGCGCGACATTGACCAGGATCAAAAAGGTGCCGGGTTCTCATGAATGGCCTTCACATCGACGTGAAAGATTGTAGCCAGTGTCCGATCCGGCACCGTGCGGTTTGCTCCCGTTGCGAACCGGACGAGTTGGAGACGCTGGAGAACATCAAGTATTACCGGACATATGAGGCAGGGCAGCCGATCCTGTGGTCGGGCGACCACATGGAGTTCGTGGCTTCGGTCGTGACCGGGATCGCGACGCTCAGCCAGGCGATGGAGGACGGGCGCACGCAGATGGTCGGCCTTCTGTTGCCCTCGGATTTCATCGGACGCCCGGGCCGGGAGCGCGCGCCGTTTGACGTGGTCGCCGTGTCCGACGTGACGTTGTGCTGTTTCCGCCGTCGTCCCTTCGAGGAAATGATGACGCAGACTCCGCATATCGGTCAGCGTCTCCTGGAAATGACTTTGGACGAATTGGACAGCGCGCGGGAATGGATGTTGGTCCTTGGCCGCAAGACCGCGCGGGAAAAGATCGCCTCGCTCGTCCTGATCATCGCCCGCCGCGATTCGTCCTTGCGCCGCAAGCTGCCGGCGGATGGGATGACCTTCGATCTGCCGCTGACGCGCGAAGCGATGGCGGATTATCTTGGCCTGACGCTGGAAACGGTGAGCCGGCAGATTTCGGCCTTGCGCAAGACCGGCACGATCCGGTTGGAAGGCAAGCGTCATGTGATCGTGCCCGATCTGGATGCGCTGATTTCCGAGACCGGCGACGATTACGACGGCGGGATGATCGCCTGATCCGTCCCCAAAGGACCAACGACAAAGGCCGGTGCACGCACCGGCCTTTCGCATTCCGTGGCTGCGGCGCGGTCGGACGTTGAACCGATAGCGACCGCGTTTGACAAAGAAAGCGGGGCGCTCAGCCCCCTGCCAAAAGTCTGGAGGGAGACCATTCAGTGCGCGAGCAGAAGCGGGCGCTCGGCATATTCCAGCATGTTACGAGTAGCGCCGCCCAAGATTGATTCGCGGAAGCGCGAGTGGCTGTAGGCCCCCATGACCAGCAGGTCGGCGTCGGTATCGCTGGCGTGCCGGTTCAGAACGTCCGAGACGCGTGGCATCGTTTTGGACAGAACGGACACTTCTGGGCGCACACCATAGCGGGCGAGCATCTGGCTCAACTGTCCGCCGGGATCGGAGCGTTCCGGGCTGTGCTGCGGCGGGTCGATGATGGCGATGTTCACCGTATCGGCCTTTTCGATAAAGGGCATCGCGGCCCGCACGGCGCGCAGGGCCTCGCGGCTTTCGTTCCAGGCGATCATCACGCGTTTGATATCGTTCGGGAACGTGCGCTCGCGTGGTTGGATGATCACCGGGACATCGCCTTCGAACATGGCGGCTTCCGTGATCGCTTCGAGATCCCCGCTCGCCCGCTCACCATAGGGCTGCGGCAAGACAACGAGGTCGGAGAACCGCGTGCGATGGGCGACAAGGTTATTGAGAGCCACCATTTGCGCGGAGAGCCCGGTTGCCGACCAGTTGAAGGCCGAGCCTTTGAGCGCCTTGCGGGCATAATTTTCGAGCTCCAGCGCATCGTCGCGGGCTTGGGTCAGCGTATCTTGCGTGACCACAGCGGTCGCTCCCGCGTAGTAAAAGCCCGGTTGGGTTCGGTCGATGCCGAGGCACAGCACATCAAGATGTGCCGCCAAGGCCTGGGCGAGAGTTTGGGCGGCCTCGAAAGATGTTTTGTTTCTTTCAAGGTCGGTGAGAACGGTTGTGATCGTTTTATAGGCCATCGTTAGTCCCGAGTCTGAGGCCAAAAGGCCGTGAATACCATTGTGGCCAAGGTGAAGGGGCGCGTGCGGCTTTGCATTGATATGGGTCAATTCCCCGCAGGGCGACCAAAAGGAAAAAATACTATTGATTTGGATCAAGGCGGGTTGCCGGGGAAACGGCGAAACCCGCTTCAGTCGAAAAGCGCGCCCGGAATCGGTCTCTTGCCGGGAGGGGGTGCCAAGACAGACACGAAGGGACTTAATATGTGGGATTACTTGAAACTGGTGATCTACGGCCTGATTGCGATCCTGGCCGCCATCGCCACAACCTATGCCCGCGATCTTGCCTACCTGGTCCACGCCGTTCTGGTCGTGGCGATCGCGGCGGGCCTTTTCATCTTTACGCTGCGGCGGATGGGACATGAAAAGGCACCGAAAACCGGGTATCTCGACGCGCCGATCAAGGTCGGTGTTGCACTTACGGCGTTTTGGGGCGTCGTGGGCTTTCTCGTCGGGACCTATATCGCCTTTATGCTGGCCTTCCCGGAGATGAACTTCGCCTGGGCGGAAGGCTATCTGAACTTCGGACGTCTGCGTCCCCTGCACACCTCGGCGGTGATCTTCGCCTTCGGTGGCACGGCGCTGATCACTTCGTCGTTCTATGTTGTGCAGCGCACCTCGGGCGCACGCCTTTGGAACGACGGCCTCGCATGGTTCGTCTTCTGGGGCTACCAGATCGTAATCCTGCTCGCCGCGACGGGTTATATCCTCGGCTCGACGCAGTCGAAAGAATACGCTGAACCCGAGTGGTACACCGACCTTTGGCTGACCATCGTCTGGGTGGGGTATCTGGTGCTCTTCATGGGTACGCTGATGAAGCGGAAAGAACCGCACATCTACGTGGCCAACTGGTTCTACCTGTCGTTCATCGTCACCATCGCGATGCTGCACGTCGTCAACAACCTGTCCCTGCCGGTGTCGATTTTCGGTTCCAAATCGGTTCAGGTCTTCTCGGGTGTGCAAGACGCCATGACGCAGTGGTGGTATGGCCACAACGCCGTGGGCTTCTTCCTGACCGCTGGCTTCCTCGGCATGATGTACTACTTCATCCCGAAACAGGCCGAACGTCCGGTGTTTTCCTATAAACTGTCGATCATCCACTTCTGGGCGCTGATCTTCCTCTACATCTGGGCCGGTCCCCACCACCTGCACTACACCGCGCTGCCGGATTGGGCTTCGACCCTCGGCATGGTGTTCTCGGTGGTCCTCTGGATGCCGTCCTGGGGTGGCATGATCAACGGCCTGATGACGCTCTCGGGCGCCTGGGACAAGCTGCGCACCGATCCGATCATCCGTATGATGGTTGTCTCGGTCGGCTTCTACGGCATGTCCACCTTCGAAGGCCCGATGATGTCGATCAAAGCGGTCAACAGCCTCAGCCACTATACCGACTGGACCATTGGTCACGTGCACTCCGGTGCGCTGGGTTGGAACGGCATGATCACCTTCGGGATGCTCTACTTCCTGTTCCCGAAACTGTGGAACAAGGCGGGCGTCTATTCGAACAAGCTGGTCGCCTGGCACTTCTGGCTCGCCACGATCGGCATCGTGCTCTACGCCGCGTCGATGTGGGTCACGGGTATCATGGAAGGCCTGATGTGGCGTGAAGTGGATGCGCAGGGCTTCCTCGTGAACTCCTTCGCCGATACGGTGGCTGCGAAGTTCCCGATGTACCTGGTCCGTGGCTTCGGTGGGGTTCTCTACCTCACGGGTGCTCTGATCATGGCCTATAACCTCTGGATGACCGTGCGTCGTGCGCCTCTTGCCGAGTCGACCGCCGCCACGGCAGCCGCTGAATAAGGAGGGAGCAGACAATGGCTATCCTTGATAAACACGCGGTTCTCGAAAAGAACGCAACGCTGCTTCTGATCTTCTCACTTCTGGTGGTGACTGTCGGCGGCATCGTGGAAATCGCACCGCTCTTCTACCTCGAAAACACGATCGAGGACGTGGAAGGGGTGCGGCCCTACTCGCCGCTCGAGCTTGAGGGTCGGAACATCTACGTTCGCGAGGGCTGCTATGTCTGCCACTCGCAGATGATCCGCCCGATGCGCGACGAAGTGGAGCGCTACGGTCACTACTCACTGGCAGCGGAGTCACAATACGACCACCCGTTCCAGTGGGGCTCCAAGCGGACGGGGCCTGACCTCGCCCGCGTGGGGGGCCGTTACTCCGACGAGTGGCATGTGGATCACCTCGTGAACCCGCAGGCAGTCGTGCCGGAATCGGTCATGCCCAAGTACGCGTTCCTTTTGGATCGCCCCCTGGACGGCGAGTACATCACCGACGTGATGAACACGAACCGTTTGGTGGGTGTGCCCTACGACGACGAGGATCTGGAAATGGCCGTCGCTGATTTCTTCAGCCAGGCCGATCCTGACGGCATGATCTACGCAGACAGTGACCCGGACGCCGTTCTTGAACGTTACCCCGGCGCGCAAGTTCGCAACTTCGACGGGCAGCCCGAAGTCACCGAAATGGACGCTCTGATTGCCTACATGCAAATGCTCGGCACCCTGGTGGACTTCTCGGAATTCGAGCAGACGCCTGACGAGTGGATCCGGTAAGGGAGACTGATGATGGACACCTATAGCATCTTTCGCCAAATCGCAGACAGCTGGGTGCTCTTGGCCATGTTCCTGTTCTTTGTACTCACTGTTCTCTGGGTGTTTCGCCCAGGGAGCAGGGAGCTCCACAAGGACGCGGCCCAGGCTCCTTTCCGCCACGACAATCAACCCGCCGAAGACCATTAAGGAGGCGCGGCTATGAGTGACAAAAAGAAAGACGTCGAAACCACTGGACACGAGTGGGACGGCATTCAGGAATTCAATAATCCGCTCCCGAAATGGTGGGTCTACATCTTCTACGCGACCATCATCTGGGGCATCGGTTACACCATTGCCTATCCGGCATGGCCGCTGATCAACGGGGCGACCAAGGGGCTCTTGGGGTATTCCACCCGCACCGAGGTTGCCGCCGAGATCAACCGGTTCGAAGAGATGAATGCTGGCGTCAAAGCCGAGCTCGCCTCGATGGACCCGGCGGACATCGTCGGAAACGAAGCGGTTTACAACTACGCGATCCAGTCGGGTCGGGCGACTTTCGCGACCTATTGTTCGCAGTGCCACGGCTCGGGCGCCAACGGTGTGGAAGAGGGGAACGGATACCCGAACCTTCTCGACGACGATTGGCTCTGGGGCGGCGACATCACGGCAATCACGACCACGATTACCCACGGGATTCGCAACGACGAAGACCCGGATGCCCGCTGGTCGCAAATGCCCGCCTTTGGCGACGACTACCTCGCCGATGACGAGATCACCAATGTGGTGGCCTATGTCGGCTCGCTATCCGGCTTGGAGTTCGAGGGCGACGTGACCGCCGGTGAAACCGTGTTCATGGACAACTGCACCGCCTGCCACATGGAAGACGGCACGGGCGACCGTGAACAGGGTGCGCCGAACCTCACGGATGCGATCTGGCTTTACGGCTCGTCCGAGCAGGCGATCGAAACCTCGGTCCGCCAGGGTCCGTTCGGTGTGATGCCGAGCTGGAATGCCCGTCTGGACGATGCCCAGGTCAAGGCTGTGGCAGCCTACGTTCACCAGCTGGGCGGCGGCGAGTAAGCCGGCCAGCAAGAGTTCCGGGGCCTCACTCCCCGGTTCGGCACCGACCCCTGATCCTGTTCGCGCGTTTCTCCGGGGTCGGTGCCATCAGACAGAAAGGCCGAGGCGATTGTCTCGGCCTTTTTCGTGGTAAGCTACCCTATGCGACGACTTTACGATTTCATCCCGGTGACGGAGGCGGACAAACCGCTGCTCCATACCTGGCGTGGGCTTCCGCATGTTGCGAAGTGGTGGGGTGGGGACGAAGACCCGTTCGAGGAAGAGATCCCCGAGAACCTGTCGGCCCGTGACCACAAGTGCAATAACGCGAAAACGGCGCCCACTCGGAGCACCGTTTCCATGCCCTGATCCTGTTCGCGCAGTTCCGGGTCTTTGGGCGTTTTGTCACAGCCGGTACGCATGGTCAAAATGCATCGCGATAAAGGTTTGGTTATCAGTCACTTGGCACAAGCCGCGACGCCGGGTCGCACCGGGTTGAAACTCCCGCATTTCAAAGGCTTAAAACATATAGCCGAAATAAACATTACGTCGCGTAAGGGTGGTGGCACGCGCGCCCGGGTTGATCCAAGTCAAGGTTGCCCTCGGTGCTAAAACTCTAAAACGGACGTAACTTTAGCCAGGAATGGATTCTTATGTCTTCCACTGACAACCCGGAACCGACCCAGCAACTCTATGCCGCCCGTGAACCCGTTTTCCCCCGCCGTGTGCGCGGGCGCTTCCGGGCGTTGAAGTGGTGGATCATGGCGCTGACCCTGGGCGTCTATTACCTGACGCCCTGGATTCGCTGGGATCGTGGCCCGAACCTGCCCGATCAGGCGGTTCTGATCGACATGGCAAACCGCCGGTTTTATTTCTTCTGGATCGAGATCTGGCCGCATGAATTCTATTTCATCGCGGGCTTGCTCATCATGGCGGGCTTGGGCTTGTTCCTGTTCACCTCGGCGCTGGGCCGGGTGTGGTGTGGCTATGCCTGTCCGCAAACAGTGTGGACCGACCTTTTTATCCTGACGGAACGCTGGATCGAGGGTGACCGCAACGCGCGGGTGCGGCTGTGGAAGCAAAAGATGGATCTGCGAAAGTTCCGGCTTCGGGTGGTCAAATACATCGTCTGGTTCGCCATTGCGCTCGCCACTGGCGGGGCGTGGGTGTTCTATTTCACCGATGCGCCGACCCTGCTGGTCGATCTGGTCGCGCTGAACGCCCATCCCGTTGCCTATACGACAATGGGTATCCTGACGTTCACCACAATATTCTTTGGTGCCATCGCGCGTGAGCAGATCTGTATTTACGCCTGCCCGTGGCCGCGCATTCAAGCCGCCATGATGGACGAAGACACCATCACCGTGGCTTACCGTGAATGGCGTGGTGAGCCGCGTGGCAAACACCGCAAGGGGGAAGGCGCGGAGGAGCTGGGCGATTGTATTGATTGTATGGCCTGCGTGAACGTCTGCCCCATGGGGATCGACATTCGCGATGGTCAGCAGTTGGAGTGCATCACCTGTGCGCTCTGCATTGATGCCTGTGACGAGGTCATGGCCAAGGTCGGCAAACCGCGTGGCCTGATCGACTACATCGCGTTGAAGGACGAGGTGCACGAACGTGCCGGGGGCGAGAAGCGCTCGCTGATGAAGCACATCCTGCGTCCGCGCACGATGCTTTACACAGCCCTGTGGGCTGCCGTGGGGATTGGTTTGACGGTCGCGCTCTTCGTGCGCCCGGACCTTCAGATCACCGTGCGCCCGGAGCGTAACCCGACTTTCGTGACCCTGTCAGATGGCGCGGTGCGCAATACCTACGAAGTGGGCGTGCGCAACAAGCATGGGGAAAGCCGCCCTTACTACTTCTCGCTCGGTGTCGACAGCCCGTTCGATGTGGCAATAGAAGGCTCCGACGAGCGTATGGTCGTTGTGCCTGCCGATACCGAAACCAAGGTGCGGGTCTATGTGACCAGCCAGCCGGGTTCGGAAGAAGGCATGCGCGACCGCACCGAAATCAGATTGTGGGTTGTCGACGGCGTCAATGGCGACCGGGCATTCCAAGACACCGTCTTCAACGGGAGAGGACAATGAGTATGGTTCAAGAGGCCGATGCCGGGCGAAAGCTGACCGGTTGGCATGTGCTGGCGATTGCGGTGGGAGCCTTCGGGATCATCATCGGGGTCAATATCTTCATGGCGACCAAGGCGATCACGACCTTTCCGGGGCTGGAGACGAAGAACTCCTACGTGGCGAGCCAGAAGTTCAACGACAACCTGGCGGGCCAACGTGCGTTGGGCTGGGACGTGAAACCCACCATGTCCGGGGAAACGCTGATGCTGATGATCACGGATGAGGTCACGGGGCGACCGGTCGAAGCGCTGGAAATCGGCGGTATTCTGGGGCGGGCGACCCACGTGCAGGACGACCAGGAGCCGGTGTTCGAGCGCACGATGTCGGGGGCTTACGCTGCCAACGTCGGTGATCTGGACCACGGCAAATGGGAGTTGCGGCTGGTGGCAACCGCCAAGGATGGCACGCCGTTCCAGAGAATCATCGAGCTCTACGTACCGAAGACCTGACCCATGGCTGCACCCGTTTCCGCCTGTCCGGCCTGTGACGCCGCACATATCGCTGAAGAGACCGCTGGCAAAGGCTATGCGGGCAACGGAGGCGAGGCGCAGCGCATCATTCTGTCGCTTCCGACCGCGCATTGCGCCGCTTGTATCGTGGGCGTGGAGCGGGGGCTTGCGACCCAGCCCGGCGTGCGGTCTGCACGGGTGAACCTGACGCTGAAGCGCGCCACGGTGGAGACCGATCAGGGCGTCGAAGCGCAGGACCTGGCGGATTACCTCACGGGCATCGGCTACGAGGCCTATGAGCTGGATGCCGGGGTTCTGTCTTCCACCGAGACGGACAAACGCTCGCGCGATCTGATGATGCGGATGGGCGTTGCGTTCTTCGGGATGATGAACGTGATGCTCTTGTCCGTGGCCGTCTGGTCGGGGGCAGCGGAAGCGACGCGGGACCTGTTCCACTGGGTCTCGGCGGCGATTGCCCTGCCGATCGTGGCCTTTTCGGCGCAACCGTTTTTCAAGAACGCCTGGGGGTCACTGCGGGTCGGGCGGCTCAACATGGATGTGCCGATCTCATTGGCAATCATCCTGGCGGCGGGCATGTCGGTTTACGAGACCGCGAACTCCGGCCAACACGCGTATTTCGATGCCGCCTTGTCGCTGACGTTCTTCCTGTTGGCGGGTCGGTTCCTCGACCATCGCACCCGTGCCGTGGCGCGGTCTGCGGCGGAAGAGCTGGCCGCCCTGGAAGTGCCGCGCGCCCACAAGATCGTCGATGGCGAAGAGGTCGTGGTGCCGGTGGCAGAGCTTGCCATCGGCGACGTGGTGCGGGTCACGCCGGGTAACCGCGTTCCGGTGGATGGAATGGTCGAAGAGGGCGAAAGCGAAGTGGACCGCTCGCTTCTGACCGGGGAATCCCTGCCGGTTTTCGCAGGCCCCGGCGAAATGCTGAACGCAGGTGAAGTGAACCTGACCGGGCCGCTTTTGATCCGTGTCGCGGCGGCGGGCAAGGACACGGCGCTGCACCGGATGGCGGACCTCGTGGCCATCGCGGAAACCTCGCGCAACAAGTATACTTCGCTCGCCGACAAGGCCGCCGCGATCTATGCGCCCGCCGTGCATTTGTTGGCGCTTGGGGCCTTCGTGGCATGGCTTGTCGTGACCGGCGGTGACGTGCGCGTGGCGATGAATATCGCGGTGGCGGTGCTGATCATCACCTGTCCCTGTGCGCTTGGCCTGGCCGTGCCCGCGGTGACGACAGCGGCCTCCGGGCGGCTGTTCAAACGCGGAATGCTCTTGAAATCTGCGACCGCGATGGAGCGGTTGGCCGAGGTCGATCACGTGGTTTTCGACAAGACCGGCACGCTGACCGAGGGAGATCCGAAGCTGGACAACCTCGGCGATCATTCCGAGGCCGATCTGGCCATCGCGGGGGCGCTGGCACAGGGGTCGTCGCACCCCTTGGCCCATGCCATTTCGACCGCCGTGCGCGAGGCTGGCATCATGCCCGCCGTGGTGCGTGAGGTGCGTGAAATCCCGGGTTACGGGATCGAGGCGATGGTGGGCAACGATCAGGTGCAACTGGGCCGTGCCGAATGGCTCGGAGCCGCGAGCATCGACCGTACCGCCACATACTTAAAAATTGGTAAACGGCCCGCCGTGGCGTTTACCTTTACCGACGCGTTGCGCGAGGGCGCGGCGGAGGCCGTGACCGCCTTGAAGGCGCAGGGCTGCAAGGTGACGCTGATTTCCGGCGATGCGCCGGCAGCGGTGCAGGACGTGGCGTTCCGCCTGGGGATCGAGGACTATCGCGCGGGCATGTTGCCAGAGGGTAAAGTCGCCGCGCTGGAAGAGCTGTCGGAGGCTGGAGCAACCGTGTTGATGGTGGGCGACGGGCTCAATGACACCGCCGCTTTGGCGGCTGCGCATGTGTCGATCTCGCCTGCCTCCGCGCTAGAAGCCGCACGGGTCGTCTCCGACATCGTGCTTCTTGGGCGGACACTGGAACCGCTGGGCGATGCATTGGCGACGAGCCGGAAAGCGACCAAGCGGATCAAGGAAAACTTTGCGATTTCGGCGGGTTACAACGTGATCGCCATTCCGATCGCGCTGCTTGGGTTCGCCACGCCCCTGGCTGCCGCCTTGGCGATGTCGCTATCTTCGATTACAGTGTCGCTGAATGCGCTGCGTCTGAAAGGTCGTGTCAAATGAACGTTCTGATGTTCCTCATCCCGATCTCGATTTTCTTGGGAAGCCTCGGGCTTCTGTTCTTCTTCTGGACGTTGAAGTCGAAGCAATACGACGACCCGGAGGGGGATGCCCGGCGGATCCTGTCGGGTCTCTACGACGACGCTCCACCGGAAGATTAACGCGTATGACATTCGTACACAGTCTGTGCACAGGCTGTGCATACGATTGTCTGCATTGGCGCCAAATTGCGGGAAACATCCGTTAAGATTCATTAACGCCTAATGTGTAGGCATGGCGCTCATTTCCCGTGCGCGGCTTGGGCGAAGGACAGATTTCCCGCGCCTGTCTTTCGTCGGTGTCCTGACTCTTCCGGGTTGAAAGGAAACACTCGTCGGGCAGGGACAGCCGGAGGAATCATGACCCAACTCGCCGCGATCACCGAGGCCGCGCAACCGCGTGCGCGGGGCGAGGTTGAGGTCTCGGCGAAGCGGCGTGGCCCGGCGAGCGTCATCGACGGGCTGAAAATGGCAGGGTCGATGAAGGCCCTGTTTCCCCGAACCGATGGCGATGCGCTCGACGTGATGCTGATCAACACGGCGGGCGGCGTGACCGGCGGGGATGGGTTTCGCCTCGCGCTCGGCGCGGGTGCGGACGCCGAGATGACCGTGACCACGCAGGCCGCCGAACGGGCCTATGCCGCGCGGGACGCGGTGGCCGGGCGGGTCGAGACGCGGCTTGTTGTCGAGGCTGGCGCGCGTCTGAACTGGCTGCCGCAGGAAACCATCCTGTTCAACGCCTGTCATTTCCAGCGCAGTCTTTCCGTTGATCTGGCGGCAGGTGCCCGGTTCCTCATGGTGGAGCCGCTGATCCTTGGCCGTGTTGCCATGGGCGAGCATCTGCGGGCCGGGCGGTTTCGGGATCGTGTTTCGATCCGCCGCGACGGTCGCCCGATCTACCATGACGCGGTGCGGCTGGAGGGCGATATTTCCGCCGCGACTGCCAAGCCCGCCGTGATGAACGGCGCCCGCGCGATGGTGGCCGTCGTTTTTGCCGCGCCCGAGGCGGAAGCCTATCTGGAGCGTGCGCGTGATCTCATGCCGGAGACGGGGGGCGTGAGCTTGCTTGCCCCCGATCTCCTCGTGTGCCGGATCGTGGCGGAGGATGGCTTTGCGCTTCGCAAGGCGCTCGTGCCGCTGATCCGGCTTCTCAATCGTGACGAAATCCCAAGACCCTGGATGCTGTGAAATGAACCTGACCCCCAGAGAAAAAGACAAACTGCTGGTGTCGATGGCTGCTGTCGTCGCGCGCAAGCGGTTGGAACGTGGCGTGAAGCTGAACCACCCGGAGGCGATTGCGCTGATCACCGATGCGGTGGTCGAGGGCGCGCGGGACGGGCGCTCGGTGTCCGAGATGATGCAGGCGGGGGCACAAGTGATCACCCGCGATCAATGCATGGAGGGCGTGCCCGAGATGATCCACGAAGTGCAGGTCGAGGCGACCTTCCCGGACGGCACCAAGCTCGTCACCGTTCATAACCCCATTCGTTAAGGAGAGCGCGATGATCCCCGGAGAAATCATGCCCGCAGCGGGCGAGATCACGTTGAACGAAGGGGCCGAGGTGGTCACGCTTTTGGTGGCGAACACCGGCGACCGGCCGGTTCAGGTGGGCAGTCATTACCATTTCTACGAAACGAACACGGCGCTTGAGTTCGACCGCGAGGCGGCGAAGGGCCTGCGGCTCGACATCGCGCCGGGGACAGCCGTGCGGTTCGAGCCGGGGCAAAGCCGCGAGGTGAACCTGATCCCCATCGGGGGGGCGCGGAAGATTTACGGCTTCAATCAGAAGGTCATGGGGGCGCTTTGACGAGACGCGGCGCGATACCCGCCCTGGAGTTAATCCGCGGCCTCGCTTCGGAGCAAGAGGTCCCGGGTCAAGCCCGGGACGGGATGAGACATGAAACAGACGGCAGCGAGGATTAGCAATGTCCGCAACGATTAAACGATCCGACTACGCCGCGATGTTCGGCCCGACGACGGGCGACCGCGTGCGGCTGGCTGACACCGACCTGATCATCGAGGTCGAGCGCGACCTGACGGCGGATGCCGATGGCTATGGCGACCAGGTGAAATTCGGTGGTGGCAAGGTGATCCGCGACGGGATGGGGCAGAGCCAGGCCGCGCGGGCAGACGGCGCGGTGGATTGTGTCATCACCAATGCGCTGATCGTGGATTACACCGGGATTTACAAAGCCGATGTCGGCCTGAAAGATGGGCGGATCGCGGCGATTGGCAAGGCGGGCAACCCGGACACGCAGGACGGGGTGAATATCGTCATTGGACCGGGAACCGAAGCCATTGCGGGCGAGGGGCGGATCCTGACCGCCGGGGGCTTTGACAGCCATATCCATTTCATCTGCCCGCAGCAGATCGAGGACGCGTTGCATTCCGGCCTGACCACGATGCTGGGCGGCGGCACGGGGCCAGCGCATGGGACGCTGGCGACGACCTGCACGCCAGGGCCGTGGAACATCGCGCGGATGTTGCAGGCGGTGGATGGCGTGCCGATGAACATCGGGTTCGCGGGCAAGGGCAATGCCTCTCTCCCGGCGGCGCTGGAAGAACAGGTGATGGCGGGCGCCTGTAGCCTGAAGCTGCACGAGGACTGGGGCACCACGCCCGGTGCGATTGATTGTTGCCTGGGCGTGGCCGATGACCTCGACGTTCAGGTGATGATCCATACCGATACGCTGAATGAGTCAGGGTTCGTGGAGAACACCGTGGCGGCGATGAAAGGCCGGACGATCCATGCCTTCCACACCGAGGGCGCGGGCGGGGGCCATGCGCCGGATATCATCAAGATCTGCGGTGAGGACTTCGTGCTGCCCAGTTCGACCAACCCGACGCGGCCTTTCACGGTGAATACGCTGGAAGAGCACCTAGATATGCTCATGGTCTGTCACCACCTTGACAAATCCATCCCCGAGGACGTGGCTTTCGCCGAAAGCCGTATTCGCCGCGAAACCATCGCGGCGGAGGATATCCTGCACGATATGGGCGCGTTTTCGATCATCGCGTCGGACAGTCAGGCGATGGGACGTGTAGGCGAGGTGATCATCCGCACCTGGCAGACCGCCGACAAGATGAAGAAACAACGCGGCGCCTTGGCGGAGGAAACCGGCGACAACGACAATTTCCGGGTGCGCCGCTATATCGCGAAATACACGATGAACCCGGCGATTGCCCATGGGATGAGCCATGAGATCGGGTCGATCGAAGTGGGCAAGCGCGCCGACCTTGTGCTGTGGAACACCGCGACCTTCGGGGTGAAACCCGAGATGGTGCTGATCGGCGGGATGATCGCCATGGCGCAGATGGGCGATCCCAATGCCTCGATCCCGACGCCGCAGCCGGTTTACTCGCGGCCCATGTTCGGGGCCATGGGCCGGGCGGTCGAAAACTCCGCCGTGACCTTCGTGAGCGCGGCGGCCCATGGCTCCTCCATCGGCAAGACGCTGGGGCTGGCCAAGAACACGGTTGCCGTGCGGCACACGCGGGGGATCGGGAAGAAAGACCTCGTGCTGAACGACGCGACGCCAGAGATCGAGGTGCACCCCGAGACCTACGAGGTGCGGGCGGATGGTGAGCTTCTGACCTGCGAACCGGCGACAGAGCTGCCGATGGCGCAGCGGTATTTCCTGTTCTGAGGTGCAACATGCAGACCGCGCAATCCATTGCCCACACCCATCACCCCGACGCTACGGTCACGCTGACCTATGACGAGCGGTTCCTGCGGCGCAAGGTTCTGACCACGGACGCGGGCGAGCGGTTCCTGGTCGATCTGGCGCAAACCACCAGTGTCGGGAGCCATGATGCCTTCGTGCTTGAGGACGGACGGACGGTGGCGATCATCCCTGCCGACGAGCCGCTTTACGCGGTGACGGGGGAGGATCTGGTGCGGCTGGCGTGGCACATCGGCAACCGCCATACGCCCGCGCAACTGGCAGAGGGCGCAATTTTCATACAACGCGACCACGTGATGAAGGACATGTTATCCCGATTGGGCGCCACGGTGCGGGACGTGGTTGCACCCTTCACCCCGGAAGGGGGAGCCTATGGACATGGGCGCACGCATGGGCACGACCATTCGCACCCGCACGCCGAGGATCACAGGCAAGGGGAGCAGTCACATGCGCCGGACCACTGAAACTGTCCTGACCCTGACCCAATGGCTGTCACCGGCGTTTCCGGTGGGGGCGTTCACCTATTCGCACGGGCTGGAAGCTGCGTTCCATGCCGGCTGGGTGACGGATGGCCCGACGCTCAAGGCGTGGTTGAAGGACCTGCTGACGCTCGGGTCGGCCAATGCGGATGCGCATTTCGTGGCGGCGGCCGCGCTGGGCACACGGCCCTTGAAAGAGGTGGATGATATGGCGCGGGCTTTTGCACCCTGTTCCGAGCGGCTCTTGGAGGCCGAGGCGCAGGGCCGGGCGTATTGCAAAACGGTGAGCGCGGTCTGGGCCAGGAAGCTGGACGGTTTGATCTATCCGGTGGCCTTCGGGGCTGCGGTGGCGCGGGAGAAGCTGCCGCTCGATCTGGCGCTCACGCTTTACTTGCAGGCCTTCGTCACCAATCTCGTCACCAATGCGCAGCGGTTGGGACCGATCGGGCAAACCGAGGCGCAGGGGATCATCAGGGAGATCACGCCCCTGATCGAGGAAACCGCGCGCGAGGCAGCGGACGGGGAATTGACCCACGTGGCCAGCGCGGCCTTCCTGTCGGACATCTCGGCGATGAAACATGAAACGCAGTATTCGCGGATCTTCCGCAGCTGATTTTCATCGTGCCAAAAATATCCCCGCCGGAGGCAAGAAAATTCGGCGGAGCCCCAGCCAAAGGAGACCCGGTATGAGCAAGAGCACGAACGGCCCGCTTCGCGTCGGCATCGGCGGCCCCGTGGGAGCGGGCAAGACGACCCTGACGGCCAAGCTGGCGGAGGCGTTGAAGGATCGCTGTTCCATGGCCGTCATTACCAACGATATTTACACGCGCGAAGACGCGGACGCCTTGATGCGGATGCAGATTCTGCCCGCGGACCGCGTGATGGGGGTCGAGACCGGCGGTTGTCCGCATACCGCGATCCGTGAGGATGCGTCGATCAACCTGGCGGCCGTGGCGGAGTTGAACGAGCGCCACCCCGATCTCGACCTGGTCCTGATCGAGAGCGGGGGCGACAACCTGTCGGCCACGTTCAGCCCGGAACTGGCAGACATCACGCTCTACGTCATCGACGTGGCGGCGGGCGAGGAAATCCCGCGCAAGGGTGGTCCGGCGATCACGCGGAGCGACCTTCTCATCATCAACAAGACTGATCTTGCCCCCTATGTCGGGGCCAATCTGGACGTGATGGCGCGGGATGCGGCCAAGATGCGGGGGGCGAAACCTTTCGAATTTGCTGCGCTGCGGCATGGGGAGGGTGTGGCAAAAGTCGTCGAACATGTTGAAAATATTGGCGGATTGGTGCTCGCTCCCGCCAGAGATGCAACTGCTGCATAGCCGCGCTGCAGCATTGGCTGTTCTCATCCGGGACAGCATGTCTTACCCATAAGGCCAAGGGGGGAAACAACAGACCCCAACAACTCTGAGGTTTTCCAGATGGCTTATACTGCAACCAACTCCGATTTCACTGCTTCGCACCCGATCTATGCCCGTGTGCTGCACGCGCTCAAGTCCTTCGGCACCGCTTACGTCGAAGCTCGGTCGCGCCAAGGTGAAATCGCCGCTCTCGAAGCGATGAGCGACGCGGAACTGGCGGAACGCGGCATCGCGCGTCAGGACATCCTGCGCCACGTTTTCGCTGACAGCTACTATCTCTGATCCGTTCTTCGGATCAGCATGACGGGGCCGGGCAAGTTGCCCGGCCTTTTCTATAGGGCAGGGAGGCGTTCGGGAAGCGGCAGGCAACCCGGCAGGCCCGCGGGCAGGACAAGGCGCGCGCCCGCGGCATAGAGGCGGCGGGCGAGCGCGGGCGTGTCGCTCTCCAGCGTGAGGGTCAGCGCGGTTCGGTCCATGATCGCCACGTCTTCCGGCAGGTTGGCGACGAGGCGTTCGGACGGCAGCACCACGACCTGCGCCGGCGCTTCGTCGGTGAAAAGGCCGACCGCGACAAGCACGATAATCCACCCCAGCCCCATACCGGTCAGGCCCAAGACCAAAGCCTTAATAGTCATGGATATGTTCCAGCCGGAGACCTCGCGCAGGCAATTCGCGCAGGGTGTCGGCAAGGTCGGTGACTTTGACGAGGATGAGGTGGCGGTAGTCGCCGTAGCCCTGCCGTTTCACGCTGTAGAGCGCACCGTAGGCTGCGGCATAGGGCGAGGTTGCGGTGAAGAGGATGTCATCGTTTCCCGCGATTTCCACAAGGTTGCCACCGTTTCGGGCGAGGCGGTCGAGAATTCGGGTGAGGTCGCGGTAGCGCGGGGTTTCGAGTTCCAGGCCCTCGGGACGCTCCGAGATGACTGTGGCATCCGGGTAGCTTCCCGGTGTGATGTCGGACGCGATCAGGCGGAGGGTCAGGTCATCGGGGCCGGTCGTGGCCACGGCGGCCCCGATGGCGCGGGCGTAGGACGCCTTGGCCCGGTTTTCCAACCCCAGCGCGAAGCGACGTTCGCGGTCGCGAAACACGCCCGTCTGGGCCGTGATCAATGCGTCTTGGGACGCGGAAAAGTCCCATTCGTACCACGGGGTTTGTTGCAGGAAGGTGGCATAGTCGGCGGCTTGCCGGGCAGACAGATCGTCGAGGGGCGCACGGGTGTCGCCGCGCAGCCATGTGGCGAGACGGCCCAGGGTTTCTTCGTAAGCGGCCTTGAGGGCCAGTTCGACGGTGAAGCTGGTGCCGATGACATAGACGAGCTGCTTGGTCGAACCGTCCACGCCGCCATGGTTGGCTGCCGCTTTCGTCAGCGAACAGAGCGAGGACCAGTAGCCGGTGATGGCGCGGGTAAAGGCGAAGTCGTGGGGGTCCCCGTCGCGGATCACGCGGGCGTAGTCGTCGTAGGCATGGACGATGTGCCATTCGGGATAGGTCATCAGCGTGCGCGCCTCGGACCGGCGGTCGGCTTCGGCGAGGAGCGGGGTGTAGTCGTCGGGCACCGTCGGGCCGGTGCAGAACAATTCGTTCCGGGCCACGGGGGCTAGGAGCAGCACAATCACGGCGAGGCCGGTGATTACAGTCCACAGGAGCCAGCGCAAGAGCCGTCTCATCGGCGACCGCCCGTCTCCGTCAGACCGGCCCAGAGGGCGAAGCCACCCAAGCCGAGGTGCGGCAGGTTGGCGAGGAAACGGGGCAGGGAGAACTCTGTGCCGAGGCTCTCGTTGGTAAAGATACCGAGGTCCAGATAGCCCCAACCGGTGAACATGCCGAACACGCCGTCGCCCAGGTAGGCTGCGCCGAACAGCACAAGGAAAAGACGCGCCGCGCGGTGCGAGATGAGCCCCGCGGCCAGCGCCCAGAGCGCGGAGGCGACGTGGAGCGCGTCGTCGTAGATGTCGAGCGCGAAGATTCCGAAGGCGAGACCCTCGTCATCGGTCAGACCGGGAATGTAGTTGATCGAGGCGGCGATCATCAGGGCGACAAAGTAACCGAATGAAATGAGGCGTAGACGGGTCATAGGGAGCGCAAATACCTGTCCCAGAAGAGATTTCTGAAAAGCCCGTCGGGGTCGATCTCCCGCTTTGTCTGCGCGAAGTCCGGGGCGGCGGGGTAGGCGGCCACAAGTTGGTCCTGCGTTGGGTGTGGACGGTAGCAGAGGTAATATGCCCCGTCGATGGCCGTGATCCGGTCCACCAGGTCGCGGGTCATGCGCGCCATATCGGCCTCGCCCCGTTTGGTCAGCTCCTGGGAGAAGGACATGACGGCGGCGATGCGGGGCACCGGGGCATAGGACAGGATCGAGGTCTCGTCGGGCGCGACGTAGCGCAGGGTGACGTTCAGGAACTCCTGGTAGGAGGCGGGGATCACGTCCCGGCAGGCTTTGAGGAAGGCGTCCCACTGGTCGAAGCCCACGAAATATTCATGCAGGATATCGACGCGGTCGGGGTCTCGGTCATCCAAGGTCACGACGGGTTCGTTGATGAGCGAATTGCGGGTCACGGGTCCGGCCGCGATCTTCGGCGCGAGCGTGGTTTCCTGCCACCAGCGGGTGCGTTTCGCCGCCTCGTTCCCAAGCTGTGTGCGGTAGACGCGGGAGGCCGCGTGGCTCATCCAGCCGGACCCTGAAGCGGGCGGGAGTGCCAGTTGATCGGCGGTTTCGCGGTAGGTGATGAGGAGCGCCTCGGAGAAGAAATCCGCGCGGCTCACGTTCATGCGGCCATAGGCCATGGTGACGCTCTGGTCATCGAGCGCGGCTTGGAAAGCGGTGGCGAAGTCGGTGGCGGGCATGGTCTCGAACGTGGGCGTCAGGCGGGTGTTGGGGACCGCCTCGACCTCCATGTCGATGATTGCGCCGATCAAACCGTAGCCGCCCATGGCGTGGGCGAAGAGATCGGGGTTCTCGGTTCGCGAGGCCGTCACGAGATCGCCGGAGGGAAGCACCATGCGCAGCGACCGCACGGTCGATCCCATGGGACCAAAAGGCACCGGCCAGCCGTGGGCGTTGACCGAGAAGGTCGCGGCGACGCCGAAGTCATGGTTCGATTGCATGACCTTCGGCGAGAATCCCGCCGGATCGAGTGCCGCGATCACCTGTGACCAGCGGGCGCCGGCGTGGCAGCGGTAGGTCTGGTTCGTCGTGTCGAGCTCCACCAGCCCGTTGTCGAAGGTGAGCGCGTGGCCGTTTTCCGGGATCGCCTGACCGCCCATGGAATGACGCGCGGCGCCGATGTTGACCGGGCGTCCCGCGTCCCGCGCCTCGCGCAATTCGGCGCGGATGGCGGTGACCAGGCTCGTCGTCGGGTCATCGCTGAGCGTGACATGTTTGTGCACGGGGGTCGCGGAGAGGGTCGAGGCGTCGTTCAGAATCGCATCGCCGGTCGGGATCGTGAGCGTCCTGGTGCCGTCGTACACCGGCAGCTTGCGACCGGTCAGCTCGGCCGCCGCATACCCGAGCACAGCCCCGCCGCCTAACAATGCCGCTCGTCGTGTGATCTTGCGCATGGAGCCTCCCGCTTTCGGGAAAGGTTACCAGTTGCCAAGGTCTTGCATAGGAAAAACCGAACAGCCCGAGCCGGACCCGCGATACTTTTCATCGTGTTGGGAGAATGGAGCGGGTGACGGGACTCCCTGTTCCAATAATATCAATACGTTAAATCACAACTCGGAACCAGTGCCGACGTCGGCACCAACGCGGCTGCGTTCTGCCGAGGGCGCGATTCCATTGATGGATCATCGTGGGATGCACACCGAACCGGCTTGCCAGCTCGGCTGCGGTCTCCTCACCCTTCAGGGCTTCCAACGCGACCTTCGCCTTGAACTCGGGCGCATGTTGTTTGCGTTTCGACATCTCTGATCTCCTTCTCGTCGAAGATCAGCAGACTGCAAATCGTAGCTTGTGTCAGTGTCCGAATTTCGAGGGTTACTCGATCCCCCGGATAATCTCGGACAGGCGGTTTTGACCGTCGAGTTTTCGCCATTTCTTCTGCGCCGACATCATCAGCTTGAAGGCCATGGCCAGCCTGGTCTTGCGGCTGAGGCACGCGATACTGACTTTCCGCATGAGCGCCCGCTCTTCATTGCAACCAATACCGTTCTGTCGAGCACATCGCCCGGATCCTGACCGTGACCGAATGGAGCGAAAAGTGCGGGGTGGGAATCAGCGCCGCAGGCGCGCTGTGGCGCGGCGTTCCATCCCGCCTGTCGGGATGGCAACACAATCGCCGTCCAGCGGTCGACCATCCACCGCAAGCTCAACGCGACCGGAGCCGATCCGGTCGGGGTCTTCGATGGTAATGATCAATATCCCGTCTGGGCCCTTTACCCTGACCTCTGCACCGCCCCAGTTCCTGGGGAGCCGCGGGGCGATCCTGACAGCACCGCGCTGGAGGCTCAGGCCGAGAACTCCCTCGACGGCGAGTTGCCATGTCCAGCCTGCGGCACCTGTGTACCATGTCCAGCCGGCCTGACCGATCCCGGGTTTGGCACCGCGCACGTCGGCCGGCACGACATAGGGTTCCGCCCGGTAGAGTTCGGCCCTGATGAGGTCGTCGGTGCGGCGGATGGGGTTGATGAAATCGAAAATGCGATGGGCCTCATCGCCATTGGCCAGCCGCGAATGGGCCAGACCCAGCCAGGCCGCCGCATGCGTATACTGGCCGCCATTTTCCCGCACACCCGGCGGATAGGCGCGGATATAGCCCGGATCGCGCGGTGTCCGGTCGAAAGGCGGCGTCAACAGGCGCACCAGCCGCGCATCCTCATCGACGAGGCGGCCGGTCGCGGCAGCGACGGCCATGGCGGTTCGATCCGAAGAGGGGCCGCCGGCGAGTGCTGCCCAGGACTGGGATATGCTGTCGATCTGGCATTCGTCCGACGTCTTTGAGCCCCATGGCAGGCCATCGTCGGCAAACGCCCGCGCGTACCATTCGCCATCCCAACCCGCTGCGTCGGCGGTCCGACGCAGATCATCGGCGCGTGCCTTCCAGATGTCATGGAGGTCGTCGCGTCCGGTTTCCGAGGCAAGGCCAGCGAAGGTGTCGGCGCAGACAGCCGCGAACCATCCGAGCCACACGCTTTCGCCACGCCCTTCGCTGCCTACCCTGTCCATGCCATCGTTCCAGTCCCCGGTGCCGATCAGTGGCAGTCCATGAGCGCCCTTCGTGACGCCACGATCCATTGCCCGCCGGCAATGCTCGAAGAGCGAGGCGCGCTCTGCGCCCGCTTCGAACAGGGCATAGCGGTCTTCCTCGTCAATCCCCAGCGGCGGGGCGGACAGAAACGGGATTTCCGCGGCGAGAATGGCGGTGTCCCCGGTGGCCGTTACATATCGGCCGGTTGCATAGACCAGCCACAGCAGATCGTCCGAGCAGTGCGTTCGCACACCTCGGCCCAGAGGGGGATGCCACCAATGCAGCACATCACCTTCCTCGAACTGCCGCGATGCACAATCCAGAATATGCGCACGCACGCGTTGCGGCTCGGAAAACAGCAGCGCCATCATGTCCTGAAGTTGGTCACGGAAACCGAAGGCGCCCCCGGCCTGCTGGAACCCGGCGCGCGCGAAGATGCGCGATGCAAAGGTCTGGTTGAGGAGCCAGCGATTGACCATGAGGTCGAAAGCCGGGTCGGGGGTGGTAACCCTGACGGCGCCGAGCCGCCGCTGCCAGACGGCATCGTTTTCGGCAAGTGCTTGTTTGGCCGTCTCGACGTCACTCCAATGCACAGCCAGGCGCGCCGCTTCGGCGGGATCGCTTCCCTCTCCAAGCACGAAGACGACCTCCTCTGTCGCACCGGCGGCCAGGTCGATATGGACCTGAAACGCCGCGCAGGGGTCGGCGACATCGCTGACCGTACCATCGAGTTCCCAGGCCGTGAGGCCGGTCGGTCGGGCTGGATCACCCTGCCGACCGAGGAACGCCGCGCGGTCACAGGTCAGGCTGTGCGGCGACCGGCTGGCGGTGAGAAACGCCGTGCGGTCGCCGAACTCGGGATTCCAGCCATTGCGCGCGATCAGCGCCCGGCTTTCGAAATCGAAACCGCAAACCACATGTGGCTGCGCGGTACTGGGCATCGACCCAAGCAACCATTCGGCATAGTAAGTCACCGTGAACCGCCGGCCGCGATTGCCGGGATTGGACAGGGTCAGCAGCGCCAGCTTCACAGGAGCATCGGGCGGGACGAAGACAGTGAGGCGCTGTTCGAGACCTTCTTCGTGGCGCCGCCAGGTCGTCGCGCCCGCGCGGTGGCGGATCTGGCAGGTCGCATCGCCGCCGGCAGGCAGCGGGGTCGGTGTCCAGATATGCGTTGTTTCCTCATCGCGCAGATAGAGCGCCTCGGTCTGCGGATCGACAACCGGGTCGTTCGACCATGGCGTAAGGCGATGCTCGCCGCTGTTGATGCACCAGCTGAAGCCCAGCCCCGCTTCCGTGACGATGGTGCCGAAGCTCTCATTACCCAGCACGTTGCACCACGGCGCTGGCGTCACCTGTCCACCCTCCAGGTGGATTGCATAGTCGCCCTCTGTCGGGGTGAACCCACCGAGAGAATTGTCGAAGGCGAGGTTTTCGGGGCGCATGAGGGGCGGCGCGGGTACAGGTTCAGTCGGTGGTGCGCCGACCGGCTGGAAATGTGGCGGCGCGGTGCGTCCCGATCGCGGCGGTGTCACCGCCTGGGTCAGTGATGTGACCGCTCCGTCAAGAGACATCCGGGCCGTGGCTTCGAGCGTCCGGCGCTCGGCTGCATCGAACCGGTCCGCCGCCAGAAGATGAATGCCCCCCGGCTCGCCCAGACCCTGGGGGACGTTCGCGTCGCGAAGAGCGGCAAACAGCAGGTCGCGGATTGGCTCCTGATACCCCGAAGCGCCTTCGCGCAGGATCACCAGGTCCACCCTAAGGCCATGCCTCAGCCACCACTGGTGCGCCGGGATGATGGCCGGCAGAAGCTGCGCATGCGCGTCGTCGACAACCCGCACAAGGATGATCGGCAGATCGCCGGACAGCCCCATGCTCCAGAGCAGCGGCTGGGCCGGAAGATCCGTCTCCGACGCCGCCGCCAATGCGAGCGGGGGCGGTCGTGGGAAGACGAGATCGTGGCACAGGGCCTGTGCCTCGGCCAGCGCGCGGGAATCGAGCCCGAGGCGCCGCGCTTCGAGCGCGGCAGACCGCAGCGCGTCTTCCATGACCCAGTCGAGTGCCGGCGGGGATGCGTAGCGTTCGGCGATCTCGAGCGCCGTCTCGCGTGAGCCGGCCGCGATCGTCACGAAATCGACCCGCGCGCGCGCCCCGGGCGCCAGGACAACGCGTGCGCGCAGGGCCATGACAGGATCGAGCGTCCATCCGGCGGCGCCATCCAGCGGGTCGATCGCGCCCGGTGGCCGTTCGGGGTCGCCGTGCCTGGCGAGAAATCTTCTGCGGTCCGTCTCGAAACCTGCTGGTGTCACCGCGGAATCGCTCGGCAGAAGGCTATGAATGAGGACCGGCGGCTGATCGGCGGGTCGTCTCGGGCGTCGCTTGAAGATTAGCGAGTTCTGGCCATCGAGGCGCTCGCTATGGACGAAGAGCTTGCTGAAGGCAGGGTGCCGCTCATGAGCGTGCGCAGGCGCAAGCACGACCTCTGCATAGCTTGTCACATCGACCTCGCGTGTCCTGTCACTTTCGTTTGAGAGTGTAACGCGGCGGATTTCCACGTCGTCGCCCGGCGCAATCGCGATCTCGAGGTTCGTCGACAAACCTTCCGCGCGCTCGTGGAACTCGATCTTGTGGGCATGGAACGTCGTCTCCGACGTCCCGCCCACTCTGCGACCGCCGAGCGAGCGGACCGTCCCTTTTTCGCGCTCGCTGACATAGATGCGCGAGTCTCCGCTACGGTTGACATCATCGCCCGTCCATCGTGTGAGCGATTGGCCGCGCCACCAGAGCGCCCCGCCTCCGGCATCGGTTATCCAGGATGCGAGGCTTCCGTTGCCGATGGCATGGAGTTGAGGGCCCTGCTGGTTGCGTGCCGTCCAACCATGCAGCGCCGGTGTCGGCGTACGTGAAAGGTCAGGCGCCGCGGTCTCAGCATCGGTCGCCTGCTCGGGCGGAAACTCCCACGGAACACGCTCCTGCAGCAGCAGCTCGGTGGCGCGCATGCGCGGCTCGCGACCAAATCGCCTGATCAGTATGTTATCGTTCAGCGCGTTGCCAATGGCGGCGGAAATCATACCTTGGTGGTGGGCAAAATAGGCGCGGACAGGCGTGAAACCGCCTTTCTTCGGCCGCCGGTCCGGTGTGAAATCGGCAGCCTCGAAGAATCCGTATCGGTCACGCAGGCCCAACTTGTCCAGCCGACGAAGGTTGGAGGTGGCGATCCGCGGCGCGACGGCGAGCGCCAGCGCGCTCGCATAGGGCGCTACGACGTAGTCCTCAGACAGGCCGCGCTTGAGACCAAGACCCGGCACCCCGAATGCCTGATACTGGTAGCGATGCGAGACATCACGGGCGGAATAACCCGATTCCGAGATGCCCCAGGGCAGGCCGAGCTTGTCACCATAGTGCCGTTGCGCGGCAACAGCGGCACGTTCGCTCTGACCCAGAAGCCGCCCCGCGTCGCTCGGCAACAGCAGAGCGGGCATGAGATATTCGAACATCGACCCATTCCAGGACAGCGTCGTCAGCGCGCCGAACGCCCTGGCGATTGGGCGGCCCAGATGAAACCAGTGTTCGACCGGCACATCGCGCTTGGCGATCGCGAAATAGCTTGCCAGTCGGGCCTCGCTTGCCAGCAGGTCGTAGTGGTGTTGGTCCAGTTGGTCGGAGTCGAGATTGTAGCCGATAACGAAGGTTCTGGTTTCCGTATCGTAGAGAGACCGAAAATCCATGCCGAAGGCGCGCGCCTCCGCGCGGGCCGCGCATTGCGTGAGGCCGTCGGAGAGATCGCGACAGGCAGCATCGCCCCGGTCGAGCGCCGCAATCATCTCTGCAATCCAGCGGCGGCTCTCGGGATCCGCTGGTACAAGCTCGTAGAACGCGGCGCGCGCCCGGTCGATCCTGTCGGCCATTTGATTAATCGGAGTATCTGGTGGCGGTAGCGCCTTCAGCAGTTCCGCCACCCCTTCAAGTCCGGCCGGCGGCGTATTGGCCATTGCTCTCCATGGCTCCAACACGTCGAGATCCCGTCGCATGGTCAGCAGGTGGTGATCGGTGCGCTCCAGCCACAGAAAGATCTCGTGCGGATCGGCTTTGACGTTCGACTCCACGGACTTGGCGACGAGCACCTGAACCTGTCGCCACTCTTCCGAGCCGATCTCGTCCAGCGCTGACCGCCAATTCTTCGGCTGGCTTCGGACTTCCGGAAGCTTGCCGACAATGATGTCGAGCCAACCGCAGATCGCCCTTCGGTCGGACTCGGGCAATACCGACAGAGCCTCACGTAGCAAGCTGAGTACGTCGTCAAGACCGTCCCAAAGCTTTGGAGACAGCATCGGCCCCTTCACGGCCTCGCTGCAGCCTTGGCGCAGCGTCATCAGGCTGACTGCCAGATTGCCGCTGTCCACCGTCGAGACATACCGCGGCGCGAGCGAACCGAGTGTCTTCGTGTCGAACCAGTTGAGTGTGTGGCCGGCATGGCTCTCCAGCCGATCGAGCGTGCCAAGGGCGGCGGACATCCGCGCGGAAAGATCACGAAGGCCGATATGTCCCAGATCCCACGCCGTCATCGCTGACAAGAAGAACATCCCGACATTGGTCGGGGAAGAGCGGTGTGCGATCTCCTCGTGCGGGCTCGCCTGATAGTTGTCGGGTGGCAGCCAATTGTCGTCGGGACCGGCAAACGTCTCGAAGTAGAGCCAGGTGCGGCGCGCGATCAGGCGCAGGTAGAGCCGGTCTTCGGGCCGCAGGGTCTCCGCCGCCCTTCGCGGTTTCCGGCTGATGATCCGTGCGATCTCGGGCGAAACGAACCACAAGAGGAGCAGCGGCGCCGCACCGATCAGGGAAGCGGGATCGATCCGGGCAAGCAGCAGGGCGATCGCGGTGGCGATCAGAGGGGCTGCAGCCATCTCCCGCCAGGTTCCGAGCCGGGTTTGCGAAACCTCCGCCGCGGAATGGGCGGCTGACGTCCACTCCAGCAACCGGCGTCGCGAGACGTAGACGCGTTGGAGCGTTCTCGCGATCGCCTCGATCGCCGTCGCCGCCTCGTAGGCCAGGAATATGATCGCCAGCAGCCAGCGCCCCGCGTGATCCGCCAGCTGTCGCAGAGTGCTCCGCGTCGCGCCCCGCCTGCGCCCGCGCGCCAGGCCGGTAACGAGGTCGGTGAAGAGGTATGCGCCCGGCGCGGCAACCGTCAGCACCGTCCAGATCAGGGCCTGTCCCGGCAGCGCCAGCCAACCCGCAACCGCGAATAGGACAAGTGCCGGGGGGATGAGGCTGCGGCGCAGATTGTCAAATATCTTCCAACGGTCGAGCGCCGATAACCGGTTGGGACGGCGCGTGTGGTCGCGGCCCGGTGCGGTTCTGCCCAGCCAGGGCGTAAGCTGCCAGTCGCCCCGGATCCAACGAAAGGCGCGACGGGTATAGGCAAGATAGTTGGCGGGAAAGTCCTCATAGAAAACGATGTCGCTGGCAAGCGCAGCACGGCCGTGAAGCCCCTCGAACAGATCGTGGCTGACGATCGCGTTCTCCGGTACACAGCCATGCAGGCATCGGTGGAACGCGGCAACGTCGAAGGCACCCTTGCCGGTGAATATTCCTTCGCCGAATAGGTCCTGATAGACGTCCGAGACCGCCCGGCTGTAGATGTCGATCGCGGTATCGCCGGTATAAAGGCGGGTGAACAGCGACCGATCGCCGGCATAAGGCAAGATCTCGACCCGGGGCTGGATGAAGGTATAGCCGCGGCGCGGTCTTCCCGTCGCCGGGTCGAACTCGACGCGGTTCAGCGGATGGGCCAGCGTCCCCAGGAGCCGGTTGATGCTGTTGGGCGGCGCCGTGGTGTCGGCGTCGAGCGTCACAACGAAGCGCGCCCGGCGCAGTTGGTCAACATCGCCTTCGCGCAAGGAGAAGGCATCGGGCAGGTGACCCAGGATGAGGCCTGTCAATTCCTCGAGCTTGCCGCGCTTGCGTTCCCAGCCCATCCAGCAGCCTTCGGCGGAATTCCAGCGGCGTCCCCGGTGGAGGAGTACGAACGGTGCATGGTCGGCGTAGCGCGCGTTGAGGCGGCGCACGCCAGTCAGCAGAGCCGCCTCGATCAACACGTCTTCCGGCATGGTTTCTGCATCCGCGTCCGCGAGGTCGCTCAGCAGTGCCATGCGGATGAACGGATCTGGGTTCGACAGCCAATGCGTCTCAAGCCGCTCAATGAGCGGTTCAACCTCGGTCGCCTTGCGCAGGATCACCGGCATCACCAAGGCCGCGTCGCAGTCGCCGCCCAGTCCGTGTTCGACGTCGAGCTTCGGCAGCACCCGAGGCGGGACCAGTCGGGTGACGAGCCAGTGGGCGAAAGTCACGCTGACGATCATCGCGGGCGCGAGCGACAGCACAAGTCCGATTACCCACGCCACCAGGCCTGCGTCGTAGATGGCGAGCAACTGCACAGGCACGATCATCGCGGCAATGGCGAAGCCCGCCAGTGCCCCGGCATAGCTCCTGCCGGGATGATTGATGATCCAGCGGCGAAGGATACCACCCCCCCTGGACCGATAGCCGACCTTCCGCTCGAGCTCCGTCCGGCCTTCTGCGACCAGCCAGCATCCGACATGACCGAGGCGAAGCGCGCCTGCATGAGCGCGCGTCAAGGTCAGCGCGGCCTCTGCGACATCCCACTCGGACACCTGCGCGCCGTCCGCGATCTCCTCGACGGCCTTGCGGTATCGGTCCCGCGTGTCGAAATCCATTGTCGAATAGACGCCGGCAGGATCATTCCGCAGGATCGCTTCGATACGGCTGACCTGATCGAAGAACGACTTCCAGGAAATGTTCGACACCGCCACGAGGGCCGAAATCGCGCGCGAGACGCCTTCAGTCGGGTCGAGCGCCTCGCGACGCGTCATTCGCGGCATCGGTTCGAATGGTGGAGCAAGTTCAGGCAAAAGCTCGGAAAACGAATGAACGAGCTTCTCCAGGCAGGCGAGGCGCAGCATCGTCGGAAACGCCCAGAGCTCGGCAGTCGTTAGCGGCCCGTCCTGTTGATAGGCTCTGACGAACTCCACCGTGCCCGCAAGGCTGACCTGCATATGCGCGACATCGAGTATGCCTTGCGCCAACCCCATGATGCGCGGAATTCCGTGAAACTCGGGCGCGGCAAGCCGGGGCAACCGGCGGTAGAAGCCGGTCGGGAGATCCTCGCGAACTTGCCGAATAGCGCGCCGCACCTGAAACTCGTTGTCGAGCAGCCACTCCGAGGCCTTGGCGGCATGCGGCGAGGCCTCGAGGCAATGGCGGCGCGCGCGATCCAGCCAAGGAAGGATGACGGAGAGTTTCCGCCATACGAGAGCCGGCTCGGGCCGGCCCTTCTCGATATCATGCCGCGCTCGGATCGCTACGGCGGCAAGCTCAAAATCGCTGTCCGCCGCGACGAGGCGTTTTTCCAGGGGCGCCGCCTCTGGTGTCACAACAACGCCCGGCTTGGCAGCCGCGCGGGAATGGCTTCGCCTGATTTCCCGTAAGCCGTTGCCGGGCTTCCCTCATGTCCCCGCACGAGCAGGATCGGGATGTTCATGTGGTTGATCAGATAATCGGCGACGCTGCCCACCGACATGTCAGGATGTCCACTCTGGCCGGTGCAGGAAAGCACCACGAGGTCGGCATGCTCTTCTACCACCGCATGCGCCAGCGCATGGCGGGGATCGCCGCTTGGCAATACCCGCGTTCTCGTCGTTGGGGCGGCGGGCAACTGGAATTGGACTCGTTTCAAATAGTGCTCGCCGGTACGCTCGTTGCGGCGGCGCAGCTGGTCGCGCAAAGTGATGGTCTCCGCTTCGGGCGGGCCCGCCTCGGTGAGATCGACACTCGGGGCCGCATGGACGAGCACGATCTCGGCGTCGTGGGCGGCCGCAATCCCCAAGCCAAGCGGCAAGGCCGATTCCGATCGTGACGAGCCGTCGAGCGGAATCAGCACCCTGCGATACCGTATCGGGGCTTCTACGACCTGCGACGGCGGGACGATCAGCACCGAACCGTTGACGACCCCGGCGACCCGACGCACGGTGCCGCCCAACCCGGCGAAGGACCCATTGCTTTCGCCATTCCGACCCAGCACGGTCAGTTCTACCGCATTGTCACGCGCCCAGGCGCAGATGCCCTCGGCGGCCGGTCCGTGGATGACCGCCGTATCGGTTTGCAAGCCACCAAAGTGCGACGCGCGCTCGCGCAAGTCAGCCTCCACATCGCGGTGGCGCATTGACCACTCCACCGGGTCCATCGGCGACTGTTCCGCCGACACGTCGAGAACGCGCAGGACGGTCATTCGCGCCTTGAGTGCCACGGCCATCGCAGCGGCGTGCGACAACACTGCATCCGCAAAGGATGACGCATCGACACAGGCCAAGACATAGCGAAGACCCTGATGATAGGCATGCGGATAGGGCGGCAGAGTCCCCGTCATGCTATGCTTCGGGGTTTCACGCTCAGTCATGGTATGACTCCTGCCAAGATAGTGTAGCAATCCAAATGATGCCGCAACCCATGATCGAATGAATGCCTCAATCTCACCCTCCGCAAGCAATACTCGGGGAAGATCGACATCTGGTTCTGCGATCCGCATGCGCCCTGGCAACGCGGCAGAAGCAAGAACACCAAGGGCCTGCTGCGTTAGTTATGCCGAAGGGCACGGACCTGAGCGGTGTCGGCCAAATCTGGCTCAATGATGTCGCCGCGCTGATGAACAACCGGCCCAGAAAGACATTGGGTTGGAGGACACCCGCCGAAGCCCTGGCCGACGAAATCGCGGCCTTCGGATCAACCGTTGCACTTGAAGCTGGAAGCCAAGAATGGACCGGCGACGTCGATAATGTCAAGATGACCACCGCGCTGCTCGATCGCCTTCTCCCACACACCTATGCCGGCCTTTTCAGCCATTTCCAGGACGGGCATGAGCATCAGACCCAACTAGATGAATTTCCTGAGCATGTTGGCCCCACCAATCTTTCGTGGTCATTTCCGGGGAAAGAGTATCCAATAAGTCGAAATCGAACGTCGGCGATCGGAGGAAGATGGTAAACCAAAAAGCTGCCAGCCTTCCCGGCTGCTAAATACAGTATCATTAATTTTTTTCAGGAGTTGGTAGAGTGACAAGTAAATTCATAACCCATACGCGCATTCTTGCCGGTGCGCTGATCGTCATCCTGGCCACCGGGGCAGTGGCGCCGGCAAAGGCTCTCGATACGGATGCGCTGAAATCGGCTGCCGCCGCAGGAGACACCGCAGCCCAGCGCAAGCTGGGGGAGGCGTTGGTTTTCGGCAGCGAAGGTGTGGCGCAGGACGTTGCGCAGGGCCTGAAGCTTCTGGGCGAGGCCGCCGCAGCGGGGGATGCGCAGGCCAGGGCCAGCCTCGGGAAGATCCTTATCGACGGTTATTACACCGGAGCCCAGCCAGAGCGCGCGCAGCGACTTCTGGAGCAGGCGGCGAATGCCGGAAATCGGTCGGCGCAGATGACCCTTGGCGAGGCATTGCTATGGGGACAGAACCTGACACCCAATCCGCCGCGCGCCAAGACCCTGCTGCAGGCCGCAGCCAAGGCCGGCGATCCCGAGGCCCGACGGATTCTGGGCGAACAGTTGGTGGGCGGCTGGCTTCTGGAACCCGACGTCGAGGCGGGCCTCGCGCTGCTTGAACAGGCGGTCGCTGCGGGCGACGACAAGGCGATGGTCTCGCTTGGCGGTTTTTTGCTGAACGACACGGGCGCGAAGCTGGACGTGTCGCGGGCGCAGACGCTGTTCGAGGAGGCTGCGAAGGCTGGAAATGGCGAGGGGCTCGAGCGCTACGGCACCTATCTGATGTGGAGCAACCGCAGCCCGGCGCAGGCTGAAGACTATCTTCGCCGCGCCGGCGAAATGGGGCGCGGTTCTGCCTGGAGCACTTTGGCCGAGGGGGCGATGTACGGCTATCTCGGCGGCGGCTCCCGGTCCAAGTTCGACGGCTATGCCGAGAAAGCGCGCGCCGCCGGCGAGGAAGTGGTCGCGGTTTTGGAGGCCGAGCGGCTGATGTGGGGCATCAGCATGCGCGCCAGCGGGCCCGAGGCCATCGCGGTGTTGGAAAAGGCGGCGGACGACGGAAACGCGACGGCGGCCAGCCATCTGATCGCGCTGGTGCGCGACGGCAACGACTACAATGTGCGCAAGCAGCCAGAGCAGGCACGAGCCTATCTCGAACGCTACGCGCCGCTGCTGGACCCCGACAGGAGCGCGCAGTTCGCCTATACCATTGATGCGGCCAGCACGCGGCAGTTCGCGGATTTTCCAGAGCTGAAGGCGGTCTACGACAGCCATCCGGAATGGCGCTCGCTCTGGTTCGGCAAACAGATCTACGCCGCCAATGCGAACCTCGCGATCTATATCGTGCAATTGCAGATGAAAGACGAGGGGCTCTATACCGGTACGGTCAACGCCTTCGCCACCGAGACGACGCTGCGGGCGATGTGGCGCGCCTGCCACCGCTTGCCCGATGCCACGCGCTGCGACGACAGCGTGATGCATCCGGACGTCGTCGGAGCCTTGCTGGCCCGTTAGGCAAGGCATTGAACTGCAGGCAGTGAGCGCTGCGACGTGGCCCTAGGAGCGCCCACCCTCGTCATGCCCTGCCCAAAGAGCGAGTTCTTCCGACTCGCGGTCATGTTGGCGGCTATGATGGGTCTGAAATCCTTCCCCGAGAAATCACGCTGACCTGTTCCTCTGGCTCTGACGGGTTACAGGACGTGGCCTCCATTCTTGCCTTGTCCTCGGCGACAAAGGCATGGAGCAATGCCTTGCGGACCAAAGCATGGAGGTTGTCCGCGCTGAGATTATTGATCAGCGCGTCCGTGGAAAGCTGGGAAAATGGGCGTGTTGCCTCGGGCGGCGGCAGGTCCGACAGGTCGATCGGCAACAAGACCTGCTGGACGACTTGGGATTGCCCGGACGCCCATCCGTCACGGATCATATCGACGCGTTCGAAGCGGCTCTCGTCAAGGGCGCGGCAGATTGCCTTGGCAATTGTGTCGGCCAGTTTCGGAATGCCGGGTACGTGCGAGGGCAGCTGTGTGATCGCCCCAAGCGCCTTGACCGCGGCCTGACGGGCGCTCGAAGCCGCAAGCAAGCCATCATGGGTGCCGCAATCGTAGCGGGTGCCCGAAAATCGGAACGCCGTCAGCGCCACGGACTGGGTTGCCATGGCAATTGCATCAGTCAACTGAAACTCGCCCCTGGCGCCTTTCGGCGTGCGGCCCAGAAAGTCAAAGATCACCGGCTCCAGAATATAGCGCCCGACCGCGGCGATGGACGAAGGCACCTGGTCAAACGGCGGCTTCTCCACAATGCCGGTCACGGGAATGCAGTTGCCGGTCACCGAGCCGTCCAACTTGAATATCCCGTAGTGACAGGCATCTTGCTGAGACACTTCCATCGCGGCGATCATTTGTCCCCCTTGATAGTGATCGACCATTTCGGAAATACAGTTGCGCCCCATGATGACGTCGTCCGGCAGAATGATGCCGAACGGTCCTGGTAAGGTAAGTCCCTTGCAACACAGGATCGCATGGCCGAGACCCAGCGGCTGGTTCTGGGACACATAGAGGATCTCAGGGGACCTTTGGGCAGTGCCCGTGCCGGTCAGCCCTGCGGTGGATGCCACGGCGGTGTGACCAAGATATTCAAGGATCGCCGTTTTCGCGGGACTGACAACCACGATGATCTGCTCAGCGCCAGCTTCGATCGCCTCGTCGATGGCAAACTGGATGGCCGGTCGGTCATAGACTGGCAGAAGCTCTTTTGCGGTTACCCGGGTTGCTGGCAGCATCCGTGTGCCCGTGCCCGCCGCGGGAATGATGATCGTCTTGAGTCGACTGGTCTGATGGGCCATGGGCGGTCCCCCTCGCCGCGCTACTATCTCCGTGATCCCCCGACAGTGTGGAATTGCTGCGCGAGCGCAGGGGCGATCAAGAGCGCACGTGAAACATAACAACTATCGCGCAGCGAAGATAGTCACCAGAAACCCGGGCTCCCCAGGACGACGAGAATGATGACGACGGCTCCGACGAGCTAGATAAAGTCGTTCATGTGTTTCTCGAGTCTTGAGCGGCCCGATCCTTCGTCGCCGCGAGCCCCGATGGATCGCCGCGCGCTTAACCCAAAAAAGACCCACGCCGGACGCTGATTTGGATCAGTTCGCCGCTGATGGAACTGCGGCAGCATGAAGAGAGTTGTGGTTGTGCGCTGCGAAGTCACAAGCGGTCACCGCAAACGGATGGGAGCGTCGAATGAAGATTGCCATGATCGGGACCGGATATGTCGGCCTGGTATCGGGCGCCGGCTTTGCGGAATCGGGCCATTACGTGGTTTGTGTCGACAAGAACGCGGACAAGATTGCGTTGCTGGCCGATGGTATCATGCCGATTTATGAATTGGGCCTGGACGCGCTCGTCGCGCGAAACGCCCAGGCGGGACGGCTCTCTTTCACAACAGATCTAAGCACGGCGGTTCGGGATGCCGATGCCGTATTCATCGCGGTCGGGACACCGAGCCGCGGCAACGATGGCCACGCCGATCTTTCCGACGTTTTCGATATCGCAGCAGAGATCGCCCATGCGCTGACGGGGTATGCGGTCATCGTAACAAAATCGACAGTTCCCGTGGGCACAAGCCGCAAGATTGAGGAGATCATACGGTCCATCCTGCCGGACGGAGAATTCGACGTCGCGTCCAATCCCGAGTTCCTGCGCGAAGGTACTGCCATCGAGGATTTTCGTCACCCCGACCGGGTTGTGGTGGGTTGCGATACAGAACGGGCGCGTAAAGTGCTGCTCGAAATATATCAACCACACCACCATGCGCGCGAAACGCCGATGATCTTTACTACGCGAGAGACGTCAGAACTGATCAAGTACGCGGCCAATGCATTTCTTGCGACCAAGATCACCTTCATCAACGAGATGGCGGACATCTGTGAGAAAGTTGGTGGCGATGTGAAGGAGGTCGCGCGAGGCATGGGCCTCGATCGTCGCATTGGGCGAGCGTTCTTGAATGCGGGACCCGGGTTCGGAGGGTCGTGCTTTCCGAAGGACACGCTGGCGCTGCTCAAGACATCTCAGGACGTTGGCGCGCCGACGCACATCGTCGAAACCGTCGTGAACGTTAATGCGGCCCGCAAGCTTGCAATGGCAAAACGGATCGAAGCGGCGTTCGGCGGCGTGAAAGGCAAGACCGTCGCCGTGCTCGGCCTGACCTTCAAGCCCGACACCGACGACATGCGCGACGCGCCGAGTCTCGTGATCATTCCGCACCTCCAATCCTGCGGCGCACGAATTCAGGCCTATGATCCGCAAGGCGGCAAGGAAGCGCGCTCGCGCCTCGATCTGGACATCTGCAAGACCGCAGACGACGCCCTCAGGGGCGCTGATGGCGTGGTGATCCTAACAGAATGGAAGGAGTTTCAAGCGATTGACCTGGCGAATATGAAGACGCTGCTGAAGCGTGCGTTGATGGTGGATCTGCGAAACATCTACCCCCCCGAGAAGATGGCGGCCGCCGGGTTTACCTACTGGAGCATCGGGCGGCCCTCTATTTCAAACACCCCGGATCTGGCGTCTCAATCTGGCACAAACGGAAAGCAAGGTCGTTGAAAAAGGAAAGAGCTCGGCGCGGCACATCCAAGCGCAGAATCCTGATTACTGGCGGAGCCGGGTTCATCGGCTCGCATCTTTGCGATCGCATGGTGCGCGAAGGCCATGACGTGATCTGTGTCGACAACTACTTCACCGGCGCAAAAAGCAACGTGGCCCATCTTCTGGGCTTTTCCAACTTCGAAATCCTACGTTTCGATGTGCGTGATCCTCTCCGGCTGGAAGTCGACGAGATTTACAATCTCGCCTGCCCGGCTTCGCCTCAGCACTATCAGCTGCAACCCGTTCGTACGATCGAGACAAGCGTGATGGGCACCGTCAACCTCCTGCGCCTCGCGCGAGAGACCGGGGCCACCTTTCTGCAGGCCTCGACCAGTGAAATCTATGGAGACGCGCAGGTTCAGCCGCAAAGCGAAACCTATTACGGCCACGTCAATCCGATTGGACCGCGCTCCTGTTATGACGAAGGCAAGCGCTGCGCTGAAACCATGTGCTTCGATTATCATCGGCAGTATGGCGTCCGCGTGAAGGTCGTCAGAATCTTCAATACCTATGGCCCGCGACTGTCGCCCGCCGACGGACGGGTCGCCTCGAATTTCATCCTGCAGGCATTGCGCGACAAGCCCATCACGATCTACGGCGATGGCTTGCAGACGCGTTCGCTCTGCTACGTGGACGATATGGTCGGTGGCCTCGCCGCGATGATGGATTCGAACGACGATGTGACCGGCCCCATCAATCTCGGCAACCCTGACGAGCACACGATCCGCGAGATTGCGGATCTGATCATGTCGATCACCGAGTCCAAATCAAAGATCACATTCGGCCCCGTGCCGGAAGATGATCCTCAAAAACGACGGCCCGACATTTCGCTTGCGATCGAGAAGCTGAACTGGCGCCCCACTGTTGATCTCGAGACAGGACTGGCGCGCACAATCGGCTATTTCCGGCGCCAGTTCTCAATGGACATGCCTGGTTGAAGGAGCGAATACATGAATGCGCGTTGTCGGAACAAACCGGCATATGGTTTACAGGGGCCCCTCGCCGCGTTTGGCATGATCGAACCCGGCCCGTTCGGGCACTTCAGGACGCGCCCCGAGATCACCCATGCGGGCGAATTGCCGGGCTGGCAGCCCAGGGTGCGTTCGGCGAGTGGCCGGACCGGACAATCGCCTGTTTCCGCGACGAAATCAGCACGGATACCGGGATGATGTCTGAGTTGGATACCTGATGCTTGAAGGTTTGCCCGTTTTGGTTACTGGCGGCGCGGGGTATATCGGGTCGCATACCTGCAAGGCGCTGGCAGCGGCGGGCGCCCGGCCGGTGGTGTTCGACGACCTCTCGACCGGGCATCGCGATGCGGTGCGCTGGGGGACTTTTGTCCGCGGCGACGTGCGCGACCGGGGCGCGGTGGCTGCGGCGCTGATGCGCCACGACATATCCTGTGTTCTGCATTTCGCGGGCAAGGCCTATGTCGGCGAGTCGATGCAGGATCCGGGCAAGTATTACGACAACAATGTCGGCGGCATGATCGGCCTTCTTGCCGGCTGCACCGAGGCGGGGGTGGAGCGCGTCGTGTTTTCGTCGAGCTGCGCCACCTACGGTCTGCCCGAGCGTCTGCCGATCACCGAGGACACGCCCCAGCGCCCGATCAACCCATATGGCCGCACCAAGCTGATCTGCGAGCAAATGCTGCGCGACCACGGCAGCGCCCATGGGCTGCACCATGTCAGCCTGCGCTATTTCAACGCCGCCGGCGCCGACCCGGAGGGCGAGATCGGCGAGCGGCATGACCCCGAAACCCACCTGATCCCGTTGGCGTTGATGGCCGCGTCGGGGCAGGGGCCGGCGCTGAAAGTCTTCGGTGCCGACTATCCCACGCCCGACGGCACCTGCGTGCGCGACTATATCCATGTTGCCGATCTTGCCCGCGCCCATGTGCGCGCGGTCGAACACCTTATGGCGGGGGGCGAGAGCCTGGCGCTGAATCTCGGCTCGGGGCGCGGGTTTTCGGTGCGCGAGATCACTGCCGCGATCGAAGCGGCGACCGGCCGTGCAGTCCCGGTCGAGGATGCGCCGCGCCGGCCGGGAGACCCGCCGGAACTGACGGCCGATGCCGGCCAGGCGGCGCAGCTGTGGGGCTTTCGCGCCGAGCGGTCGGACATCGCCGATATCGTGCGCGATGCGGCCCCCTGGTTCGGGTTGGGAGGCGGCGATGCGGACAAGGTCTGATCGCCCCGGCCAGCGTCTTCTGAAACCGCTTCTGAGCCGACGGCAAAAGTGGATCTACTGGGGCTACACGCTTGTCTGGGTGCTGGCCGCGCTCTTTTTCTGGGGATGGTGGCTGCAGCCCGATCATATCCTCGATCCGTGGCTTTACGGCATGGCGACCGGGCCGCTGATCTGGCTCTACGGGCTGCAGGTCTATTTTCTCTGGGTGGTGCACAACGCGCGCGTCAGTTCCGCGCCCGATCCCGTGCCCGGAGAATACCGGGTCGCGATGATCACCACAAAGACCCCAGCCGAGCCCTTCGCCGTGGTGCGCCCGACGCTCGAGGCGATGCTGGTGCAGGACTATCCGCACGACACCTGGCTGGCCGACGAGGATCCGACGCCCGAGGTCCTGGAATGGTGTGCCGAACACGGCGTTCGCGTCTCGACCCGCAAGGGCCGCGACGACTACCACCGCGATCAATGGCCTCGTCGCACCCGTTGTAAGGAAGGTAATCTTGCCTTCTTCTACGACCACTGGGGCTATCGCGACTATGACTTCGTCGCGCAGCTTGATGCCGATCACGTACCGCGGCCCGGTTACCTCCGCGAGATGATCCGTCCCTTCGCCGATCCCGCCGTCGGCTATGTCAGCGCCCCCAGCATCTGCTCGGCGAACGCCAAGGAAAGCTGGGCCGCCCGGACCCGCCTCTACGCCGAGGCAGGTTTCCACGGCGTCCTGCAGACCGGCTACACCGGAGCGCTTGCGCCGATGTGTATCGGTTCGCATTATGCTGTGCGGACGTCGGCACTGAAAGAGGTCGGCGGCCTCGGCCCCGAACTGGCCGAGGACCATTCGACGACGATGCTGATGAACGCCGGCGGCTGGCGCGGCGTCCATGCCATCGACGCGATCGCCGTCGGTGACGGTCCGGCCAGCATCACCGATCTCGCTACCCAGGAATTTCAGTGGTCGCGCAGCCTGCTTAGCCTGCTCCTGTACCATACGCCGCGCTATCTCGGCCGTCTCACGCCGCGGCTCAGGGCGCTCTTCGTCTTCTGCCAGGTCTGGTATCCGCTGTTCGCGCTGACCTTCGCGGGGATGTATTTGCTGCCGATGGTTGCGCTCGTGCTCGACCGGCGCTTTGCCGAGGTGACCTATCCGGCCTTCCTGGGCCACAGCCTGCCCACAGTCGTGGCGATGACACTCTTTGCCTTTCGCCTGCGCCGCGATGGGTTCCTGCGGCCGCAGTATGCCCCGGTCATTTCCTGGGAAAAGGGGCTTTTCGTACTGGCGCAATGGCCCTGGGTGGTCTGGGGCGTGTTGATGGCGCTGGTGGACCGTCTCAGCGGCCGCTTCGTCAACTTCCGGGTCACGCCGAAGGGCGGCGCGCAAATCCCGCCGCTGCCGGGGCGTGTGCTGGCGGTCTACACCATTCTTGCGCTCGGCTGCGTCGTCCCGGTTCTCGCGGTGTCGGACATCACGCAGACGCGCGGCTTCTACCTGCTGGCGGTGTTCAACGCGCTGGCCTATTCGGCCCTTTTGGCGGTGATCGTCGTGCACCATTGGCGCGAAACCGGCCGGCCCGGGCGTTTGGGCGCCGCACTGCAAATCGGAACAACAGCCGGGGTTTTCGCCGCAGTCGGTTTCGCTCTTTTCTTGCGGGGCGCCGAAAGCCTCTATGCTCTTGAGGCCGGGCTCGGACCTATCCACCTGGTCCGGATCGAATACCGTGTGTCCGGCGCGGACAGCGGCGCCGACGGCGGGATCATCTACCGATTTGCGCCGAGTTGGAACTGACCGGCCCAAAGGGGCCACATTAAAGGAGATAGTCATGAAAAGCATTATGAACATTGCGGGGGCCGGCTGGCGGTCCCTCGCGCTTGGCCTCACCGCCATGTTGGCGGCTGGGCTGGCGGCACCGCTTCACGCGGCGCCCCCGGGCGACTTGCCCTTCGGCGCCTATGATCCGGGTGGAGATTTCACCAACGACACCAACGTGCAGATCGAGCATCTGTTCCTGCCCTGGGAAGACGTCAACCTGCCCTCGCTCTTCGATGCCGATGCCTATGCGGTGAAGCGCAACCGGGCCCTTCTGGTGACGATCGAACCCTGGACCTGGTCGCGCTCCGAACGGAACACGCCCCAGCACCTGCGCCAGGGAATCTTCGACGGCAGCTACGACGAGAACATGCGCAGGATCTGCGAGGTTCTGAACACGCTGCAAAGCCCGGTGACGGTGCGTTGGGCGCATGAGATGGACGATGACAACGGCCAGTTCATCTGGGCCGGCTGGGAGCCGGAAACCTATATTTCTGCCTACCGCCGGATGATCGACGTCTGTCGCGAGGCGGCGCCGCAAGCGCGTTACATGTGGTCGCCGACCGGGGAGGAGGGGATGGAGGCCTATTATCCGGGCGACGACTACGCCGATGTCGTTGGCATCTCTGTCTTCGGCTACCAGCCCTGGGACCAGGATCATTACGACCGTGACCGGACTTTTGAGGACATCATGGCGCCGCGGTACGAACGCGCTGCCACCTTCGACAAGCCGGTCGTGGTGGCCGAACTCGCCTACTCGGGACAACAGGCCTATGTCGACATGTGGGAAAACACGGTCCGCAATGTTGGTGACCGATATCCCCAGCTCGTCGGGGTGGTCTATTTCAACTATCCTGAGGTCTATAATTGGCCTGAAGGGTTCGGCCGTCCGGACTGGCGGGTGCATCACCGCGTCCTTGAGTAACCGCTCCGACCGGCGGAATTCGGCAAAAAACGTCGCCCTGTAAAGGGGCGTCGTTGTCGCTCCATGATCTAGCCAATATCGTGACACATTCATGTGATCAGTTCTGGTCACGGAAAGTGGTCTTCATTTCGCTCGAACCGGGCCTTGTTCCGGAGGAGAGGGGGAGGCAGGCCGAATTTTGTTGGGCCGGGCGCGCCTTGGAGGGCGGCAGCAGGCAAAAACACGAGGGGCACGTCATGAGCAGAATAGTCAGGAAATTCGGGGGCGCCGTCGCGGTGACCGTTTTGGTATCGGCGCAGGCCGGTCCGGTGCTGGCGCACGACGAGACAGCACAGTCCCAGGTCGTGCGGGTGAAGGCGACGCAGGGCTTTAGCTGGTTCAGCAACGGCCGGACCGCCGCCGAAGCGGAACGGGCCCGGCGCAACCTGACCGGGGTCCAATCCGCCCGCTTGCTCGGTCACGGCAGCTGGATCTGCTCGCCGGCCGGTTTTGGAAAGAAATCGAGATGTTTCCCGCGTTGATTGTCGGATTCAGCTCTGTCGGATGACCTCCGGTTGAGGCGGGCGGCGGCCCGCCTCGCGGAAAATCCTGGCGCTCCCCGTTCCAGCACTTCAAGACGAACTGAAGCGGCCCCGGTAATTTGGAGCGCGCAAGCTGCTCGAGCTGGCGGTCGAGGCAGAGCTGGCGGCCAGCCGCTTTGGCAAGACTCAACAAGAGCACCCGTTTGACGCCTCCCTCACGGAGCCTGAATTGCCCGGAAAAGCTTGAAATCAATAGCTCCGGAGGCCGTAGTGTGTTACGGTCCTGATTATCGATTGGCTTCGCTTAGGCGCGAGCCAAGATGGCGGTGCGGGGAATGACCCTACCGAAACCGCCCGGATTGCCCGCGGGCTTCACAGGTTCAAACCATTGGGTGATACATCCGAGCTGGGCCGCGGCGATTTTGACCGCAGCCAGAAGGAGCGAGTGGCCATGAATGGCACGGGCAAGCGGACCAAGCGATCCAAGTCGCGGCCAGAGGACGAGCTTCCGGTCGTGCCCGATACCAAGGGCGATTTGTTCTGGGAGATGAACAAGCCGGGATCGGAATTCAAACAAAACGTGATCGGCATTGTCGTTGTCCGGGCCGACGGCTCCATTGGTTACATCAACCCGTATTTGGCCAGCCTGGTTGGTGAATCGCCGGCGGAGATGGTCAACGAGCCGCTCCTCGATTTCGTCGCGGAGCGAGACAGAGCTGCCATCGCTGACGTCGTGAAGGACTGTGTGTCCGGCAAGCGCCGTGTCGCCCAGTTGGAGTCCACGGTAACCCACAAGAGCGGAAAGGTCGTCGATGTTTTCATCGACGCGACGGCCGCCATCTTCGAAGGGCAATCTGCCGCGGTCGGCGCCGTGATCGACATCAGCGCCCGCAAGCAGGCGGAACAGGCGCTCGCCGATTCCGAGTCGAAACTTCAGACCGCACTAGCGAACATGTCGCAGGGCCTCTTGATGCTCGATGCAGAGGGCAGGGTGTTGTTGTTCAATTCCCGCTTCACTGAGATTTACGAGCTGCCTCAAGACCAGATGCAACCGGGCATGGCCATGGCGGAGGTTATGGCGCTCGGAGCTGCAAACTTGAACATGCGGGATATGGACCCCGAGGGCACGACAGCTGAGCTGGAGAAAGCCATCGGTGGAGGTAAGGAAGGATACTACATCCACAGGCATATCGACGGTCGGAACATTGCTGCCACCTATCGGCCAATGCGGGACGGCGGGGTCGTCGTGATGTTCGAGGACATCACCCAGAAGATGGAGAAGGAACAAGCGCTTGCCGACTCCGAGGCGAAACTTCAGACCGCGCTGACGAACATGTCGCAGGGTCTCGTGATGCTCGATGCAGAGGGCGGGCTGATCTTGTTCAATCGTCGCTTCGCCGAGATTTTCTTGTTGCCTCAGGACCAGATCCGGCCGGGCATGACCTTGCCGGAGGTTATCGGGCTCGCGACGTCACATTCGGGCGTCCGCGATCTGGACCCCGAGGGCACGATGGCTCAGGTGGAGAAAATCTTCCATGGAACCGAGGCAGGATCCTTTGTCGTACACCTGAGCGACGGCCGGAGCATTACCGACACCTATCACCCCATGCCGGGTGGCGGGATGGTGGTGACGTTCGAGGACATCACCGACCGAAAGCAGGCGGAACAGGCCCGCGCCGAGTCCGAGGCGAAACTTCAGGCCGCGCTGACGAACATGTCGCAGGGCCTTCTGATGATCGACGCAGAAGGCAAGCTGGTGCTGCACAATTCGCGCGTTGAGGAGATTTTCGGGCTGCCCCCCGAAGCGATCAAGGCAGGGATGACCGTACCGGAGGCTATGGCGTTCGGAGACAAGAGTTCGGGGGTCTGGGATGTGAATTCGGAGGAAACGCTCGCTCAGTTGGCGAAAGTGCTCCAAGACCCTGCGGGTGGAACATATGTCCAGCGCTTGAGCGACGGCCGGAGCATTTCCGAGGCGTTTCGGCCGATGCCGGAGGGCGGGGTCGTGGTGACCTTCGAGGACATCACCCAGCGGCTTGGCGATCAGGCGGAGATCCAGCACATGGCGCAGTTCGATGCGCTGACCGATCTGCCGAACCGCTCGAGCTTCTACGAACAGCTGGAAACCGTCATAAAGCATCATAGGCCGGGCGAATTGGCCGGGGTGCTGAGCCTCGACCTCGACCACTTCAAGGCCGTCAATGATACGCTCGGGCACCCCATAGGCGACCTGCTGCTGCAGGCGGCCGCCCGGCGCATGCAAAGCTGCCTGCGTGGCGAAGATATCCCGGCACGGCTGGGCGGAGACGAGTTCGCCATTATCCAGACGCCGGTCAAGGAACCTTCAGACATCACCGCACTTGCAAGCCGCCTTATCGAGGTTGTCTCGGCGCCTTACGAGCTCGAGGGCCGTCAGGTGATCGTGGGGGTCAGTATCGGTGTGTCCGTCTCGCCTGGTGACGGCACGGATCCCGATGCCCTCATGAAGAACGCCGATCTGGCGCTCTATCGCGCCAAGGCCGACGGGGGCGGCGTCTACCGCTTCTTCGAGCCCGAAATGGATGCGCGTATGCAGGCCCGCCGCCTCATCGAGCTCGATCTGCGCAAAGCCATCCATAACGGGGGCGAATTCGAGCTGCTCTACCAGCCCATGGTCGACGTCAAGACCGGAAAGGTCGACAGTTGCGAGGCGCTGCTGCGCTGGACCAGCCCCGAACGCGGCCTGGTGATGCCGGCGGAGTTCATTCCGGTGGCGGAGGCGACAGGGCTGATCGTGCCGCTGGGCGAATGGGTGTTGTACAATGCCTGCGTCGAAGCCGCGCGGTGGCCGGAGGAGATATCGGTTTCGGTCAATCTCTCGCCGGCCCAGTTCAAGAGCAAGAAACTCGTCCAGTCCATCAAGAATGCGCTTGCCGAGTCGGGACTACCTGCCAGCCGGCTCGAGCTCGAGATCACCGAACAGGTCCTGATGAACGAAAGCGAGGGCGCCTTTTCCATTCTGCATCAGATCCGCGATCTCGGGATCAGGGTCGCGATGGATGATTTCGGCACCGGCTATTCCTCGATTGGTTATTTGCGCGCCTTCCCGTTCAGCAAGATCAAGATCGATCAATCCTTCGTTCGCGACCTGCCCGGCAAGAAAGACAGCATCGCGATCGTGCGTGCGGTTGTCGCGCTGAGCGGCAGCCTGGGCATTGTGACCACTGCCGAGGGTGTGGAGACCGAAGAGCAATACGCCAGCGTCACCACCGAAGGCTGCAACCTGGTCCAGGGGAACTTCTTCAGCGAGCCCCGCCCGAGCGCCGAGGTCGTGCAGTTCTTCAAGAAGCGTTTTCACGAAGACAGGTGACAAGACGACGCCGCTGAAATTCTTGAGAAAAGCAATGCACAAGCACGGTCGGCCCGAAGTGGTCGTGACCGACAAATTCCGATCTTGCGGTGTGACCTGCTGACCCGTGCGCAACCATTTCCTCTTTCGAGTATCCGAGCCGCCGCAAGGCCGCGTTGTGGGTGTTGTTGTTCAAGGGCCGTCCCTTGGTGTGCTGGAACGTGAGAATGTATTGGTCGCGCCCAGTGAGCGGGTGGACAGACCGCGGGAACTCCTCCACCTGAGTGCTCAGTGGCACCACGTGCGGGCGAGACAGCTTCATGCGCTCCGCCGGAATGTTGATTTGCCGGGCTTCCCAATCCACGTCCGTCCAACGCAGTCCTGTGACCTCACCGGGTCGCAGGGAAGTATCGGCGCAAAGGTGCAGGCCCACTTCGTGGGGAGGACCCCCGGATAATCGCGGATCGCCCGTATCAAGCCGCCGACTCCGTTCGGCTCCACAATGGCCAGGTAGCCTTTCGACTGGACGCTGACCAACGCACCAACCAAGGCCGCCGACGGGTCCACCTCCGCCCGGTCTGTCGCGGCTGCGTATCGGAACACCCTGCTACAGGCAGACCGCGTGTCCGCCGCCGTGGTGTGCTTCCCCTCGGCTTCGATCCGTTCGGTTGAACGTGGAGTTACAGCCCTCCACCGTCGCTCATCTTCCTGAGCTTGGGTCCGGGTTGTGCGAATTTCACGGCGGCATCGGTTAAAGGCATTTGTTGGTATCACCGGCCAACCTACCAACAAAATGTCTCCGCCAGGAACCCTTACCAACAAGGTCGCGCAAGTCGTGGGTGTCAATTTCACCTTGAAAACAAGGCTCTATTTCACCTCGTTGCATCTTCTTGCATGTGTGCTTGGAGCGGGTGACGGGAATCCTTGTGTGAATTATTTCAATAACTTAGTATCATTTTTTCTTGATATACCAGCGGCCATACCAACGGAGTTTGGTTTTGCTCAGGACGGGATTCTATGGCCACTGGCATTTGCCGCACTCGCGACTGTTTCCCCAAGTTTTAGACGGGTGGTGAGGCAGATTTGTGGCGTGCGAACAATGAGGTCCGACAGTATTCGTTGCCTGATCGGCCAAACGGCGATTCTTGTTTTGAAGAACTCCAAAACCGCCGTACCCATGTCAGGTTTGGAGCTTCACTCACCGGCGACGTCGATCTTCGCGATTGAGAAGGCGCTAACGGATTGGCGCTCCACTTTGGACATGAATTGACCTGCCACCGGTCTTTCATCCAGCCACGACCGGAGCCCAGTTGG